>Ga0073934_10003908_pt1 | contig 26018 bp, 26 predicted proteins | sample LarsenN4metaG_FD_76834 | JGI IMG/M metagenome (GOLD analysis project Ga0073934, IMG submission 76834) | Hot spring sediment bacterial and archeal communities from British Columbia, Canada, to study Microbial Dark Matter (Phase II) - Larsen... ... | reverse complement strand
CGTGGCTCATGCGGGCCAGGAAATCGCTCTTGGCTCGATTGGCGGCCTCCGCTGCCTCCGTGGCTCGCTGCAAGGCGAGCTCCGCCTGCTTCCGCTCGATGGCGTAGCGGAGTGCGCGGCTGAGCAGGGCGCTGGTCACGCTACCCTTCACCAGATAGTCCTGGGCTCCGGCCTGCACGGCGCGGATGGCGAGGCTCTCGTCGTCCAGTCCCGTGAACACGATGATGGGAACCGTCGGGGCGTTGGCCTTGGTTCGCAACAGGGTCGGCAAACCCTGGCTCTCCGGAAGGCTGAGGTCGAGCAGGATTGCGTCGATGCCGCCCCTGGCGATCCGCTCCAGGCCCGTGGTCAGTCGGTCGGCTCGTTCCAGGGCGAAGGGCGTGCCCTCGACTTCCTCCAGGTAAACGCGGATCAGATTCGCGTCGCCGGGGTTGTCCTCGATCAGCAGGACGTTGATCGGTCTTTCGTTCATGCCACGCCCATCGCTGCAAACCTACTTCGGCGGCAATTGTACCACGCCGAACCAGAAAGTCCTCAACCTCTCGACCACTTCCAGGAAGCTTTCCAGGTCCGCCGGCTTGGTGATGTAGGAATTGACGTGCAAGTTGTAACAACGAAGGACGTCGCTGTCCGCCGCAGAGGTTGTCAACATGACCACGGGGATCCTCTTCAACTCTTCGTCGCCCTTGATGTGCGCGAGCACCCCGCAGCCATCCAGCCGGGGCATGTTGAGGTCGAGGAGGATCAGGTCGGGACGGGGGGCCTGAGCGTACTTGCCTTGCCTTCGGAGGAAATTGACCGCCTCCAGCCCATCGCCGACGACGTTGAAGCGCGTCTCGCTTTGCCGTTCGCGAAAGGCTTCGAGCGTCAGCCGCACATCGGCAGGGTTGTCGTCCACCAGCAGGACTTCAAATGCAGTCTTCATTGGGCGCAGCACCGAGCTCTATTCTGGCGGCAGCTTCACTACTGTCAGCCAGAATTCATGGATCGACTTCACCACGTGGATGAACTGGTCCAGGTCCACCGGCTTCGTGATGTAACAGTTCGCATTCAGATTGTAGCTCTTGAGAATGTCCTCCTCGGCCTTCGAAGTCGTCAGGACCACCACGGGGATGCGCTTCAAGTCCTCATCAGCCTTCAATTCGGCCAGCACTTCGCGGCCGTCCATTCGGGGCATGTTCAGGTCGAGGAGGATGAGGTCGGGGCGCGGGGCATCCTGGTGCTTTCCCTGCCGCCTGAGGAACTCCATGGCCTCGACGCCATCCGCGGCCACGCTCATGTTGACGTGCACCTTCCCCTCGCGCAGCGCTTCGATGGCCAGGCGGACGTCGCCGGGGTTGTCTTCGACCAGCAGGATCTCGACTGGACGCGTGAGCATGGCTATTCCCTGGGACCCGCAAGCACTGGAAGGCTGAACCAGAAGGTGGAGCCGTGGTCGCGCTCCGACTCTACCCAGATTTTACCACCATGCCGTTCGACAATCTTCTTGCAGATCGCCAGGCCGATGCCCGTGCCCGGGTACTCCTCGCGGGTGTGCAGTCGCTGGAAGATAATGAAGATCCGCTCGAAATCGGCTGGATCGATACCGATGCCGTTGTCGCGGACGCTCAGGCGCCATTCGTTGCCCGCGCGGCTAACGCCGACGTGGATTACCGGCGCGGCCTTGCCGCGGAACTTGATCGCGTTGCCGATGAGGTTCTGAAACAGCTGGACGAGCTGCACAGGGTCGCCCTGGACCGTGGGGAGGGGATCATGAGTAACGACTGCCCCGCTCTCCTCGATTGCGACCTTGAGGTTGCTGAGCGCCTTCGCGAGAGCGGTTTCGCACGAAGTCGGCGTCAAGGGCTTGCCGCGCGTGCCGACCCGAGAGTAGGCCAGGAGGTCGTTGATCAGTGTTTGCATGCGCAATGCGCCATCGACCGCATAGCCGATGAATTCGTTGGCCTCGGGTCCAAGCTTGTCCTGGTAGCGCCGCTGGAGAAGTTGGCAATAGCTGCCCACCATGCGCAGCGGCTCCTGGAGGTCGTGCGAGGCCACGTAGGCGAACAACTCCAACTCTCGATTCGAACGGGCCAGCTCGGCCAGGGTCTGCTGGAGCTTTTCCTCTGCGGTTTTGCGAGCGGTTTCATCCCAAAAGATGATCTGCACACCTATGACTCGCCCAGCCGCGTCCCATACGGGAGCCTTGATCACGTGGACGTACATCTTCGACCCAGACGGCGTGACATGGGCCTCGACGTCCTCAAAGATCTGATTTGCCGCGATGGTCCTGGCGTCGTCGGCACGATACTTCTCAGCCAGCTCGCGCGGGAAGAAGTCGTAGTCCGTCTTGCCGAGGATCTCCTCCATCGGCTTGCCAAGCGTCTTGCTAAAAAGCTGATTGACAAAGATGAAGCGGCCATTGAGGTCCTTGCGGATGATGTTGAGCGGCAAAGTCTCGACGAGGGAATGGAACAGCGCTTCGGAGTCCCGCAGCGATTGCTCCGCGTGCTTGCGCTCCATGAACTGGCCGATCAAGCTGCTCAGGGAGGCCAGGAGCTGCAGAAGCTCCCCTTCCGGCGCCCGCACCTGACGGCTGAAGAACTCGAGCACGCCATTGACGCTCCCTCGGAACCGAATCGGAACCGCCAGGCCTCCGCTCAGCCCCGCTTCGCGGGCGTAAGGCGCTCTCGGGAAGTTTGGGTCGGTCGAAATATCCGTGATCCAGGTTGGCGCGCCGTTCGCCCAGACTCGACCAGGCAAGCCGACGCCCTTGGCAAAAGACATGCTCTGGGTGATCCGGCCAAACTCTTCCTCGGGAGTGCCTGGCTTGGCCCAGTGGCCCAGGCACTGGAGATGATCGCCGTTCACTTCCCACAGCGCTCCGAACTGCAGCCCCAGGCTTTCACAGACCGCTCGGGCGACGCCGCGGGCTGCATCCTCGAGGGTCTCTGCCTCGGCGAGCACGCGAACGACGGCGAACTGCGTGGCCAGGTGCCGCTCGGTCCGTTTACGCCGGGTGATGTCGCGAAACACCGCCACGCCGCCGCGGACCTCGCCTTTCTCATCGCGGAGCGGGCGAGCGGTTACGCTCAGCCATTGTCCCTCGGGCTTGCGCCAGTGCCGCATGAACTCCTCGGCCTCATCCACGTCCTCGCCGCGGATGGCCCGAGCCAGGGGCAAGTCCTCGGGGGCGTAACGCTGACCGTCCGAGCGGTACGATTCGTAGTTCTCGTTCCAGTTCGCGTAGCTGTCCGCGCCGACGTTGATGCCCAGGATGCGAATGGAAGCTGGGTTGTTTAGCAGGAATCGGCCGTCCTTGCTGATCACCGCGATGCCGTCGCCGATGCTGTTCAAGATCGATTCCAGTATGCTCGTTTGCTGCCGCAATTCCTGCATCGCCAGTTCCAGGCGATTGGAGCGATCGATAAGGGTCTGCTCATAGGATTCGACAAGGCCTTCCAGGTAGCGGACCTTCTCCTGGAGCGCGGCGACGTCAGTCTCAGTCGCGGTCATGGCAGGCAAGCCTGGTGGTTGATTGGGTGGTCAGCGACTTCACCAAGCGTACAACCTGGCCGATGCCGTTGCAAGCCGCGGCATTGCAGCCAGTCCGCACCGCACTCGCATGGCCTAGATGATGCCGTGCAGCGGGCCGCCGCGGGCCGCCAGTTCGTCCACGCGTCTGGAGACGGCAGGATCAGGCTCCAGCGCCGGAGCATGATGCGGCTTCACGCGGGCGTCGATGACGAGCGGTCCCGTACAGCCCCAGTGCTTCTGCTCGGTAAACGCCCCGACGCCATGGCAATCCGCCGCCGGATTGGAGCGAGTAAACGTCACCCACAAAAAGTTGTTGACGGACTGGGCGGTAAACCCGCTGTCATCCGCAAGGACGATCAAGGGGAACACGCCTAGCGGACTGCGGGCCAACGCTTCGGTCAGGCCCGCTATCTCCTCTGTCAATCGGCGAGGTTCGAAGCGCGGCGCCTTCAGCGCTAACACTCCTGGCAGACATACGCGGGGTTCACAGAATCCAGCAGGAAGCCCCAGCCCGCTGGGAACCTCGACCGGCAGCGAGCGGCGTGGCGGTCCCGCGGCCGCGATGACGAGCTTGGAGCCCTCGTTCAGTCCGGTTCCCGAGTAGTCAAGCGTGTCGATGGTTGTTCGGGTTTGAAAGTGCAGATCGTTGGCCCAGTCGACCCGTTCCAGCAAATGCCGAAAGAAAGCGGGGATGTCGTGAATGTCCAGATCGGGATTGTCCTCGCGCGCCACAATCAACAGGTACTTGGCAAGCGATAGCTGCCCCTGGCCGAGCAATGCATTGGCACAGGTAAGAAGCTCCTGTGGCTTGCGGCGCTCGGCATACGGGACGTAACGTTCGCTGCCGATGGCTAACAGGAGCGGATGGACGCCGGCGGCATCCACTGCTTGCACGGCATGCACTCCCTTCACGACGCTGGGAATGATGGGGCCGGTAATCTCGTGAATGATCTGGCCGAACCCCGTGTCCTCCTGCGGCGGCCGGCCAACGACCGTGAACGGCCAGATGGCGTCGCGCCGGCTGTAAACCCGCCCCACATTCAAGACTGGGAAGGGGTGTTGCAAGCTGTAATAGCCCAGATGGTCGCCAAACGGCCCTTCGGGCAGTTGCCGCTCCGGATCGACAGTTCCAGTGATGACGAAGTCCGCTTCCGCGGCGACGGCCGAACGGAAGGGCGTACTGGCCGATGGCGCAATCATCCGTACCCGTCGCCCGCCAATCGCACCGGCAAAGCTCAGTTCGCTCATGCCTTCCGGAAGCGGCATCACGGCGGCCAGCGTCATCGCGGGCGGCCCGCCGACGAAGATGCTGACGTGGAAGGGCGCCCCCTTGCGCAGCGCCGCCGCATGATGCACGCCGATGCCCCGGTGTATCTGATAGTGCAACCCGATTTGCTCGTTGAGCTTGTACTGATTACCCGCCAACTGCACGCGGTACATGCCAAGATTCGAGTGCTGCCAGCCGGGGCGGTCAGCGTCTTCGCTATAGACCTGGGGAAGCGTAATGAACGGTCCGCCGTCGCGCGGCCAGCTCTGGAGCTGGGGCAACTGGTCTATGCGCAGCTCTTGCTCAAGGATCGGTCCGCTCCGAACAAACTTCGGCCGCATCGACCACGCAATCGGCAGGGCGCTTAGATAACGAAACGGCCTGCTGGCCAGCACGGCCGGATCGATCTTGAGCTCAATGAGTCGGCGGACGCGCTCCAGCGTGTCGCGGAACAGGAAGCGCGTTCGTTCCAGCGTGCCGAAAAGGTTGCTCACCATCGGGAATCGGCAGCCCTTGACCCGAGCGAAGAACAGCGCGGGTCCGCCGGCCTGGTACACTCGCCGATGGATTTCCGCCGCTTCCAGGTACGGATCTACCTCCACCTCGATGCGCACCAGCTGACCGTGGCGCTCGAGGTCCAGGACACATTCGCGCAGGCTGCGATAGCCCATGGGGTCAGCCCCACAAAGTGCCGGTTCGCCCTGGGAAAGCTACTAGACGATGACCGATTGGCGATAAAGCTCGAAAGCAGCAGCCCAGGCGCTCTGAGGGTGCTCGGGCCGGTAGGAGCACTCCGCAATGCGTTTGCGTTCGCCGCCTTCGGCAGCGGCTTCATAAAGCACAGCGGCCCAGGCACCTTCAGACAGAGGCTTGATCTCGAGGTCGTGGACGGGCAACTGCGGCGCAGTGAGTCGAATGGCGTTCTCGCCGATCGACTCCGCCTTGACCTGGCGTTGCCGCATCCAGAAGGGCAATACAGGCGTCACCATGCTGGTCTCCTGTCGGTTCGGGGACAGACCAGCGGTCATTCTGCACGCATCTCCCGGATGGTCAAGTTGAGCGATTGGAATGCCTGGGTTGTCTTGAGAACGTCGTGAGCTCGAGCGCTTTCGCCGAGCGCGACGGCTGCTTCCTGAACTTGCTTGGCGAGCCTGGTAGACTGGTCGCGCTGGCGAGGCGGCAGGTCCTCAGGCTTCACCTTGCCGAGAAGCTCGGCACTTTGCTGCAGAGACAGCGCCGCCTGCTCGACTTCGCGCCAGCTATCGCGGTAGAAGAACTCCTGGGCCGCCGCGACCTGGGCCTTGGTTCGGTTGAGCAGTTCCTGGTAGGACAGCGGCTGGGCGTTGGGAGGCAGCGGCTGGACGGCACTTTCGGGCGTCTGACAACTGGCAGCGGCGATGAGCACAATCAAGAGACCGACGGCACGGCGCATGGCATCGCTCCCGCGGATGTCCGGCAGGCGGAATACCCGGCCGAGCGAGCCTTGCCAGTCTCAGAGGGCCTCCATGCTTCACTGATTCTGCGTGACGACCGGGGGATAGACTTCCCCTGCTCCGGACTTGGGTCCAAGTTCAAGGTCCGGATAAGCGAGCAAGTAGCGAGACTTCCGGCGCTGCTCATTGGCGGAGAGCAGCGGGTCATCCGCCCGCTCGGGCCGACGGGGTTCCAACGGCGTGGACAACGACTGGCATCCGGCCAGCCCCAGGAGCAAGAGGCAACAGAGTTTGCGCATCCCTCGGTGTCCTTTCATGCAGGACCGATGGATTCAACACCTTGTCCGCCGAGCAACTCGCCGACGGACCCGACCCCCGTTCCCCCGATGGAAGTCCCATTCGACCATGCCCCATTGTTGGCAGGGGGACCAGCCAAAGTCCAGGGGCTGCCCGAAAAGTTGCAAAACGCGGCCGCTACGGGCGGCCTTGCCGGTACAAACCTCCCATAACGTACGTTTTCAACCTCGATTGATCGAGCAGCGCAGATGCCGTAGGATTGGCCTCAACTTCGCCTTCACGATGAGGGTATGACCTTGGCTGGATTGGATCACCCAGAGTTCGCACGCCCCGTTGACCCCCCTTCCCGCTGGCGCAGCGTGCTTGGGCTGGTCCTCTTTGCGGTGTACTTCCTGGTGTACGCCGGCTTCGTGCTGCTGAATGCCTTCGCTCCGACCTGGATGGAGATCACGCCTTGGGCTGGGGTCAACCTGGCCGTGCTCTATGGGTTGGGCTTGATCATCCTTGCTTTCGTGCTGGCCATCGTCTACGACACGGCATGCCGCTTCATGAGCCAGCGTCCAAGCACTCCAAGTGGCGGGCGGTCGCAGCAGTTCCCTGAAGGTCCTGGAGGTGAACTTCAGTGATCTACGAACCGTCCGCGGTCGCCATTCTCGTCTTTGTGCTCTTCGTGGCCTTCACGCTGGGGTTGAGCTTCTGGCTAGGCGCGCGGACGCGCTCTTCCGCATCGTACTTCGCGGCCGGAGGCGGCATCCACTGGTTCGTGAACGGCGTCGCCTTCGCTGGGGACTATCTCTCAGCCGCCTCGTTCCTGGGCATCTGCGGGATGATCGCCTTCTACGGGTATGATGGTTTCCTCTACTCGATAGGCTACCTCGCTGGCTGGATTGTGGCGCTCTTCGTCATTGCCGAGCCGGTCAAGAGGCTGGGACGCTACACCTTCGCCGATGCTCTCGACGCCCGCTTCAATTCGCGCGGCATCAAGCTGGCCGCGGCCTGCAGCACGCTGGCGGTGAGCCTTTTCTACCTCATCCCGCAGATGGTCGGAGCCGGCGCACTCGTCAAACCGCTCTTCGGCTTTCCGCACTGGACCGGCGTGGTCCTCGTCGGGGCGATCGTGATCTTCATCGTCGTCACCGCGGGAATGGTCTCGACAACCTGGGTGCAGTTCCTCAAAGGGTCGCTGCTGGTCCTGTTCAGCCTCCTCCTCACCGTCCTCATCCTGAACCGAGGCCTAGAGGTGGACCCGCGCTATCGCCTGGCGGAAGAAACTGGCTCCGATCCCTTCAAGGAGAGGCAAACCTTGACGATTACCGCCGACGGACGCCGGCTGGTTAACGGCCAACCGCAAGGGACAGGTCCTGGGGAGAGCGACTTCTGGCCCGTTGGGCACGTGAGCCGGCTGCCGGAGGGAGCCCTCAAGACGGGGCCACTCGGTCCGCTGGAATTCCTGAGGACCTTGCAGCACAGCGAAGTCGTCCTGTGGAGTTCGAAGACCTCGCGGGAAGCGGATGGCAGCACGACCACGACCTTCACGCCACGAGCCGTTCCAGGCAGTGAGATCTTGCGGCCGGGCAACAGCCCGACCTTCAAGGGCGTCCGCAGTGAACGCTTTGCCGACAAGCTCAACTTTCTCTCGCTCATGCTGGCTCTGTTTTGCGGTACGGCATCCCTGCCGCACATCCTGATCCGCTATTACACCGTGAAGGACCAGGCGGCCGCACGCAAAAGCACGGTCGTCGGGATCGGCAGCATCGGCTTCTTCTACATCCTCACGCTCTTCCTGGGGTTGGGAGCGATGACTAGCGGCGCGATCGACGTCACCAACAGCAACATGGCCGCGCCTCTGCTGGCGCGGAGTTTTGGCGAGGTGCTCTTCGCCTTGATCTCAGCCATCGCGTTCACAACGGTGCTCGGCACAGTGAGCGGGTTGATCGTGGCCGCCAGCGGGGCCGTCGCGCACGACCTCGCCGTGAGCGTCTTCCGCTGGGACCTCAACGATAGAGACAAGGTGCGGATCGGCAAGCTGGCCGCGCTGGGGGTCGGCGCAGCCGCCATCGTTCTGGGGATTCTCTTCGAACGGATGAACGTCAACTTCCTGGTGGGCTGGGCGTTCAGCGTAGCGGCGAGCGCAAATCTGCCTGCCCTGGTCATGCTGCTGTTCTGGAAACGGACCACCAGCCAGGGCATCGCCGCGGCGGTGTTTGTGGGCATGCTGGCATCGCTGGGCTGGATTCTCCTAAGCGGCGACACCTATCGCGACATCTACGGTCTCGATCCGGCCACCTCCTGGGTCCCGTTCAGCCAGCCTGGCATTGTCACCATTCCCCTGGGCTTCCTCGTGCTGGTGCTCGTTTCGCTCTGCACAAGCCGAAGCACGAACACGCAGACGCCAGCGGCATCGCCAGCGCCTGCGTGATCCTCAGCGCCATGGCAAGTGGCCTGACTCCTGGAACTACGTCCCGACTTCCCAGCCGCTCATGTACTTCTTCTGCTCGGTGGTGACGACGTCGATCTCGATGCCCATCGAATGCAGCTTCAGGCTGGCGACGGTGTCCTCGATCTCCTTGGGCACCGTGTGCACGCTGGGGGTGAGCTTGCCCTTGTTCTTGAGGCAATACTCGCTGGTCAGGGCCTGGGTGGCAAAGCTCATGTCCATGACGCTGGCGGGGTGTCCATGTGCGGCGGCAAGGTTGACGAGCCGGCCCTCGCCGATGACGTAGAGGCGTCGACCATTGGGCATCTGGTACTCATCGACGTGTTCGCGGACCTTGGGAACGACGTTCTTCGCTTCCTCCTTGAGGGCCGGCAGTTCGATCTCTATGTCGAAGTGACCGCTGTTGCACAGCATTGCACCGTCCCGCATCTTGCTGAAATGCTCGCGCCGCAAGACGTGGGCATTGCCCGTGACCGTGATGAACACGTCGCCTTGCAGGACCGCCTGATCGAGCGGCATGACGGCAAAGCCGTCCATCGCGGCTTCGAGGGCGCGGATGGGGTCGATTTCAGTGACGATGACCTGGCTGCCCAGGCCGCGGGCTCGCAAGGCCACGCCCTTGCCGCACCAACCGTAGCCGCACACGACGACCTTCTTGCCCGCCAGCAACATGTCGGTTGCACGAATAATGCCGTCGAGGGTGCTCTGGCCGGTGCCGTAGCGATTGTCGAAGAAGTGCTTCGTTTGGGCGTCGTTGACGGCGATGACGGGAAACTGGAGCACCTTGTCGCGCTCCATGGCCCGCAGCCGGTTCACCCCGGTGGTCGTCTCTTCCAGGCTGCCGACGATGCCCTTGATCAGCTCATGCCGCTTGGCGGGGCCGATCCTGGCCGCCCATTCACGGACCTTGGCGTGAACGTCATCCAGGCGGTCCAGGGCCACAAACACCAGCGCGGAGACGAGGTCGGCCCCGTCGTCCATCGTCAGGTGGGGATGATGTTCCAGGGCCGCGGCGATGTGCTGGTAGTAGGTGTTGTTATCCTCGCCGCGAATGGCAAACGTCGGAATGTTGAAATCGTGGACGAGGCTTGCGGCCACGTCGTCCTGGGTGCTCAGCGGGTTGGACGCGCACAGCACGACGTCCGCTCCGCCGGCTTGCAGGGTCCGCATGAGGTTGGCAGTCTCCGCGGTCACGTGCAGGCACGCAGACATTCGCAGTCCCTTGAGAGGCAGTTCCTTGGCAAACCGCTCGCGAATCCGAGCTAGCACCGGCATGTCGCGGTCAGCCCACAAGATCCTCTCCTTGCCTTGCCCTGCCAGCTTGGGGTGCTTCACATCGCCCTTGGACACGGTCGCAACCGCCATGACGCCACCTCGGTTAAATGGGACAAGCCCACCGCCGCCGCGATGGGCTTGAGACGTTCGTTGACAGGCATCATCTTACGAAGCGACAGGCGGGATGGCCTTGCGGATGAGCAATTCAGGCGAGAAGACCCTGGCGGCTCAGCCCTGGGATGCCGGCTTCTCACCCAACCCTTTTTCATGAACCAGCTTCGCCAGCCGAAGCACGATCTCGTTCCGACTTTTGAGGCTTCCGTTGGAAACTTCCTTGGCGAGCGCATCCAGAATCTCGGCCAGGGCGTCAAGGTGCTTCGCCTGGCGATCGACTGCTTCCTTGCTCGTCAGCCGGGCAAGATCCTTTCGCAGATCAGCCGGCAGGCTTACCCGCCAGGCGCCGCCTTCCTGCACCAGGGCAAGGGTCTCCTCCTGAGTACGGCCCCGTGGCCCAAACCGGATGCGGACGAGATCCTGATTCTCCTCGCGCGTCACTTCCAGGATGTCCAGTTGCAGGTCCGCCAGCGGCCGCACGCCGGCTGCAAATGGGTTCGACCAGTTGATGTTCTTCTCAAGCAACGCCGCATCGAGCCGATCGCTCGCGGCAGCAGCCCGACTGTACGGCTCGGCCAGGCGGCGCAGAATCTCGCCGTGCTTCCCCGCCACGAAACCCGCTACTTCCTTGACATCACCTTTTTCCAGGGCTGACTTGAAACCTGCCAGAACAGCGGCGCGGGGGTCGGCTTCCTGCCCAAGCACCAGGCTCGAGATGGCGACGACCAGGACCAGAACGACGCAGAATCGCATGCAGTAGTCTCCACGGCGCCTTGCTCGCATCGTCTTAACGAGCCTCGACGACCTCGACCTTCATCTCGCCGGTGAACGCCCGACGCACTTCAACCAACTCATCGGGATTGAGAACATCCTTCATGCTATAGGAGGCGATGCGGATGTACGCCGCGTTGAGCAAGTCGAGCACGCCCGTGGCGTCGAGGGGCTGCCACTGTCCGTCCAGGAAAACCTCCGTCCAGAGGTGGCCGCCGAAGCCCTTGTTCTCGGCGTCGTAGACCAATCCGAAGGCCACGCGCGACGGGATGCCCACGGCTCTAGCCATTGCCGCGGCGAGCATGCCCATCTCGCTGCAGTCGCCTTCCAGCGAACGGGCCACCTCGTCCGCCGTGGCAAACGGAATCTCGTAGTTGCCGCGCACCTTGGTCCGCACCCAACGCTTGATGAGCCTGGCCTTCTCGCGCGGCTCCTTGTTCTCGCCGTTCTGTCCCAGGGCCTCGTTTGCGAGTTTCCGCACCAGCGGATCATCCGACCGAATGAAGAAGTTGCTTTGCAAGTACTCCTCGCCCGCCGCTGCTGGGGCCCCCAGGAGCAACACCTGGACTGGCACAGGAATGGTCGGCTGGCGGGCCAGCAGCCGAAGTTCCACGGCCTCATTGTCGGCGGCCAGGATACGCTGGCGGCCATCCTCGGCAAAGAGAGTGCCGGGATCGTCGTCCCCAGCCAGGCTGACGCGAACCCGCAGTGAACTCGGCCGGCCGCGACGAATGTTGATCGGCTTGTTCACCAGCACCGGCGCTTCCTTGTCACGGACTGTCGGCTTGAACTCCGCCGTCGCTACTTCCTTGCTAGTCAGCACGCGGGTCATCGACCCAAAGAGCGTGCTGTCGTCTTCCTGCATCTTGACGACTCGGCCCGAGGAATCCAACCACATCGTGGTCGGCGTCAGGTAGGCGTCCCTGGGATAGCTGGCCTCGACGCGAAGCAGTTCTTGCTTCTCCATGCCCACTTGCGTGGCTTCCTTGGCCAGGACGCGGTAGGTCATCGCCAGTACGCGGTTGGCATAGACATTGAATCCCTTGATGACGACGGTTTCCCCAGGCCGCGCCGGATGCTTCTCGAAGAAAGCCTCCTGGGCATACAACCCCAGGGCTAGCGGATCCCAGGGAACGACCTGGGTGAACTCCGTCGGTTTGCCCTGGTCGTCGAGGACGCACAGGTGCAATTCGCGTCCCTTGACCTCTCCGCGGATCCGCAGCCGTTGCTTCTTGCTCAGCGTGACGCTGTAGCTCAGCTCCACGACCTCCCCAGTGGGCGTCTCCAGCGTCTCCTGCTCCTGGGCGTCGCTGTACGGGTCGCCGCTTCGCAGGTAGCTCATCTCGTCGCGGAGGGTGGTGCGAATCAGTTTCCGGCCGGCGCGATCGACCTCCTCGGCACGCAGATGCATGCAGCCGAGCTTGCCGCCCTCCGCGCGCGACTCGTACCAGACTTCTCGCAAGACCTTCGGCTCAGCCTCAGCTCGGCTAGTGATGGGCGCCAGGCAAAGCAAAAGGGTAATGACGGCCGGCAGATGCTTCATGTTTCGTTCCTCGGGACTGCCCAGATTATACCTGAAACTGGCAGGCTGCGGGCAACTAAGCATCCACTGTTCACCCACTCAGGGGATAGAGGGTAGCCGGCGCGAGGCTGGACTCGGCGCACACGCTGGACCACGTTACAATCCGTGATGTTCGCCCGGCGGAGCGGTCAGCCAGATTGCCAGAACTGCCTCCGCTCCGCCAACGACCCAGCTTCCGCCAAGGAGGGCGTACATGAGTGTCATGCGTAAAACCGCCATCGGCGTGGTTGTGCTCGCGCTGCTGCTTCCTTTCCAGGGCCCGCGAGCCGAAGAGACTCTGCCTGCTCCTCGGGCCGCCACGGTGAACGGCGAGCCGATTCCCGAGCTGGCCGTGCAACGTGCGCTCAAGCCCGTGCCTGCCGAGCACCAGGCCAAGGCCCGAACCGAGATTCTCAACTTCCTGATCGACATGGCCCTCCTCGACCAGTTCGTGATCAAGCAAGGGATGACCGCTCCGAAGGAGGAAGTGGAAGCTCGCGTGGCCAAGGTCAAGGAAGAAGCCGCTAAGAGCGGCCGCGATTTCGCGGCGCTTCTCAAGCAACTCATGCTGACCGAAGACGACCTGCGCCAGCAGCTTGCCGCCGACCTGCGCTGGGAGAAATACGTCAAGGCCAACACCACTGACAAGAATCTGGCGGAGTTCTACGCCACCCGCAAGGACTGGTTCGATGGCTCGCAGGTCCGCGCCAGGCATATCCTGATTTCCACGGAGGGAGCCGACGCCCAGGCCCGCGAGGCAGCTCGCGCGCGCCTGCTCAGCTTGCAGAAGCAGATCGAATCGCGGATCGCCGAGAAGACCGCCAAGCTCGATCCCAAGCTCGATCCCCTGGCCCAGCAAGAGGCCCGGTTAAAGGCCGCCATCGAGGTCTTCAGTGAAGCCGCCAAGGATTCGGACTGTCCGTCGAAAAAGAACGGCGGCGACCTGGGCTGGTTCCCGCGCGTCGGGAGCATGGTCGAACCGTTCGCCAGGGCGGCCTTCGCCCTGAAGCCTGGCGAAATGGCCGGGCCGGTCGAGACTCAGTTCGGCTACCACCTGGTGCTGTGCACCGGCAAGATGGCAGGAAAAGACCTCAAGTTCGAGGACATCAAGGAGGATATCCGCGAGGTCTACGCCGAGAAGCTCCGCGAGCAGCTCCTCCCCGACCTGCGCAAGAACGCCCGCATCGAGATCGCCAAGCAAGGTCCTTGAAACTGGCCGACCCACGTACGCCCTTCTGTGAGCACAATGATCATGCCAAGCAATGGATCCCCTTCGGCAAAAACCCGCGGCGAGTTAGAGGCCGAGATCAGCCGGGCCATCATACGCTTTGAGAAAGAGCACATGGGTCGCGGGCCGCTGGAAACCAAGACCTACTTGCTCGGCGACCTGGTGCTGGTCCGGCTCAAGAACGTGCTGACTCCCGCTGAGTTTCAGCTGGCCAAGACCGAAGAGCGGCACCGTGGGAGAGATCTCATCAAGCAGGTACGCTTGGAGTTGCTGGAAAGTGGCCGGCACCTGCTCGAAGCAGCCATCCGCGACATCCTGGGCGTCGGCATCATCAGCATGCACACCGACATCAGCACCAGGACCGGAGAACGGATAATTGTCTTCACGTTGGACTCGGCTCCGTCCGACATAAAAGACTGAAATGGCGGTATTGACCCTGCCGAGTGCCGCCGCTATTGTGAGCTAGGATTGGAAGCCGCCGGATAGTCCCCGACTGGTCGGCGGCCCGACAATCAACAAGGTAGACCGATTCGCCGATCAGGACGGTTGTCGCCTGCTCGGATAAAAGGCCGGAAAGTCTTCTCAGCGAAGGCTTTCCGGCCTTTTTTTGTCCCCGTTATGCGGCTGCTCGGCGGCCGTGGAAAGGACACCAGAATGCCTGCACTCCTGGCGTCGTCTCAAGAACAGGCCAGCGACTGGATTGAACTCAGCCTGGGAGAGTCGATCCCAGTTCACCTGGCCAGCCCGTCAAGCCGACAGGACTACCAGCGCGCACTGCGCGGGCTCCGCGGCCCTGGGTCGAGCCGCCGTACAGTGCTGCTGGCTCTTTCCGCCTGCGCGGATGCGACCGAGCTGGAAGGCTTGCTTGACCAGGCCTCGAGCAAGGCGGCCCGCGTGGTCCTCACCTGGGCTGGTTCCCATGCCGCACCCGAAGCAAGCGCTCGCTGGCAGCCAGGCGGACGCTGGCCGGCCCAGGTTCTCTTGGAGCACGACCCGTTCAAGGCCGTCGTCGGGGCCATGCTGGCGCTGAACGTGGGGGACAGTCTCGCTGTCCTGTGGCCCCGCGGAGACGAGACCCCCATCCGCTACTGGATTCATCAAGGCGAACGCTGGCGCGAGCACTGGGAGGCCCCCGAAGAGGGAGAGTTCCATCCGCTGCCGTTCGTTCGCATGGACAGTTGAAGGACCTCAGTTTCTTCTTCCAATTCATCTGATTCAGCATGGGGAGGTGTTGCGTGGTGATCTCGCAGGGCAAACGTCTGGTCACCGTGATTCCTGGCGACGGCATCGGTCCGGAGTGCGTGCACGCCACGCAGCGGATCATCGAGGCTGCGGGCGCGAAGATCGCATGGGAAGAGCGGCACGCCGGCGCCAGCGTATTCAAGAAAGGCGTGCCCTCGGGCGTGCCGACGGACACGATTGAATCCATTAGCAAAACGAAGGTCGTTCTCAAGGGACCTCTGGAAACGCCCGTCGGCTACGGCGAGAAGAGCGCCAACGTCACGCTGCGCAAGCTGTTCGAGACCTATGGGAACATCCGCCCCGTTCGCGAGTTGCCTGGCGTGCCGACGCCGTACTCCGGCCGCGGCATCGACCTGGTCGTGGTTCGCGAGAACGTCGAGGATCTTTACGCCGGCATCGAGCACATGCAGACCCCCAACGTCGCGCAGTGCCTCAAGCTGATCTCGCGCCAGGGCTGTGAGCGGATCGTCAGGCTGGCCTTCGAGGTCGCCCGCGCCGAGGGCCGCAAGAAGGTCGCCTGCGCCACGAAGTCGAACATCATGAAGTTCACCGAGGGCATGCTCAAGCGGACCTTCGAGGCCCTTGCGCCGGAATATCCGGACATCGAATCGTGGCACATCATTGTGGACAACTGCGCCCATCAGCTGGTGAAGAAGCCCGAGCAGTTCGAGGTCATCGTCACCACGAACATGAACGGCGACATCCTCAGCGACCTGACCTCGGCCCTGGTGGGCGGCCTGGGCTTTGCGCCGTCGGCCAATCTCGGCAGCGAGGTGGCGATCTTCGAAGCGGTCCACGGCTCCGCCCCCAAGTACGCTGGCAAGAACGTCATCAATCCCACGGCCGTGCTGCTCTCGGGCGTCATGATGCTGCGCCATCTTGGCGAATTCGAAGCAGCAACGCGGATCGAGGAAGCCCTGCTCGTTACGCTGGAAGAAGGCAAGGTGCGGACCGGCGACGTGGTGGGCTACGACCGCGGCGCGACGACCACGGCCTTCACGGAAGCCATCATCGCCAACTTCGGACGCAAGCCCCAGAAGGCCCCCGTTCGCTCTTATCGCCCCATCGACTTGCCGACCATGCCCCCTGCGGTCTTCGAGCCCAAGGCGCGGCGCGTCGTGGGCGTGGACGTCTTCGTCGAAGGGACCATGACTCCGGCCGAGCTCGGTGCAAGCCTGGAGCAGATCGCCGAGGACACGCCGGTAAAGCTCAAGATGCTCTCGAATCGCGGCACCAAGGTCTATCCGTCCGTCGGGGCCATCACCGAGTGCGTAGACCACTGGCGCTGCCGATTCATCCGCCGAGAAGCCGTGACGGAAATCACGGACATGCACTTGCTCTACCTGGTTTCCCGCATCGCCGCGAAGCATCGCTGGATGCATCTCGAGAAGCTCTGGGAGCTGGACGGAGCCCCATCCTTCACGAAAGCGCAAGGGGAAGACTAACCCCTTGCCGACAGGGCCGCGTGGCGAGGCGCCGCCGCGCGGCCTGCTTTGACTTTCGCCAGCACATTTGTAACCTGACCGCGTTGGAACTCGCAAACTTCCGGAGGAACTCACCATGGAAAAGCGCGCCAAGGCAGTGACATTCAAGGGCAATCCGCTCACGCTGGTCGGCCCGCAGCTCAAGGTCGGCGACAAGGCCCCCGATTTCAAGACCCACCGCTTCACGGCGGACAAGGGCCTCTTCGCCGTCTCGCTCGGCGACGCCTGCGGCGGCAAGGCGACGCTTTTCAGCGTCGTCCCCTCGCTCGACACGCCGGTCTGCAGCCTGCAAACCCAGAAGTTTAACAAGGAACTCGCCGCTCTCGCCGGCAAGGTCAACTGCTACACCGTCAGCGTCGATACGCCGTTCGCTCAGAACCGCTTCTGCGGCGACGCCACGCACAAGATCGACAACCTCATCAGCCTGTCCGACTATCAGGATCGTTCCTTCGGCCAGGCGTACGGCGTCCTGATCGACGAACTGAAGCTGCTTTCGCGGAGCATCTTCGTTGTCGGCAAGGACGGCAAGCTGGTCTACGTGGAGTACGTCCCCGAGGTCACTCAGGAGCCGAACTACGAGAAGGCCCTGGCCGCCTTGAAGGCCGCTGCCTGACCAGCTACGCGCAGCAATACACAATGGCCCGCGCAGCGTCGGCGTTGCGCGGGCCTCGTCGTTTTGGCTTCGAGTCGGCGTTACTTTCCTGAAATCTTCAGGGCTACCTTGGCCGGCTTGCTACCTGGGTTCACCACGACGACGGCGAAGCCTGTGCCGCCGGTCACGCTTGCTTCCAGCGTGCCTTCTTGCGACTTCTCCAGCTTGGCCAGCGGCGGCGTCGCCAGGGCTTCCTGGTTGCTGAGCTTCTCTTGCACGGCGTCCAGGTCCCTTTCTGGGACCATGTAAACGTTGACCGGCACCTGGTTGGTCCGCACCAGCACGGTGACCTTCTGGTCCTTCTTCGGCGCGGAGATGATCACGCTCTTGATGTTGTCGCCGCCCAGCGCCGCCACTTCCAGATCCTTTTCGATGTTCAACGCAGTCGCCGCGCCGCACCCTGCACATGCTGCCAGGGAAACGAAGCAGATGAACTGGAGCCAGGAATAACTGCGCATGGGTTTCTCCGATTGAAGTTCTTGCAACTCCGGACTCTCAAGCCAGCCTGAGCCTGTGCCAGGCTGGCCAGGTGAATCATTGTTGCTGCTGTTGCTGTTGCTCATCCCCCAAGGCCTCGCGGACGCCAAGCGGGATCCAGGTCGTTAAAGCCGGCACGATGATCTCCTGAGCGGGAGCGTCGGCCGGCGTCACGGTCACGCTCACGCTCAGCTCGCTCGCAGCCTGGCCCTTGAACACGCCGCGGGTTGGCGGGACGTCGGCGTAGTCCCGGCCAATGGCGACGCGGATGTGCCGATCGCCCGCCAGCAGGTCGTTGGTCGGGTCGAAGCCGATCCAGCCGTGCTCGGGCAGCAGCGCCTCGACCCAGGCGTGCGTGGCGCCGGCCGCCGAGCGGTCTGCGTCTTCCGTTCGATGATACAGGTAGCCGCTCACGTACCGGCATGGAATGCCCAGCTCACGCACCAGCGCGATCATGATATGGGCAAAGTCCTGGCAGACGCCTTTCCGCTGGGCCAGGGCCTCGTCAATGGGCGAATCGACGCGCGTGCTCTGCGGCTCGTACTCGAAAAGATCGTAGAGCCGGCCGGTTAACTCGCGCAGCAAGCCCAGCGGGTCGTCGCGCCGGCGGGCATCGACTTCCTGGGCAAGCTGCCGCAGGGCTGGCGTCGGACGGCAATACTGGCTGGGAAGGAGCATCTCCCAGTAGTCGCCCTGCTCGACCAGCCTGTCCAGCTCGTCCCAGGCCGAGGTCGGCAAGTGCTGCGGGAAGGAGATGCCATCCTCGACTTCGACCATGGCCGTGCTGGTGATGGCGAGTTCCTGATGATGCCCGGGCAGGTTGAAGTGATGAACGACATTGCCGGTGAAATCGCGATAGGCCTGGAGCCTGGCCCGCGGACTGACCGTCAGCTCGAAGGACAGCAGCCGCTGCGGCCCTTCGCTGCGCGGCTGAACGCGCACCTCCATCACGCTCTCGGTGATCGGCGCGCTGTAGCGGAATCGCGTGCTGTGTCGGATCGAGTAAAACATGATTGCCAGGCTCAACTCGCCAGGGCCGCCTCAATGGGATAGGTGATATATGAGTGATTGACGGCGGTGTGAATGAGCACGCAGTGCCGGCGCACTTCTTCCAGGTACGCCTGCAAGCCGCTCGCCATGATCTCGTCGATCTGCCCAAAGCCAAGATACGCCTTCAGCTTACCCGCCAGCCTTTCGGCGCGATTGGACCGCCGTGTTTGCGTGGCCTCGGTAATGGCCTCGAGCGCGCCCTGCACCTCCGCCGCGGCGAAGTGAATCGAGCGCGGCAGCTCGGGGTTCAACAGCAGAAAGTTGGCCACCCACGCCGGCCTCAGGTCCGCCGTGTGCACCTTGCAGTACGACTCCAGGGCCGTGCACGATCGCAGCAGGCCGACCCAGTCGAACGGCTCCGTAGCGCCGCCGCCGGCATGCGTCCGCTGGTATTCCTGAAAGTACACGTCGAGCAGGGTGGCAGTCGCCCCGGCCCGCTCCAGGTACTGGCCCAGGCGGATGAACTGCCAGCCTTCGTTGTGGTTCATCAGCTCGTGGGTGATGCCGCGGAAGAGATGGGCCCCCTCGCGGATGGAAGCAAAGAACTCGTGCGGCTGCGCGCTCCAGATGCTCTCGATGCTCGAACGCTTGACTTCGAGATACAGCCGATTGAGCTGCTCCCACATCTCTGTGCTGATGCACTCGCGGATCTGCCTGGCGTTTTCCCGAGCGCTGGCGATCGAGGCGACGACCGAGTTCTTGTTCGCCGGGTTGAAGGTCAGGTGATGCGTGACGTGGTAGGCGTCGAGCGGGCCGTTCGGCGGCTCGGTTTGCAGGGACGCCAGCAGCCGGTTCCACCGCTGCGGCAGACTGCGCGGAGCTTGCTCCAGCATCAGGTTCAGGTTCACCGCGATCAGGCGGGCCGTGTGTTCCGCCCTTTCGAGATAGCGGCTCATCCAGTACAAGCTGTCCGCCACGCGTGAGAGCATCCGCATCCCGCCCGCTTCACGGGCTTCTTTTGTACTCCGAAGGTCAATCGGCCAGCACCCAGGTATCCTTGCTGCCGCCGCCTTGCGACGAATTCACCACCAGCGAGCCGCGCCGCAACGCCACGCGCGTCAGCCCGCCGGGGACGATCGTGATCTTCTCGCCGTAAAGGATGTAGGGCCTCAGATCGACGCAGCGCGGCTCGACCTGCCCGTCGATGAAGCACGGCGCTCGCGAGAGCCGCAGCGTCGGCTGGGCGATGTAGTTCCGCGGGTCCTCCTGGATGCGTCGGCGGAACTCTTCCCGCTCGGCAGCGCTGCTATGCGGACCGATCAACATCCCGTAGCCGCCCGATTCGCCCACCGCCTTGACCACCAGCTCGTCGAGATGATCCAGGACGTACTTGCGGCTGCCCTCGTCGCTGAGCAGGTAGGTGTCCACGTTGGGCAGGATCGGCTCCTCGTTGAGGTAGTAGCGGATGATCCGCGGGACGAAAGCGTAGACTGCCTTGTCGTCGGCGATGCCGGTGCCGATGGCGTTGGCGATCGCCACGCCGCCGGCGCGGTAGGCGTTGAACAGCCCCGGCACGCCGAGCATGGAATCGGGGCGGAACGCCAGCGGATCGAGGAAGTCGTCGTCAATGCGGCGGTAAATGACGTCCACGCGCCGCAGCCCAGCGGTCGTCCGCATGTAGACCAGGTTGCCGTGCACCAGCAGGTCGCGGCCCTCGACCAGCTCGATGCCCATTTGCCTGGCCAGGAACGTGTGCTCGAAGTACGCCGAGTTGCCCACGCCCGGCGTCAGCAGGACGATGGTCGGCTCGGGGCGGTTCGGCGGGGCCAGCCAGCGCAGCGCGGCCAGCAATAGCTGCCCATACTGATCCACCGGCCGCACGCTGTGATTGCTGAAGAACTGCGGGGCGACCTGCTTGAGCACCTGCCGGTTGGTCAGCATGTACGACACGCCGCTGGGCACGCGGAGGTTGTCTTCGAGCACGGCGAAGCGGCCGTCGTCGAGCCGGACCAGGTCGGTGCCGACGACCGTCGTGTAGATGTCGCGCGGCACGTCCAGGCCGCGCATCTCGCGGCGGAAGTGCCGGCACGTGTACAGCAGACGCCGCGGCACGATCCCCGCGGCAAGAATGCGGCCCTCGTGGTACACGTCCTTCAGGAACAGATTCAGGGCGGTGATTCGTTGCTTCAGCCCGCGCTCGATGACGTCCCACTCCCGCGGAGTGATGAGCCGCGGCAGCAGGTCGTAGGGAAAGATCCGCTCCGTGCCTTCCTCTCGGCCATAGACCGTGAAGGTGATCCCCTGGTGAAGGAAGGCCAGGTCGGCCGCCTGCTGCAAGCGCTGCAACTCTGCCGGAGGCAGCTCGTGCAGACGGTCCTGCAAGGCGCGGTAGTGGGCGCGCGTCGAGCCGGCGGCGTCGAACATCTCGTCGTACGAGCCGTCGAGCTGGTAGCTGGCAAACAGGCTGCTGGCGAGGGGAGAGGCGCTCGGCGTCTGAAGCTCGATCATGGCGGGCTCAGTACACCCGATCCGCTTTCTCCTGTCAAGCGCTCCCCTCGCCCGCTTCCCGACCCAGGCTTAGAATGGCAATTCGCAACCGGCACGGGAGGACGCACATGCCTCAGGCTGTTTCGGCGGTTCCGGACGTTCAAGGGCGGTTTGGCCCGTTCGGCGGACGCTACGTCCCCGAGACGCTCATGCATGCCCTGCAGCAGCTCACCGAGGAGTACGACCGCGCCTGCGCCGACCCGTCGTTCCAGAGCCAGTTCGAGTATTACCTGCGGCACTACGTCGGCCGGCCCAACCCGCTCTACTTCGCCGAACGCCTGACGAAGCACGCCGGCGGAGCGCGGATTTTCCTCAAGCGCGAGGACCTGAACCACACCGGCGCCCACAAGATCAACAACTGCATCGGCCAGGCCCTGCTCACCCGCCGCATGGGCAAGCCGCGGATCATCGCCGAGACCGGAGCGGGGCAGCACGGCGTCGCCACCGCCACCGCCGCCGCGCTGTTCGGCCTGCAATGCCAGGTCTACATGGGCGAGGAAGACATCCGCCGGCAGAAGCTCAACGTCTTCAAGATGCGGGCCCTGGGCACGGAAGTTGTCCCGGTCCGCACCGGCAGCCGCACCCTCCGCGACGCCATCAACGACGCCATGCGCGACTGGATGGGCTCCGTGGAAACCACGCACTACATCATCGGCAGCGTCGTCGGACCCCATCCGTTTCCCCGCATGGTCCGGGACTTCCAATCGGTCATCGGCCGCGAAGCACGGACCCAGTGCCTGGAACAGACGGGCCGGCTGCCGCACGTCGTCGTCGCCTGCGTCGGCGGCGGCAGCAACTCGGCGGGCATGTTCTATCCCTTCGTGGACGATGCTGGCGTCGAGATCGTCGGGATCGAGGCGGGCGGACGCGGCGGCCAGGCCGGTCAGCACGCCGCCACCTTGAACTGGGGGGCTCCAGGCGTCCTGCACGGCAGTTACAGCTACGTCCTCCAGGACGACGACGGACAGACCGCCGACGTCCATTCCGTCTCCGCCGGGCTCGACTATCCTGGCGTCGGCCCCGAGCACAGCTACTGGAAGGAGCTTGGCCGGGTCCGCTACGGCAGCGTCAGCGACGCCCAGGCGCTGGAAGCCTTCGACCTGTGCTGCCGGCTCGAAGGCATCATCCCTGCCCTGGAAACGTCCCACGCCCTGTACGAAGCGCTCCGGATCGCCGCCCAAAGGCCCAGGGACGACATCGTCGTGGTTTGCTTCTCGGGCCGCGGCGACAAGGACGCCTTTGAAGTCGCCCGCCTCAAGGGCGAGGAAGTGTGAGGGACTGGTCGGTCACCACTCCGCCACGAGACGGGGCGGGGGACGGTTCGGTCGACGCTCCAGCCAGAAGTCCGCCAGTGCCGCCAGCACGCCGATCAGGCTCAGCGTGAACGTCATCTTCAGCCACACCGTGCGGTGCAGCAGGGCCTTCATGATTTGATCGAAGTCCTTCGGCACGTCCTTGAAGTGCTCCGGCACGGCGGCGGTGAAGTCCTTCGCCTCGGCGGAGAAGCCCATCACCATTTGCAAGCCGAGAAAGAGGAACGCCAGCAGCGCGATCGTGCCCAGGACGTAGGTCCGATGGTTCGCGATGGAATCCACGATCGGCGGCAAGGTCACGCTGGTCCGCGGCAGGAGGAAGCGGTGGGCGGTCAGGCCGACGCTCGCCAGCACGCCGGCCAGCACAACCAGGAAAAACAGGATCACCCACGGCGCGGGCCGCAGGCTCGGCTCCGCCGTCGGCTCCGCGTAGCCGAACGCCGCCCCAAAGCCAGTCTGGGTAAACGCGTACTTCCCTTCCAGCGGCGAACTGATCCAGGGGAAGAACAGGAAGATGAACATCAAGAGCAAGCAGCCGGGCACTGTCCAGCGGACTACTTCGGGGTGCAATGTGACGGCGAATTGAGGCCGCAGCTCGCCGCGGTAGCTGGAAGAGACGATCGACTCAGCCCGCGTGCCGGCGTTGCTCTGCGGCTCCTGCACCGCCTTGAGCGGCACGGTCCTGGCGATTTCCGGCGGCGGCGGAGGTGCGGGCGGCAGGGGAACCGTGAACGGCCCGCCGCAGTGGCTGCATCGCGTGGTCTGGCCGCCCAGCTCGTCGGCGACCGCGACCGTCTTCTGGCAGTGCGGACAGATGAGGTTCATGCCATCACGTGACGTGGCTGGCCAATCCCTGGCCCTGGTTGCCTCGGCCGTGAGAAAACGGGTTAGCCATTTCCCGCTCTCTCACGGCCGCGGTGGAACATCCGCTCGACAACGCCTAGACCATGTCCTTCAGCGCCTTGAGGGCCTGGGCCTTGACCGCGGTGCGGGCCGGCTTGGCCTTGAACATCGTCATCTCGCCGGTGAAGGGGTTGCGCCCCTCGCGCGCCGGCACCGCCGGCTTCTTGACGAGCTTGAACTTCACCAACCCGGGCAAAGCGAAGACGCCGCCCTGTTTCAGGCCCTTGGCGACCAGTTCACCGAGGTGGTCGAACAGTTCGCTGACCTGCTTGCGCTTCAGACCGGTCGCCTCGCTCAGCGCCGCCAGGATCTCTCCCTTGGTCGCCGGCTTGACGCTCTTGCTGCTAGCCTTGGTGGCCATGATAAGGAACTCCTCCTTCCAACAGAGCTGACAGTCAGGTTGCCAACGTGGGCGTAAAGGTAGGGCCGAGCTTGCTGCGTGTCAATGAGCTTTCGCGTTTTCTTCGGGGAATTCCAGCGTTCTTGCAGCTGACAGCCGCGTCTACCACGAGTATTTCGGGGCGGTACGAGGTCGTAACTCCTTGCCGCTATTAGTGTTCATGCGAATACTTACTTGAAGCGCGCTTCCAACCTTCCCAGATCGACTTCCGCCGTGGTACTGTGCAGTTTGAAGAGATGGCAAGGGCATGGGCCTGCTTCATCATGCCTGGGAAGTTCAGGGGAAGCGGTATGTTGCGCGGTCCGTCGGGCTGTTGGGGAAAACCCCCTGGATTCCCAGGCAGGAAGGCAGCTCATGGAGATTCTGGATGTTGCGCACCCCGTCCAAGAGGCGGATGACGATGACGACAGTCGAAGGTGATTGGCTCCCCGAGACGCCGCGGGAGGCGGTGGGGCCGGTTGTCGAGGAGAAGGTCATCCTCGGCGAGCGGACCTTTCGGATATTGCGCCCCGCTCAGCCCGACCTGCTGCTCGACAACCCGCTGGTCATCAAGGCCTTCGAGCGGGACGAGTACATGCCCTACTGGGCCGACCTGTGGCCCGCCGCGCGCATGCTGGGCAAGGCACTGCTGGCCGAAGCTTGGCCCAGGGGCCTGGCAACACTGGAGATCGGTTGCGGGCTGGGGCTCTCAGGAATTGTTGCGCTGGCCCAGGGGCTCAGCGTCACCTTCAGCGACTACGACGCCACCGCCCTGCACTTCGCGGCGGAGAACGCCAGGCTGAACGGCTTCCACGACTTCCGTTTGTTGCGCCTCGACTGGCGGAAGCCCCCCGCCCTGAAGTTCCCGCTCATACTCGCCTCGGACCTGCTCTACGAGGAACGGAATGTTGCGCCGCTGGTGGGGCTGCTTCAACAGATGCTGCCCCCTGACGGCCTGTGCCTGCTCACCGATCAGGACCGCAAGCCGGCCCCGCTGCTTCGTAAGACCTTGTCAGAACAGGGTTTCGAGTTCACCACGCAGATGTTGCGCGCCGGTCAGCCAGGGTTGCGCGTCAAGGGCACGCTTTACCGTATCCGCAAGGCAGGCAAGCAATTCCACGAAAACGATGGCACCGGAGGAGGGTAAGGGCCGCCGCAGGTTCGCCAGGGGATTCCCGGTAAGCCTCCATATACTATCATTGAGATTAATATGATAAGATCACCGCTAATTGCCGATTCGCCCCGTTCGACCGCCCCAGGACGCCACGAGCTGGCGGAGGTCAGCAGCCGACTGCAGTCGTCCACCCCGCAAGAGATCTTGCGCTGGGCGGTCGAGACCTACAAGTCCCGCCTGACCATGGCGACGGCCTTCGGGGCCGAGGGATGCTGTCTCATCCACATGCTGGCGGAGATCGATCCCGCCGTGCACATCTTCAACCTGGATACAGGCTACCAGTTCAAGGAAACCCTGGAGCTGCGCGAGCGGATCAAGGAACGCTACGGCATCGCCGTCGAGCTGGTGCGGCCCGATACCACCGTGGAAGAATACGAGCGGATGCACAACGGCCCGCTCTACGTCATCAACGCCAACCAGTGCTGCCACGATCGCAAGATCGTCCCCCTGCGGCGGGCACTGGTGGGCAAAGAAGCGTGGATCAGCGCGATCCGGGCCGACCAGTCCGCCCACCGCAGCAAGGCGGACGTGGTCATGTGGGACGCGAAGTTCAACCTGGTGAAAGTCAACCCGCTGCTCCGCTGGACCCGGCGGGACGTGTGGGAGTTCGTGCTCAAGCACAACATCCCGTACAACCCGCTGCACGACCAGGGCTATCCGAGCATCGGCTGCGAGCCGTGCACGGAGCCCGTCGAGCACGGCCAGGACGAACGCGCCGGCCGCTGGGCGGGCACGGCCAAGAAGGAGTGCGGACTGCACGTACAGTACGAGGAGCACGGGTCAGGCATCTGACGCCATGGCTCGCAGTACGCCAGCCGACCGTGAACCTTTGGACATAGGTTTTCTGGAGATGTGCTGGATCGCAGATGGCGCTGGAAGCACCGTGAAGGCAGGCAAGGAACGCTCGCTAGGGTCGCGGCTCGGTCGGCACTTGTAGAGGGACAAAAGCGATGCGTGT
>Ga0073934_10003907_pt1 | contig 26020 bp, 28 predicted proteins | sample LarsenN4metaG_FD_76834 | JGI IMG/M metagenome (GOLD analysis project Ga0073934, IMG submission 76834) | Hot spring sediment bacterial and archeal communities from British Columbia, Canada, to study Microbial Dark Matter (Phase II) - Larsen... ... | reverse complement strand
GGCCGCGAAGGAAGGCGCGGAGATCTGGCTCAAGGCGACTGCGACGGCGATCCTCAAGGAGGACGGCTGGGTCCGCGGGGTCCGGGTCAAGCGCCTCGAGGACGAGATGACCGTGCGCGCGAAGTGCGTCGTCGCCGCGGATGGCTACGAGAGCCAGGTGGGCCGCTGGGCGGGCTTTCGGACCCTCCTCCGGGCGGGCGACGTGACGGGGACCCTGCAATACCGCCTCACGAACATCGGGCCGGGGCACGATTTCCCCGACTACTGTGAGTTCTGGCTCGGGCGCTGCGCCCCGGCCGGCTACATCTGGGTCTTCCCGAAGGACGAGACCACCGCGAACGTGGGCATCGGCGTGTCGCTGGACCGCCTCAAGCAGCGGGTGGACATCAAGGGTTTCCTGGACCGATGGATCGAGCAGGACCCGAGGATGGTCCACACGCAGCCCCTGGACATGGTCACGGGCGGCGTTTCGACGTGTGCGCCCATCAAGGCCACGGTGGGGAATGGGATCGCCCTCGTGGGGGATGCCGCGCGGATGATCGATCCGATCACGGGAGGAGGCATCGGGAACGGGATGCTCGCGGGCATGATCCTCGGGGAAGTCCTGGCGAAGTGCAACGAGACAGGCGACTTCAGCGAGGCCGCCTTACAGCCGTACGAGCGGGGCTGGCGCGCGAAGCTCGAGGAGAACCTCTATCGGAACTGGCTCGCGAAGAACAAGCTCGTCACCCTCTCGGACGAGGAGTTCAACGAGATTATCGGCACCTTGGCCGAAGTCGGCGTGACGAGGCTCAGCGTCCGGGCGATCCTCAGGGTCCTCAAGGATACGCATCCGCAGCTCGTCGCGAAGTTCGCCGAGTTCATCTAGACAGCGTCGCGGCCGTCGGTCAAAGCGGGCGCAGGCGGCAGCCCCTTTCAACGGTGATAACTTCTGCACCGGACTTATATAACGCCTGGGACGCTCGTTCCCGCCCGTGAAGGCGGAGAGCTGGCGCAAAGCGAGAGCCTTCTTCTGGATCGGGCTCACCACAGTCTTCGTATTCTTCATCCTGTTCTCCGCGGGCCGGGTCACAATTCCCTGGCTCCCGCCACCGCCCGCGGACTTCGCGACCTACTGGCCGTGGTTCTTCGTCCTTCTCATCCTCCTAGCGACGAAGGCGCTCTTGGAGCTCATGCGGCCCGTCTTCCGGGCCGCCCTGCGCGGCCACGTACGCTACGACGCCGACATTGCCGCATACTTCCAGGTCGTGTCCTACGCTGTGTGGGCGACGGCCTTCGGGCTTTCCGTCTACATCATGGCAGGCGGCGCAAGCCAGCAGTTCGGCGGCATCGGAATCGGCCTCGCAACGGCAGCCCTCATCTACGTGATGCAGGAGCCGCTCCTCAACGTCGTCGGCTGGATCATCGTGACCACGATGCGGGTCTACAAGCTCGGCGACCGCATCGAGATGAACACCGCGAGGGGGTACGTCATCGAGATCTCCCCGATGAACACGACGATCCGCGAATTCGCGTCGAGCCTCTACGGCGAAAACTTCACGGGCCGTTACGTAACGATCCCGAACAGCCATGTCTTGAAAGGGAACGTGTTCAACTATACGAAGGACACGCCCTTCGTCTGGGAGCAGATTTCCGTGGCCGTCACGTACGAGAGCGATCACAAGCTCGCGGAGAAGCTCATCCTCGACGCGGCGGAAGAGATCGTCGGCCCGATGATGCGAGAGAACCGCGCTCGGCTGCGGGCCAAGTACGAGTTCTCCGATCTGGCCGACTACATCGCGGAGGAGCCCAAGGTCGGCTGGAGCCTCGATAACTCGTCCGTCAACCTCGCGCTCCTCTACTTCTGTCCCGTGTTCGCCAAGGCCCTCTACCGGACGCGCCTCGTGAAGCGGATCCTCGAGAAGATCAATGCGGAGCCGACCGTGCAATTCGCGTATCCGCACATGCAGGTCGTGAGCCGGAAGCCCGAGGTCGAGGAGAAGGCCGAGAAGACTGCGAGAGGGGAGAAGGCGGAGAAACTGGAGAAGATCCCCCTCCTTCCGTAGAGATCGATCATCCGCACCTAGGAAGAGGACGGTCCGCACCGCATCCTTTAATACAGGCCACCTGCCTCCGCGCGGGCGTGCCCCCCAGCTACCGCAGCCTCGCGTCCATCAAGCCTGCCGACGCCGGCCAAGAGGCGACCGTCGCGGGGTGGGTCGAGGACGTGCGGAACCTTGGTGGGATTGCTTTCCTCATCGTGCGGCAGAAGGGCGGGACCCTTCAGGTCACGGTCCGGAAGAAGGCCGACGAGGCCCTGTTCGCTCGCGCGGCCAGCATCCCGCGGGAGAGCGCTGTCGTCGCCTTCGGCAAGGTCGAGGCCAATCCCCAGGCGAGGAACGGGTGGGAGCTCGTCGCGACGTCCCTCGAGGTCCTGAGTCCGGCCGCCGTGCCGCTGCCTCTGCCGGTCGTGGACAAGGTCGGCGCGGAGCTCGACACACGCCTCGACAACCGTGCGCTCGACCTCCGGAAACCGGAGAAGCGCGCGATCTTCCACGTGCGCGCCGCGGTCTTGTCCGCGTTCCGGTCCCATCTTGATGGCCTTGGCTTCACCGAGGTCCAGACGCCGAAGCTTGCGGGCGCAGGCGCGGAGGGGGGCGCGACTCTGTTCGAGACGGACTACTTTGGGCGACCGGCCTTCCTCAGCCAGAGCCCGCAGCTCTACAAGCAGATCCTCATGGCCACGGGCCTGGACCGGGTGTACGAGATCGCCCCGGCCTTCCGGGCCGAACCGTCGGACACGGTCCGCCACGTGACCGAGTTCACGTCCTTCGACGGGGAGGTCGCCTGGATCCGCGACCAGGAGGATTTCCTGCGGATCCTCGAGAAGACGGTCGTGCATGCAATCGAGCGTGTCCGGGAGGTTGCCGCCGCTGACCTCGAGCTGCTCAAGGCCGACCCCCCGGTGCCGCGCTTGCCCCTCAGGCGGCTGCCGTACGTCGAGGCCCTCGAGATCCTGCGCGGCCACGGCAAGCGCATCCACGATGGAGAGGACATCGACACCGAGGCCGAGAAGATCCTCGGTCGCGCGATGGCCGAGGAGAAGATCGAGATGTTTTTCCTCGTCGAGTATCCAACTTTGATCAAGCCGTTCTATATCATGCCGAAGACGGAGGAGCCCGAGTACTCGCACTCCTTCGACCTCGAGTATCGCGGGGATGAAATGGCCTCCGGCGGGCAGCGGGAGCATCGCCACGAGCCCCTCGTCACCCGGATGAAGGCCCAGGGCCTCGATCCAGCAAACTTCGAGTTCTACCTCAAGGCCTTTCGCTACGGCATGCCGCCCCATGGCGGCTGGGGCTTCGGGATCGACCGCTTCGTGCAGAAGCTCCTCGGCCTGGCGAACATCCGCGAGGCGATCCTGTTCCCGCGGGACCGCGCTCGGCTCGTTCCCTGAGTCGATCCCCGAAAAGCCTCCGCCGATCCCCCTGGGAAGGCTTTAGTAGGCAGCCCGCGGTTCCTTACGCAGAAGGATGGGGAGCTTGGATGAAGGAGTTCCGGGTTTTTGTCGCGAATCGTCCGGGTGAACTCGCCCGGGTCACGGAGGCCCTCGCGGCCCATGCCGTGAACATACGGGCGATCGCGAGCGAAACGAGGAACGCTGCATCGTTCCTGCGGGTTGTGACGAACGACACGCAGACGACGGAAAAGGCCCTTCGCCTGGCCGGCCTGAAGTTTGAGACGAGCGAGATCATGACCGTCGACCTGGCCGATCGCCCCGGGGAGCTCGCGAAGGTCGCCCGCCGCCTCGCGCGGGCCGGCATCAACGTCCACTCGATATACCTGCTCGGCTCGAAGACCGGCCACACCGAGGTCGCGATGGTCGTCGACGACGTTGGGAAGGCCACCGCGGCTCTGAAATGAGCAACTTCCTCACTTTCGCACACCCTGGCTTCGCCTTTATAGCCACTGGAGGTCCGTAGTGCTGCAGGTATGCTGTCGAGCCGCTCCAGGTCGCTAGCCTTAAAGACTTGCGACCGGTTACATGTTCCTTGTCAGAGGGGCGCGGGGACTTGGGATGCCCCGGCGTACTGACGGGACTATGGCAGACACGCGCAGACACGCTCACCTTACGCCGCCCGCGCCATCCCGTTCGCGGGCCTCAAAGCAACCTGCGAGTCCGATCGCGACGCCAAGCGAATCCGATACGCAGGCTCGTGCTGGCGGAACAAGCGCCTCATGGAGCCCCCGGGGAATCGAGCGCAGGGCTGCATGGAATCAGCGAGTCACCGACGAGGAGGTTGTCGCGGCCTACAAGGCGACGGGCTCTGTATGGAGTGCCGGGAAGCGCCTAGGGCTCGCAGGCCAGAGCGTGCATGAACGACTGCGCCGGCTCGGCTACCCGATGGCTCATCAGGAGTGGACGGACGAGGAACTAGCTGAGGCCCGCTCCCTCGCGTACCAGGGGGAGCCTCTCGGCCAGATCGCCAATCGCCTGGGACGCACATACATTGCCGTTGCCCTGAAGCTGTCTCGATTCGGTATTCGTTCGCAGCGCACCGATTGGAGACGAAAACCGAAGCATGGGACAGGACTCACAAAGAGACGAATTGCCGCGTTCGCGAGGAAGCTGGATGATGGGAGGACGTCCGTACGACGTCTGGCCCGCATGGAAGGGCTGGCAATTACGCCACTCGTAGACGCACTGCAATACTACGAGCCAGACCGGTGGCGACGGTACGTTCAGGCGCACTCGGATCTCGGCATTGAGAGATGCCCAGGTTGCAGCCGTGAATTCGTGCCGCTGACCAAGAAGCAGCATTTCTGCACCGTCCGTTGCCGAGAGACGCATCGGAGAAATGTTGCCTACTTTGGGGGACGACGAATGGACGCGCTCGGCCTCCGCGAAGGCGTGTGTCAACTCTGCAGGAAAAAGGTGGAGAAGTGGCTCTCCGCCCACCACGTCTTCGGCAGGGAGAACGACCCAAACAACGAAGTCCTCATCGCGCTCTGTCGCGGATGTCATGATCTGCTGACCCGTCTCGCTTCTCGGCCCTGGGTCGAAGACCAAGAGGTTGTCGCCGACTTTATCGCCCTCACCCTGGCCCGGCGTGGGAGGCGGACGGCCTTTGTTAGTGTCGAAATCGAGGACTGGACCGCGGAAGAAGTCGAGGAGTATGTCGCATCGCTCAATGCCGTCACGTATGATGGAGTGGAAGGCCAAGCCTAGGGAACGAGGACGGGGCTACTGATGCTTGGCTAGGTCGCGGCGTGCCTGGATGCCCTGATACGGGGTGTTCAGTCCGGGGCGCCCCTTAGCGACTTCATGCGTTCCTTCACGTGCTCGATGTGGCTCTTGGGGTTCACTTCGGATCGGTATGCGTCGCGGATGATTCCTGACGGATCAATCAGATAGGTGACCCGACGGGAGAGTCCCAGCAGCCCGAGGGTGCCGTAGGCTTTCGAGATGCGTTTGTCCGGATCCGCAATGAGGAGGAACGACAGCCCGTGGCGCGATGCGAACGAACGATGCGAGGTCTCATCTTGCGTCGAGACGCCGATCACCTCCGCTCCGGCGGCTTCGATCTCCCAGAGGTTGTCCCGGAAAGCGCAGGCCTCGATGGTGCATCCTACGGTCTCGTCCTTCGGATAGAAGTAAAGAACGACCCACCGACCCCGCAGGTCCGTCAGCCGGAACGGCTTGCCAGCCTGGTCGAATCCGTCGATCTCCGGCGCCGCGTCACCCGGGTTCAGCATGCAGCAGATGGCCCCCTTCTCGGCCGCCACGAGTCCGTGGACCGTGGCGTCTCCCGTTGCGTTTCAGCACTCATAGGGTTCGTCACGCCTCTCGATCGGCTGACCCTCTTCTCATCACGAACGCAACCGGGACAGTGCGCCCGTCCTAGAAAACCTTGGGTGGAACCGATTCGCTCTCGTGGCCTGCACTTGGGTGGCAAGTTTCTTAATCTGAGAACCACGTCCCGCGCCGGATGGACCTCCCGCCGGGCCGTGTCGACCGGATGTCAGATGGGGGAACGGACACGATCCGAGAGATCCTGGACGATCTCCGAGCCTCCGGTTTCAACGGCCTCCTCAAGACCTCCGTGTTCCGAGGCGACACTCCCTCGCACGGTGTCCTCGTGCTCCGCGGAGGCGACGGCGTCCTCGCGGAGCACCGCGCGGCCGTGGACGTCCTAGGGCCCGACGCCGTGCCGGAGATCCTGCGGGACGCCGCGAGCCCTCGGGCCCAGATCGAGGTTCGCACGTACGATTACGGCCACTCCTCGATCAGCATGGACCAGCTCCAGAACGCGAATCCCGACGCTGCGATCTCCGGGATCGGGGACGTCGAGGGCCACCTGCGCCAGATCGCGCAACAGGAGACCGCGGGGCGCGAGGAGTACCTGCGGGATCTCGAGGCCCGCCGTGCGGAGGAGCGGAAGCTCGTCGAGAAGGAAGAGGAGCTGTACCGCCGGAAATGGGAACTCGAGCAGGAATACCAGCGCAGCGCGATGCGCCAGAAGGAGCTCGAATCCCTTCGGGCAGAGCTTCAGTCCGTGAAGGAGGCGAGCGCCCTGCTCCTGCGACACCTCGAGGAACGGCGCTCGGCGGCCGACGTTGAACTCGAGGCCGAACGGAAGATCGCCGGGATGGAGGCCGAGAAGGCCCGCGCGGAACTTGAGGCCCAGCGCCGGGCCCTGGGCGAGGAGCATTCGAGGCTGGAGGACCGTGGGCGCGAACTCACCGCGCGGGAAGCCCTCCTGGACGAGCGCGAAGCGGCCCTGGGGGGCCGCGCCGCGGAAGCGGATCGCGAACGGAAACAGCTCAACGAGCTCTACGAAAACCTCGAGGCTGAGCTGAAGAAGGTCGCGGATGCCCGCAAGGCTTTCGATGCTCGTGTCGCGGAGGCAGAGCGACGGGAGAAGGAACTCCACGCCCGGGAACTCCTCGACGCGGAGCGAGAACGCGAATTCCGCAGCCGCGAGGAGACGTTGGCACGGCGGGACGACGAACTCGCCGCACGCCAGCGGGGCATCGAGGAATCCCTGCGGGCCCTCGTCGACCGCGAGGCGAAGGCGAAGGCACGAGACGAGGAGCTGGCCAAGCGCGAGTCCGCCCTGGAGGCCGCGGACGCAGGCCTCGACGTTCGACGCGACGAGCTCGGACGCGCGACGAGGAAGATGCAGAGCCTCGCGCGGGATCTCGCGGCCCGGGACCGGCGGGTCGCCGCGGAGGAGCAGGAGGCTCGGCAGCGCCAGGCCGACCTCAAGAAGGCCCAGCGCGACCTCGCCGCCAAGACGAAGGACCTCGAAAGGAAGCGCCGTGAGCTCGCGGTCCTCGAAGAGGAGGAGGCCGCGACCCGGGCGCGCCTCAAAGAACAGGCGACGAAGCTGCTCGGGGCCGAGCGGACCGCTCAAGAGAAGCTCCGGGAGCTCGAGGCCCTCGAGCGGGATCTCGGGAGGCGGGAAGCCGGGCTCGCGCGACGGGAGGCAGCCGTCGAGAAGCGAGAGAAAGCAGCCGAGGCGGAGGCCGCAAAGCTGGCCGCGATGCGCGATGCCCACGAAATCAACGAAGAGGACCACCGCGCGAAGGTGGCGGCGACCGAGGAACGGCTTGTCACGAAGCAACGCGAGCTCGAGCAACGGGAGCGGGAGGTCGCGAAGCGGGAGCGGGCCGTCTCGGACGAGACGGCCGCCCACGAGTCGCTGAAGGCGACCCTGGAAGAGCACGAGACGGCCTTCCTCGCCGACCTGCAGGAACTCGAAGCTCGGAAGGCCGCGATCGAAGAGGCCGAAGCGAGCCTCGTAAAAGCACAGGAAAAGCTGTCGAAGCGCGAGGCCGCAGTCGCCGTGCGCGAGACGCGGACGAAAGAGCAAAGCGAACGTCGCTCCTCCCAGCTCGACGCGAGGGAGAGCGAGGTCGTCGACCGGGAGACGGCGGTGGAGGCGAAGGAGAAGGCCCTCGCGAAGAAGACGGAAGACCTTGAGGCGGCATCGGAGGATGTCGCGGCACGCGAGGAGGCGCTCGGCCAGCAGGAGAAGCGTTCCCGGGCCCAAGCCGAGGAGCGCCGGCGCGCCTTGGACGCGCGGGCGGCGGAGCTCCGCCAGGCGCGGGATGGGCTCGCCACGGAGACGCGCGCCCTGGCCGAGGCCCGGCGGGAACTCCGCGGGCGAGAGACGAGGGTGCGAGAGCAGGAAGCCCGGATCCGCAAGCTCGAGGCGGAACTCGCGCGCCGGTCGAAGGAGCTTGCGCGAATCAAGGCGGGCCTGCGGCGGCTCCGATAAGGGGCCCGCAACGTTTATGGCATCCCCGGGCTACGCGCGCCGGGGACGATGGGAAACATCATCACCCTCACCACGGACTTCGGGCCGGGGGACTACGTCGGCACGATGAAAGGGGTCATCCTTTCGATCGCGCCGGAGGCCACGATCGTGGACATCGACCACCACGTTCGACCCCACGACGTTCTCCATGGCGCCTACGTCCTGTACGCCGCCGTGCCTCACTTCCCCTTCGCGGCCCACGTCGGCGTCGTCGATCCGGGGGTCGGCACCGCGCGGCGCGGCATCGTGGCCGTCTGCGAGGGCGCCTTCCTCGTGGGACCTGATAACGGTCTCCTCATGCCGGCGGCCCAGCGCCTCGGCCTCAAGGAGGTCCGCGCGATCACGAACCGCGAGCTCGGCCTGCCGCACCGCTCGGACACCTTCCACGGGCGGGACTTGTTCGCGCCTGTCGCCGCGCATCTCCTGACAGGCACGAAGGTGAAGGACGTGGGACCCGTCGTCCGGGACTTCCTGGACCTCGACTTCGGCACGCCCTCCCGCCGGAAGGGAGGATGGGAAGGACGCGTGATCACCTTCGACCGATTCGGGAACGTCATCACAAACATCCCCCGGGCGCAGGTCGAGACCACCTGGTCCTTCGGCGACCGCGTCCTCGTCAGCGTGCAAGGCTACGAGATGACCGTGCACTTCGTTCGGACCTACGGCGAAGTCGAGCGTGGCGAGTTCCTCGCGACGATCTCCTCGAGCGGCTTCCTCGAGATTGCGCGGCGCGAAGCGAACGCGGCGGCTCAGCTCGGCGTCTCTCCGGGCAATCCCGTCTCCGTCCTCAGCGTGAGCAAACCCTAATACGCGGGGGGGACCTTCGCGGCGAATGCGATGGACAAGCGCAGGATCCTCCTCATCATCTTCGATGGCCTCGGGGATCGGCCCGTGACGGAACTCGGGCACAAGACGCCCCTGGAGGCCGCGCGGAAGCCGAACCTCGATTGGTTCGCCGCGAACGGCGTGAATGGGCTCCTCGACCCCATCGCACCCGGCGTGCCGCCGGGAAGCGATACGAGCCATCTCGCTCTGTTCGGCTACGATCCCCTCAAGGTGTATACCGGGCGGGGTCCCTTCGAGGCGGCGGGGGTCGGGATCGATCTACAGGCAGGCGACATCGCCTTCCGCTGCAACTTCGTCACCGTCGACGAGGAGATGCGCATTGTGGATCGCCGTGCGGGACGCATCCGCGAAGGGACCGCCGAACTCGCGGCGAGCTTGGACGGTATGAAGCTCGGGCGTGTGCGGGCCCTCTTCCGGGCGGGAACCGAGCATCGCGGGGCCCTCGTCCTCCGAGGAAAGGGGCTCTCGCCGGACGTGACCGACACGGATCCCCACGAGCATGGCGTGGCCGTCCCGGACGCGAAGGCCCTGGGCCCGAAAGCGAAGGCGACCGCGAAGGCGCTCAACGCATTCACGAAGGAATCCTACCGGCGCCTCAGGGACCATCCCGTGAACCTGGCGCGCGTGGCCCGAGGCGAGCTCCCCGCGAACATCGTCCTCTGTCGTGGGGCGGGCATCTTCCCGGACATCGCGCCGATCACGGTCCGCCATGGCGTGCGAGCCGCCGGCATCGCCGGAGTGGCCCTCGTGCGCGGAATGTGCCGGAGCGTCGGCATGGATGTCCTCGACGTGCCGGGCGCGACGGGTGGGCTCGAGACGGACGTGGTCGCGAAAGCCGAGGCTGCGCTCCGCGCCCTCGAGGCGTACGACCTCGTCGTGGTCAACGTGAAGGCCGCGGATCTCTGCGGACACGATGGCAAGGCCTCCGAAAAGATCCACGCCATCGAGCGCATGGATGTGATGATGGGCCACCTGAAGTCGAAGCTGCCTCAGGACGTCGTCCTCGCGATCACCTCGGACCACTCGACCCCCGTCGCACTGAAAGATCACTCCGGCGATCCCGTCCCCCTCACGATTTTCGGCGAAGGGACGCGCGTGGACGATGTCGTCTCCTACGACGAGCGGAGCATGGCCCGCGGAGGCCTGGGCCGGATCCGGGGACAGGACGTGATGCCTCTCCTCCTGGACCTCGCGGGTCGGTCTGCGAAATTCGGCGCATGAGTCAGGATAACGGCCCGCAAGACTAATGAGGCCGAGGCCCCTGCCCGCGGCCGGAAGGGTCGATCGTGGTCGACGCGACGATGATCGTGCCGATCGCCGGCGTCGCGGCTCTCGCCGTCGCTGCGTACCTGGCGTGGAGTGTCCTCCGAAAGCCGGCGGGCGACGAAGCGATGCAAGGCATCTCCCGCCGCGTTCAGGAAGGCGCTCGAGCCTTCATGCGTCGCCAGTACCGGACGATCGCTCTGATCGCGGCGTTGGTAGCGGTGCTCTTCGCCGTGGCCATCGGATATTTCCGAGGGTGGGAGAAAGGCCTCCAGACGGCCATCGCGTTCTCCCTCGGCGCAACGCTGTCCGCGGCGAGCGGGTACATCGGGATGCACATCTCCGTCCGCGCGAACGCGCGATGCGCGAACGACGGCCTGAATTCCTTCGGCAGGGCCCTTCGGACCGCCCTTCGCGGCGGCGCCGTGTCCGGCCTCACGATCATCGGGTTCAGCCTCCTCGGGGTTTGGGGAATCTACACGGCATACAACGCGTGGTTCGGAGGCTCGACCCAGGCGGAGCAAGAGGCCGTGATCCTCTCGATCGTCGGCTTCGGATTTGGCGCGAGCCTCGTCGCCCTGTTCGCCCAGCTCGGGGGCGGAATCTACACGAAGGCGGCGGATGTGGGCGCCGACCTCGTGGGCAAGGTCGAAGCCGGCATCCCGGAGGACGATCCTCGGAACCCTGCCGTCATCGCGGACCTCGTCGGCGACAACGTGGGGGATTGCGCGGGCCGCGGGGCGGATCTGTTCGAGTCCACCGCGGCGGAGAACATCGGTGCGATGGTCCTGGGCGTGGCGCTGTTTCCGATCTTCGGCATCTATGGGGTCTTCTTCCCGCTCGTCGCCCGCGCGTTTGGCCTGATTGCGACGGTCGTCGGCGTGCTCGTCGTGCGCGCTCGGGAGGATGAGCGCCCGATGTCGGCCCTCAACCGAGGCTACTACGTCACGATGGCCCTCGCCACGGTCCTCTTCGCCGTGGCGGCATTCCTCCTGCTCCAGGGATCCGCGGGCGCGGTCCCGCTCACCTGGTTCTACCTCTTCCTGGCGGGCCTGACGGGCATCCTGACGTCCCTCGCCTTCGTGTACATCACCCAGTACTATACGGAGGCACGCTACCGGCCCGTCAAGGAGATCGCACGCGCATCGGAGACAGGGCCCGCGACGAACATCCTGAGTGGATTCAGCGTCGGCCTCGAGGCCACGGCCATCCCGGCCGTCACCGTCGCGATCGCGATCCTCATGTCCTTCAAGCTCGGGGAGCTCGCCTTGCCTGGAGCGCCCCTCGGAGGCGGGTTCTACGGCACCGCGATCGCGACCATGGGCATGCTGGCCACCGCGGCGTACATCCTCGCCGAGGACACCTTCGGTCCAATCACGGATAACGCCGCGGGCATCCTCGAGATGTCCGGCAAATCCGGGGAGGCGCGGACCCGACTCGATAAGCTCGATGCGGCGGGCAACACCACGAAGGCCCTCACAAAGGGCTACGCGGTCGGGAGCGCGGCCCTCGCGGCCTTCCTCCTGTTCATCGCGTACCTCCAGGAGATCCAAATCCTTCGACCTCCCGGCTCCGGAGTACCGGTCATCAACTTGGCCGTCCCCGAGGTGTTCATCGGCGCCTTCATGGGGGTGATGATCGTGTTCCTCTTCAGCGCCCTCGCGATTCGCGCGGTCGGACGGACGGCGTGGGAGATCATCAATGACGTCCGCGCCCAGTTCCGAGAGAAGCCGGGGATCATGGCGGGCACGGACCAGCCCGATTACGCCCGGTCCGTGGACATCTGCACGCGCGCAGCTCTGCGGCAGATGGTCGCCCCGGGACTCCTCGCGGTCCTCGGGCCGATCCTCGTGGGAATCGTCCTGCGGCCGACGGGCTATGCGCCGGAAGCCGTCGGCGGCGTCCTGATGGTTGGCACGATCGCGGGCGTCATCTTGGCGCTCGTCTTCAACACCGGTGGCGGCGCCTGGGACAACGCGAAGAAGTTCATCGAGCTCAGCCAGGGAGGCAAGGCCTCGGCCGTGCACAAGGCGGCCGTCGTCGGGGACACGGTCGGCGATCCCTTCAAAGATACCGCGGGGCCATCCCTGCATATCCTCGTGAAGCTCCTGTCGACGATCACCCTCGTCCTCGCCCCGCTCCTCGTGTTGTAAACCAAACCTCCGATTGCACGCGGGACCTCGCGTAGACGCGGGAGAGCGGCCGCAAAGACCTAAATACGAGGAACCTCTACGCGCGCATCCGGTTTTCATGTACATGCGCGTTCAGCGGGAGGACGTTGTCCGCATCCCGCCGGAGCGGCTCGGGGAGGACATCGACGCCGTCGCCCGCGAACTGACGCGGACAACCCTCGAGGGCAAGGTCGGGACGGACAAGACCCTCACCCTCATCGCGAGCAAGATCGAACGCGTCGGGGACGGCCGGATCGTCCACGGAGACGGGGCCGTGTACCAGACCGTCCGCTACGACGCCGTCGTGTTCTCGCCCGTCTTGCAGGAGGTCGTCGAGGGCACCGTCGTTGAGATCCTCAAGTTCGGGGCGTTCATCCGGTTCGGGCCCCTCGATGGGCTCCTCCACATCTCCCAGGTCATGGACGACCGGGTCGACGTCGACGAGGAGGGGCAACGACTCATTGGGAAGGACTCGAAACGGGACCTGAGGATCGGAGACCGCGTGCGCGCTAGGATCGTCGCGGTGTCCCTGAACGAACGGTCGCCGCGGGAGTCGAAGATCGGCCTGACGATGCGGCAGCCCGCCCTCGGGAAGCTCGAGTGGATCGAGGAGGACCGCGCCCGCGCGGAGGGCCGCGCAAAGCGGAGGGGGCGATGAGGCCATGGTGGTGAAGGTCCCGAAAGCGTGCAAGAACTGCTCCCATATCACGGAGGAGGACAAGTGCCCGCTGTGCGGGGCCGAGACGTCGAAGGACTGGCAAGGGTACCTCATCATCGTGGACCATCCGCGGTCCGAGATCGCGAAAAAGATGGGCATCCATGTCAACGGGAAGTACGCCCTCCGGGTTCGATGAGTTCGCGGCTGCGACCCTTCGTCTCCCGGAGTTCCTGCGCCAGGACTTGCAATGGCCCCTGGGTCCTGTCGTGCACGGGGCCGACGTGTTGCCGGCGATCGGGAGCGCGAGCCCCGTCGTGACGGTCGGGGACTTCTGCACCCTCGACCTCGTCGCCCGCGGGAGGCACCCGGACATCGCCCTCGTCGACTTCAAGACGAAGCGCCAGGAGGACCCGGAGCTGCAGGAGGTCCTGCAACGCGTGGGGGACCGCGTGCTGCGCGTGACGAACCCGCCGGCGACGATCACGCCCGGGGCCTGGCAAGCCGTGTCCGAAGCGTTTAAGTCCAAGGAGCGGGTACGCGTCGAAGTCCGAGGCGAAGAGGACCTCCTCGCGCTCGTGTGCATCGCCCTCGCGCCGGAGTCCGCGGCCGTCCTGTACGGCCAGCCGGGCCAGGGCGTCGTCGTCGTCATGGCCGATCCGGCGGCGAAGGCGCGGGTCCTCGATGTCCTCCGACGCATGGAACGATAGGATATGGATGTCCAGATCCTCGCGAAGCGGGAGAACCCGCTCCTGAAGCGGGTCGAGGTGCGGTTCAAGGCCATCCACAAGGCCGAGGCGACCCCGACCCGAGAGGCCCTACGGGCCGTCCTTGCGAAGGAACTGAACGCCTCGCAGGAGATCGTCGTCCTCGACCATCACCGGTCGACGACGGGTCGCTATGAGACCGTCGGCTATGCGAAGGTCTACCCGTCGAAGGAGCAGGCCCTCGCGACGGAACGGTTTCACATCCTCGTGAGGAACAAGCTCAAGGCCGCGGAGGTGAAGGCCGCGGCCCCCGCGAAGCCCGCGGCCGGCCCGAAACCCGCGAAACCGCCGGTCCCGAAGAAGGAGGAAGCGAGACCGGCTGCGAAACCGGCGAAGGCTCCCGCGAAGGAAGAGGCGAAACCGGCGGCGCCGAAGGAGGAGAAGGCCGCGGAGAAGAAGCCTGAGGCCAAGAAGGCGGAGCCCAAGAAGAAGGAGGGCAAGTGATGGCCGAGGGCGAGCGGAGAAAAGGGACGCCGGGCCTCAAGCGTAACTTCTACTCTATCGAAGGCTCGAAGATCACCCGCATTCGGACGAACTGTCCGAAATGCGGTCCCGGTGTCTTCCTCGCGACTCACGCTGATCGAGTCTCCTGCGGTCGATGCGGATACACGGAGTTCGCGCGCAAGTAGATCGTCCCGGCGGCCAATCCGCCATGCCGCCCGAAAGCCTTAATCCGGCGAGATGCTACGCGTCGCGAGGGCCTGTAGTCTAGCTTGGATAGGACAGAGGCCTCCGGAGCCTCTGACTGGGGTTCGAATCCCCACAGGCCCGTCCCGATCCCTTAGAATCGAGGTCAATCCCCAGGGGCATTGACCTAGGAGACCCGGACGGTCGGAGCTTCCCAAGCCCGTTAGGGATCACGAAAGCGGCGTGCGTGATTTCGGAGCGCCCGATGGAACCATGTTCACCTTCAATGAGGAGACCATCGACATGGGGCCCTCACCCCGGGCGCAAATCGAGCAGTTCTTTCGTGAAGTGTTGAGCGCTGGTGAGACAATTGCGACTCGACAAGTCCTCTGAGTAATGCACTAGTCTGAAACGTGATAGCGGGACGAGCGGTTGTCATCGTCTCCTCGAAGGGGTTCTGTTGCGTTAACTAGGATGGCTTCGACCTCGCGGCAGCTCTGCCGGGAGCTGAGACAGATGTCCGACGCTTAATTGGAACGTGGGTGCAGCGAGATACCCGTTTCAACACTGCTCAGGACCGCTGATCGCGCACCCCACCTCGTCGGGCCGGCCGGGCGGCCCTCATCTGTTGGAATCGGCACAATCTTCTCGGACGGAGAGACCTGAACCGGAAGCTGAGGCGGCAAACTGCGACATTCTCGTGCTCACTCAACGAGAGGTGGACTGAAATCGGTTGATTCCTTCGCTTTCTCGATCCTCGCGAGCCAATCATCGACGAGCAACCGAAACCAGAAAGGATCGAACCAAGAGTGTCACGACTTGGATTTGAAGAACAGCCATCCCTTCTTCGTCCTGACCAGGTCGTATCGTCCCGTCGGCTTGTTGCCCTCGAACGTGACCTGGATGACATCGCCCTCCCTCGTTTCGAGGTCATGTGTCCCACGGTCCCAGATCTTGACCTCTCCTGCGCCGTAATGGCCTTCCGGAATTGTGCCTCCAAGGCCGATGTAGTCGAGATCGTGGTCGTCGACCTGGAGTGCCAGCCTCTTCGTTCCGTGCTGAATCGGCGGCTCCTTCGGCACTGCCCAGCTCTTCAGGACCTTGTCCATCTCCGGCCTCACGTCCCAATGTAGCCTTCTCGCGGGATGCTCATGGACGACAAACGTCGGCATACCTGAGCCAACGTCCTCGCCTTTCCTAAGGGCTTGTTAGAGAGCCGGGTCCATGAGACCAGTCTTCGAAGGCCAGGGCCGTGGCTCGGGAAAAGCATTTCCCGTCTCCACGAGCAGGTCTGCAGAGGAAGTCGGTCAAGGCGGCCCGATACTCCGCTGGAAGGGCGCGGTCCCTTTGCCAGTCCGTGTGGAATCCGCCGGCTTTCTACATCCCCATCGGTCGCGCCACGAAGCTCTTCCGGACGACGAAGAGGTAGATCAGGATGATCAGCCAGAGGACGATTCCATACGGGAATCCGCCAGCGGGGAACACCACATACGACCCAATGCTGAACGCGATCGACAGCACGCCGACGACCATCGTCAGCCACCAAGCCCACGGCCGAAGTCGCCACAGTCCGACGCCGGAGACGATACCCACCAGCGATAACACCGTTAGCAGAATGCCGATGAGTAGGATCAGGCCGGCGAATGCGGCGAGTTCTGGGGCCACGGTAGCAAGCAAGCCGCTTGCCGCAAGCACCAACAATCCGCCCACCAGGCCAATAACTCCGAAGAGGATCGTCAAGATCGCGAGGATCGCGACGCCGATCGGACGTTTCGGTTGCACCGGAGGTTGCGCGTACATTGGCGGCGGCGTTGGAGCCGCCGTGGGAGGTGTCGTCGCCATGGGGATCTCGCGGGCATCGGCGGCAGCTTATTTAACGCTTCTAGGTGGTCCCTCCGAGCCCAGAATCATGACGCCGTCTCGAGAACAAGGCATGGCTCGACCGCGAGGCGGCCTGAGACCCCCGCTCGGCCGGTCGGAGCCCGGGGTGTGCCTGGGGTGCGGGGTGGCGAACTCTGGCATGGGTATGCGATCGCTGGCGCCCCCTCTCGGGGCGGCCGTCCGGACGACGTCGTCGAACCCCGCCCGGACGGTCCCTCGCCAAGATACGAGGGGCAACTGTGGCCCATGTCGGACCGCCGGGATTGCAACGACCTCACGTTTATACGGAAGTCGTGAAGTAGTCCAGGAGAGGTAGTCGGCATGAAAACGGATATCGGATTGACAGAGGCCACTCGGAACAGCGTCGCGGAGCGCTTGAACTCCATGCTTGCGGATGAGTACATCCTGTACACGAAGACCCGCAACTACCACTGGAACGTCACGGGGCCGCAGTTCAGCGAATTGCACCAGTTCTTCAAAGAGCAGTACGAAGCGCTCAACGACGTTGTGGACGAGGTCGCGGAGCGGGTCCGGACGGTCGGCGGATGGCCCTACGGGACCGTTTCGGAGTTCCTCAAACACGCGCGGCTCAAGGAGCAGCCGGGCAGGGTTGCCAACCCGAAGGCTATGCTGGCAAACCTGCTCGCGGACCACGAAGCGATCGTCCGGCAACTTCGCGTCGATGCGGCGACCCTTCTGGAGGAGGATCGAGACGCGGGCACCTCGGACTTCGTCACGGCTGTCATGGAGAAGCACGAGAAGATGGCCTGGATGCTCCGGGCCCATCTCGAAGGCGAGTGATCCCGTCCGCCGCCGCAACGAGGGACGCAGTGCCGACGGTCGGGTGCGATGAACCCGGGATGGAGGCGCCGGCCGCTCCCCGAGGCCTTCTACGCGCGCGACACGGTCCTCGCGGCCCGGGAGCTGTTGGGCAAGGTCCTTCGGGTCCGCGACGGACGCCTCTGGCGGTCGGGCATGATCGTCGAGGACGAGGCCTACCTGAGGGAGGATCCCGCGAGCCATGCCTACCTGGGACCGAATCGTCGGAACCGGTCGATGTTCGGACGCCCGGGGACGGCGTATGTCTTCACCGTGCACGGGGTCCACTGCATGAACGTCGTCACGCAGGCCGCGGAAGCGGTCCTGATTCGCGCCGTGGAACCCCTCGAAAATGTGGCGTCGCCGACGGATGGACCGGGGAAGGTCTGCAGGGCCCTGGGAATCACCCGGGAGCGTCACGATGGCGTGCCGGTCACGGGTCCGGACCTGGAGATCCTCGACGGTGGCCTCGGCCCCTTCGTTGCCGCCGTCTCCCCGCGGATCGGCGTGACGCGGGCAAAGGCTCTCCCGCTCCGGTTCTACGTCAAAGACAACCGGTTCGTCAGCCGTCCGCGGCCTGGCGCCCAGGCCCGATGATCCTCGCGTTCACGGGCCCTTGAGTACGAAGGTTGCCCAGTTCCCGTCCTTTCCCGTGTTGTCGAAGTGGAGCCCGTGGTCGTCATAGCTCGCCTTGACTCCGATTCCCATGTTCATCGGATCGATCGCGGGCGCGAATGGGCCGTTGGCGACCTGGATCGGTTTCTTCTTGCTCCCCCCTTCCGTGGGCTTCAGCTGGTACTCCAGGATTCCCGGGATGCGGACCGAGTGCTTCCGCGCATCGATCTCGATCCGCGTGTACTTGATGCCCTTCAGGTCCGACATGAGGCCCGCCAGCACGGCCAAGGCGCCGCCCGCCTTGCCCCCGAAGAGGGTCTCGAGGGCCGCCTTCTGCCTCGAATTCGCCTTCTCGTCGAAGTACAGCGCGCCCGTCCAGTTCCCCTTCCAGAAGTTCCCGGGACTTCGGCCGGCCATGACGACGTTCAAACCGTCGAGCTTGACATCGCCGTATGTCCCCTTGCGGATGTGGAACGCGTCGAGCGACTCACAGAAGCCGCTCGTGGGGTCCGCATAGAACAGGCACGGACACCCGGAATCGCAGTTGCACGAATTGATCCAGTCTCCTTCCAGCTTCCATTTTGGCCCTGCCATCGCCCTTTCCCCGGGGGGAAACCGCCTTCGGCCGCTTAACGGTTTCGGGCCGCCGAAGAACCGCTCCGGCCGTGGGTCGAACTCACCGGGCCGCGGCCATGGATCGCCGCTTCCCCGCGGCCCGACGCCGCTCGGCTCCTGCCCCTGCCCGGCTCACACAATCGACTTGAGCGCCCGGGCGATATTCCCGAGCCCGATTTCGAGCTCCCTGGGGTCTCCGCCGAGCCCCAATCGGAAATGGTCCCGCAGGCCGAAGAAGCGACCAGGAGCGATCACGGTCCGGTACCGACGCAGGAGGAGATCCGCGAGCCTCCCCACGTTCGCTCGGCAATGGGGGAACAGGACGGTCCCGCCCTCGGGCACGGATCCCTCGAGCTCGCGGATTCCTTCGACTGTCTCACGGACCCGCTTCCGGTTCCCGTCGAGGATCCTCCGGGCCCGTCGGAGGAAGAACGCGTACCGACGGAGCGCCCACGTCGCCAGCAACTGGCCGACCCCGGATCCGCAGACGGCTGTATAGTCCTTCACCGCCCTGAAACGTCGGAGGAGCGTAGGATCCGCGAGGATCCAGCCTGCGCGGAGTCCGCCGAGCCCGCAGACCTTGGTGACCGTCGAGACCGCGATGACGTGGGGTCCGAACCGGATGGCACTCGGCGGCGCCGCTTCGAAGGCGAGCTCTCGAAACGTCTCATCCACGAGCACAGAGGCGCCCCGGTCCGCCGCGAGTTGACACAACTCCTCGAGTTCCGACCGGGAGAGCGCCGCGGAGGTCGGATTGTTGAGGTTCGCGAGGACGACGAGCCGACACCGTCGGCCCATCGCTCGTCTGACCCGGTCGACGTCGAAGGCCCAATCCGACCTGCAGTCGCGGGCCACCGACGCAACCGAGGCACCGAAGCCGATGGGGCAGTCCCGCAAGGGCGAATAGATGGGCGAGTCAACGACCACACGGGCTCCGGGTTCGACGAGGGCCGCGTTCACGAGGAAGTTGGCCTCCGTGGCGCCGCCCGTCACGAGCACATGATCGACCGGAACGCCGTGCCGCCGAGCGATGAGGGTGCGAAGCTCGCGCGCGCCGTTCGGATCCGCCTCGTTGAGGTCGAAGTCCGCCGGGACGGGCCGGGCGAACTCCCCGAACCGGAAACCCTGGACGTTCGACAGGGAGATGTTCACGACGTTCGGCGGGCCTCGCTCGTAGAGGTGCAAGTGTTCGAAAGGAGGGAATCGCACGGGGACGTCAAGGGGCCCGGCCGCTTGAAGATTCGGCCTCCGAGGAGTGAGGCCGTCGGCCCCACGTCGGTTCGCTCGCACGGATCGCCTCGAGGGACGTAGAGGTGACCTCGTATTCCTCCAGGCGGTCGAGCGGGACGTACCTTGCGTCCACGGCATCCGAGGCCGCGCTTGGCTCGCCTTCCTGGGATTCGCACACGAAGTCGATCAGCACGTAGTGCCAGCGCACGCTCCCCACGGGGTCCCGTTCGATGTAGTCCGTCACGAGCACCGGACGGAGCGGGTGGACGAGGAGGCCCGTTTCCTCTCGGAACTCGCGGACGACGGCTTCCTCGACCGTCTCACCCACCTCGAGGACACCCCCCGGGATGCTCCAGCGTCCCGGATTCGGAGGGCCTCCCCGACGGACCAGGAGGACCGCCCCATCCCGGAGGACGATTCCGCCAACGGCGACGACGGGACGCGCAGGATATTCGTCGGAAGAAGTCATCACGTCGGCCCCTGGGATCGGCCCGCGCACCGCGCTTCGAATTCCCCGAGCGCGTAGTCGTCGAAGGTCCGCTGGTAGAGCACGTGCTTGAGCACCTCGCTGCTCCGGAGGTACCGCGCCATTGGGATGTCGAGTCGGGTGCCCACGTACCGGAGGGCATCCGCCATCGACCCGAATCGCCGCGGCTCGCGGCGCAGGGCCTCCCGGACATGCTCCCGCACATTCCACACCCCGACGGGCATGATGTATCCCGCATGGGTCTCCCGCAGGATGACTGTGGCGGCCTGGCGCCGCTCCGCCACGAGCGCCTCCGCGACGGCGAGCCGCGCCGCATAGTAGCAGCCGCCGATGCTCGCGTACGTCGTGCGGCCTTCGAAGCCCTCGTGGTCGCCGAACAGGACGGCCTCCCGACCCAGAGGATTCCATAGGGTGCCCGGATACCACGCCTCGAGGCACTCATACCGCCAGGGCCGAGGAAGCTGGAGGACGAGGAACCGGTCGTCGAACCCAACAGCCTCGAACACGCGGATCTCCGGCACGAGCGGGAACGACTGGACCGTCTCCCGCAGGTCCCGCCCAATCGTGTCGTCGACGGCGGTGATCGACCACCGCGTCGGGACGAACTTTCGCTGCTTCGCGAGGCCGAAGGCCCCGACGCTGAAGGCCCGCTGGATCCTCGAGACCGAGACGCCGGAGTCGTACAGCTCAAGGACCGCCGTTCGCGCGAGGAGGTCGTCGTCGGCATAGGCGCGGTCCAGGTGTCGATCGACCCGGGCCGAGCCGACCTCCAGCCTTCGGAGGGGAGCCGAGGGCCCGAACGGCTGGGCGTCGTCGTCCAGCACGAGCCGATTTCGGGGCTTCTTCGTGAAGACGGCCTCGACCTCGACGGGGGACGCCGCGAGGGCCATCTCCCGGGTCCGCGTCACGAGCCGGTCCGAGCTCTCGACGTCGAGGACATGGACGCGGTGCATTCCCCGCACAAGCTGGGCGCGGAAGGACACGATTTCGTCCAAGCTTCGTCCGATCCAGGACTCGGGCGTGTCAAGGACGGCGGTGTCCCCGTGGATCGGCGGGACGAGGGGGCCGACGAAGACCTTCGGATAGCCGAAGCGGCCCACGAAGACTCCTGGGGGTGATGCGCCCTCGAGCTCGAAGCGGTCGACCAGGGGCGCGGTGCGCATCATGAACTCGTGGCGCACGAGGATCGGGCATCGCGCCTTCCCGCAGAGGAGCTTGGCTCCGCGGCACTGGACGCACAACCCATTCGCGACGGCCCGCTGTGTCTCCTCGTCGAAGATCGCGCGGAGGTCGGGGACGGCCGGAAGCGCGGGGAGGGCGATCATGGACGATCGCCGGAGCGAAGGGCCTCCTTAAGAACGCGCAGGGGAGGTCCGCGAATCCCGCGGAAGGGAAGGGTTATCCCCTCGACGTGCGCATCCCGGGCCGTGCGCCCGGGCACCCCGCTCTCCCTCACGACGGAGGATCGCATCCTCTTGTACCTCTCCGATTTCCGGAACCTCGAAGACCGCTTCACGCTCCCTCTGAGCGTCACACAGAAATCGATCGCCTACGCCGCGGGGGTCCAGCGGAAGCATCTCTCCCGGTACCTCGACGAGATGGTCCGGGAAGGCTTCCTCACGGAGACAAAGGCCCACATCGAGGGGGAGAAGCAGCGGATGCTCGCCTACTACCTCGCGCCCCGCGGCTGGGAGCGGGCCGTTGCGATCAAGCGCAGCCTCGCAGCAATCCGAGTGCCCGTGCGGGACCGCGGGCAGATACGATCGATGACCCTCGAGGAGATCGACCGCGCGACGTCCGTCCACCTCACGTTCTCCGACATCGTCCGGGAGGCCATGAACGTCGAGGTCCTCGACCTTGAGTACCTCAACGGGATCGACGAGCGGCGGAAGAAAGCGATGGACGAGCGCCTCCAGCGCCTCGAGGATTACGCTCGGGCGCTGATGATCGCCTGGAAGGACGGCCGAGTGAGTGCCACGGAGCGCCTCCTCATCGAGCAATTGCGGGAGCATCTTGGGGTCTCGCGAGAGGAGCATGAGCGGATCGAGAGTGAGGTGATGGAGGAGGTGCTCGCGAACCGCGAAGGCATCTACCGGGCCGTCGCGGAGGAGGCGATCGATGACGGCCCCATCACGGATGACGAGCGGGAACTTCTCGAGGCCCTCCGGAAGAAGCTGGGGCTGTCCGTCGACGCCTGCCTTGCAATCGAGGGGAAGCTCGCGGCGCGCTGACCAAGCTTAGCGGGCGACGAAGAGTCGGTACTTCTGGGCCGGGTCCGCGATCTCCATCTCAATACGCTTCGACACAAGGCGCTCGGGGTGGTGGACCGTCGGGACCCGTGCCTCGAGATCCGCGAAGGAACGGAACGGACCTTTCTTGCGCTCTTCGAGGATCGCCCACATCGTCTTCTTGCCCAGGCCGGGCAGCAGCTCGAGCATGTGGAACCGCGTCGTGATCGCCTGGGCGTTGTTGAAGAAGCCGACGAACCGCGGCTCCTTCTCCTTCACGATTTGAGCAACGACGAAGGGCAGCTCCTTCTGGGCCGCGGTTGTGAGCTCCTCATGCCCGACGCGTCGCTTCACATGGAGGATCTCGGCGCGAAGGGCCAGGTCCTTCCCGATGTAAACCCGCTGGCCGAGCGCGAGTTCGGCGCCCTCCTTCGGCACGAGCTCGAACAGCTTGAACTCGTCTTCCCCCAACGCGTACGCGAGGGGCTCCCGCCGGTACTTCGTCTGGTCCGGATGACCTTGCGGTAGATAATCGAGGATGCGGGCGTAGTCTTCCACGGAATCCCCTGCTCATAGGTACTTCGCGACGATCTCCAGGACCTTCTCCGCATCCTCTTTCGGGAGACTGAACCGTTCCTTCGCGAAGATCGCTCGGACGTCGTCCAGGTGGGTCGGCAGCAGGTCGGCAATCTTCGCGGCGTTCGCGGGCGACATCATGGGGACGGCCATGAGGTCCTTGATCAGCGCCTGGGCCTTCGCGAGGTCGAGGCGGGCGAAGATCGTCGCATGGCTCAGAGTGTACTGCTGCTCCGGGCTTAACTGGCCCCGGGCCTCCTTCTCCTTCTCCAGGAGGACCTTCACTTCCGCAAGTGGCACGTAGTCCTCTTCCATGGGCGGACCCCCTCAGGCGCGGCGGAGATGCTCCGGGAGGGCGATGGCCTGTTTCTTCTTCCCGCCCATCCGGACGTCGATGACGTAGGCCCGGCCCCGTACGCCGACGACGGTCCCTGTCATCCCGTGGAACCGGTGATGCGGCCAGCCCTTCTGGACGCTCGAGTTGATAACAATGACCACGCGCTGCCCTACCTCGAACCTCTGGAAGGACGTCGTAATCGGGGAGAGGCCTCGGGCTCGGGGGCCGCGGCGGAATTTTTGCCGCGTGCGCTTCATGATCCCCTTGGAAGCCTTCACCATAGGCTTACCCTTCGTCGTGCACGTCGAGGACGTCCAGCTCGAGGACCTCGCACGCCACCCCGAGCCGCTCCGCGAGGGACGGTCGGGTCCGGCCGTCGTCCCCGTGGACGAGCTCCTTGACGTACGTGCCGGCCTCGACCCGCACCCGGATTTCCGCGAGATCGCCGTCGAGGCGTACGAGTTCGGCCTCCTCGATCCGACGATGCCGTGTGGTATCCGCGCGCCTGTGAACGACGCGGGAGGGAGTGCGCTGGGCTATCGGTCCTGCGGCCAATATGGACAATTCCTCATTAACCTTTGCTCGCTCCATGGGGGCCGCGAACCGGACGAGGAGTCGATAGCTCTTCGACGCCCGGTCCTCCTTGATTGCAACGACCTCGGAGCGGCCTACGCGCGAAAGCCGGTCGACCTCGACCGCATGGCTGGCGTTCACCCGCTCGACGATCGCGTCGAAACGCACATGCCGCCGCCGGGGTTCCTTGATCTCGAGGACGAATGGACGGCCGCGGCCAAGCATCCGCGCGTCGATGTCCTCCCGACCCATGCCATGGAGCGCGTGGCCCGTCCCTCCCGTCTCGCGCATGACCTCCGCCGCGATGATCTCCTCGACGCTCGTCGGATACATCTTGCCCGCGCCTCCGCAACGAGGACATCCTTTCCCCCGGCACCGTCGGCACGGCCATCGCGTCTGCGGGATCCCTCGGACGAGCTTTCGATACCGCCCGCGCAGCAGGAGGGAGTTCACCTGGACGTCGACGTGCCCGAACGCCGGATCGACGATCGCGACGATGTCCGGCGTCCCTCGATCAGGGGACCTCCCGATGCGCGCCTCGACGCGTTTCCCCACCTCGCGGTTGATCTCCGCTTTCAGGGGTTCCGGGCTGCGGACTCCAAGGTCAGTCCAGAGGGACTCCTCGCGCGCGACGATTTCGGGGTCGGGCTTGGACCCGATCAGGAAGGAATCGAACTCCCACGGCTCGAGCTTCCGCGCGACGAGGGCAGCGAGCTCCTCATACTCGGCCGTGAGCCCTTCGCAGATCCAGCAGGGACCCGTCACGAGGTCGGCGACCTCCCGGACCGCACGGCCACGTTCGGCGTTCGTGTACCCGTGGCCGAGTTTGCCGAAGAGCCGGCCGAGGCAGGCATCGCAGAGGCTCCGCGGCCCTAGCTTGGCCCAGTCCAGGTCCCTGGCCGCCGCGCGCACTTCGTCCACGCCGTCGGGAACGACTCGAGGCCTTAAGTCAGATGCTTGGCTGCGGAGCGTGATGCGGATCGCCGGCGCGGAGGGACGGCGGGAGGAGGGAACGCAAGTTCGACCCCAGCCGCCTCGATACGGTCAGGAATCCTTTAATAGCCGCAGGAGCATCGATTGCGTCGATGCCGAAAGGCCGGGAGAGCGGCTTCCAATCCGCCGCAGGCCTCATTCGATACTTCGACCAGGAAGATGAGAAGGCCGTGAAGGTCCTTCCCTGGATCGTTGTGATCCTCGCGGTCGCCATCGCGGCCATGGTCCTCTTCGTGACCTGGCAGTGGCCCGTGTAGGCTTCGCGGCAGCCGATCGCGCCCGCGTTTCTGCCCAGACGAGCTTTCGAGCTTGCTCGACGCCTAATGCTTGAATCCATGGACGCGAACGGACGCCCAGGCGACGGAGCTGGACACTGTTATCCGACCGAGGTACGCAGATCGGAGCGGGGGTGCGGCAGGTGGTTGGCTCCGTCCGAGAGGACGTTGTGCACTGTAGCGTCTGCGGCCGCGCCATCACCTACGGTTCACGACGCCGGTACCTACCCGACGGGCAGGTGACCTGCATCTGGATGCCACAGGGGCCAAGCTATCAGGGGTCCGGCTCCTGCTATTCCGAAGGAGGGCGGCGGTACCGGATGCACCTGGAGGGACGCGAGACCGCCCGCCTTTGAGGCGCGCCGATCGGTGCTTCGACCTCGCGGTCTCAACGGGGCGGCTCGGCTTCGTGCTGGATGGAGCGGCGTGAGGGAGGTCCTGCATGGTCGATCGACCGTTACGCTTTCTGCTTGAATTCCGCCGATTGAAAGAGAATGATGGTGAGGACGAGGACCACGGCGGCGAAACCAACGAGCACCGACGCCGCCTCGAGTGGCGAGAAGACGGCGGGGAATCCCGGAAAGGGATTGGGTACGATGATCCCCGCGAGGATCGTGCGCAAGTAGTAGATGATGCTGAGCTTGGGCACGTCTCCCGGTAGGGAGCCCACCACGGATTCCCACAGGAACCCGAAGAGAAGCCCCGCTTCGAGAGATCGGCGAAGGACCACCGAGAGGAGGAGGAAGAACGCGCCGTACG
>Ga0073934_10003906_pt1 | contig 26035 bp, 32 predicted proteins | sample LarsenN4metaG_FD_76834 | JGI IMG/M metagenome (GOLD analysis project Ga0073934, IMG submission 76834) | Hot spring sediment bacterial and archeal communities from British Columbia, Canada, to study Microbial Dark Matter (Phase II) - Larsen... ... | reverse complement strand
GGCGTCGGCCGCCGCCGATGGCGCCGGCGCCCGCCGCGCGCCCGCCGCGCGCCCGCAAAAGCCGCTCTCGCCCACGCAAATCCCTTGCAAACCGGCCCCGCTGCGGCTTGTTCAGACCGTCCCAAGATCGGCCTCGTCCAGCACCACGAGCGGAGACGCGAGCGGGGCTGGATCTTCGAAGTGAAAAGGGATCGTCCGTTCCTCCAAGGGCACGGCGATGTCCTGCATCTTCTCGAGCTGCTTGATCCGGCTCTGCGCCTGGCGAGCCTTGGAGGCTTTTGCGCGGAAGCGGTCGATGAATTTTTGCAAATGCGCGCGTTGCGCGTCCTGCTTGGCCTTGAGCGAGGTCGCCAACGCGTAGCGCTCGGCTTTCTTCTTCAAGTAGGCATCATAGCCGCCGACAAACACTTCGAGCTTCTTCTCGTCGAGCGCCAGGATGTGCGTGACGGAGCGGTTGAGCATCTCGCGGTCGTGACTCACCACCACGACTGTGTGCGGATACTCGCGCAGATAGTCTTCGAGCCACGCCGCGCCTTCGAGATCGAGATAGTTAGTCGGCTCGTCGAGAATGAGCAGATCGGGTGCGGAAAAGAGCACGCCGGCCAGAGCCGCCCGCATGCGCCAGCCGCCGGAGAACTCGCGGGCCGGCCGACGCAGCTCGTCCTGCTCGAAACCGAGCCCTACCATGATCGCGGAGGCGCGCGCTTCGGCGCTATAGCCGTCGATTTCCGCAAGCCGCGTGTGGATGTCGGCAATTCGTTGCGGGTCGATCGCCGTCTCCGCTTCGCGCAGCAGCGCTGTCATTTCAGCATCTGCCGCCATCACCAGCTCAAGCAGCGGCGTGTCCACCTGCGGCGCCTCCTGCGCCACGAATCCGAGCCGCGCGCCGCGCCGCGTGCGGATTGAGCCGTTTGCCTTGCCGGCCTCTTCGCGGATAAGCCTGAGCAATGTGGTCTTGCCCGTGCCGTTGCGGCCGACGAGCCCCACCCTCCAACCCTCCGCGATGAAGGCGGACGCGTTCTCAAACAGAACGCGCCCGCCAATGCGGTACGTCAGATCGGCGATTTCCAACATGGAGGCGCGTGCTTAGCGAGCGGGCGCTCTCGTTTGAAGTGCGCCCGCAAACGTACGGATCGGAGCGGCACCCGTTACACCTCGCCCGGAACCAGCGTGGGACCATTCAGGTTAGTCTCCGCCATGCTGGACCAGGTCAACCAAAGAAAGCTCCCGACTTACGAGCCAGACATCGCCCGTTACGAAGTCTCGGAGGATGGCGTGACCTGGCGCCCCTACGATCCGCGTCGCGACCGTGACCGGCCACTGCACAAGCGCATCGAATTCGCCCCGCCGACCGAAGATTAATCGCGCAGCCGCGCCCGCCAGAGCGTTGCGGCCAGCAGCAGCGAGACAACCGACGAGCCGATCCAGAACCAGATCGCGGGACCGAAATCATAGATGCGATCTGCGCCGACCATGTGCGAGTGCCGGTCGAGCAGTTCGCCGCTGATGTTCTCCTGAAGCGCAGCGCCGATATAGGAGAAGATGCCGATCACCCCCATCGCCGCACCTGTGGCGCGCTTAGGGCAGATATCCACGGCGAACAGCCCGCCAAGCGAGGCGACCAGGCCAGCGAGTCCCAGTCCGAACAACACCATGCCAACGGTCAATGTGGGCGTGTCGGCCGGGCCGAAGAAGATAAGCGCTAGGCCAGCGATTTCGCAGAGGGCGAACAAAAGATTCGCGGGCGGGCGGCGCGCGGCGAACAGCTTGTCACTGATGAGTCCATATCCGACCGATCCGACAATTCCCGCGAGCGTGGAGATCATCAGCATCGTGCCCGACGCCACTTCGTCGAAGCCCCGCGCTTCCTGCAGATAGAGCGGGCCCCACGAATTGATGGCGTACCGCGTCACGTAGTTCGCGGCGCTGGCCAAACCCAAAATCCAGATGCTGGGATAGCGCAGGATCGAGAATTGCAGGGCCAGCGTGCCTTTGGCCTTATTGGCGTCGCTCTCTGGCAGATGGTCGTTTTTCCAATCAGCGACGCTCGGCAGGCCCAAGGCGCGCGGCCGGTCGCGCATCAGCGCCCACATCATCGCCGCCGTGAACACGCCGATCGCCGCAGGGACGAAATAGCCGAAACGCCAACCCAGTGTCGCCACAACCCAGCCGATGACGAAAAAGGTCAGGCCTTCGCCGATCGAGTGCGAAGTGATCCAAAGCCCGTAAACGCGACCCCGTTCGCGATTGGAAAACCAGGACGTGATCGCGACCACGCTGCCCGGCGCGCCGAAACCCTGAAACCAGCCATTGAGGCCCCAGAGCAGAGTCGCGAGCAGCACGGTGTCGGCAAAGCCCATACCGACATTGCACAGCGCCGACACGCCAAAACCGAGCGGCAAGAACAGACGCATGTTGGCGTGATCGGCAAGAAAACCGTTGGTCAGCTTGCCCAGCGCGTAGGTGTAGAAGAAGGCTGAGCCGATCAGGCCGAACTGCGCCGGCGTGAACACGCCCGCGTCGATCATGGAGGGCTTCACCAGGCCGATGGCGAGGCGGCAGGTGTAAATGAGTCCATAGCCGAGCGTGATCGCGAGCAGAATGCGCCAACGATAGCGCCGATAGAGCGCGTCGATTTCGCTCTGGTTCTCGCGCAGCGGCGCATCGGCCGCCGTTGCGAACGCGCCCAACACCCGCCCGATCACCCAGCGCCTCCTCCGCGTTAGCGCAAGCTACGAGCAAACACGGGCCAAGGCCAATAAGCGTGATTTGCCTCGCCGCGGCTCAAGCGCGAAGGCTGGTGGACCCGAGGGGGATCGAACCCCTGACCTCCGCATTGCGAACGCGGCGCTCTCCCAGCTGAGCTACGGGCCCTTGTTTGGCCGGGCGCGCGGATATAGGGCGCGCGCGAACGGAGCGTCAACGGGCCGCCTGCCGATCGCCCCGCCCGCGGTTGCCGAATCCGCCCAAAGCACCCTACACGAGCCCCCATGGATTACCCGCCCGGCCTTCTCGGCATGGTCTTCGATCTGGCGACCGTGCTGCTGCGCCTCTTCTCGATGGTGCTGATCGTCTATGTCGTCATTTCGTGGCTTTACGCCTTCGACGTGGTCAGCCGGCGCAATGCTTTCGTGTCTTCCGTTTGGGAGTTCTGCCGACGGATCAGCGACCCCGTGCTTACCCCTTTCCGTCGCCTGATCCCGCCGATTGCCGGCGTCGATCTCTCCGTGCTGGTGCTCTTGCTGCTCATCTGGCTGCTGGAGACGAATGTCCTGCCGTGGCTGTATTTCCTGATTATCGGTCGCGGTACGGTCCTTTGAGCCTGGTGCGGGTGCGGCTCACGCCTGCGGGCTGCGCCGACCGCATCGAGGGCCGGGGACGAGACGAAAAGGGCGAGTACCTCAGGGTGCGCGTTCGCGCTGCGGCTGAAGACAATAAAGCCAACCGCGCGCTCGAAGCTCCGATGGCAAAGGCCTTCGGTGTGCCGAAAAGCAAAGTCAGGGTGAGGCGCGGCGCCACGGCGCGGCTGAAGACGCTGGAGATCGATGGCGCGAGCGAGGCGGAGGTTGCGGCCTTTGTCGGAAGGTTCGAGGAGGGGTCATGACCGCACGCATTATCGACGGAAAGGCCAATGCAGCTGGCGTGCGCGCTAATGTTGCCGCTGCAGTGAAAGCGCTCCCCGGCCAGCCGGCGCTGGCTGTCCTGCTCGTCGGCGACGATCCTGCCAGCCAGGTTTATGTGGCGTCCAAAGGCAAGGCGACGATCGAAGCCGGGATGCGCTCGGTTGAAATTCGACTGCCCGCCGAAACCAGCGAAGCCGATCTGATCGCGCGCGTCGATGCGTTGTCGCGCGATCCGGAGATCGACGGCATCCTCGTGCAGCTGCCCCTGCCCAAGCACATCAACGAAGCCCACGTGCTCGCCGCGCTCGATCCGCTGAAGGACGTCGACGGTCTCACGGAAGCGAGCGCGGGCAAGCTCGTCTTGGGCAAACCGGGCCTGCGCCCCTGCACGCCGGTCGGCTGCGTCATTCTCGCCAAAACCGAGCGGCCCGATCTCACCGGCGCCAATGTCGTCGTCATCGGCCGCTCAATCCTTGTGGGCAAACCGGCGGCGCTGCTCTTTCTCGAGCAGAATTGCACCGTCACGATCGCGCATTCGAAGACGCGCGATCTCAAAATGGTCTGCCGGGGCGCGGATATCCTTGTGGCCGCCGTGGGCAAACCGGAAATGGTGCGCGGGGATTGGTTGAGGCCCGGCGCCATCGTCATAGACGTCGGCACCAACCGCGTGCCGGCGCCCGAAAAAGGCGAAGGCAAAACCAAGCTGGTGGGCGACGTCAATTTCGCGGAAGCCGTTCAGGTCGCCGCAGCCGTCACGCCCTCCCCCGGCGGCGTCGGTCCGATGACCATCGCGTGCCTCTTGCGCAACACTGTTCTCGCAGCCTGCGCACGGCGCGGCTGGACCGTGCCTGAACCACTCGCGACAGGTTAAATGCGGCTGGCGGCGCTTGTGCGTCCCTAACCGCCCCGTTAGCTTCCCCGCCCAAACGGACCCAGGGAGGGGATCGACGTGGCAAACACAAGTGTAGCGGGCGGCGCTAAACGCCCGGGGGGCCTTGGCCGCCTGTTCATCCGCAAATCGGTCGAACAAATGCACGCCGAGCATGAGGCCGGCGAACTGAAAAAGACCCTCGGCCCGCTCAACCTTGTGCTGCTGGGCATTGGCTGCATCATCGGCACTGGCATTTTCGTTCTGACCGGCCGCGCCGCCGCAGAATTCGCCGGGCCCGGCATCATGATCTCGTTCGTGATTACCGGCACGCTGTGCGCGTTGGTGGCTCTGTCTTACGCGGAGCTGGCCTCCGCCATTCCGGTTTCAGGATCGGCCTATTCCTACTCCTACGCATCCATGGGCGAGATTGTCGCCTGGATCATGGGCTTGCTTCTCGTGCTCGAGTATGGGCTGGCCGCCTCGACTGTCGCAGTCGGCTGGTCCGGGTACGTTGTGAGTTTCCTGCACGAACCGCTCGGCGTCACTTTCCCGCACGCGCTCAGTCAGGCTCCCGGCTCCCTTGTCGCGATGCAGGATATCGCCTTCACGGTGACTAACCCGACGGTGAACCTCGACGGCCAGCTGGCTACCTTCAACGGCCAGACTGTATTGCTGAACGCTCCGGCCGGAGCTGACGCCGTCGCCGCGACGCTGCAGGGCGCCCATGCCATCGAGATCGGCGAATACGACGCGATCGGCCGGGAGACGATCGATCTCACCGCCCAGCACAGCGCAATTTTGACTGCTGCGGCCGAAGGCACCAACCAGATCACCCGCGAGCTCATGCAACTGCCGCAGGGCTCCGCGCTTACCTTCATCGACGGGGCCGGCGCGCGCGCCGAGATCAGCGGCGACGCCGTTCAGGCGCTGGTGCAACAGAACGCGGCGGGGCAGGCAGTCCACTCGGTGTTCAACCTGCCGGCAGTCATCGCGCTTGCGGCGGTGACCTGCCTTCTTGTCGTCGGCATTTCCGAATCGGCGCTGGTGAACAATATCGTCGTGTTCATCAAGGTGTTCGTCGTCATCGCCTTTATTTTGGTCGGGGCAGTGTTCGTGAATACGGACCTTTGGACGCCCCTGGTGCCGAACCAGATCCCCGCGCCGCCGCCTGGCGCCGAGCCGAGCCTCTGGAGCCAGATTGCGACAGCGGCGTGGAACGTTGTCACCGGCGAGAACACGGGCCGCTATGGCATCGGCGGCCTCATCGCAGGCGCGGCCACTATCTTCTTCGCCTATATCGGCTTCGAAGCCGTCTCCACTGCGGGCGCAGAGTCGAAGAACCCGGCGCGCGACATGCCGATCGGGATTCTCGGTTCGCTGCTGATCTGCACCGTGCTTTACATCCTCACCTGCGCGGTTCTTGTCGGCATCGTTCCGTATACCGAGCTGAACAACGCAGCGCCCATCGCGACCGCGGTGGACGCCATCGCCGACGATCCGGCCCGCGCACACTCGAGCGGTCTGGCGGCGATGCTGAGCGAAAATGTCCTGCCCTGGTTCGGCTCCCTGATTAAGGTCGGCGCAATAGCGGGCTTGTCGTCGGTAATGCTTGTGCTGCTGTATGGCCAGACCCGGATCTTCTACACAATGTCGCGTGACGGCCTGATCCCGCAGGTGTTCGCCAAGGTGCACCCGAAGTTCAAGACCCCTTGGGTGAACACGCTGCTCGTGGGCCTGTTGGCGATAGGTTTCGCGGGTTTCATGGGCCTGGATGCCCTGGCGAACTTGACGAATGTCGGCACACTCGCGGCTTTCGCGATCGTCTGCGCGACCGTGGTGTATTTGCGCTATGCGCGGCCCGAAGTGAAACGACCCTTCAAGACGCCGCTCTTTCCGGTGACGCCGATTCTCGGGGCGCTCATGTGTCTCTTCTTGCTCATGTCACTGATGGCGCACGCCGAGACACGCAACTTCTTCCTGCTCTACCTCGCCGGCGGCTTCGTGCTCTATTTCCTGTATGGAATGTGGAACTCGAAGCTCGCCAAGGGAGTCACCGTCACCGGCCACGAACCGGAACCCGATCTCGGCGCGCGCGGTTTGCAGCAGGACAATCCGCCGAACTGAGAAAAGCGCGGCGTGCAATGGGAACCGCCGGTCGAGAGGCCGGTGGTTCTCTTTTTTGGTGTGACGCCAGTCGCAGCCGGGCCGGAACGATCAATCCAGGTAAGCGTCAAGGCTCGGAAAGGTTGTGGCATGCAACGGCATTGGCTCAAATTTCTGCTCGCGCTTGCGCTTGGCTATTTCACGCTCGCAGCGGCGCCGGTGATGGCGCGTTACGCCGAGACCCCTCACGCTATTGTCGCCGGCTGAACTGCGCGACAGCACGTTTCTCAGCGTATACGTTCGAAGGGAGGATGGTCCCATGCCAGAAAAGATCGGGGCGGCTGCGGCCATCGCGCGGCTCGAGGGCTGGCGCGCAGTGGAATCGCGCGACGCCATCTGCAAGGAATTCCGCTTCAAGGACTTCAACGCCGCGTTCGGCTTCATGACCCGCGTGGCGCTCTACGCCGAGAAGGCCGACCATCATCCGGAGTGGTCCAACGTCTACAATCGCGTCGAAGTCACGCTGGCCACGCACGACGCCGGCGGCGTGACCGACAAGGACGTCGCGCTCGCCCATTTCATGGATGAGGCAGCGGCGCAGGCGAACTCAATTCCTCTAAAATCCTGACCGCCCACCGGCCCACTTTGGCCGGACTTGCGCTTTGTCTCCCCGCGCCACACAGTTGAGAGGACGGAGGCGCTCATGGCGGGACGTGTTGCCGGCAAAAAGGTGTTCGTCACAGGCGCAGCCCAGGGCCTGGGCGCGGCGATCGCGCGCGCCGTCGCCGCCGAAGGCGGCAAAGTGGCGCTCGCGGACATCAATTTCGTGGGCGCCGAGAAGCTGGCGGCCGAACTCAACGCCGCGCACGGCGCGGGCGCGGCGTTCGCCTTCGAGCTCGACGTCACCGACGAAGGTCAATGGATCGCCGCGCTCGACGCGGCGAACCGCGCGATGGGCGGCATTTCCGGCCTCGTGAACAACGCTGGCATTGCCGGCGGCAAAGGCAGCGTCGAGGAAATGGAGCTGGCGCAGTTTCGGCGCGTGATGAGCGTGAATGTCGACTCGGTGTTTCTAGGCGCCAAACACGCCATCAAGTATCTGGCGCAGAACCAGCCCGCCTCGATCGTCAACATCTCCTCGATCGCGGGCCTCATCGCCAGCCACAACACGCCGGCCTACAACGCTTCCAAAGCCGCGGTCTGGCTCTTGTCGAAAAACATCGCCTTGCACTGCGCCAAGAAGAAGATCGGCGTGCGCTCCAATTCGATCCACCCCACGTTCATCGACACGCCGATCCTCGATCCGCTGCGCGGCATGCTCGGCAAGGAGGAGGCGGAAGCCAAGCTTGCCCGCCAAGTGCCGCTCGGGCGCATCGGCGAGCCGCGCGACGTGGCGATGGCGGCCATCTATCTCCTGTCGGACGAAAGCCGCTTCGTCACGGGTTCAGAAATCAAGGTCGACGGCGGCATCTCAGCCATGTGACTTGCCGTGCGGGTGCCGATGTCCAACATCAGGGCCATGAGGTCAGACGTTCGTTTTCTTCTGCCGGCCGTCACGTTGTTGCTCGCCGCATGCGGCGAGGACCGTCCCGCCGCTCCCGCTGCGCCCCTGCCTTCAGACCCCTCGGCGCAAGTGCGCGTCGTGCTGCCGGTGTCCGGCATGAGCCCGGACTGGATCGAAGTCGCGCGTCAGCGGGATTGCCCCACGGTTGGCGCCATCGCCAAGGAGCGCGGCGAGTGCGCCTATGGCAGCGTTCACTACAACCGCCACACCATCACGCGCAGTGTGGATGGCACGGTGGCCAATATCTGGACGCAGACCACGCATGGCGCCCCACAGCTGTTCCAGGCGGAGACTGAAACCACCGAGCTCAGCATCCGCTACACGCGCATGCGCATGCACTATCGCTTCCGCTGCAACGACGGGACGTTCACCGTGGTCGAACGGCAAATCATGGGCGACAACGACGCTGTGCTGCATCGCGAGCAGCCGCCGGAAATCTACCGTCAGCCTGCGCGCTGGAGTCCGGTCGCGATCCTCATGCCGATCGCCTGCCAGGGTGGTTCGCTTCAGCCCTGACGGCGCTGGTAGATGATGTTGACCAACAGGACGCGCGCGCCCTGCGCGCCGAGCACGCGATCGACGGCGTTCTGCAGCAGCCGCGTGAGCGTCGCTGGGTCAGGCGCAGTGCGGTCGCGATAGTAGGTCGAGGAATAGGACGCCAGCGCCGTGCGCAAGGCGTCGCGCACGCGTGGGCCATTCAGCTGGGCGCGTCGGCGCAAGGCCGCGTCCGGAATATCGAGCCCCATATCGACCACGATCGTTCCGAGCGAGGCGTGGCGCTGTAACACTGCCGCCGACAGCGTCGGCACCGGCACGAACGATTCCGCGCTGGTGAGCCGCTCCTGCCTGCTTGCCGGCGCCTGTTGCGGCGCGGCGCTAGAACCCCCGCCCGCGGCCAGAGCAGGCGATGTGGCGAGCAGCACGACGAACAAGGGGGCGAAAGCGCTGCGCATGGCGTAAAAGTCAGCCTGCCGTGGTGAACGAAGCGTTAGCGCCAACGGTTCACTGCGCCGTCCAGCCGCCGTCGATGCTCATGGCTGCGCCGTTGATTTGGTCTGCCGCAGGCGTGGTCAGAAACAACGCAAGCCCTGCCACGTCCTCCGGCTTCACGAATTGTTTGGTCGGCTGGGCCGCCAACAGCACGTCGTGGACGACCTGTTCGCGCGTCATATTGCGCGCCTTCATCGTGTCGGGAATCTGATTCTCCACCAGCTGCGTGAGCACATACCCCGGAGAGATGGCGTTGCAGCGCACGTTGAACTGCGCGCCCTCCAGCGCGACGGCCTTAGTGAGGCCGATAATGCCATGTTTAGCCGCCACATACGCGCTCTTGAACGGCGACGCCACGTGGCCATGCGCCGAAGCAATATTGATGATGCGTCCGTACCGGCGCTGCTTCATGGATCGCATCGCGGCGCGAATAGTGTGAAACGCCGAGGAGAGATTGAGCGCGATGATGGCGTTGTACCTGTCGACCGGGAAGTCCTCGATGGGCGACACGAACTGGATGCCGGCGTTGTTCACCAGCACATCCAGGCGGCCGAATGCGCCGATCGCGCTTTCCACAAGCTGTGCCGCCGCGTCCGCCCGCGTGAGATCGGCGCCGTCGAAGCGCACCTCGACGCCGGCGTCGCGCGCCAGTTGTGCGCGGATGCGCTCAGTTTCCGCCGGATCGCCGAGGCCGTTCAGCGTCACGTCCATTCCGGCCTTGGCAAACGCCGTCGCTATGGCAAGGCCGATGCCGCTGGTCGATCCCGTCACCAGCGCCGCTCTGCGTTCGCTCATCTGCATCCCCTTCCCTGCTATGCTTGCGCCCCCGCGCGGGAACCGCTAGCGCAGGCCGGATGGCCTTGCTGCGGCGAACGAGGGGAGCTCCATGGACTTTACCGCGCCTTTGAACGCGTTCGTCGCAGGCTTTCCAGATTTCATCATACAGCTCGGCGTGGCGCTTGGCCTCTTCGTCGCATCCCTGATCGTCTACGTGATCATGACGCCGCACAAAGAGCTGGCCCTCATCCGGGCGGGCAATCCATCGGCGGCGCTCGCCTTCGGCGGCGTCGTCGTCGGCCTCGCTATCCCGCTCGGCTCTTGCCTGGCCCATTCCTTCGGCGTTGTGGATCTTATCATTTGGGGCGTCGTCACACTGTTGCTGCAGCTGATCGCTTTCCGCTTCGCCGACATGTTCCTGCGCGGTTTGCCGCGGCGCATTGCCGAGGGCGACGTCGCGGCCGCTGTCTTCCTGCTCAGCGTAAAGATCGGCCTGGCGCTTATTCTTTCCGGCGCGGTCGCGGATCCCAATATGTCGCTCATGCGCGTGGGATAGAACGTGATCCGCCTCATTCCGGACTGGCTCCTCTACATCATCGTCATCGCGGCGGTGGTGTTCGTGCTGTTCCGCCTCGACGAGCGCGCCAACGCGCCGGAGGCGCTGCCGGAGTCGCCGGAGGCCGGCTCCTTTCTGCCGCCGCCTTCCATCTACGATCCGGAGGTGCTGGTCGAAGTCGGTCCGGTCGCCTCGGGGCTCGGCAGCGCGTTCGCCATATCCGAGGATGGCTGGTGGCTGACTGCGCGCCATGTTGTCGATGCGTGCGAACGAGTGGGACTAATCGTATCGCGTGGAGCGGCGACTCCCGTCGACGAGGTAAAAGTCGCGGACTTCGCCGATCTGGCTCTGCTCAAGACCGACCGCGCGCCCACAGCCCTGGCGATCGACACCTCCGAGCGACGCTTCCAGGTCGGCCAGCGGGCTTATCACGTCGGTTTTCCGCAGGGCCGGCCTGGCGAGGCGTATTCGCGCCTGATCGGGCGCGAAACCCTGATCGCGCGCGGCCGCTATGAAATCGAAGAACCTGTACTGGTATGGGCCGAGCTGGGACGCACTTCCGGTCTGCGCGGCTCGCTCGCCGGCATCAGCGGCGGCCCGGCCCTAGCCGCGAACGGTCAGGTTATCGGCGTCACCGTCGCGGAATCGGCGCGCCGCGGCCGTATCTATACAGCAGCGCCCTCCTCCATCCTGAGCCTGCTGCGAGTTGAGCACGTGGAGGCCGAAGGCCGCCCGGCGCCGCGCATGTCGCCGGAAGAATACGGCCAGCAAGCCGACGATCTACGCCGCAACCTTGCCGTCGCCCAAGTGGTGTGCGTGGCGCCGGGCGACCTGCCGCCGCAATCATGAGACTATTCGCCGACCGCCTGATTGAAAACGTGCGCCGCAAGAACACGCCGCTGTGCGTGGGGCTCGACCCGTTTGCCGACAAGATACCCGCATTGTTTGGCGATGCGCGCGAAGAGATCAGCGCGCTCGAGCGCTTCTGCGAAGCGATCGTCGGCGTTGCAACCCGGCACGCAGGCGTGTTCAAGCCACAGCTCGGCTTGTTCGAGCCTTTCGGCCCTGATGGCGTGCGCATCGCACAAGAAGTGGTCACCGAGGCGCGCGCAGCCGGCATGCTGGTGATCCTCGACGCCAAACGCGGCGACATCGGGACGACCGCCGAGGGCTACGCGCGGGCCTGCCTTGGCGCTGCGCCCGGACTGGACGCCGACTGCGTGACCGTGAACCCGTACCTCGGCAAAGACTCGCTTGAGCCCTTCATCGCCTTCGCCGAACGCGAGCATAAAGGCGTGGCGGTGCTGGTTCGCACGTCCAACCCGGGCGCTCGCGACTTACAGGACCTGGACGCCGGCGGCGCGCCGTTGTGGCGGCGCGCGGCCGAGCTGATTGCGCCCGAGACGGCTCGTCTGCGCGGGACGAGCGGCTGGTCAGGGCTGATGGCGGTCGCCGGAGCCACCTACCCCGAACAGGCGCGCGCACTCCGCGCCTGCCTGCCCGATGCGCTCTTCCTCGTCCCCGGCTATGGCGCGCAGGGCGCCAGCGCAGCCGATGCGGTGGCGGGATTTGTTACAACCCAGAAGGGCCGCGAAGGCGGCGTTGTGAATTCCTCTCGCGCTGTAACCTATCCGCCTGCCGCGCAAGCTGCGAAAAACATGGAAGAATGGCGCACCGCGATCGCCGATGCAATGGCGGCGGCGGCGGCGGAGCTGCGCGCCGCGTGCGCATCCTGAAAACGGGACAAACGGACCGAACCCGTCTAACGAATCGCGCGGGAGACGCTGCTTCGCGGGGAGATCGCACAATGCGCAAGAATTTCGCATGGGCCTGGCTTGCTGCGCTTTCGCTTTGCATCGCACCGCAGGCGTTCGCCGACGGTCGCGGCGATGCGGGGCCCGACCGCGCTGCGGCCCCGGTGCGCGCGGCGCCAATTACGCCAGCCGCTGCGGGTGCGCCTGAAGGACAGGGCGGCATCGTCCCGCTCAGCGACAGCGGCCTCGTGCTCAACGTGCCAAGCGGCTATCGCTTCTATTCCGCGGCCGAAGCGCACGCTTTCATGCAGCGAAATACCGCGGCCCCGCCTGAAGGCGCGGTGCTTGGGCTGCTCGCGCGCGCGGGCGATGACATTCGCCAGCCGGGCACCTGGGCGACGGTGATAAGTTACGATGCAATCGGCTACGTCCAGCCGGAAACCGCCGCTGGGCTAAGCGACGCGAACTTCGAGCAGAGCGTGCGCGATGCGCGCACGCAGCAGAACCGCGCATTCGAAGGCTTCATTGCCCAGCCTGCTTTCGACGCATCGGCGCCGGGTCTGACCTGGGCCGAACGCTCGGCTGCGCCAGGCGCGGGCGGCAAGGATCTACGCTACGAACAGAAGATGATGGGCCGCCGTGGCGTCGTCGGGCTCACCTCAATCGGCAGCGCCGACCAGTTTGACGAGATCGGCGCTGCCGCCGCCGATTTACGTGGCATGCTGTCATTCCGGGAAGGCGAACGCCACGCCGACTTTCAACCGGCTTCAGATCAGGTCTCGGCCTATTCGGTGCCGGGCCTCGTTACGGGCGTCCCTACAGCGCAGCCCCAGGCCCTTGCGAGCGGCGCCAGCACGCCTGCCGGCCAAACCGCGTTTGGCGGCCTTGCTGGCTGGTTTCCGTGGGTGGCGCTGGGCGTCATCGTGCTGGCGATCGCAGGGTTCGTACTGATGCGGCGACGTCGTGGCGAAGACCAGCCAGCCTAAGCTGCGCTCGGGCAGAACACGCCGCCATCTCGAACCTCAACCTCGATTTTCTCGAGCGGATCGCCATTGCACGGCCCGCCCGCACACGCGCCCCCGTCGAGCGTGTAGCTGGCACCGTGCGCGGCGCACACTAAATAGCGGCCCTGTTGAACCACGATGCGCCCATCCGCGCGTTGCAATGGGTAATTCGCGTGCGCGCAGCGATTGCGGAAACATGCAACGCTGACTCCTGAGCGAGTCAAAATGAGAGAGATGGCGTTCTCGCCTTCGCCGGCGCGGACTATTATGGCGCCCGGATCGGGTATGTCCTCGACTCGGGCGAGCATCAGGCTTGTCCGGAGCGTCACGCACGCTCCGCTTTGAAGGGGCGAGAGAGCAGCGCGAAGATCGCATCGTCGATGCTGATGCGCTCGGCTACGATGTCATTCACGGCCATGCTGATCGGCATTTCCACATCGTGTTTCTGCGCCAGCGCCACCACGGCGGGCGCGCTTTCCGCGCCCTCCGCGACCGACCGGCGCTCGGCAAGCACCTCTTTCAGTGCGCGACCCTCGCCCAAAGCCGCGCCGAGCGAGGTGTTGCGCGAAGTCATCGAACAGCAGGTGAGCACGAGGTCGCCAAGTCCGCAAAGACCGGACAAGGTTTCCGCCTTGGCGCCCATCGCCAAGCCGAGCCTTGTGAGCTCGGCGAAACCGCGCGTGATAAGAGCGGCGCGCGCGCCGTCTCCCAGCTTGCGCCCTTCCGCGACGCCGCAGGCGAGCGCGATCACATTCTTCACGGCGCCCCCGATCTCGGCTCCAACGAGATCGTCCGCGACATAGGGCCGGAAGGTGGGCAGTCCGATGGTCGCGACAATGCGCTGCGCGAGATCCGCATCTTTGCACGCTACGGTCGTTGCCGTCGGCAGGCCGCGTGCGACGTCCTTGGCGAAGCCCGGTCCGGAGAGCACGGCCGGCGCTGCTTCAGGCGCCTCTTCAGCCAGCACATCCGTCATCAGCGCCAGCGAACCGCGCTCGATCCCCTTGGCGCACAGTACGATGGGCTGGCCCCGGCGCAGGTGCTGCTTCAGCTCCTGCAGCACGCCGCGCATGTGCTGCGCGGGCGACACCGCCAGGATCAGCTCAGCCTCGGCGGCATCCGAGAGATCGGCGGTGGCCCGGATCACGGGATTGAGCCGCACCCCTGGTAGGAACAGCGAGTTTTCCTGTTCCGCATTGATGCCGTCCACTACCTCCGGCTCGCGGGCCCAGATCGTAACGGCCCGCTTTGCCGCGGCCGCGACTTGGGCCAGCGCTGTCCCCCAGGCGCCCGCGCCAATCACGGCAACCGACTCGAAGGGCCGGCTCACGCCTCTGAATCCTTCATTGATCGTTCAGCCAAAACCGGATAGCCTGTGGGGGATGGATGACAAAGCAGCCACCCGCGACCGCATCCTCCAGGCTGCGATGGCCCGGATCAAGCACTACGGCTACGCAAAAACCACCATGGCCGAAATCGCCGCCGATTGCGACATGTCGCCAGGCAATATTTATCGCTTTTTCGAGGCCAAGATCGATATCGCCGAGGCGATGGCCCGCAAGCACTATGCCGAGATGAACGCCAATCTCGCCGCGATCGTGCGTCGCAAAGATTGGGGCCCCGACAAGCGGCTCAAGGAAATGCTCGCCAAGCGCATGCGCGAAAACTACCAGATGTTTGAGGAAAACGCGAAAATCCTGGAAGTCGCGGAGGTGCTGGCCAAGGAACGGCCGCTATTTCTCAACGAGCTGATTGCGTTGGAGCGGGTCACCATCACTGCGCTGATCGAGGAAGGCGTGAAATCGGGCCTGTTCCGCGAGTGCGACGCTGAATACATGGCCGAGATGATCCAGTCTGCCACGATCAAGTTCGGGCTGCCGCAGCTCTTCTCCCAGCTGACGTTGCCGAAACTGGAGCGCGAGTTCGAAGGGGTTATGAACCTGCTGTTGAGCGGTCTCTACACAAGTCAGCCGGCCAACTCCAAAAAGTCGACAGTAACCGCCGCTACATAAAAACGCCCGCTCGCTGAACACAAGCGATTATATTCATTGATCACCCGACAGGCTTGCGGTAAATGGGTCCCATCAACCCGTTGGAGCCTCGCATGACCGCCCGTCCCTCTTCCTTCTTGATGACCGCATTCGTTCTGGCAGCCGCTGCCCTCGTCACGGCTGCCCTGTCCCCGATCCTTCAAGTCGCCGCTTCGGTGGTGGCGTGAAGAAAACAGCCAGGGCGGGCACCCTGCCCGTCCTTTGCGTGAACGGGGTGTAATTAACGATTCACCGCCAAATTTGCATGGCTGAGTTGGAGCAATATGCCTTCTGGCCTAGACAGGGAGGGTCCATTTATCCCGCATTGGTGTTCGCATGTGTAACATCAAACCTTGTGGGGAAGTTTGATATGTCGTCTCTCAGCTTGCCGACCGCCGCCAAGGTTCTGTCCGTGGTCGTGGCGATCGCCCTGGTCGCGACCGCACTGGCGCCGGTAATCATCACGGCGGCCCGAATCGTCGCCTAGGCTTTTGCGCCCTTGCGCCCCGGCTTGTGACTGGGGCGCGAGGCGGCGGCCTCCTCGTCCAGCGGCCAGCGCGGACGGGCCGGAAATGACAGACCGTCACTAAATCCGAGCCGCAACCGTTCCGCGCCAGCGAGCGCGATCATCGCCGCGTTGTCGGTGCACCATTTCAGCGGCGGCGCGATGAAGTCGTAGCCGCGCTCCGCAGCCAGCGCTTCGAGCCGGCCCCGGATCGCCTGGTTGGCGGCGACGCCGCCAGCTGCAACCAGGCGGCCCTTCGCGCCCCAGATCGGATCGAACATCGTCATCGCGTTGCGCGTGCGGTCCTCCACAATGTCCAGCACGGCGGCTTGAAAACTTGCGCAAAGATCGGCCTTGTCCTGATCGCTCAACTGCTCAAGCCGCTCCGCTTCCCGCACACACGCTGTTTTCAGTCCCGCGAAGGAGAAATCGCACCCATCGCGTCCGATCATCGGTCGAGGCAGCGAAAACCGCTTGGAATCGCCTTTTTGCGCCATCCGCTCCACAAGCGGTCCCCCAGGAAAGCCGAGGTCCAAAAGTTTTGCGAGCTTGTCGAACGCTTCGCCAAGCGCATCGTCGATGGTTGAGCCGAAGCGGCGATAGACGCCGACATCGAGCACGGCGATGAACTGGCAGTGTCCGCCGGACACGAGCAACAAGAGGTAAGGAAACGTCGCGCCACGCTCCGCCAGACGCGGGCTGAGCGCATGGCCCTCGAGGTGGTTGACCGCGATCAGCGGCTTGTCGTGCGCCAGCGCAATGGCTTTGCCCGCGAGCAACCCGACCATTACGCCGCCGATGAGGCCCGGCCCCGCCGTGGCGGCGACCCCGTTCAGATCGGCGAACGAAAGACCGGCCTCGCGCATCGCGACAGCGATCACACCGTCCAGCCCCTCGACATGCGCACGCGCCGCGATTTCGGGCACGACCCCCATGTAAGGGGCATGGTGCGCCATCTGGCCAAGCACAATGTCCGAAAGAACGCGCGGCCCGGTCTCATCCAAGCGCACGATCGCCGCCGCGGTTTCATCGCAGCTGGTCTCAATCCCCAGGACAGTCAGCGGCTTCATTGCGGACATTTGGCGCGTTCCCCCGCGCCGCGCCAGCGGCTAAGTGCAAGCAATGGCCGTTCTCTTCCGCATCGGCGCGCGCGATTCGAAGCTTTCGCTGGCGCAGACAGGGCTTGTGCGTGCGCGTTTGGCGGCGCAGCTCGGCGCCAATGCGGCTGCGCTGGAAATAGTGCCGATCACGACAAGCGGCGACACAATCCAGGACCGCCGGCTGATCGAAGCCGGCGGCAAAGGGCTCTTCACCAAAGAGTTGGACGAGGCGCTGCTCGACGGACGCATCGATCTCGCGGTGCATTCGCTGAAGGATTTGCCCACGCGCTTGCCGCAAGGGGTCGCGCTGGCGTGCGTGCCCGAACGCGAAGATCCGCGCGATGCGTTCTTGAGCTTGAGCGCGAAATCGCTGAGCGATTTGCCGGCTGGCGTCAATGTTGGCACGGCAAGCCTGCGGCGCCAGGCCCAAACGCTGTTTGCGCGCCCCGATCTTGGCGTCGTCACTCTGCGCGGCAATGTGGACACGCGCTTGCGCAAGCTTGAGGCCGGCGCGGCGGATGCGACATTCCTGGCGCTGGCGGGCCTCAAACGTCTTGGCCTGCAAGATCGCGCCACAAGCATCGTCGATCCGCATGACATGCCGCCTGCCGCGTGCCAGGGCGCGATGGGGCTAACCGCACGCGCCGGCGATGCGCGCGTTTGCAACGTCCTCGCCGAATGCGAAGACCCCATAGCCCGGATCGAAGCCGAGGCGGAGCGCGCGTTCCTCGAAGCGCTGGATGGATCGTGTCGCACGGCGATAGGCGCTCTCGCGCGCGTTTCCGGCCAGCACATGACGTTCCTCGGCGAAGCGCTCACCCCGGACGGCACGACGCGCTGGCGGCGTGAGGAATCCATACTTCTCGGCGCCAATCCGATCGCCGATGCGCGCGACCTTGCGCTGCGTCTCGGCCGCGCCATTCGCGAAGAAGCCGGCGAAGCGCTGGTGCTGGATGCGCCGTGACGCTCCGCGTCGCCATCACCCGCCCGCTTCCAGATGCAGAGCGCACTGCCGAGCGCGTGCGCGCGATGGGGGCCGAGCCGGTTCCGGCGCCGCTTTTGACGATCGTCCCCTGCGCGTACGACACGAACGTCGAAAATGTGCAGGCGCTCTTGTTCACCAGCGCCAACGGCGTGCGCGCCTTTCCCGGCGCGCGGCGATGGCGCGCCAAGCGAGTGCTCACTGTCGGCGATGCAACGGCCGAGGCAGCGCGCGCCGCAGGCTTTGCTCACGTGCGCGCCGCGGAGGGCGACGTTGCCAGTCTGGCCGCGCTCGCCAAGGCGACGCTGGACCCCGGAGCGGGCCCGCTGGTGCATATCGGCGGGGAACACCTGGCGGGCGACCTTGCTGGCTCGCTGCGCTCCGCCGGCTTCACGGTTGAACGGCGCATCGCTTACACGGCGCGCGCGGTAAGCGCTCCACCGCCAGTTTTGTCGCAGGGGCTCGACATCGTGCTCTTCCATAGCGCGAGGGCAGCCGAAACATTCGTCGCGCTCGGCGCGCCAAATGCGGAGAAGCTCACAGCGGCTTGCCTCAGCCAAGCTGTGGCTGACGCCGCCGCAAAGGCCCCGTGGGCTCGGATCATCGTCTCACCTGCACCTCGCGAGGAGGCGCTGCTGCGCGCTGCGATCGGCCCGGACTCCCCCGCTGGCGCAAGCGCTTGAGGCGCTTGGCGCCGGGGCCTACACTTTGGTCTGCGGCCCGACTCGTTTCTCGCTCGAAACAGCGGAAAAGGCTTGGGAAAACTGGGGAGCTCCATGGCCATGGACGACGAGGCAGAGCGCGGACGCGCCGAGCCGATCGACGTTGATTACGAGCCAGCCTATCGTGGCGACAGCCGACGAGGTCTCGGCTTCGGCGGCGCGGTCGCGCTTGCGCTGATAGCGGGCGGCGTCGGCGCCGCCGGCGGCGCCGTTGCGCCGCGCATCGCCCCGGTGGATAGCGCGCTCGATCGCGCCTTCCCGGCGACCGCCCAAACCGCAGACCAAGCGCCTGCGCCGCAAGCGGCCGCGGAACTCGACCGGCGTCTCGACGAGATCGAAGCGTTGTTGAATACGCCGCTCTCCACGGCTGCGTCCGGCGAGGCGGGCGACGCCGGCACGGTGGCCCGCGTGCTTGCGTTGCAGGCAGGCCTGCGAGACGTGGATGCGCGTTTGCAGCAGATGCCGTCCTCAGCCGAGGTGAGCGCCTTGGTCGCCGAGGTGCGGCGCCTGCAGGAAGAACTGCCCGCCGTCGCCGCCGAAGCGCGGTCCGCCGCGACAGCGGCGCGCGCTTCCTACGCTGTGGTCGCCGCGTCCGAAGCCGCGCGCGCGTCCGGCCCATTCGAGCAGGCGCACGCGGCGCTCGCGGCGTTGCTGCCGAACGATCCAAACGTCGCGGCGCTCGCACCGCTCGCCCGCACCGGCGCGCCGACCCGCACCGAATTGCGCGACCGCTTCGCGCGGCTCGACAATGAGATCATCCGCGCCGCGCACCAAGCGCAGGCGGGGGCGGGTTTCTGGGGCCGCATTCAGGCGGCGCTGGCGCAGTGGATCGTGATCCGCCGCGCTGGGAGCGGAGATACGCCGGAAGGCATCGTCGAGCGCGCGGAGCAATATCTCGCCTCAGATCGGCTTGAGGACGCCATCGAAGAACTGAACAAGCTGCCTCCCGCGCCAAAACGCGTGGCCCAGCCGTGGATCACCGACGCCTCGCGACGGCTCGAGATCGACCGCCGCATCGCCGCCGTCCGCCAAGAATTGTCGCGGAGCTGAGAGAGAATGCTGCGCCTCGCTTTTCTCCTCATCGTCGCGGTGATAGCGGCGCTCGCCTCGTGGCAGATTATATCCACCGATCAAGGCACTGTGCAGATCACCTGGTTCGGCACCGAGATCACGACCTCGGCGCTGTTCGCGCTGTTGCTGGTTGTGCTTATCGTGGCTCTTGCCCTGCCGCTGCTTCGCCTGCTCATGTTTCTGATGGATGCGCCCGGCCGCATCGGCAAGGCGAGCCAGCGGGCCCGCATTCGGCGCGGTCAGGAAGCGCTGGCGCTCGGGCTGATCGCCGCCGAAGCGGGCGAGTTCGAAGCGGCGCGCCGGCATGCCGACAAAGCCGAGGACTTGATCGACGAGCCCCGCCTTGCACTCCTGCTGCAGGCGCGCGCCGCTGAAGTCGCCGGGGATACTGCCAGCGCGGAGCGGGCCTATTCCGGCATGCTGCAGAACGAGGACACCGAAATCCTCGGCCGCAAGGGCCTGATGGCGGCAGCCCTGAAGCGCGGCGACCGCACGGCGGCGCGCGCACACGCCGAGGCGGCGCTGAAGGCGGCGAAGACCTCGTCCTGGCCGTTTCAATACGCGTTCGACCTTGCTGTCCAAGCCGCCGATTGGGAAAGCGCCATCGAGACGCTCGATGCCGGGGACCGGCGCAAGCTGATCGACGACAAGATCGCCAAACGCAGGCGCGCGGTGCTGATGACCGCGCAAGCCGCCAAACTCGAGCGCGAGCGCCGCCAGGACAAAGCCTGCGAAATGGCGCAGAAGGCGTTTCGTCTGTGCCCCACTTTTGCACCGGCCGGCGCGATGGCGGCGCGCCTCTTGGTGGCGGAAGGGCGGTCCGAGCGCGCCGCCGACATCCTCGAAGAAGCGTGGGAAAACGGCCCGCACCCGGCGCTCGCACATGCCTATCGCGACATCGTCCCGGGTGAAACGCGCGAGGCGCGCGCCCAGCGCATGACCGCGCTCGCTGAGAGACGCCGCGATCACCGCGAGTCCAAGATCGTACTGGCGGAGCTGGCAATGGAGCGCGGCGACTGGGGCGCGGCGCAATCGCATCTCGAAGACGCCTACCGCGAAAACCCATCCTCACGCATTTGCATCCTGTTCGCGCAGGTCGCCCGCGGACGCGGCGACGAAAACGCCGCCCGCACCTGGCTGGGCCAGGCAGCCGCTGCGCCGCGCGAGGCGGATTGGTCGGACCTCGACCCGGAAGGGCCCGCCTTCCTCTACGATGACAATGATTGGGCTCGCCTCGTTTATGTCTTCGGCGACGGCGGACAGCTCGTGCATCCGCGCATGGAGCGCGGCCACGCCGATGCGCTGGGTCCAGTGCTCGCCCTGCCCACGGCCGCCCTAACCCCGCCGCGTCGTGAGGAAGAACCCGAGCCCGTAACCGAGGCGGTGGAAGTCGAGGAAGTGCGCTAGGAGCAGGCGCAAGGCGCGCGACGCGCCAGTGAGGCGGACACGTATGACCCTTGCCTTCGACTTCTACTTTTCCTTGCGCAGTCCCTACTCCTATCTGGCCACGCCTCAGGTAGAGCAGCTGATCGCGCGCTATGACATTGCCCCGCGCATGCGCTTCGTGCTGCCGATTGCCGTGCGCATTCCCGGGTTCTTCAAGCAAGTGAACCCGCTCTGGCCGCCTTACCTGCTGCGCGACACCTTTCGCATCGCGCAGATTCATAACATTCCCTATCGCTGGCCGCGCCCGGATCCGATCGTTATGAACATCGCGAGCGGCGAGGTCGCCGTTGAGCAGCCCTACATTTATCGCGTCACGCGCCTTGGCGTGGCCGCCGAGCGCGAAGGAAGGGGTTTCCCCTTCGCGCGGCGCGCCGCGCACGCGATCTGGTCGGGTGAGGCCGACAACTGGCACGAGGGCGATCATCTCACGCGCGCGCTCGAAACAGCCGGACTGGACGCGCAAGCTCTCGAGCGCGCTGTCGGCGAGAACCCCGCCGACTACGACGCCGAAATCGCAGCCAACGAAGCCGCCCAGAAGAACGCGGGCCACTGGGGCGTGCCGCTGTTTGTCTTCAACGACGAACCCTTCTTCGGGCAGGACCGGCTCGACCATCTCCTCTGGCGCATGCGTCAGCACGGGCTGAAAGAACGGTGAGGATGGTGCCGCCTGCGTGACTCGAACACGCGACCTACGCATTACGAATGCGCCGCTCTACCAGCTGAGCTAAGGCGGCCTGGGCCATGCCGGCGAGGCCGGCTCCCAAGAGGGCGGTTTCCTACGCGTCCCACGCGGCGGGGGCAAGGCGGCTTGTGCGGACCCGACCCGGCGGCCACCGTGGGGGGCGATGAATCGCCCTTACCTCCCCTCTGCCATTGCCCGCGCGCGCAATATCGCTGACCTGCGCGAGCTGGCGCGGCGGCGCCTGCCGCGGATGGTGTTCGACTACATCGACGGGGGCGCCGACGACGAACTGGCGCTCAGGCGCAACGAGGCGCGGCTGCGCGACATCGAACTGGTCTGGGACGTGCTGGCGGACGTTTCCTCGATCGACACGTCCACCACAATTATGGGCGCCGTCTCGCGCCTGCCCTTCCTGATCGGCCCCACGGCGGCTTCGCGTCTCTTCCACCCGCGCGGAGGCGAGTGCGCGGTGGCGCAAGCCGCCAGCGATTTCGGCATCGTCTATGCCTGCTCCACGCTCGCCTCGACCGCGGTCGAAGACATCGCGCGCGTGAACGCGGGCCCGAAATGGTTTCAAGTCTATGTCTGGAAAGATCGCGCGCTCGTTGCCGAAACGCTGGCGCGCGCGAAAGCCGCTGGCTTCACGGGCGTAGTTTTGACTGTCGATGTGCCTGTCGCCGGCAACCGCGAACGCGATCACGCCAACGCTTTCACCATTCCGCCCAAAGTGAACTGGCGCACCGCCAGCCAGGTGCTCGCGCGGCCGGGCTATCTATGGGACCTCCTCACCACGCCGGATATCGGGGCGGCGAACTTCGCGCACATAAGGATCGATGGCGGCCTGATCGACTTCATCAACGCGCAATTCGACCGAAGCGTGACTTGGCAAGACGCGCGTTGGTTACGCGAGGCGTGGGCCGGGTCATTCGCCATCAAGGGCATCGCCACGCCGGACGACGCGCGGCGCGCAATCGCGGCAGGCGCTGACGCAGTGTGGGTCTCCAATCATGGCGGCCGCCAGCTCGGCGCCGCGCCCGCAACCATCGATACGCTTCCTGCCATCGCCGACGCCGCACGCGGCGATGCGGACATTGTTTTCGATGGCGGTGTCACTACCTCGGCCGAGGGCCAAGAAGTCCGGGTCATACCCAAAGAAGGGACTCTCTGGTCCCTCAAGCACTGGCGTACAAAAATAGGAGATAATCGCCTGTTTTTCAGTTTGCCAGACCGGCGCGAACAAGAATCTGTGGCTGTGAGCAGACGCTGCCGCGTCTTCGATGATTTGCTCATCCACGACCAAAGCGTGCAGCGCGCTAGCCGGCAACGATTGCCGCACCGCTTGCACGCCCAATTGATCTAGGCCTTCCTGGCCCAAATAGAACTGAATCAGCACGTTGCGGATTTCTTCGCTCCGCCGGGTCACTTCGTGGGCGTCGGCGCTCGCGAATATGATGAGAAAGCCGTCGCCGCACGGGATGACGATGTCGTCGTCGCCAAGACAGCCACGGAGGAAGCTCATTGAGCCGACTCGAATCCGCTCCTTGGCTTGCGGCCAATTGGGGCCAGCCGCTTGAATGACGTCGGCGAGATTGATGAGCCTCATCTGAGCGGCCTCGACGTGGCGATTCGTCGTGGTTGCGGACCGCAACTTCCCCAGCGCTTCGCTCAACGCTTCGTCAATGCTCATGGCTGCTCAAGCCACGAGCTTGCACATCATCGCTCGCAAATTGCTCCGGTTGGCGCACGCAAGCGCGCGGCAAACCGTTCAGCATGTCGCTGCGCACATCAAAGCGAGCGGCGCGAATAGCTGGGTGAAATCCGGCGTCACGGATCAAGACACCTACGTCAAAGCCGCGCTCACGCCAGTACGCTTCAAGCCGCGCCTTGATCAACTCGGCGCCCCTTTTCGAGCACAGGTCGATCGCCGCGCCTTTCCAGACGCGCGACTGCTCGCCGAATAATCCGACGGCGCGCGAGATTGCTTCTGGCTTCATGACGCATGGCTCTCGGCGACCAGGAGTCGAGCGCTTTGCAGCGCCGCCGGTATCGCATCGAGGCGATCAGCGCCATCCAGCTTAAGTCTGGCCGCCAGTTCGTTGAGGAGTTGGGCTGCGCGGTGGCGTCGCATCGCCAAGGCCAGCATGGCGACAGATTCGATTTGAACAATAAATTTGTCTACGCGCGCTGGCGTGCCAAGGTCGGTTGAGGCGATATGCAATTGGCGCAATGCGGTGATCAGCGCCGGTGTGGGACCTGAATAATCTGCACCGCGACGCTCAATGAGGCGCCAACGCCGCCGCTCCCGACGCTCCAAGCCACGATACGAAGGATGAGAAACCCAACGCATAGCCGCCTTCCTAATGAGTTAATCGCCAGCCGCTGCCCGGCGCCAGTCGTGAGCGTCCCAGGCAGACGCTGCAGTTTGTGGCAGCCGCAACGTGAAAGTGGCGCCTGTTCCAGGCGCGCTCTCAACCGCGATACTTCCGCCCATCAGTTCGGCAAGCTGTTTGGTGATGACGAGGCCCAAGCCGGTACCACCGTAGACGTGCGAGGTCAGCTGGTCAGCCTGGGCGTAGGGTCGGAAGATGCGGGCCAATTGCTCGGCGTTCATGCCGATGCCGGTGTCACGCACTGCAAAGACGGTGCCGCTTGGATCTTGGCTGACAGAGACGGTGACGCTGCTTGCTGTCGTGAATTTGAGAGCTTTTCGCGGATGGCGATGCGCGCGCGGGTCTTCTTCTCCTCCGTCTGGCTTTCACGGTAAGCCGCAAGGCTGTCCCTGAACTGGCGACCGTATTCGACCTGTTCGGTCAATTGGACGAGGCTTTGCGGCAGCTCCTTTTCTAGCTGCTCCTTGCGTCGGCGAAGATCCGTCAACTTGTCCTCGCGGAGGGTCTCCAGCGCGGCAAGACGCGTGATCGCGCCGTCAAGAGCCTGCGCTGTCAGCGTCCCGGCAACGGCCTCATGCTTGAGTCCGTCCGAGAGACGCTCAGCTTCGGGAACAGCTAAGGTCGCATGCAATTCCAATGAGGCGAGACGCTGAACCCAGGCAGCCGTTGGCCAGTGATCGCCGATCTCCTTGATCGTCTCCGCGACTTCTTTGTATTGCCCAAGCTGCGCTCTGACATGGTCAGCAATGGGCGAGTCCAGCTCGCTCGTGCAGACGGGACATTTTTTCTCATCTGGCCAGCTTCCGGACGAGAGGAATGAGTCCGCCGCCTCATGCAGGCGTTTGAACAAATCGCCCCGTGTGGTGGCAAGCTGCGTGTCCCGCTTGGTCAGAAGTGCGCGAAGCGCCGTCTGCTCAGTATGGGCCGCAGCGTCGTCGGGAAGGCCGAGCCCTTCAAGAGCGGCGACGCCCTGAACGGCCTTTTCGAGTTCCTTTCGCTGATCGCCACCTTCTGCGTCCCGAATGGCGGTCTTCACCGCGTCGAAGTCTACGTCGGCAATCGCCTTGTCTTGGAAGTGTGCTGAGATCATCTCGACGCCGCCGAGTGCCGTCACCACTTCGGTCGTGTACTCGTCGAGCTTACCCAGATCGTCGAGCGTCTTGCCGGTGACATGCTGATAGCTGTCGCGCATGACAGCCAACTTTTGCTGCGCAGCACGCTGAGCGGCGGTCGCAGAGCTATTGAGCGCATTGATGTCGAGGTCGGAATTGAGCGAGCGCGTATCCGACGCAGACTGAAGGCTCTGGCGCATATCGGAATATGTCGAGAGCCCGAGCAAGGACGAAAACGCCCGCCCGCGTTCCAACGGCGTGTCGTCGATGAAACGGGAAAACGTACGATAGTCGAGTAGGCTGAAATCCTCCGCGAGGCTCGCGAGCAGCGGCTCTGGGTCTGGATGGCCAGTTGCGCTGCTGACAGTACGTTGCCCAGCGGCGTTGCGCTCAACTTTAACTTCGATTGCAGCGCTCCCGTCATCCGGCGTCAGCTCTAGCTCAATCGTTGCGCGGTTCTGAGAATGGAATCGGTTGCAGTAGTAGTCACCAGGCCGTTCCTGCGCCTGCAGGAGCGAGAGACGCGGGATGGTGCCCTTGAAGGCATAGGAAAGTGCGTCAAAGAGCGAGCTTTTGCCATTTGCGTTGACCGCGAAAACAGAGTTTACCGTATCTCTGTTGAACTTGAGATCAAGTGAGGCGCCCCCTCGGCGTCCCGCGCCGGAAGGTAGAGTCAACGCTGTTTAGCCCGATCCTGTTTTCAATGGTAGCGGGCGGCTGGCTCGGCCATCCGAGCCAGGCCAGCCGCCCGCG
>Ga0073934_10003904_pt1 | contig 26045 bp, 16 predicted proteins | sample LarsenN4metaG_FD_76834 | JGI IMG/M metagenome (GOLD analysis project Ga0073934, IMG submission 76834) | Hot spring sediment bacterial and archeal communities from British Columbia, Canada, to study Microbial Dark Matter (Phase II) - Larsen... ... | reverse complement strand
CCCTGATCCGATTAAAAGGGGGGGTAGTATCCACCTCCCCCCTCCCAGAACCCCGTTTCAATCCCACCCTGATCCGATTAAAAGTTTATCAAAATTGAGATTTACCGCAAAAGGCACGAAGTTTCAATCCCACCCTGATCCGATTAAAAGTGAAAAAATCTAGGGAGGCTTTGATCCATGAGGCAGGTTTCAATCCCACCCTGATCCGATTAAAAGTCCCCAGAAATTGTCGTGACTTCCAAGGACCACCCTGGTTTCAATCCCACCCTGATCCGATTAAAAGGGCGCTATCCTCGATTAGCCATATCGGCGAATCTATGTTTCAATCCCACCCTGATCCGATTAAAAGAAGCCTTTATGGCTTGCTTAATTGAATTTTCGAGAGTTTCAATCCCACCCTGATCCGATTAAAAGTGGTGGGAGTTTTACCACCCGCGCCCCCTTCCCAGGTTTCAATCCCACCCTGATCCGATTAAAAGTTTTATGTTTAGGTATATTGGATTTACGGTACAACAGTTTCAATCCCACCCTGATCCGATTAAAAGCTCGATAAGAGACCGCCACGAGTGGATTTATGGACGTTTCAATCCCACCCTGATCCGATTAAAAGCAGGGTAAGGTCTGCCCGCGATGGTTTACCTATCGCGTTTCAATCCCACCCTGATCCGATTAAAAGCTCTTATCGAGACCTGCCGTCCTATAATACTCTGAAGTTTCAATCCCACCCTGATCCGATTAAAAGGGGGTTATCGCTCAATGCTTTCTATTTTCTATTCTCGTTTCAATCCCACCCTGATCCGATTAAAAGCCCCCACCCAGCCTCAACTCTCGCTCTTTGAGAGCGGTTTCAATCCCACCCTGATCCGATTAAAAGAAGGGCAGTGTGGGGCACGGGAAGGTAAAGATGAGTTTCAATCCCACCCTGATCCGATTAAAAGATACAAAAATCCACACAGGGCGTGCCGCGCACACCCGTTTCAATCCCACCCTGATCCGATTAAAAGCCGGTCATCAGTGGGAATGGCATCCGCGGGTTGTTAGTTTCAATCCCACCCTGATCCGATTAAAAGTAATACATTACTTCGCTGAGATCCCAACCCAAATCTGTTTCAATCCCACCCTGATCCGATTAAAAGGATCCAGAAGTTTTTTCGTATAGGCTTTTGGAAGAGTTTCAATCCCACCCTGATCCGATTAAAAGCCGAGCGACCTCTCGAATGCACGAGGGGATTTTGCGTTTCAATCCCACCCTGATCCGATTAAAAGGGGGGGACGCTATCGAGCGAGGCAGGGCGCGGATGTTTCAATCCCACCCTGATCCGATTAAAAGGCTATTTTTCGTTGTGAGCAGAACTTAGATAAACTGGTTTCAATCCCACCCTGATCCGATTAAAAGCCGAATGCGCCCGGCACTATGCCTCTCGCATCGAGGTTTCAATCCCACCCTGATCCGATTAAAAGATATCCATAGGCTATCCCTGATACTCCGTGACCATTGTTTCAATCCCACCCTGATCCGATTAAAAGCAGAGGCATGGGGAAATACCCTCCCGGGATTTTTAGTTTCAATCCCACCCTGATCCGATTAAAAGGCCGCAGCTCCAGCCGAGAGAAAATCTTTCACGGCTGTTTCAATCCCACCCTGATCCGATTAAAAGCTCCGTTAAAGATGGGGGAGTTGCTTTTTTCTTTTGTTTCAATCCCACCCTGATCCGATTAAAAGCCAGCCAGGAGCCGTGCGCTTGGATCGCCTGAATCAGTTTCAATCCCACCCTGATCCGATTAAAAGCTGCAAAAGCAAATCCCCCTTATTGCGGTGTTCGGGTTTCAATCCCACCCTGATCCGATTAAAAGTTTTATGTTTAGGTATATTGGATTTACGCTTCAGAAGTTTCAATCCCACCCTGATCCGATTAAAAGGTACAGAATTTCAATTATTTAGAACGCCTGAGCAGAGTTTCAATCCCACCCTGATCCGATTAAAAGGGTTTTGCATTTGAAGCTGACCTGGCGGATGACAGCGTTTCAATCCCACCCTGATCCGATTAAAAGTGTTTTTGTTCATACCCGCATCATGTCCGATATGGAGTTTCAATCCCACCCTGATCCGATTAAAAGAGAGACAGCCCATCTCCTGCCCGATTCTGCAAAAGAGTTTCAATCCCACCCTGATCCGATTAAAAGGGAAATATTCATTTAAGTCAAGCCCTGCGGGGAGGGTTTCAATCCCACCCTGATCCGATTAAAAGGGCAACACGTCGCTACGGTGCCCAAATTCATCCACAGTTTCAATCCCACCCTGATCCGATTAAAAGCTCGGGCGCTTTAGCTTGATCGTCATCAATTGCGCATGTTTCAATCCCACCCTGATCCGATTAAAAGAAGCGATCCCAGGGCTATGGGTTGGTGCGGGAATGGGTTTCAATCCCACCCTGATCCGATTAAAAGACAAACCCCCGCACAAAAGACCGCGACGTTTCAAAGGTTTCAATCCCACCCTGATCCGATTAAAAGCGGTGCAATTTAGCCAACTGCCCGGCTATCGATATGGTTTCAATCCCACCCTGATCCGATTAAAAGCCATTATGAGGGATGGGAGCGCCCTCAATTTTCAAGTTTCAATCCCACCCTGATCCGATTAAAAGTGGAAATTTGGTGCTCATAATTCTACATTCCTCAGCGTTTCAATCCCACCCTGATCCGATTAAAAGACTCTTCCGTCGCCATGTGCGCCGAGATCAGCATTTGTTTCAATCCCACCCTGATCCGATTAAAAGAGAAATGCCCTGTTAGGGCTTTTCTGTTCCTAATTTGTTTCAATCCCACCCTGATCCGATTAAAAGGAGTTCGAAGCTTGTCTTCCACCCGGAGGTGCTCCGTTTCAATCCCACCCTGATCCGATTAAAAGAGGATTGGGAAGATCTCCCCATCGATGAAGATGAGGGTTTCAATCCCACCCTGATCCGATTAAAAGGGGGCGGTACGTATCTAGCGTCAACGAATTTTACGCGTTTCAATCCCACCCTGATCCGATTAAAAGTTGGCGCCATGGTCGATTTCTCTTGGGATTTGCTGGTTTCAATCCCACCCTGATCCGATTAAAAGTAGCCAGATAGCTTCCGATTTTGATCTTCCTTTAGAGTTTCAATCCCACCCTGATCCGATTAAAAGTTGAGGGTCATGCCGATCTGCCCTAGTGTGGGCGGTTTCAATCCCACCCTGATCCGATTAAAAGGAAACGTTTGAGAGCGTGCAGTTTATTAAATTTCTGGTTTCAATCCCACCCTGATCCGATTAAAAGACGAGGGTTTACCAAAACGAACAGGGGTTACCTCGGTTTCAATCCCACCCTGATCCGATTAAAAGTCTTTAAATTTTTGCTGCGAGGCTTCGAACGCCTTGAGTTTCAATCCCACCCTGATCCGATTAAAAGCCCCAGACCCATCCAAAATGGCACGGTCTGCCTCGTTTCAATCCCACCCTGATCCGATTAAAAGGCTCGATGCTCCAATCCAGCGTGGGGTTGGTCCCCGGTTTCAATCCCACCCTGATCCGATTAAAAGCTGAGGAATGTAGAATTATGAGCACCAAATTTCCAGTTTCAATCCCACCCTGATCCGATTAAAAGAATAAAATCGTCGCCTGCCCCTTCACGAGCCCGCTATGTTTCAATCCCACCCTGATCCGATTAAAAGGGGATCGAAGACATGGATCACCCGCGAAGCTTCAAAGTTTCAATCCCACCCTGATCCGATTAAAAGCGGTGCAATTTAGCCAACTGCCCAGCTATCGATATGGTTTCAATCCCACCCTGATCCGATTAAAAGCCCTGGAAGTTTCTTCTTCCCAGGCCGTTTTTGCCGTTTCAATCCCACCCTGATCCGATTAAAAGTGGTCAGCGAAGCGATAAACGCGCAGATTGACTTCGGTTTCAATCCCACCCTGATCCGATTAAAAGTTGATTTTGGGAGGGGAGCGGCGGACGTATGATTCGTTTCAATCCCACCCTGATCCGATTAAAAGGCCTATCAGAATATAGGCAACGCTGCAGAGAGCGCGTTTCAATCCCACCCTGATCCGATTAAAAGCAGGGCTTCCGACAACGGAATGGCCTTCCCCTTGGGGTTTCAATCCCACCCTGATCCGATTAAAAGCTACCCCGGGGCGGACATCGAAATCGCCCTGAACGGGTTTCAATCCCACCCTGATCCGATTAAAAGCCCTTCGAGTTGACCGCGTACACCACGAAATTCCTTCGTTTCAATCCCACCCTGATCCGATTAAAAGTTAAGCCCATGAGGAGCTGCAATTTCTTCCACCCGGGTTTCAATCCCACCCTGATCCGATTAAAAGCCAACGCCGCTGAAGATGACCCCGGGGCTTAAGCCCGTTTCAATCCCACCCTGATCCGATTAAAAGCAGTGGGGGATTATCCCAATCTGTTGCTAGTGACGGGTTTCAATCCCACCCTGATCCGATTAAAAGACGGCCAGCCCCGAGGGTTGTTGAACACGTCCGGCATGTTTCAATCCCACCCTGATCCGATTAAAAGTTACGAGCGCCTGAGCGGGCGACGGGATCTGACCGCGTTTCAATCCCACCCTGATCCGATTAAAAGGAAACCTTATTTCCTCGTAGCCTCATCCCCCCTCGTTTCAATCCCACCCTGATCCGATTAAAAGTATATCTCATCTGCGTTATGAACTTCGTAAAGCCAGTTTCAATCCCACCCTGATCCGATTAAAAGTAAAAATCAAAAAAATCCCCCCAACCCATCGTGGCCGTTTCAATCCCACCCTGATCCGATTAAAAGCGGCATCCTGGCTGGCATCCTGCGCGACAACCCTAAGTTTCAATCCCACCCTGATCCGATTAAAAGGCGGCAGCCCCGACCGGAAAATATTAAAAACCGCCAGTTTCAATCCCACCCTGATCCGATTAAAAGTCATGAGCGAAGCAAGCAAGCATCCCTATCTGATCAGTTTCAATCCCACCCTGATCCGATTAAAAGTCGCGCCCTCGCTTTTGAAAACCCCCAGGAAGGACCCAGTTTCAATCCCACCCTGATCCGATTAAAAGAGTCTCCATCCCCGTGGGGGGGGGGTTCGATTACACGTTTCAATCCCACCCTGATCCGATTAAAAGTTTCCAACAAGTACCGCTACTACATCCTCCTCGCAAGTTTCAATCCCACCCTGATCCGATTAAAAGTGAAAATGCGCCCAATCGTTCCCCCAAGAAACCCCCGTTTCAATCCCACCCTGATCCGATTAAAAGGAGGGGACGATCACGATTGCTTTTATCAACGAAGAGAGTTTCAATCCCACCCTGATCCGATTAAAAGCCAGCTCAAGGACCCCCCAAGTTCCCATAATGCCTGTTTCAATCCCACCCTGATCCGATTAAAAGAATCCTCCTTATTCAAAAAGCGTTTACACTTCGCCTGTTTCAATCCCACCCTGATCCGATTAAAAGCCGCTTTCAATTTGCCGACGATACGATCCCGGAGGTTTCAATCCCACCCTGATCCGATTAAAAGCGCCGGATGGAGGTAATTTTAATCGGCCCCGTGTAAGTTTCAATCCCACCCTGATCCGATTAAAAGGCAATTTTAGGATATAATAAAAACGGGGTTTTACAGTCTTGAAATCTATTATTTTACCCCTTAAAAATCGTCGATCCTTGATAGCGTGTTTTCTTCTGGATATCGACGACTTTCTCTATGTCTTGCGCTTTCAATTACTTGACTCCGATTATGTAGGGGATGATTGAAAAGTTACTGCCAGCTTTTCAGCAAAACAGGTCTGATCGACGACTTTTTACTCCCTCTTAAATGTTACAACTTATTGCAAATAAATAAGTTTACAAAATATTGTTCGTTGGGTTTTTTTCTAACCCCAGAACCTCTTTGTCTATCCATTTACTATGAGACGTGGAAAAAAATATCACGGAGTCTTCTTCTGAGTTCATCTTCTTTTTTAACTCTGCCTTTAACTGCGCAAACTGCCCTTCGGTTAACTCTCCTTCAAATACCGATTTCTGGATCCATGTCAAATATTTCCTGAAAATCTTCAATATATTCACTACACGTTTCTCATTAATGTCATAAACGGCTATAATATACATCCCCAGCAATGAGATGCGAGAAATTTATCTGACTGGTTAGTATCAGGAGTTCGCTATAATATGCATCCACGGATCTCGTCAAAAAATAAGATCTCCGCAGTAAAAATATCAAGAGTTCGTTATAATATGTATCCACGGCGATGAAATGCCTAGCTAGACAAAAGAGCCAGATCCTAGATAGACGGCTATATATACATCCACAGCGACACAGAATGGAGATAGGCCCGTACCGGGGGATTACGAATAGACGGCTATATATACATCCACAGCGACCCGTACGAGCATGAACGAATGGAGGCAGCACTACGTAGACGGCTATAATATACATCCGCAGCGACCCGGTTGCGCTGGAACAGGTAGCTGGGGAGCTATAAACGGCTATACCATACATATTACCACCATATCTTAAATCCTTTATAAGGCTCAACACCTGATAAGTGTTTGATCAACTTATAACACTCTAGACGGATTAACCGCCTGTAAGAAACATTCCGCTCTAACTTTCGATGCATAATCGTTACCTTCATCCGCTCATCGTATTCTTTTACGAAAATCTTACGGCCATTCTCCTTGAGATAGCAGTAATTCAACTTTTCCTCGAAATGCTCTGGCTTTATCATCCCTTTATTCAAAAGGGTAAAAATCAACCGATCTACAACAATAGGCTTAAATACTTCACTTAGGTCTAAGCTCAATGAAAATCGTTTAGTTCCTGGCTCATGAAGAAAACTCACTGTTGGGTTTAGTTGAGTTCGGTAAAGCTCGCTCAGCGTTGTAGTGTAAAGCATGGAATTACCGAACGAAATCAGACAATTCACAATGTTATCTGGAGGGCGCTTCACCCGGTTTTCAAACTCATACTCCCCACCCAGAATCTCTTCAAACCCTTTGTAATACCTATCTCGCACCCGACCTTCAATTCCCATTAACTCCTGAACATCCCGAGCATCTTTAATTTGTGCACGGTTTGCTTCTACAGCATCAATAAATTCCTGTAGGTTCTTCCCTCGACTATTATAATAGTTTAAATTTTTGAGGATGTTAAAGGAAGCTGCTTCAATAAATTCCTTGGCGATCTCCAAGCGCTTCGCCTTTGAAGTATAATGCTCGACTTGTTTTACTAGAAGAAACCCTGAGTTAAGATACTCCCTGGGATAAAAACTGCCCGAGTAGTAACCATAATAATTGAAGAAATGGATCGGGACCTGGTTCTGACAGAGAAAATCTATGAGATCACTATTGAAGTCCAATTCCCCAAAAGCATAAAATGCCTCTACATCTTCTATCGGAATCGGCTTTTTCTCTTTTTCCATCTCGAGGAAAATAGTATTTTGCTTTCGACGGAGACGTCCATTAGAGAAAAGATAGTAATTACGCTTCATGGCCGAATAAGTAAAAAGAGAGGATTAAGATTTTCTTACGATGATCTTACCTTTTATTCTATTATCCGATCAAACCTTAAATTTTACTTTTATGCGGCTATCCCGCCTTTCTCCCTGGCCTACCCCCAGATCCGATCAAACCTTAAATTTTATTTTTATCCACCCAAACACTCCTTCTACTTCTCTGCTTTCCTTCATCAAAACCTTCCTTGACTTGGGATACACAAACTCCAACCGATGATTTGCCAGACGCAGCCTCCTCCGTAGTTCTCTAAAAAATTGAGGGTCTTTTTCTAAAAGCATGCCCACCGTCATCTTATGCCAGCCGGCTCCTTGGCCTAAGCATAAATAACAGGTTTGAGAATCTGAGTTCTGTACGGACTGCTTTAGGTTCTGGTAAAACTTTATAACTGGTGTAATATTGAGGTTTTTGACTTCTTCTTGAAAAAATCGGAGCTCCCAAGCACAGACATCCAAGGCCATCTGGTTGGCAGATTCGACCAGTTGGGCCAGGCTGAATTTGTGTTGGTGACCTTTCCAACCTAGGGAGTCGGTAGCGGTTTTTTCCAGTAGGCGGTTCTCGATGTGAACAGTTCCCATAAAGGTAATTCCCGGCTTGACGACTTCGAAGAAGGTCCACCAGGGTTTTAAAGGTTCCCGTCCCCCATTGGAGAGGGATAAAATTTTCATCTGTTTGATCTCCAGGCAGCTTTCCACAGGACGTGCCTCGCTATCCGAGAATCGAAGGATCTTAAACAGATCGTATTTAGGATCTTGTTGAGCTCCATAGAAAATCAGTTCGTTCACTGCTTCACCACTTTTATGGCACAATCTTTGTTTTAGCTGCTGATATAAATGGGCCTCTGTTTTAAACAGATAGTAGGCCAGGGCTGTACGAAACGCACCTTTCAGGGAGCTTCCGGGGAGATAAGCCTCCCAACCCGGTTCCGTTTTGAGATGCTCTTTAACATCTACATTCTGGTTCCGTTCCAGTCCGTCCAGAATATTCCGCCGAACCGATCCATCCAGGGTAACCGTATATTTACGGAACGCCTTGGAATCCTGGACTTGCTTGGATTCCTCGGACTTCAGTTGTCTCAGAGCAGCAAAGGATCCAGAGGCGGGCCGTTGCTCAGAACGAACTCCCAGGGTATGGGGAGCGTAAGCTTTTAAAAATGAGGTCAGAGAAAACTTGCTCCCTTTCAGGTTTAAGTCATCATTGAGTCTTTGGGCTAGCCGACTATCGGTACCCAGAATTTTATCCAGACTCATTACGACAAACTCTCGATCAGACAGGGCAAACTCCAAGGGCGTTAAGCTTTTACCGGTACCAATATGAAGTGGAGATTGAATCTCTGCGATATAGTTCATAAGCTCTCCTTATAAATTTTTTGTATGGATTCGATCCCAACGGGGTGACCTGGCCGGCAATACCGGGTTCTAAATTAAACGATGTGTTTTGTCTTTACTAAAAACGCCAGACCATACTGTCTTACATTAAATGTATGTCCAGATAAATCCGAAACACCTTCACGAACAACGGGGTTTGCACCTAACCATTTTCGTTTTGCATTCTGAATTGGGATCGTAGAGCCTTCCCTCAACATCAATATGCTGTCTTTCCAGATGTGAGGTGCCCTAGCGTACATGCTTTCGACCTTACCCTGCCGTTTTTCCAGCTCGTAATAACTCTCCTTCAGCGCAGACCGGATATAAGCATCTGGATAGGTTAGGGATAGTGTGACGGCATAATTTGCTGGCTCAGATGGTTCCGTAAACGGCAGGCCCTCCTTAAATTCTGGTTTAAACTGACCCTTACCCATAGAGGATTCTCCTCCAATGCCTCGGTCTCCCAGGAAGTAAAGGACCTGCTTTAAATCCTTTAGCAAATCTTCATCCCTACATTTTAAGCAGAAAAATATTCCATTTCCTGGCTTGATAACCAGTTCTTGATGATAGAAAAACCGTCCCTCCTGAACAGCTCCCGATAGTCGGTTGATGGCGTTGTGAGGGGATTCTAAGATATCCGCAGGCGAACCCTGCTCAACTTTCCCAAACGATAGCTTATCTCTTCGTTCCAGCTCTTTCCGGATTTCTTTGATAAAGTCTGCATCGGATTTTCTTCCTTGAATAACCGCATCAAACTCTTCCTCGGAAAGGTTTATTTTTCGCTTCAACCCTTTCAGAATCCGAACTCCTTTCAGGGTACCTTCCAGACCTCGGAGACTTTCATCAACAACCTCCATCCGCCGGCCAAAAGGTCTGGGCAAATAGTGAACCCGTTTTTGTTCCTTTTGACCTTGGATGAACAGAAAGCAGGAGGATAGCAGAAAGGGAGGGACTACCTCTTTTTCTGAATTGAAGGCCTCTTCAAACTCGTCTAAGCGGTCTTTTAAGGAAACTTCGGAAAATAGTAATCGATACCCCCAACAGAGGGCTCCGAAAAGGGTATCGGATCGGGGTGGTACTCGGCCTATAAATGTGGAGAGCGGTTTCAAATAAACAGTTATAGAGATCATATCTTAAGGCATGAAACGTAGATACCGCACACATCTTGTCCTACGCTTTGCGTTTTATGTTTTATCCTTCACGTTTTACATTTCTTAAGTATTGCCTGAGTTTATCCAAACTGTCTTTTTCTTCCAGGTCTATAACTGTTCCCGGTTCCGCGGAAACCCCCTCGGCCTCTTTTCGATAATCATCTAGGGTCTTGATCCTGGCTTTTTTTCCAATGAATCGGACCTCTCCCGACCCACGGCTGCCACCGCCGCCTAAGCACGAGGCCTCCACCAATTTAAGGGCGGAGAAGACATGGTCCAAATTTTCAATATCTCTCTCACCCTGATCTCCCATATCGTAAATGCTGTAGATCATCTCAAAGTCAAAGCAGGTCCCCCTGGGAACTCGTTCCATGGGTCTGGGATTAGCTGCTGAGGTAATGCGGTTCAAGCTGTTCTCGGTCTTAATTTCGAACTGAAACCCTCCCCCTTTGATATAGCCGTCTTGGGTCATCTTTTGTACGTCAACGTGGATATCCCTTACAACAAGACGGGTTGGCCCCCTTTTCTCATCTTCCTTAGACTCCACTGCAGCAGATGTCCCAAAAATTCGGCATACGGGACATTTAGAGCTTGCACATTTACACTCCTCTCCCTTGGCGGTTACTTTTCCAAGTGCCCACTCCGTCAAGCTCCTCATCTTGCCCTTCAGGCTACTGCCCGGGATGTAGGGATAACCGGTGATTTTGTCTTTGATTACAGGGTTGTCCATCCCTCCGATCTCGTATCCTTCTTCGGTACCTCCTATATGGAGGCCGGTTTTGCACTCTATTTTTCCGTTAATAACTACATTTTTAAGAAATCGAAATGACATGGATCTCCCTCCCATCTGTTTTAACTTTTGCTGTAATAGTGATAATAAGCGTATAGGGATTCAAAAAAATCGCAAAGTCCGGTAATCTGAGCTTTCAGCTCGGGTTCATGGGGTTTCAGACTTAGAAGCCGGTCAATACACGCATTAATTACCAAACTGAACTCTTTACTAATAATCCCTCGTCCGGCGGCATAACCCATCCTTGCCCGCAAAAGGCGAAGGTCTACAGGTAATTTAATCGGATCGCTCTGTTTTAACCCTTTAACCTCATTGAAAAATTTACGGAATTGACTGACGGTGTCATCTTTTTGGCGGGAAGATGTGGTGTTTTTTAACTGTTCTGCTAGATTTTCTGCGAGGGCCAGCAGCTTTTCGTTGGTAACCAATGCCGCCTTGCCTTCAGAGTCCTCCTTTTTTAAGATAAACCCACTTTCCAGAGCCTGTTTAAAAGCCGCCAGATCAATGGTTGATTTATCTCTACTTTGTCCATCTTTTGGATGTTTTTGAGCCTCTACCATTACTCGTCCTCCTTTTTCTTTCTTGTTTTCAAGCCTACATACGAAACTAAAATTGGAATGAGCTTTAGATCTTTATCCAGGTATCTCGAAATGTTTTGAATGAGCCGCTCTCTTATCATCTTATCTTTGACATTTCGGATCGTTATGTAGTGGAATCGCGCGCGATGGATAACCCCTTGTTCTTGCCATCCCTCCCATAATTCTAGAAGCTTATACAGATAGGTACGATTAATGCCTTGCCCGTCTTTTCGCTGAATAGCCTTGATTAAATAATCTCCGAACCCTTTCAGTCCACCCTTTAGACCGTTCTTCCCTTCCAAAAGATCTTTCCAGGTAATTCTGTGGTTAAACAAAGCTAACGCGTTGCGTTTGTGATATTGCCCGTTCCGATCTTCGAATCCGTTCAGATAAGCCTCCCCCGAACTGTTTTCCTTAGCAACTTCATTCAACAAAAGCGCAGCTCCATAAGCGGCACGATGGATCGGGTACCTCGGTTTGCAGATGTAAATCCCACCAGAAATATGTATGTCCGGGTTCTCACAGGTAAACGCTTTAAATTCCTGATAAATTTCAATAGCCAAATCCAGGATTTCATCCCAGGCCCCTACGATAAATACGTCATCTCCTCCGGCGTAAGTCACATAGATGTTCTGATACCTATGGGATATCTTAGATTTCCTCGTATCTCCAGCTAAAATTCTTTCATCGTCCCGGGGAGGTCGACCGCAGAGGGTATTCAAATATCCTGTAAAAAAGAGTTCGATATCCGTGCTCAGAGCCGCTGTCCTGGAAATAGACCGCTGATCTGGGGCTATCCCAAAACTAAAGATGGCGCCCAGATAGTCTACATCCATACGCAGGACTCCTAGAAATCCGCCTGCGGAAGCTTCGGCAAAGTCGTCGAAATCTTTAGGCATACCTCGCACAACTTGTATCCCAGTTTCCTGTTTTTTTTCCTTCTCATTACGTCGGTCTACTTCGGCCTGGTCTTCATACCGTGACAAGTAATTAGCTATGTATTTAAACCCACATCGGAAGATCCCCGCATGCTCGAAGCAGTCTGTGGCGTTAATGAGATAAGCTGCATCTGCTTCGCGAGACGGTTCCTCTTGAACCATCCAATAGACCTGGTAATCCGGTTGGCCTGCCACCCCCTTTATCTTGAAAGAGGTCAATGCCTCTTCTGGAAGAGGAGTTCCCCGAAGCAGGCATTTGACTAACCACTGCCTTTGTTTTTCATGGAGCCCGCTGCTTCCCAAATCCTCCTTTGAAAACTGTTCATACCCTTCCACAGGTGATAACCCTGTTCGTTGATAGACCTTACCGATATCATGTAGCAGAGCCCCTAGCAACACCAGGTTTCTGTTAAGGTCGTTCATGGATCACCGTCCTCAATTTAAAATCAGTGTACTTCTACCTCTATCTCTATCTCGTTGTATATTCCAGAGATTTTTACCTCTATGTATAACACAACTCATAATAACTACATTTCTTGCAGAAACGCTTGTCGGCTAACAAAGGTGGAGGCATCTCTTGCTGGATAATCACTTCAATCTCCTTCAGCACTTCTTCCATCTTCCCCTCTAGTTCCTCGGTCAGGATTACCTCGACCTGTCTTTTCAAGAGCGGATAATCTATTTCCCCGGTAACCCCCTCGACCCCATATTTCTTCAAATGATATAGATAGTATAACAGTTGCCAGATATGAGCCTCTTCCACCCGGTCCGATTTTTTGATCTCGTGGATGATTCCATTTTTCTTCTCGAAGAAGTCCAATTTGATACCACCGCCAATATCAATCTCCTTTTTCTCCCTGGCGTAGCTTTCTTCGTGGACCAGTTTTCCGAGCAATACGAGATCTGAGTTACTTTCCATCTCGAGATTGTGGCTAAACAACCAAAGCTTCCGCCTGCAAACAAAGTAATAGTTGACCTGAGTGCCTGTGATAATCAAGGATTTATGGTCAGTTTCACGTAACCAGGAAATCATAAAAAGTTGGAATCCTCGAAGATTTCGATGATATTGAGTCTTTTTGGCGTCATGATCGATGCTAATACCTTGAGATCTGCTAGAATGTCTATACACTGCTTGCTAAAGCGATCTTGCTTATGGACATAGTTTTCTAGGACTTCGGCCAGGCATTTCTTAAAGGTATGAATCAGTTTGTAATAGTCTTCTTTCTTCACAACACGCTTGTGGAGGGGAAGTGTGTCCACCCAGTAGGCATAGGCTTCGGACTGCTCTTTGTTGCCAGAGACTACATAGTATACCTTTCCTTTCTTTTCTTCTTTTCGTACAACCTGTTTGTGCTGTAGAATCCACTCCAGAGAGTATTCTGTCTCGAAATCTTCCCCTCGATCTAGGTCGAGGACTTTACAGGTGATTTTGTTTTCTCTAAAGTACTTAAAAGTATCTAGAAACTGCTTCCACCAATCTTTCCAATCTTTAACCTTATTTATGTACTTGTTATGCTCAACACGATTGATTTCCTCAAGAGCACTTATTTTGTCATCTACCCGCTTCATAAATATATAGAAAGATTTTATTTTCCCTTCTAATTCAATCTGATCTCTAAAGATCTCTTTTAAATCATAAGCATATTTGGAAATCCCTTTATAAATGGCAAAAAGAAAAGCTCCTATAAATTGAGGAACTTTTTCGTCGTAGAACTTTTTATCTTCGTGAAGGGAGATATAAGTCTCAATAAAGCTGTAGAAATCGTAAATGGTTTTCTCAAAAGCTTTTTCTAACTGCTTCACATTAGCCTTTGTGTCGGGAGTTAGAAAAATGTAAACCTCTCCCTTATGTGCGCCCCGGGCCACTCGTCCGAGACGTTGGAGGAAGTTTCTGTAATAATGTCCAACCTCCATAAAGCAGACGTTTATGTTCAGATTGACCCCCACTTCTAGCTTATTCGTTCCGAGGATTAGATTAGCTTGCTCCAGCCTTTCAAGCTTCTTCTGTTCATTGGATCTTGTCGTATAACCTGATTCCTCCTGGATATTGAGGTCAGGGAAAATATCACTAAACTTTTCCAGGGCTCGATGCAGCTCTTTAAGCCTGTCAAACAAGACTAAAATTCGTTCTCCCCTTTGAACAAAGGCATAAACCAAATCTTTTTGTGCTATGAGATAGTCCATCAGGCTTTCTTTCAGAAACTGCAGATGCATCTCGTCATGGATAATTCTTCCCGTACCCATAATTTTTTCTTCTAATGTTTGGTAAGGAATACCTGCCCCTTGAAAGAATCGCTCTAACCCCCGCTCAGGGGTGGCTGAACAGTAGAAGAATTTGAAGGATTTTCCTGGCATCAAATCCTTGCTGAGTTTGTATAGACAGAAGGTGTTGGCTATCTGTTCTTCGTCGTAGAGATGATATTCGTCAAAGACAAAGTAATCAATTTTTTCAAGAAGCTCAGTAAATTGACGCTGCCCTCTGACTTCATCAATCAGATATCCGCCGAAGATAATGAAATTCAAGAGGTCAGGATTTGTAACGACTAGCTCATATTCGTCAAGGATACGAAGGATAGCCTTCCACCGCTCGAACCGTCCTTTCGCGTTTAGATCATCTAGAACTTTGCTATTTAATGCTTTTACTTTTACTTCAGGAAATCTTTTCTGGAATTGCTCTTCCATATCTTCGATCAGCGCGTTAGTAGGCGAGACGATAAGCCCTTTTCTCCTTACTTGAAAAGGATCTCTATTTTTGTGAAATTGAACGATGGGAAGTGGAAAAGCAAAACTTTTTCCTGCTCCCGTTGGTGCTATGACAATCGTAATTTCGTGGAGATTTTCAAAGTGATAGAATGCTTCTTGGATAGGGGTCAGTCGATAGTTATTACAAACTGTGTCTGTATAGCTGATATACTGAGGAAGAAGCGTAACATGTATTTCTGATGTCACGGGAATACTCCTTCGAAGATCTTTTGGACCTCTGTAAGGCCCACGTTTTGTACCAGGATGTAATGATGGAGTTTAAAGACAAACTGATAGTTGCCCCTGAGAACTTCTAACGCTCGTCTATCGTTGTTGTAAATGTGCTTCAAAGCGTACATGTTGAGCCAGATTTCTTCATTTTCAGAACCTATCTCATCCCTTGATAGGAGTGCCAGGCATTCGCGCCCTGTTCCCAGGCGAAGGGTTATAGGGAAATCCAACTTGAAGTTATCTCTGGATAACAAATACGTTGAGAAACGGCCTTCGGGTTGGATACCTTGAACTTTAAAAAAGTTCTTAAACAACTTTCTTCCCGAGTTCTCAATAGCGTCCAGGTAAGTTCCTCCATCTACATTAAACAAGGTGTTTCGGATGTAGATCCTTGTCCAGCGAAAACTTAAAGGCTTCCCAATGGTAAAGGCAAAAGGGAGTCGAGAGAGTTCTTCGTATTCAGGTTGCCATTTGTAGGTATCATAAAATGGTTCCAATTTTAGTACCCTGTTTAAAGCATAGGTCAGTGCGATATCTCCTATAAAATCACTGGTTATACACCCGCTGTTGGTAATTCGGGCATAGTTAAATAGTGGGGAAAGTAGCGTGAGTGTGAGTGGTGTTATCTTCATTTTTTCTCCCCCAGCTTTTCTTTTTTGATGAACTTAATATCGAGCAAGTACGCTTTTACATCTGAACGGGCTTTTCTGTAGATTTCGGTTAGAAGTTCGCGGGTCTCATCTTTCCAAAGATTATTTATATAATCGAGAAGCGTATAGAGTTTCTCTCCTTCCAGAAGTTGGTTATTTCCGTAAAAGCTTCTCATACGTTCAACAATTTTATTTCTGACAGAATCTCTGTCTGGTACGGATCCATCCCAGTCTCTGGAAATTAAGAAACTATTGATCGGTTGCTCGAAGGGAGAAAACCCTATAGCAACGATCTGGTTGTAAAAGTTAGCTGCGTTGGTCGTTGTCTGGGCTCCATATCTATATTGCATTGTAATACAGAAGATTAAATGAATGAATAGCTCTGGAGTGATATTGTCTACTGTAATGAAGTGAGGAAAGAACGTCCCAGGAAGAATGTATTCTGTTATAAATAAGCTTTGTCGCTGTTTTCCGGTTTCTTCATCCATCATGGTGCCGCTTTCGCTGAGCGCGTTATGCTGTAGCTTGTCGGTAATGTCTTTTACATCTCGCAACGAATACGCCCAATCGTATATGGCACGACTGGTAAGACCAGCGGCTTCTCCTGATTCTGTAACGCTATCGCCAAACAAAATTGAGTTAGGATTGCAAAGATGTTCTTTCTTTTTAATGAGATTATACCGGACCTCTGGGTCGACTGCACTAAATTCTCTGCAAACAGTAAGTCCCAAGAGTTTTTCTTTACTTTTGAACTTTCTGGGTGGGACTTCTACAACTTCTTTTGTTCCTCCAGGCATTTGAAAGGTCACAGAGGCTTCAGAATCCGTGCTGCGATCAATGAATGGATTGATGGTCTCTCGGACTAAAGCAACCTTAATATGTCCTACCCGATTATCTTTTAGGTTATCTACAAAGTAATTCTGGGGAATATATTCAAAAAGCTTCTGTCGCAGTGTTTCGGTCATAATAGTTTTCCTCTCCTTGTTTAAAGTTTTTGCTCAAACTCCTCCTCAAAAACTCTTATATAATCCTCGATATAACTTCTTAGTCTTTCATCTTTGTCCAGAGCCATTCGCAGGTTCTCTCTATTGATCTCTTTTCCTTCTTTTTCCAGTTTCTGGATCTCTTTCCGAATTCGAGACTTCTGCACTTCCTCCAAAGATTTATTGTGATAAAGAAAGGCAAACTGGTAGATCCAGTTTTTGAGCCGACCTGGCTGTGGGATCCGCTCGTTCCATTCTCCAACAAAAAGATCGTCGTACACACTCTTTGAGAAATTCATCAGAAGATCTGTATCAATATTTTTGTTCTCCCCCTTTAAGCGTTTGTAGAGTGCACCAGCAATTTGTTCTACGATGGTGTCACGGTCTTTCCCTTCTTTATAGCAACCTTTTAAAATATCCAAGGCCTCTCGAATCATCCAGGTCTCTTCAGAAGTGCTTCCGAATCCCCAGGTTGCCTTTACGGCAAAGTCTGTAAGTTTATTCATGGTGCTCATCGTAAAATCCTCCCTTCTCCTTTGAATAAAGTGATAAAGCCGTTTATGTATTTTGTTTCTTTCTTCTTCATCCAAGTAATAATAAAAGCTGAAGATATATTTCCTATCCTGGGCATAACTTAAAAGAAGTGAATTTTCTCGTTTTCCCCAAATCGCCCTCAGCAGTTCTAGTTCTTCAAGCGTTTCTTCCACTTGGTCTATCCGGATACGATTCCATCCCAACTCCTGAACAAAAGGCATACAGTTATCAAAGACAAACATTTCTTTCTGTGCATGGTAAGGTGTCATAATATCTAGCGCGTAGATCTTGAATCCTGTTTGCCGAATAATTTTTAAAAATTTTAGGAGAAAGTTGTAGTTTTTCTCTACGCTATTGGCCAAGTCGTAAAACAGGAGATTGTGATAACTGGCAAAGGGGATCTCGACCCTCTCCACAGTCAGCGTATACTCAAACATTTCATTGTCTTCGAAGTTCAATCCTTTGGCCGCTTGAAGGTTGTAAAGCAGAAGACGTTTGTCTATTTGGACGAAATAATCCCCTACATCTAGGTAAACGCAGGTACTACTCTCTTTTGATCTAGGGAACAGCGTTTTTCTCAACATCGTCTCCATGTTACAAAGGGCACATATCTTGTGGGTATCATTATTCAATGTATTAATTGTTTTATTGCTAAATCCGCGTGCCTTAATCCCAAAGCTTTTGGCATCTTTATAGCTGATAGTTGCGGCATTGCCACAAACAACACACATGGAGTCTTTTGCCGGTACCCGATTGGCATCAAGCTCTATTTTTGTATAATTCTTTGTGAAATTTCCGTTCAGATAGAGGTTTATAAAGCGATCCGTTAAACTTGTGTCTAAAGCTTCCATTGGTTGATTGTTATCATAAGGCAATTCATTAGTCTCTTCCGTTAGGATTTCATCCTCATTCGACACTTCCATTGGTTGATTATAAAAAGAAAGGATCTCGTCCTCTAGTTGTTCCACTATCTCGTTGAGACCTTCTTCGTTGCGTCGTTCACACACCCAAAGAATCGCACCGATCGTACGATCTGTTTTTTTAAGTGGCTCGAAATATTGAAAAAGCCTTTTTGGTGTTTCTAATCGCACTGTTTTATCTGTCATACGAATCTCAAAACTTCCCTCTAAAAACCTTTCCTCACTAGCTCTCAATGTTTCCCATGCCTCTTTCCAAGACTTATTCTCTCTAAGAGAAAGAAACTTGATCTTTTGTAATCCAATGGCATAGAGCCATTGCTGTTGTTCCTCATCCAAGGCATTCCATTCCTCCCGTGAATGGCATTTTACGATCTGCTTTTCCTCATTAACGCTTAACCTTATAGGGAGATTATAGGCATCCAGTAACTCCTGCACGATAGGGGCTACATATTTTCCCCCCTCAGTTTCTTCTTTGTTAAAAAATTCTTTGTCTCCGATGTACATCAAATCCGAAAATTTCTCCTCAACAATTTTTCGAAGGTCTTCTCTTTGCAAAGATTTGTTTTCCAAAAAGCCAAAGCTACAACTTTGGGAATCAATTTTGGTAAGTTTTACCGGGTCTATCTTGCTTCTAACTGGATCACGAAACTTTTCCTGGATAATCTGAAGATCCTCTTCGGAAAGAGAATTACCCGCATAAATGGTACCATTCCTTAGGTTAAAAAGAATTCTATAGTTTTTATTAGTAAGGAATTGCCTGACCAGTTCCATCAGGCTTTGAGAGAGCAGCGTATAGATATTTTCATCGATATAGACGTAAGAGAGGTTCCACAGACTAGGAAAAAGGTCCTTGAGTCTGGAGTAACCTCTAAACGATACCTCCTGTAGATAGGTGTATAGACCCTGTGGGGTTGGCTCATCATCAAAACTGGAAAGCTTATCGGCTAGTTGACTAAACTCCGCAATATAGTCATTGAAGAAAGCTCTGTCTTTAACTTCCAGAACAATTCCGTAATTTTTTGTACGCTCTTCCGTCTTTAGAATAACGAAGATTATCTCGTTTTTATACTCCTGCCATTCAGGGAAAAACAGGGCTACTTCAAGCTTCTCACATACAGCTTCAAATCCCTGTTCCACAGCTTGGTTAAGCTTCTGTATCCCAGTAAGCTTGTTAATATCGTGGAGGGTAAAGCCGAGGACAAAGCTCTTGAGATAGCATTCCAGCTTTTTAGACAAGGGAGCATTTCCAGTCAATACTTCTTCGAATCCTTCTCCCCGAAGCATTTCCTCAAGTAAAAGCGCAGAAGGATACAATCCATTCAAAATATGCACATGATAAGGCATATCGGAAAGTTTTGGATATACGGTACTCCCTTTAGCCGTATAAAGTGTGTAGTATTCTATCACCCTCTTAAGAACTGTCTGTTGATAAAGGTCGAATATTTTATTAAATAAGCTAGTTTCAAAATACCCTCCTGTAATGGTGAGTGAGCTCATAGCGTATTTCTCCAAAATTAGGATCTCCGTTTGCTGTACATTTCCATCTCTCTCCGAGCCTCCTCAAGCATGTACTCCCGCATTTCCTGAGGCTCCAGAACTTCCGCACTACTCCCCCATTGACGCATCCACCAAATGACCTCCCGTGGCTCAGCCACGTCTACTTCGTAGATGATGCCCCCATCTTCTAAATCCTTAACTTTTTCTAGGGGATGCCATTTAACTTCCTTAATATAAAATGCTTTTTCCTTATTAAACCGAATCCGCACTCTGGTCTTTTCTTTTCCGGAAAAAACTGAGAAGCTTTCTCGATGCCGATCTCTAAATGAATAATCTTTCCTGATTTCAAACTGGTTTGGCTCGGGCCAAGGTTCAACCTGCAATACCCTGCTGAGTCGATAGGTACGAATATCTCCTACAGTTCTACTATAAGCATCCATATAAAGTGAACGTCTTCTAAAAAAGATCATGTGAACATCAATATCGTGAACGATCTTCTGAAAGCCATCATAGGGAGAGAAATACGTGATTTTTACAATCTTACGATGTTCTTTGGCATACTCCAGGGCGCTTAAAATATTCTCCTTACATCCATAACCTTTGTTATAAATGGCATCTTCAAGTACTACCTCAAGTTTATGACGTATGTCTGCATCTGGATAGTTAGCTACCACCTTTTTAATAGCCTTGATAGCCCGGTATGTGATAACATAATCACTTATATCAAAAAGTTGGCGGATGCTCATAATCAATGCTGACATCTCAGTAAGCGTTAAAAAACCCGTGGGAACAAAGGGATCTTTTTCTATCTCAAAAGCACGTATTGAACGGTTGTAGTTAAACCGGAAGTTCAATTTTTCCAGTGCCGTTTTATCTTTATAAAATTGCGTTCTCGAGATATTAAAGTAGTTTGCAATTTGCTCTGGGGTCTGACGAGGATTTCCTCGAATCTCTGTCATGATCTCGAAGAGTCTAACAAAACGATCCATATCTTCCATTCTGTTCCTCAATGGTAAGCATAGCTTCGCTTATAAAGTTACAGTTTAAGCATTCTTACTATAGGCTTTTGGATCTCAGTTACGGGAAATCTTTATCTTTTTAACAATTAAGGATAAAATAGAGGACGATCCAGAAAGGATCAACTGTGAAACCATTCACAGTAAACTACAAGGTGGACTATCTAGAATTTTCTGTGTCTTTCACTCAGCTAAGGAGCATAGATCAATTCCAGTTATCTACCTCCACCATCCCAAACCCCTGACTCCCCCGCTCGCCGAACCCGGCTTCGTACCCAAACCGAATGAGCTCAACGCTTCCTTCCACGGTGAACGGAGCCATGACCGCCTTGATCTGGGTATCTTTCACGCGGACTAGTTTATAAGCCTGTTCACCCTTGCGTTGAATAAAATCCGGATTAAACTGAAACTTCAGATGCGTATCTGTGGGCTCAACCCCGTACAACGCTTTATACTTGTTGATGAGATTCTTTCGGATACCCTCGCCGAAACCGGGCTCATCTGCACGGTAAAAATGCTTGGTCAATTTCCCGAACTTCTCCATTTTGGTGGACACTACGATAGGGGAAAGGCAGGTAAATGCCATTTTCTCAGTAAATTCAGGGATTGGACAGGCTCGGACCGTATCCGTGATGAAGGTCCGTCCGGTTACGTTCAGGTTCATTTTCTGGAAAAGTCCGGTTACCAGATGCTGTACAAAAGCGTCATCGGGGGAACTGATATACCAGAATACGCAGTCGGAACGAATCTCTAACAAGCTGTCTTTAATTTGAAACCTCCGTCCGGGTATCTGAAACCAGGAAAAGGTGAACGGCTTCAGATGCCTGCCCTTCCCTGTGTAGCCCTCTTCATGGAGAAAGTCTGCGTACTCCTGGGAAGATCTCCCGAGGAGACCATAAATCACCGAAGAGAGAGGGTATTGATAATCGATGGGTATTTGCGTTCTAGGTCTTAACTTTAAATTTAGTTCGACTCTCATAAGCCGTAGATTTACGCTGTGTTTCCTTTTGCTGCAAACCCATATCCTGCAGTTGGCTTTATAGGGAAAAGCAAATGCCATGCCATCTTAAAAGATGGTCTGTAGAATCCGTAGTTATAGATAATTTTACCAACTTATCATTGCACGAGGTCTATGCCTGTTTCAACCTCGGTTGAAAAATCTTCAACTCCGGTTGAAATCCTGCCCCATTTTTTGTAAGAATTTGTGCACAGCTTGAGGGGTAACTCCCAGAAGCCTGGCGGCTCCGCTCGGCCTCCCCTTGGCCGCCTCCAGCGCACGTAACATGAGCTGCTTGCGAACACTTGCAATGTGCTCCTCGAGGGAAAAACCTTCGCGTGGCTCGGGAAGCGCAGCTAAAGGGTCGGTATAAGTTATCGGCTCTGAAATGACTAGATCATCTGCTTTAAGTACCTCATTCCTTGCAAGCAGAACCGAACGCTCGATCACGTTTTCCAGATCTCGAATGTTTCCTGGCCATGAATGGCTTTGGAGCCGAGATAAGGCGTCTGGAGAGAGGCGCTTCGGCTTCCTGAGCTTAGCGTTAACGCGATCAAGGGCATGTAATGCAATTTTGGGTATATCGCTTTTTCGCTCCCGCAAAGGCGGTAGCCGGATTACTATAACACTGAGTCGATAATAAAGGTCCCCTCGAAATTGCCCCTGCTGGATAGCTTTTCTCAAATCCTGATTCGTTGCAGCGATAACGCGTACATCTACTTTATGAACTTTTCTTGCCCCAATGGGCTCTACAAACCCATCCTGTAATACGCGAAGTAATTTTGCCTGAGTCTGTAAGGGTAATTCGGCCAGTTCGTCTAAGAACAGAGTGCCTCCATTAGCCTGATCAAATTTCCCGGCATAATCGCTCGTTGCCCCTGTAAATGCGCCTTTCTTATGGCCGAAAAGGAAACTCTCCGCAAGATCCTTGGGAATCGCTGCGCAGTTTATTGGCTCAAAACGACCCATAGCCCGATCACTCAGTCGATGCACAAACTTGGCGAGGAGTTCCTTCCCGGTCCCTGTTTCACCTAATATCAGAATGGGCGTAGTGAAGGGCGCAGAGGCCGCTGCTGTTTCTAAAGCCTCCCTTATGGTAGGATGATCCCCAACGATACCGAGCTGTTTAATCGCCGTATCTATGTCAGGAGGGGGAACCTCTGGTGGCTCAATGGCACAGATGTTGGGCCGAACGACGGGAAAATCCGGCAAGGTTAGATCCACATCGGATACAAGGGGGCGGTCCTTGCTAACAAATCGAGGAGGCCGTACGTTCAGTATATGGGCAGGTATTTCTCCGCTTACAGCAAGCAAAACCCAGCAGGCATGCATCTGGGGCGTACCTGAGGAAACGCTAATGAAATATTCACATGGGGAGGTACCCTCGCAAATGGATCGGATATGGGTCCGCAATCCCCTTAAGATAGACAGGTAATCTGTCGGATCCTCCAACGGTAAATCCTTGACTTCCACATCCACGGTTGGATGCAACGAGACCAAAACGTCCCGTGTAGCTGAGGTATTTTTTGCGGTGCTCGGGGTAGAGAAGAGAATGACCCGATCAAAAGGTCTTGCAGCGACCAAAGACAGAATTGGCCCAAGCTGCTCCTCTTGCTCAATCAATCCCATCGTGAAGGGATCATGGAATCCGGTGAAAGTCAACAAGACTTTCATGTCCTGTCACCTTGCCTATCAAAAACTATTAATAAGTTTTCATTGGTCCCTGTGTCGTCTGACAAAAAAGTGAATCACCTTTCCCGGCGCTTCTGTCATTCTTGTGTTGAGGATCAAAGATTTCTATAAGTAGCGATGACGAAGCTTGCTTTAAATTCGTCTTTATGTCAAGAATATTTTATGGCCCCCGATCCTAAGCCTAACCTTTTGATCCGTATGGATCCGTAGCTCTGTTTTCTCGTTCCCGGGCCTTAGCCTCCATGGCGTTGACTTAAGTTTAAACAGCCCAAAGGGGCGTCCTGTTTGTCGCCCTTACGGCCTCTAAACACCTCCTGGCTCTTCAGGAGCGACCTGTCCCAACAAGTCGCTCCTCATGGAGCTAAAAAGCAGGGGGGAGATCCCCTTTGGCTACAAACAGGTCGCTCCTGACGGAGCTAAAAAGGGATTCGACGTTTTGGTCGGCTCTTACGTCAACCCCATGGAAGCTAAAGCCTGGGAATGCCTATCTCGAGGCTCTGCCTCAGCTTCCTAAGGCGAGGCAGAGCCTCGAGAAGATACGTTTATCTGCCTAAATCCCCCCTTTCTTCCTAACAACTCCGGCGAGGCTAGAGCTTGGGAACGGAGCGCGGACGAAAATACCAGGCGTTAACTCGACCTCTTGGTGAAAAGTTTCTCATGAAACTGCTCAATATGCTATATTGCATAAAACTGTTCAGTACCTTGTGTATAGACGGAGATGTTCCTGGATAGGTTGATATTATTTTAACCTCTGCCAATCGCCGGGTAAAAAACGAACGGCTTTGCCGCTATCGCGCTTCGCCAGGATGGCTCGGGCACAATGGAAGGAGTGATCTGAAGATGAATAAGAAATTTGTGAGAGATAGGGTTGAACCGGCTTCACTCCGATCTCACGAACCCTCGGTGAGAATCGGACCCGTCGGCTTTACGTTCGCCAGTGCAACCCAGATGGGTTAGACGCTGTTGGGTATTCCCTTAACTACAAACTGGGTTGAGGTACCAACGGTGCTAAGAGACCGCTTCGCTTCGCCGGCACCGACCTTTACTCAACCCAACGTAAATAAATAGAACCCGGCCCCTACGATATTCGAGGTTCGCTACAGGCCGCTAAGAGGCTTTGCAAAAACGCGTTGACTTTGGGGGGAATCGAGGTGAAACGGATGGAAAAATGACCCCCTTCGCCCGCGGACCTTCCCACGACCTTCCCGTAGAGATCCCCTGGGATCTCTTCCCCACCGGGATGGACGTACTGCATCCTTACGGTGGTTAGGGGCGCTGGGGGATGCTCGGCCCGGACCTCTCCCCCCTTGGGGGAGACCTTGACTAAGCTTCCCTGGAACAGGGTCCCTCCAAAGTGGGTCCCTTCCAGAACCCTATAGCGGACCGGTACCTCCTCCTGAAGGGGAGACAGGATCTCCTCCCTCTCGGGCAGATACAGGTTGTACGGACCGCCGATCCCGCGTAAGTCGTACAGGATGACTGGCTTTTCAAACCCTTTGGCTTCCACCTCCATGGGCTCCCCGATCTTTAAGATCGACCCTACGTCCTTCAAAACGGCTTCGGAGATCAATATCTGGCCACCTAGGGTGCAGGACTCTATCCGGGCAGTGAGGTTGATATGACTCCCTACGACGCCGTACTTCGTACGCCGGTACGATCCAATATTTCCCACTACGACTTCTCCTGTATTCAACCCGATACCCATTTCCACTTCGGGGAGCCCCTCCCGTCGGTTCTGCTCGTTCACGGAAGCCATGGCCAGTTGCATAGCTACCGCGCAAGCTACGGCCCTTTGGGTATCGTCCTCCCTCCGCAGGGGGGCTCCGAAAATGACCAGAATCCCATCGCCGATAAATTCATCGATGGTGCCCTGGTACCGCATGATGACCTCGATCATGGCTTCCAGATATCGGTTTAAGAGGGTCACCACCTGCTCCGGGGTCAATCTCTCCGACAGGGAGGTGAATCCTCGTAAATCCGACATCAATAAGCACACCTTCCGCTTCTCCCCCCCCAATTTTAATCCTTCGGGGGATTCCAGCAAACGGGTCACGATTTCGTTCGTCAAATACCGGCCAAACACTTCTCGAATAAACCGGTTACGAAGCTCCAGCTGCCCGGCAAGCCGTTGGATTTCCTCCATCGCCCGCTTCAAAGATAACTGGGTCTGAACCCGAGCCAGGACCACGGGAAAATCGAAGGGCTTCGTCACGTAATCGTTGGCCCCTAGCTTCAAAGCCGCGACGATGTCTTCGCTCTCGCTCTTCGCCGTCGCCATAACGACAGGCAGATCTGCCATGGAGTACTTCTTGCGGAGGGTCTTGAGAACTTCAAGACCGCTCATCCCCGGCATCATGATGTCGAGGAGCACCAGGTCGAACTTCTGGGCCTCGATCTTATCCAGGGCCTGACTCCCGTCCTCTGCCATG
>Ga0073934_10003903_pt1 | contig 26048 bp, 22 predicted proteins | sample LarsenN4metaG_FD_76834 | JGI IMG/M metagenome (GOLD analysis project Ga0073934, IMG submission 76834) | Hot spring sediment bacterial and archeal communities from British Columbia, Canada, to study Microbial Dark Matter (Phase II) - Larsen... ... | reverse complement strand
TGGGGACCCCAGGGCAGCTACAATCATGATGTACTGTGGGTAAACAAGAATGATGTGCCGTTGCTGAAGAATTTTGAGCCCATCGGACCACCACCCAATCTGCTCATCAACAGCAAGGCGTCCCCTGATGCGACGAAGTGATCGCGCTGCCTTGGCTAAGAAAGATGTTTTTTCTCAGAAGCATATCCCAACCGATGAATGACCAGCCCTTTTGAGCCAGAATCCGGCACCGGCCACAAAGAGGCACCCTTCGAGCCATCAAGCTCGGAGGGTGTCCTGAAAAGGCACAGATATCTTTTGGTCGGTTTAGTTGCAGGCCTGGTCATAATTTCCAGCATTGTGTCGATACAAAAAAGGACGCCGCAACTTGCTGACCGGGCAAGGGTGACAGTGCAGGAAGCCACGATGGTCGGCCCCCTGGTTCAACACAATGTCCCAACCGCAACGGTTCTCTTCAAGAATACCGGACACTCCCCTGCTCGAACGACCAGAACCCACCTAGTGATGACCGTCTGGACCTCGAACACGTTTCCCGATTGGGAGATGCCACTGAAACTAGCGCCTGATGCCCAACATCTTGGCGAAATCATTCCAGGATCTGTTCTACCTCAGACCGTTTCTTTGATCTCTCCGCTCACCGACGTGCAAGGGATGCACTTGGAGCGTAAAGACTGGTTCATCGTGATTCTAGGAGTCGTGTCATACACGGATGTCTTCGGCAATCCGCACGAGACGAAACTCTGCCTCATCTGGCGAGACCCTTCTACTGAACGGGCCGACTTCTGTGAGAAATGGAATGAGTCAGATTAATGCGTCTATGAACCGCTCGAACGTTTCCCACACCTGTTCACCAACTGGATGTTTAAGAAGGAGAACATGTACCGGGAGGGTTGTAGGCTTAGGAAAGAAGAACAACGCCGCGCCCACTACTTGAGGGCGCGGCGCACCAGCATTACCTACGTTGTATCCGAGTGCAATATCAGCGTTCCGGATTGCGTGCCGCTGTGACCGCTGAAGCAAACTTCAGCAGACTGGCCCGTTCTTCGTCGTCCAGAGCCAACAGCAGATGGGCTTCTTCACCGTGCATCAAACGGAGACTTAAGAACGGCTCCTCCCGACGCTTTTCTCGGTTGTCCCACATCGCGTCGATCACCTGCACCTTATCCAGTTGACCGACCGACACGACGTCGTACCGGAAATAGGAATCACCGATGACGATGTCGAATACCACATTGCCCGCCGTCAGAAGTACCATATTGAACCGACCTTGGTCCTCGTACCCTTCCGGCAAAAACTTATTGATATGGCAGAGCGCAACCTTGCGATCGCCCAACGCCGCGCGAATCTTTTCCCTCAACGCCGGATAATCGATCTGCAGCGCCTTCTCATCCAGCCCGGTCGCCGCTACGGCCGCCGCTTCCGCTTTCGAGAAAATATCATCGGCGGACATCAATGCTGACATAACGTGTGCTCCCTTGCTATTGTGAAAGTGAACTGGCTGATGAACTCGGGAGCCGTACGGTAACCGGCCATCTGCAGCAATTGCAAGGGGCGTGGACCGTGAGATCGGCCTACGGTTTAGCCGACACCACGTGAGAAAATCGTGTATTTCCGGCTTCGTCCACCACTGCGATTGCGAACTCGTCTTTGGTGACCCGAGCGAGGCCGAAGTTGTGGTACCCCAACTCGTTGAACAGCTGCGTTGGGTGCAGGTCGTCACGAGTTGCGGCGAACCTTCCCGGAGGTGCAGAAAGCGGCCCTACGATGTATTCGTGAAAATCGATGACGCCGTCTTGATTGGGATCATAGGCGTTGGCCTGTGCCCAATGCACGTCGCCCGCAAGAAACACCACGTTCTTCAGCCTGTGCCTCAGGATCGTATCGACAATCACTCCCCGTTCCCGCTCAAATCCGGTGCCATCCGGTCCTCCTGCCCAGCCATCGTTGCCAGGGACCATGACACCGCCAACCTTTGGAATCGAGAGCGGAACGGAGCTCGCGATCACTTTCCATGTCGCAGTTGACGTGCGCAACCCATCGAGCAGCCAAGCCAATTGTGCCGCTCCAAGCATAGTCTTGGCAGGACCATCTGGATCAGCATTGCGACTCCGATATTGCCTGGTATCCAGAATAAAGAGTTCAAGGTCGGTCCCATACCGCACACGTCGATAAAGACGATGCGGATCGTGTGCCGGAGAAGCGATGGGCCAGTACTCCCGAAATGCCTGACGGCCGGCCGGCATCTGTTCCTCAAATGGCCCGGCAAAATTATTCTTGACCTCATGGTCGTCCCATATCACATAAACCGGCACCGTTCTCAAAAACCGCCGGAGAGCCTCAGCTCCACGCTGATAGCGGTGGCGTAGCCGATAGGTCTGCAGGGTTGCAGCTTTGAAATCGGCACCCGGTTCGTTCGGTGGGGAGGGGCAGATATGATCGCCATATGTCGTGTCGCCGAGGAATAAAAAGAAGTCGGGATTGTGTCGCTGGATCACATCGAAGATGGGATAGCCGCTCACTCCCTGGCGGCATCGCCCTTGACCGCCGAGATCGGCACTCCAGGCAAACGTTACCGCTGCAGACATCTTTTCATCCGGCAAGGTGATAAATTCGCCCTTCGCTGCAAGACTCCCAGAAAGCTGCCTTGCAGTCTGGTCGGCTGAACCGACCAGAACATGATACCGATAGCGCGTAGCGGGGCTCAGACCTTCTAGCGGGATGATCAGGGTATAATCCGTCTCCGCGGTCGTCGTGATGGATGCGGTTCTCGACACCGGAGCCAACACCGTCGCAAGCTTCGAGGCCAGCTCCCATCGTGAGACCGTCGCCCACTCGATCTGAACTGAAGCCGGTCCGTCAGTACGCAGCCAGAGCAGTGCACTTTGTGAGCTGACATCACCGACCGCTACGCCTTGAGGCAAGACATCTGAGCCCACCAAGGGATTTCCCTCCGACGAACTGCTGGATCGCACAATCTCATTTGAAAAAACGGCACAGCTGACGAAAAAGGAGAAAAAGACTAGAATACCGGCCGGCCGAAGGAACGCGTGCATCGGGCACTCCTATTCTGTGCAGCTGTTGAATATGCAGCTAGTGAGGTCAAGCAGCGAGGCGAGGCCGTGGCCTTGAAAATCGGCACAGCCGACCGGCATACTGAACAGGTTCGCTGGAGATCGAGATGTTGGATACAAGCTGCTGCGTGCCTAATTGCCTGGAGAAACCCTATGCTCCGGCCGGTACGCGTTCTCTCTGCAAAGACCATTTCCTCACCTTTCTCACGTGGCGCCGTCGACGCGGTCCTCAGATGTTCCACACCTACGCCGGCATGTCGATGGAGGAGCGCGATACCATCGCTGCCGAATGGATGAAAACGCTCCATACGGATGACGTGCCTGCTGCTGCACCGAAACTGTAAGTATCCCGATCCTGCTACAGCGACAAGCCATACTGATAGTTGGGCGGGGGCGTTTGTGATCGCGGTTGCCAATTCAACCCGAACCGCCCCGTTGGCACGAGCCGTTTCGACAGCTGACTTGAGCAACAGAGTCCCTACGCCTCGCCGCCTGGCGTCAGGTATGACGAACAAGTCGCTGAGCACATACATCGGCGCGGCAAGGATGGATGAAAAGCTCGGATACAGCTGCACAAAACCGACCGCCCTCCCGGCGCCATCTTCAGCTATGAGCGCCACCGAGTCATTACGAACAAGACGATCACTCAAGAATCGCCTCGCAACAATCAGATCTGAAGACTGACCATAGAACTGGCGATACGCATCGAAGAGCCGAACGAGTCGCTCAAGATCATCTAACGTTGCTCGACGGGCGGCGCTAGTCATGGATTAGCGTTTGAGATTCACAATCACCTACGATGATTCGGTCTTCATCGCGCCACCGTCCTTGCTTTTCCTTCCCTTCTCAAGCGGGCAGCCTGACGGTCTCCTTACTGCGCGCATTGAGCGAGCACCGCCCACAATCTCATCATGCGATTGTTCTTGTGTGCGCGCTCAGCGAGCCAAGAAAACTACACAACGGCCCGCACCTCCGTTCACCCCATCACCGGCGAACCGTGATGATGAATCATCAGCCATTCATCACCGATGAGTTCAAAAAGGTTCGTCGCAAGGACTCTGGCCTGTTGGGGTTCGTCGGACTGGTGGGTGGTGAGGTTCTCGACGCAAATGACCCACGCCATATCGCCTGCTACCTGGACCATCACATCGGTGAGCTCGAACGTCATCGAAAAAGTGTTGTTGAAGATCAGCACCCAGGAATCGCGGACGGCGGGCCACCCAAAACGAATCGTCCAACCCGGGTGAATACAGGTGACGTACTCTTGATGGGCCCAGATCTCGTCCATTTTGGCGATGTCGAGACTCTCAAAAGCATCGTAAAACTTCTGGTTGGCTTTCGTGACGGCTTCGATACGCTGTTTCAACACGCTGCGCCTCTCAGTCAGCGGAGCCGTATCATACTGCAAGGGAATGGGCGCTGCGAGGACATTTCTCTGGAGCATCAATGGAACATCGGCATATCAGAAGTGACGGGCCGTCACGATTAGGGAGGCGGATCGCGGGAATAGGTCAAACTCGACCCTGCTTAGTCTTAAAGAACCGTCAACGGGGAACGTCTTCTTCTCAACAGATCGTTAGGCGCTCAGATGATATGAGGCTCTTCCACTGCGTGCCCCGGCAGAACCTATTCCTATTCTATGACGACCACTTCGTCCTCTCCCTTGGAGACTTTCCTCAACAAAGGCGGTTTCCTCGAAAGTGGGGTCGCGAGACCGGCATTGTCAGAAGAACCGCCGGAGATAGGCTCAAGCAGTCTGGGGAGACTCCCAAACAAGTCATGCAGTGTAGTCAGCACTCCTCCGACGATTTTTCTCAGCTCCTGTTCCGTATACTGCAGCGGAACCAGGCGCCGCCGCTGCCACCCACGAAGCGAGAAAGTTCTCATCGATCGCCCCCATGGCTGCTCGCATAGGAGCACGAATTCCCTCCCCTGATCGTCTTCAATGATGAATCCCTTGACGTTCATATGGCCTCCGTTTCTCTTCTCTGAGGGTATCGTCTCGACATGCTGTTCAATGGCGTGCCGCTTACTCGACTATTGTGCCGAATCCTCAGGGATAGCTCGGACCACTCGGTTCGCATCATCCAGCAATTGCCTCGTTTACAGCTCAAGGTGGCCCCTTTCCGCTGATGAATGATCGGTCTCTGTTAGTTCACGCTGCTACGGAAAGAGCCGAGCCACCGTAGGAAGCAGTTCTTCATGGAGGGAGTCCTTCATGAGAAATGCATCAGCCTTCGTCTCACTATGCCCATGCGCATCAGATCTGTCGAAGAATGAGATGAGGATCACCGTCGGGCTATGCGCACCTCCTTTGATTCGTTCGGTTGCCTCATACCCATTCATGAGTGGCATCGCCACGTCCATTACCACGAGATCCGGACGAAGCATTCTCGACTTCTGAAGAGCTTCGAAGCCTGGAGGTCACGACGAGTATCAGCAAAATCAGTGTTTGGGCATATCTACTTGTCATCCGTCGACCGCGTCATGAAGAGCTCACATCGAATTCTCGTCGGGCTACCGTCTGGCTGCCTATGTTATCTCAACGGCTCCATCAGGATCGAGAACAATAAAGGTGGGAAGAAGAAAGAGGCACTAGCCATTTGATTCAGCCGTTTGCCGATTGACGACATAAACCCCGGCGAGGATGAGACCGATGCCCACAATCTCGATCCAACCGACTGATTCTCCTAAGATAATGGCAGATAGCCCGATCGCCGCGACCGGTGTCAGATTTCCCAGGACCGAAGCCCGTGACGGACCGATACCTTTAACACCGAATAGCCACGCCTGCTGCGCCACCGCCGTCGCAAAGATGATGAGGTAGCCGAGCGCGAGCCAATCGGCTGTCGTCACCGATCCGATCCCGGCATTCATCACCTTTTGATCTGTCCAGAGCAGCGGGATCTGAAGAACCGTCGCAACCATCAGGGTCGTCCAGTTGACCGTCAGTGCGGAAATCCGCTCCATAATCGTACGGCTGCCGATGCTATAGAGCGCCCAACTTACGACGCCGAGAAAGACCAACGTGCTTCCCAGCAGCGGCTGCTCGCCCGCCACCTGAAACCCCGCCACGGAGACCAGTCCGACACCTGCAAAGGAAAGCAGCGCGCCGGCCCACACGGCACGCAACGGCACATCCCGAATCAACATGGCCGAGAGCAGGGCTGTCACGACCGGACTCGATCCGATAATCACCCCGCCGACCGCGCCGCTGACATAGTTAAGCCCCATGAGAATGAGCAGATGGTTTCCCAACACGCCAAGCCCCAGAAGGCCGAGCAGGCGAATGTCGGCACGGCTTAGCTTGATCCTGCCGCCTTCTTTTGACCACCAGGTTGCAAGAAGAATCGCCAGCCCTCCGATATCGCGAAGGACGGAAGCTTCGACAGCGGAGAATGATCCGAGGGCCATCTTCTGCGCCACGATCGAACCACCCCAGAGGACTGCCGCGAGCACGACCGACCCATAGGCTATGGTGGAGGAAGGACGATTCATGGGCACTGGGATACCGTCGTTCTCGCTCGCCGTCAAGCGATATTCCGTCAACGTCCCATTTACTTGACGTCGTTTACGTTTGTCAGTAGCCTCCGTCTAAGAGACAAGGCCGGCAAAAAGGGAGGTATTTCATGATTCAGCAGCAGCGTCTCCGAGGGTGTTCAGTAGTAGTCGTGAGTGCAGCTCTCCTCCTAGGAGGCTGCACCACGGCTCTTGTCCATGATGATGTCAAATATCCACAAACCGGCTCCCATTGCTCCGGCTCTCAAGGCGTCGATGATTCGTCCATCGCCGTGCTGCCGGTCCCGGTGGTCGCCTTCGTCGTTCCCCATGCCAATCTCCATGACATTAAGGCCGATGATTACCTAAAACGATGTGGCGACCCGACCAAATTGATCAACCGGAAGGTAGAAGTCAACCGCACGGCCTGTATCCCGGCCGGATTGACTCGCATCATCACCCTTGGTATCTGGCAATGGTGTCCGGCCAGCGTATCGTGGGAAGCGGATGTAAAGCCTTCTTAGTCAGAGGCGCACAGTCGTTTTTGCGGCTGTGCGCATGTTCTTCAACCCAATCGCACATTGCCCGCCTGTCGCACTGCCCCTTAAAAAACCAACCCACATAGCTCTATCACCCATTTGTGCCCCATCCCGTCCCGCGGAAGGCCGCTGTCGATTTCTGACATATGAGCGATCATTCACCCATCTATGACGAGGAGTTTGACATGAAATATCTCTGTCTGGAGTGCGACACCGTTAAGGTCGATGGCCACGATGGCCCATAGCTCCCTCATCAATTGCCAAGCCTGGCGATACAGCGCCTCCGCCATTCGGTTCGTAACCTTATTCAGGTTGTTGAAGTTTGATAACCGTTCATTCAGCAAAGAACTTATCTCCATCCGACTCGCCACTCCTCATGGCACATCTGGGTTCACCGGTTTACGTTTTCGGAACCGCACGACCTGGTCCTTCTCGGTTATTTTCACGGGGTCATTATCACTTCCCCGGCTTACTGAGTTGTCCACGGTCCAACCGCCACCAAATGCCCTGGCAAGCGAGACCAATGAGACACGAACTGCGGTTTCAGCTTTGACACGCTCGTCGTTGATTGATAGTTTGGTGCGTTGAGCATCCAGCACGGATAAATAATCACTCGCTCCCCTCTGGTATAAGGCTTCGGAGGAGCGATACGTTTTCTCTACTGCTGTTTCGGCCTTCAATAGTTGTTCGCGGCGCTCCTTCGAGGAAGTATGGGCGACAAAGGCATTTTCCACGTCTTCCAAGGCAAGGAGGAAGGTTTTTTCGTACTTCGCCGCGACCTGATCCAGCCGCGCGTCCGCCGCAGCGATGTGAGCCCGAATGCGTCCCGCATTGAATATCGGAGCCGTGAGCCCCGCCCCTAGCGCATACACACTCTCTACCAAAGTCGGAAATCCGCCGATGGCCAGTGCGCCGATCCCACCGCTCGCCGACAGCAATACTTTTGGGAACAAATCGGCCCGCGCTGCACCAAGGCTGGCCGCCGCCGCACTCACTTCGGTTTGCGCAAGGCGCAGATCAGGCCGTTGTAATAGCAGGCTTGAAGGCAACATGTTTGGGATGCCGGGCAGGTCGGAAGGATGAGCTGTTGCAGCAATAAGCCGGTGTTCAAGTTTGGCCGGAGATTCGCCCAGCAACACGCTGAGGCGATGGATGAGCGTTATCTCTGCAGCCTTCAATCCCGGGAGGGCACTCTCGGTACTATGCAGCAAGGTTTCCTGGCGGGAGACTTCCGCCTCGTTCGTTAAACCCGCACGATAAAAGGCTTGCAGAGCTCTGAGCCTTTCCCGCTGGATCTCGATGTTTTCGCGCAGGATCGCAGTCCGTTCCTGTGCGCCGCGTAGTTCCAGATAGTTCGTCGCCACCTGAGCCAGCAATCCCACCTGTACTCCATGCCGCTCCTCTTCGGTTCCAGCGGCCTGAGCACCCGTTGCCTCAGCTTCAAGATGCCTGGCACCGAAAATATCGACCTCCCACCGTGCAGCAAGACCACCGGTGATGACATTCGCGGTGGGTGTGACCAGCTTGACCCCCTCGTTCCCTGGTACTGCGATGATCCGGTCAATCCGCTTTTCCCGGCCGCCCGAGGAAAAGAAATCAATACTGGGGTAGAGTGCTGATTCCGCGACAGTGATGATCGCGTTGGCCTCGCGAACGCGAGCCGTTGCGATCCTAAGGTCGTGGTTAGAGGCTAATGCTTGGGTGATCAACTCGTCCAGAAGTGGATCGCGAAATCCTCGCCACCATTCTTTGAGATCGGCCTGATTGGAATAGTCTTGAACGACTGGGGCATGATTCCACTCCGTCGGAGTCGATAATGGTACCCGATCACTCACACGCGTCGGTGTACACCCCCCTAACATAACGATCGTCAGGACGGTGATTGGTATAGAAGAACGCGTCGTCACGGCAATCGCTCCATCAACACTTACTGAATCCCTGGGAAACAGAACCTCATTCGACCCTGCCGACGAGGCATCTGCACGAGCCTGGTTCCGTGTGACCCGAAACCAGGCCGCATACAACGCGGGTAGGAAGAACACGGTCAGTATGGTCGCGATCGTGAGTCCGCCCATGATGGCGATTGCCTGCGGTCCGAAGAAATCGTTGCGCGACAACGGAATCATCGCCAGGATAGCGGCCGCTGCAGTCAACAGGATGGGCCGGAAACGCCGGACGGTCGATTCTACGATGGCGGTCCAGGTATCCCGACCGGCCTTTTCGTCCTGCTCGATCTGATCCACGAGGATCACCGCGTTGCGCATGATCATGCCGGCCAGGGCGATAATGCCGAGCAGCGCTACGAAACCGAAGGGAGCGCCGAACAGCAATAGGGCGAATGCGGCCCCGATCACACCCAAAGGAGCCGTGACGAACACTAGGAACGTTCGGGACAGGTTCTGTAACTGCATCATCAGCAGGATGAGCGTGGCGATCACGACCAGCGGAATCCAGATGAGGATCGATTTCTGAGCGATCCAGGCGTCTTCCTTGGCCGCGCCAGTTTCGACGAAATAGCCGGCGGGAAGGCTGTCTTTGATGGGATCGAGCTTCGGAACGATCTGCGCGGCTACATCGGGCGCCAGCATGCCGTCTACTACGTCGGCCCGCACTGAAATCGCCGGGAAGCGGTTACGACGCCAACGGACGCCATCCTCGAACACGGTTTCGGATTTGACCAGTTGCGCCAGCGGCATAGATTTTCCGTTGGCCGTTCGCACTGCCACATCGGGCAGCTCATCGGCGGCGCCGCGCAAGTTCTTTTGCGCCCTCCAGACGATGTCGATGAGCTTGTCGTCCTCGCGGAATTGTCCGACGGGAATTCCCGTATAGTGAGCTTGCAAGGCTTGCGACAAGCTGAAAGTCGAGACGCCGAGTGCACGCGCCTTATCCTGATCGAGCACGAGACGAGACGAAGGAACGCGATCGTGCCAGTCGTCGTTCACATCCACCGCATTGGGGTTGGCGCGCACGACTTCGGCCACCCGGTCGGCGATGGTTCGAACGATCTTGGGATCTTCACCGAACACCCTGAACACGAGCGGATAGTCCATCGGTGGCCCGACATTGAGTCGCATGGCGCGTCCGCGCACTTCCGGAAAATCCGTGGCGAAAGCCAGCCGGATGCGTTGCATGACCCGTTCGCGGGCCACATTGTCACGGGTCATCACGACGAATTCGGCGAGGTTGGTATTGGCCAGTTGTTGCACGATCAGCAGGAAAAACCTCGGGCTGCCGCCGCCGATATACGCCGCGTAATTCACCACATCGTCGTCCGTGGCAAGCAGCGTCTCCATGCGCTTGGCGACCGCTTCGGTTTGCACGAAGGCACTGCCCTCCGGCAGCCACAGGTCGATGATGACTTCCGGCCGATTGGACAGCGGGAAAAACTGTTCGGGGACTTGAGTCAAAGTCGCGACGCCGACGCCGAACAGCGTCACCGTGCCGATGATCACTGTCTTGCGATGTTCCACGCAACGATCCACCCAGCGGCGCAGACGATTATAGAACGGTGTATCGAAAAGGTCGTGGCCGGGCGTGTGCCCCGTGCCGTTGATTTTGAGCAGCAGAAAGCCCAGATAGGGTGTGAAGACCACCGCACCGATCCACGACAGGAACAGCGAGATGGCCATTACCTGAAAAATAGCCACGGTGTATTCACCGGCGGACGATCTCGCCAACCCCACCGGCAAGAAGCCGGCAATGGTGATCAGGGTGCCAGTCAGCATGGGAAACGCCGTAGCGCGGTAGGCAAAAGTCGCGGCGCGCATCCGATCCCACCCCTCTTCGAGTTTGTGCGCCATCATCTCGATCGCAATCATGGCGTCGTCCACCAGAAGACCCAACCCGAGAATCAAGGCGCCCAGCGAAATGCGATGGATTTCCATGTCCAAGAGCCACATGCACAGCAACGTTCCGGCCAGAACCAAGGGCACTGTCAGTCCGACGACGGAACCGGTGCGAAATCCGAGACTCAGGAAGCTGACGAGCAGCACCGCCGCCAGCGCCTCGAAGAAGGTGCGCAGGAATTCGCCGATGGCCGTGTTGACCACGCGCGATTGATCGGCGACCCGCTCGACCGCAACGCCCACCGGAAGTTGCCCCTCGATCCGAGTCATGGCGGTTTCAAGCGTTTTTCCCAGTTCCAGCACATCGCCTTTCTTGTGCATGGTCACACCGAGGCCGATGGCTTCCTTGCCATTGAAGCGCATCTTGAATTCGGGCGGATCGGTGTAGCCCCGCGTCACCTTGGCGAAATCGCTGACCCTGATGGTCCGGCCTTCGAGACGTACAGCCAGGTTGGCCACGCTATCCACCGAGTCGAATGGACCGGTGAGTCGTATGGGGAGATTGCGCTGTGAAGAAAACACCGTTCCCGCCGGCACCATGCCATTCTGCGCTTGGAGTACTTGAGCGACCGCCGCAGCGTCCAAATCCAGTTCGGCCAGCTTCTTGTCGGAAAACTCGACGTAAATCTTTTCGTCCTGGACGCCGATGAGATCGACTTTCTCGACATCCTTGACGCGCAAGATCTGCTGTCGAGCCGAATCCGCCGCAGCTTTCAGCTCGGCGTAGCTGAAGCCTTCCCCGGAGAAGGCATAGAGGAAGCTGTAGGTATCGCCGAACTCGTCATTGAAGAAGGGGCCGACGATGCCGGGCGGCAAGCTCATGCGGATGTCACCGACCTTCTTGCGCACTTGATACCAGAGATCGGGGATTTCCTTCGCCGGCGTATCTTCACGGGGTGTGACAAAAATGACCGATTCGCCGGATTTCGAGTAACTGCGGATGAAGTCTAGATTGGGCAGTTCCTGGATTTTCTTTTCCAGGCGGTCGGTCACCTGTTGCTCTGTTTCCTGCGCGGTTGCTCCGGGGTAGAAGGTTTTTACAACCATCACCCGAAAGGTGAACGCCGGGTCTTCCCGCTGTCCCAGCTGGAAATAGGCGACAATTCCACCGAGCAGCACCAATACCATGAAAAACCCGGTGATAGAGCGATGTTTGAGCGCCCACTCGCTCAGATTGAAATCCTTCATGGCTGATCTTCCTTGCGTTCGGCGACGGAGCCTTGCATGGCCATCGCGACCTGTTCCGGCACGCGCACCGCCTGTCCCTCAGCCAGGCGCTGGACCCCAGCGCTGACGACCAATTGTCCAGACACGACCCCTGCGACGACAATGCGCTCTCCGTCCAGTGCCTCGCCTAGCTGAACCAGCACGGATCTGACCGTGCCAGCCTGCTCGTCCACCACCCACACACGCGGCCGTCCAGGCTCGTTCTGAGGCGTAAATACGGCGGAGAGTGGAACGGCGATGCGGGATGGGGTCGTCAACGGAATCCACACCGTCGCCGTCTTACCGAGCCGGGCTTCATCCTGCCCCTCAAGGAGTGTCGCCTTGACGCGATAGGTGCGGCTGGCCGGGTCGGCCGCCGCCGCGATCTCGCGAATACGTGCCGTGATTTGCCTGTCGCCGCCGGCCCACAAGGTCACGCGGACTTTCTGATGGAGTTCGATTTCCGCCATGCGCTGCTCAGGGATATCGATATGGATTTCCTTCTCATCAAGCCTGGCCAACTTGACGATCGGCTGGCCGGCAGCCACCACCTGCCCGATCTCGGCTTCCAGCGCCGTCACCACGCCGTCCCGATCCGCCAGCAGATCGGTGTACTGTAATTGATTCGTCGCTTGGCTCAGTTGAGCCTTCAGCGCCGCGACCCGTTCCCGCGCGGTGATGTACGCGGTTTCACGCCGGTCGAACTCGGCTGGACTAATGACCCGCAGGTTCAGGAGTTCACGGTAACGTGTCAGATCATCCCGGGCAAAATCCTGTTCGGCCTGGGCGGATTTGAGCTGGGCGTGAAGCGCGTCCGTTCCCAGTTGATAATCGTTGGAATCAAGCCTCGCTAAGCGCTGCCCTTTGTGCACGAGATCTCCCACCTCAACGAAACGGTGAATCATCTTGCCCGATACCCGGAAGGCTAAGGTGGTCTCGTATCGTGCCCTTACTTCCCCGGCGAAACTCATCACCCCGGCGGCGGTTTCATCGCCGATTCGGACGACCTTCACCGGCCGTACAATCTGATGTGGTTGTCTGTCTTGAGGGGTGCACGCAAGAAACATCGTGAGTGGCAGCAGCAAGCAAGCCAGGAATTTGCCTCGCACGTTCACGATCAATGACAGAGGTCCATCTCCGAAGAGTGAAGACCAACAAAGGTCTGCTCGTTGTTTTGCATATGCACACACCAGGGGGCCTTTCTCGAGCTGTAGCAATGCGGCTTGGAACCTAATTTGTTTGAGCGCTGCCGTGATCAACATTATTGATTTTGTCATGTTGCCCCCCCTTCTTGGTTTCGTGCGGCAAGTGCAATGGCATATACTTGTATATACAAGTACATTATCAAAAAAACTCACCTACCCCGGCGGAAGTCCGAACTTGCTTGCTCCGAGCCTTTTTAAAAGCGTCTCACCCTCATCCCCGATCAGCTTTCGCGCGCGATCCTGCGCCTTTCGCCAAGACGGAACGATTTGATTCAGAAGATCACGCCCTTTCACAGTGACCTGCAACGGCGAGCCTCGACCGTCTTCTCCATCTATACGCTCTTCTATCCAACCATTGGTCAGCATGACCTTGAGATTCCGGGTCAGCGTTGATGGATCGAGGTGAAGACGCTTCCCAATGTCGATACGTCGAACAGGGCCGACTCTCGCTACAAGAACCAGGAGATTGAGTTGTGTGGCTTTCAAGCCGTAGGAGCGTAATTCATCATCATAGATGCTTGTGAGAACACGATTGAGTATGCGTGCACGACTCAACAGACACTCACATACTATCTGTTCAAGAGCTTTGTTTTGTTTCATTTCCGGTAACTCCAGCCTCATTACGCATAATGTTGCATATGCAACTATATGGTGTCAAGACAAAACTTGCGCGAAAGAAAAAAGGGGTCAAAAGTGTACTGCCCACTTAATTTGCAGACAGTTTCTTGAATGTTCTGCTCCGCTTAAATCGCATACGTACCTATTCCACCTTATTCTGAATGAGATTTCCCAGCGGTTGTCCTCATTTCGAATCCCATCCAACTTAGAGCGAAGGAACGCTGTCGATTTCTGACTGCGGCGACGACTATCATATGAGCGCTCATGTACTGTTTTACAAGGAGGATGCCATGGCGACGAAGAAGGGGCTACCGGTCCGGTCTGGTTTGAAATGCTTGCAGATAGCCTGGAACGGCGAGGAAGCTGGTGGGCTTGTTCGGTAGAGAATTATCAGCTGGCCTGTGGTCAAACCGCGAAAGGCAGCTAACGTACCAACATCTCCATCGTGAATCAATCTCCCAAGACGAGGAGTGTGATATGAAATATCTCTGTCTGGTCTACGTCGAAGAAAAGATTTTAAATGCCTTTCCCAGCAATGAGCGAGTCGCGATTTCGGAGGAAGCGATGTCGTATTGCGACAAATTGCAGAGAGCCGGCCAGTTGCTTGCCGCTTCTCCGCTTCACCCGGTGGAAACGGCCACCACGGTGCGAGTGCGGGAGGGCAAGACATCGACCACCGATGGACCGTTCGCTGAAACCAAAGAGCAACTGGGCGGGTTTTTATTGATCGACGTTCCGGATTTGAATGACGCGATCCGTGTGGCTGCTCAGTTTCCGGCCGCCCGCTTCGGCAGCGTGGAAGTCCGGCCTGTAAAGGAGCACGGCTGCGCCTAAACTGAACCTGTCCGATGAGCGATGAAACGGTCAAACTGGCGCGTGACCGGGTGGAGGATGTCTACCGCTCCGAGTCGCGCCACGTGCTGGCGACGTTGATCCGGTTGCTGGGCGATTTCGATACCGCTGAGGAGGCGCTGCATGAAGCGTTTGCAGCGGCAATGGAGCAATGGCCGCGCGACGGCGTGCCGGCCAATCCCCGTGCCTGGCTGGTTTCCACCGGCCGCTTCAAGGCAATCGACGGATTGAGGCGTCGCGCCCGCTACAATGCCACGCTGGACGAGCTCGCAAAGCACATCGAGACCAGTACCAGCGATTCGTTCGAACAAGACGACGCACATATTGCGGACGATCGTTTACGGCTGATCTTCACGTGCTGTCATCCTGCCCTTAAGCCGGAGGCCCAGATAGCGCTGACACTCCGCGAGGTCTGCGGCCTTACTACCGAAGAGATTGCGCATGCCTTTCTCTCCACCCCTTCCACGCTGGCCCAACGTATTGTCCGCGCAAAGGCAAAGATCCGCGATGCTCGAATTCCCTACGAGGTGCCATCTCCATCTGATTTGCCTGGCCGGTTAGATACAGTCCTGCACGTCATCTATCTCGTCTTTAACGAAGGGTACTCGGCGTCCTTCGGGGCCTCGCTGACCAGAGCAGATCTTTCCGGCGAAGCGATTCGCCTTGGCCGGCTTCTCTTGCAACTTCTACCGGAACCGGAAGTCATGGGCCTCCTCGCCTTGATGCTGCTGCACGAATCACGACGGGCTGCACGCACCTCCGATACGGGAGATCTGGTGTTACTGGAACAGCAGGATCGTTCGTTATGGAATCGAGATTATATTCGAGAAGGCGTGGCGTTGATCGAACGGGCGCTGGCATTGCGCCGCTTTGGTCCCTACACATTGCAGGCGGCTATCGCCGCGGTACATGCCGAGGCTCCCAGTGCCGTCGAGACGGACTGGGCTCAAATCGTCGCCTTGTACGACCTACTCCTGAGAGCGGACCCATCTCCGATTATCCAACTCAATCGAGCCGTCGCAGTGGCCATGCGTGATGGACCGGCCAAAGGGTTGGTATTGCTTGATGGCCTCCTGGCAAGCGGCAAGTTGGAGAACTATCACCTGGCGCATGCTGCACGGGCCGATCTCTGCCGGCGACTTGGGAAGAAAACGGAGGCTCGAGTGTCCTATGAGCGAGCCCTTGCCTTGGTAGCGCAAGAACCGGAGCGGCGGTTTCTGGAAAAGCGTTTAGCTGAACTGTAGCACTGACGTACCTGCCTCTTCCCTAATGAACCCCGATCCATATTCGCCGGATTGACACACGCTCTGAATTGTCGCTTGCTCGGATCCACAGGGGGTTTCTCCAGTTGTCGATCGGGATCTCTCCGGTTAGCTGTGCAAAGTAGCCGATATGTACGCATCCATGGAAGTCAACCGATTCGAGAAATTCCGTATGGGATGAATGACGATATGAAGAGTATTCATCCATACCGTGAAATTGACAAGGCTCGTGCGCGATCGACGGTGCTGGGGACCCTGACGATCATCACGCTGGTGGGCACCTTAGTGCTCGACCTTGGGCTACCCGTCGGCGTGTCAGTGTGGCCACTGTATTGTCTGGCCATTGTGCTGGCGTTGCAATGGAAGGGGCGCCCCGCGATTGTAGCCGTCACGACAATCGCGATGATGTTCATGCTCCTCGATCTGTGGCTGGGTCCGGGAGGAGACCTCGAGATCGGCATCACGAATCGAGTGATCGGTGCGATAACCATCACCGGAATGGCATTGATCTGCCTCTACATCGACTGGAAGAGACACCGAATTGGACAGGCATTCAGGACAGCATCAATGAGTCGACGCCGTCTGCGTCTGTTCCTGAATAGCCTGAACGACGCCGGCGTTGTGTTGACCGATATCCGAGGACGCATCACGGAATGGAATTCGGGAGCACAGCAACTCACCGGTTATCCGACAGATCAGTGCGTCGGGCAACCGCTCTTTCGCAGGTTGCCCAAGCAGAGCGATACGGCAGTCCGTTGGTCCCATATCTGTCGGCAAGCTCGGCTGGAAGGTACAGCAGTTCGACAGGAGGCCTACCAATGTCGAGATGGCTCCTGGCGTTGGATACATATCGTGATCAGACCTCTTCGGAACCGCTTTGGGCGCCTGCGTGGGTATTCGCTGGTGATGCACGACCTCACAAACCGGGAGAGAGCCAAAGAAGCATCGGACAAGAGCAGAGAGATCATCAGCCATCAGACGTAAGGCAGGCCATGCCTTTATCGCGGCAGTCATCGGCCAAGTCGTCCATATAACCGGATCTCTCTCGGCGATTGATGATCGCCGTCGTTGCCACCTTCCGATTCGACCTGTACCCTTCCAGCCTACTTCCTAGCTTTTTCGTGAACGGGCCCATCAGTGACGGGCTCAGCCCTATCTGATTCTCCATAGTTTGATTTGGTAATCCCGTCAATCTTAGTTGCTTAGTTGGTGCAATTAACGAGACAGGTCTTCAACACGACATATCGACGGCGGGATCACAGAATAATGGTCCGACCGTCGGAGGTCGCATGAATCGCGCCGACGGATCACGCGCTCCTAACGGACTGTTGAGGGGAGGTCCGCCGGGCATTCCGGGCAAACCGCTGCCGGCAGTACTGAAACGGGTTGCGCTCCTGCGTAATTCTGGACCTGGCGCTAAGCGGTTGGTGTTCGTGGGCGTGATTATTGTAGCCGGGAGGCCGCTCGTCTGGGGGGCACCCATCGGTGGGACTGGAGAAATCACGGCTGGAACTTGCTGCAGCGGCTGGGTTGGGGGCGTTCCAGGAGCGATCTGGGCTGATCCAGGCGACCACACGCCAAGAATACTGAAATAGGTCACGGCAAATACGACCCTTAATAAGAATTGAGAAGTAGATGGCGGCGACTGCGAAATATGCGATGGCGGTCGTAGGGAGGAACCGCGACTAGGGCGAATAAGGCCGGGATCTGAATCTGGTCGCTCCGTCTGGGAAGTCATTCCAGACATAATTGGTGTATAGGTAAGCATAATCATCGCCATATGATGCCTGGCCAAACCCCTAGGTCGATGTCGCAGCAAAAGTGAGGCCGCTTGATCTACTTCCTCGTTGCCAGCTCATCGGGAGCACGGGGCTATATAAGGCTATATAAAATGAGAGACCCAGAGCCAGGGAAACTCCGAGTCTGGTAAGATGTGTGTTTGAATTGACTCGACACCCGATCAGCTCTACGGATCTTTGGCTGGGTCGGGCTAGACTGAAGGGCACATTTTCATTGGGAGGCGTTTCAACGCTTGTGTCGTGAATAGGAATAACTGGATCGGATCAGTTTTGCTGCTCGTATTGGTCATCCTTATCGGCATCGGTCTAGCCGCATGGAAGTACGAATCGATACAGGATCAACAGGCAGCCTCGGCCAATCAGCCGGAGCCGATGGAGTCGATCACCATCGCAGTCGCACGAGCCATCGACCACCGCCAAACCACGACCTCGATCGGCACGGTTCTGGCGTTGCGATCGATCTCGCTCAAGAATGAACTGGCCGGGACGGTTCGCGAGGTTCGGCTCACACCGGGTCAGATCGTGGAAGCCGGAACGTTGTTGGTGGCGCTCGATGTGTCGGTAGAAGAAGCGGAACTCAAGGCGCAAGAAGCTCAAGCCGCACTCGCCAGAACAGTCCTTAATCGTCGACAGAACCTGAGCCAGGAACTCGCCACGACACAGGAAGAAGTGGATCGAGCTCGCGCGGACCTGGATGTGGCACAGGCCCAAATCACCCGTACCAAGGCGATCATCGCGAAGAAGACTATCCGGGCTCCATTCCGTGCGCGCGTCGGCATTGCAGATGTCCATCCTGGACAGTACCTGGACGAGGGCACACTCTTGACAACGCTGCAAGGCGTCGCCGAAGCGGTGCATGTCGACTTCGCCGTGCCACAACACGTCGCCGGTGGCTTGCGGATCGGCGAGACGGTCGAGGTGTTCGCGGCTGGTCATGCCCCGACTGTCATGGCCAAGATCGTGGCTATCGATGCACGCGTCGATCCGACGACGCGGAACGCCATGGTGCGTGCCAGGATCGAAGGCGCCGGTCATGTACCGACACCCGGAGCGTCCGTACGTGTCCGAGTTCCCGTCGGCCCCATGCGGAATGTCGTCGCCATACCGGTCAGTGCGTTACGCAAGGGACCGGGAGGCGACCAGGTCTTCGTGATCACACCCGACCAGGATGGCCGCACCAGAGTGCATAGTCGCCAGGTCGAAAGCGGGCCCATGTTAGGCGACGAGATCGTCATCCTGTCCGGACTGACGTCGGGGGAACAAATCGCCGCTCTAGGCTCGTTTAAACTTCGCGACGGTGTCCTCGTCGCCGTTGCAGATACGCCCGAGAACGGATCAAAGGAGAATCGACGGACGGTGATTCACTAGGCCAATAACTATGCCACACGACCGACCCCAGACATCATTCACGGATATCTTCATCAAGCATCCCGTACTGGCCATTGTTGTGAATCTCATGATTTTGCTCGGGGGATGGCGAGCGATGACCGCCCTGCCCGTCCAGCAATATCCCAAGATTGAAAACTCCATGGTGGTCATCACAACGGTCTACTATGGGGCCAGTGCGGAAACGGTCCGTGGCTTCTTGAGTACTCCGATCGAGCGGGTGGTGTCTGCCATCAGCGGCGTCGACTATGTCGAATCGACCAGCCGCGCCGGAATCAGCACCGTGACCGTTCACCTGAAATTGAACCACAGCAGCACGGCGGCGCTGGCCGAAGTCACGGCGCGACTCCAACAAGTTCGGTCGGAACTTCCACCGGACGCGGAACCTCCCGCGATCGAAATACAGCGAGCCGATCGTCCCTACGCTTCGTTCTACCTCAGCTTCAGTTCTTCTCAACGTACCGTCCCGGACGTGACGGATTGGTTGCTTCGTACGCTGCAACCTCAGCTTGCCACCCTCTCCGGTGTCCAACGGGTGACCTTCGAAGGCGATCGACAGATCGCCATGCGTATCTGGATCGATCCCGACCGGCTGGCCTCCTTCAACCTGTCGCCCGGCGACATCCAGGGTGCTCTTCGGCGGAACAATTATTTGGCTGCGGTCGGGCGCACCAAAGGCAATCTGGTCCAGGTCAACCTTCTGGCGAACACGGATCTTCGCTCGACCGGTGAGTTCGAGGAGCTGATCGTCGCCGACCGAGGCGGCGCCATCGTGAGGCTCAAGGACGTGGCACGGATCGAGCGGGACGCTGAAGAAGCGAACATGATCGCTAAGTACGACGAGACGGAAGGCGTCTACCTCGGAATCTGGGCGGTGCCCGGCGTGAACGAAATCGACGTCGGACACCGACTACGCGACGAGATCGAACGGATCCGGCCGACCCTGCCGAGCGATATCGACATGAAACTCGTCTGGGACAGCACGATGTTCATTCGGAACGCGCTGACGGAAATTACCAAGACGTTGTCGGAGACGATTCTCATCGTCGCGGTGGTGGTCTTCCTGTTCATGGGTTCGGTCCGCACGGCCCTCGTCCCGCTCGTCGCCATGCCGGTGTCGTTGGTCGGAGCCGCCCTCTTCATGGTCGCGTTTGGCTTCAGCCTCAATCTGCTCACTCTGCTCGCCATCGTGCTGTCGGTCGGTCTGGTTGTAGACGATGCCATCGTGGTCGTCGAAAACGTCGAACGGCATGTGCGGCTGGGGCGCTCTCGCATCGAAGCGGCACAGGTCGCCGCACGTGAGTTGCTTGGTCCGATCATCGCGATGACCATCACGCTCGCCGCCGTCTACGCCCCCATCGGATTCCAAGGTGGACTGACAGGTTCATTGTTTCTGGAGTTTGCCATCACACTGGCCGTTGCCGTGGTCTTGTCCGGGATCGTGGCGATCACGCTCTCGCCGGTCATGAGCTCTCGGTTCGTACATCCAGAGGGAAAGGAAGGTCGGTTGACCGCCTTCGTCAACCGACGGTTCGAGGAGGCGCGCCGTGCTTACACCCGACTGCTCGACGGTGCACTCACGATGCGTTGGGGAATCGTCACGGCAGCCCTCCTCATCATGGTCGCAGCCTGGCCGCTTTATCATTTTTCACGCCAGGAACTCGCCCCCGTGGAGGATCAGAACCACATCAGCCTCTTCTTTGAAGCGTCACCGGACTCGACGGTCCACGCCACCAATCGCCAACACTTCCAGATCGTCAAAGCGATCACAGCCATCCCTGAGACCGACTACACCTGGTCTCTCACGACGGCATGGGGCGGCTTCGGCGGAGTGGTCACGAGGGATTGGCATGATCGGGCTCGCTCCACCGAGGCAATGTACGACGATGTCTACGGCGCCGTGTCGCAAGTGCCTGGGCTCCGTGTGTTCCCACGACTGGACCCTCCCCTGCCCACTCCAGGTCAGTACGACGTGGAGTTGATCATGCAGAGCGATGCGCCGGCCGAACAAATGCTCGAAGTAGTCGGGTCCGTGTTGAGAGCAGGCTGGCAAAGCGGCAAGTTCCTCTACGTGGACACGGACCTCAAAATCGACCTCCCCCAAGCCCGCGTCGTCTTGGATCGTGAGCGGCTCGCTGATTTGGGATTCGACTTGGCCGGAGTCGGTCGCGAGCTGGGTACCATGCTGGGAGGCGCCTATGTCAACCGGTTCAACTACTTCGACCGCAGTTACAAGGTCATCCCGCAACTGGGCGATAAGGACCGGGCCACCGTCGATCCGCTGCTCGATCTCAAGATCAAGACGCCGGGCGGCCAGTTGGTGCCGGTCTCGACGTTCACACACATTGAGACCAGCACGGCGCCGCGTACGTTAAATCGCTTTCAACAGCGCAACGCGGTCCGCATCTTCGGCGGCCTGAAACCCGGCTTTACAAAAGAAGAGGGACTTCACGCGCTCGAAACCGCTGCCGCAGCGAGCGGCCCGCGCGTCGTTCTGGACTATGCCGGCGAGTCGCGGCAGCTCCGTCAGGAAGGAGCGGCGCTCACCGTCACCCTCGGCTTTGCGGTGGTGCTGATCTATTTGGTGCTGGCCGCCCAGTTTAAAAGTTTTCGCGATCCCTTGATCGTCCTGATCGGCTCAGTGCCGCTTGCCGTCTCCGGCGCCCTGGTGGTCAGCTTTCTCGACCTCACCACGATCAACATCTATTCCCAAGTTGGGCTGATCACGCTCGTCGGGCTGATCGCGAAGAACGGAATTCTCATCGTGGAGTTCGCCAATCAACTCCAAGCACGCGGCTATTCTCTGGTGCCGGCGGTACGCCAGGCAGCGTTGACCCGGCTGCGTCCGGTGCTGATGACCTCCGCCGCCACCATCTTCGGTCATCTCCCGCTGGTCCTGGCGACGGGTCCCGGCGCCGCAGCCCGTAACAGCATCGGCATGGTGCTGGTCACAGGCATGACGGTTGGTACAATGTTCACCTTGTTCGTCGTGCCGGTATTCTACTCACTGATCGCCGCCCAACATCAACCGCTGGAGCCGCGAGCAACTTCGGATGAACTCGAACCTGAGGAGCTGACTTTGGCTGGCGCTCAGGCATAAACCACGTTGAAGCCGTCATCCGGGAAAATCCAAATATCGACACTCTGCAGATGAGAAAGGGTCGAGACATGAGCCGCATAGTCCCGCGATTGGATGCCATGCTGATTCTCGTTCTCGGCTTGGCTGGTTGTGCCGAGTTGACGTATCAGCAGATGAACGATCCTTCACGGGATGTCTGGCAGAAGCCCCAAGGAGTCGTCGAGAAACTGTCCATCGCGCCTGGGTCGCGCGTTGCAGATTTGGGGGCCGGCGGAGGTTACTTTACCTGGCATCTGGCCAAGGCGGTCGGGCCGCGAGGAACGGTCTATGCCGTTGATACCGAAGAGCGAGCGATCAACATGATCTTCAAGGAAATGGTTGCTCGAGGAACGCCCAATGTCCGACCCGTTCGTGCGGAGCCGCACAATCCACGCCTTCCGGAGCCCGTCGACCTCGTATTCAGTTGTGACACGTACCATCTCATGAACGATCGGGTGGCCTATTTCCGTTCACTCGTGTCGGCGTTACGGCCCGGCGGTCGTGTCGCGATTCTGGATCATCATCCTCGTGGGTTTTTCCCCGGCCTATTCGGTCACAGAGTTCAGAAAGAAGAAGTCCGACGCGAAATGGAGGATGCCGGCTATCGCCTCATCGAAGATTACGATCTTATCGACCGTCAGCACTTCCAGATTTTCGCGAAGCCTGAGAGTTAAACAACCCGCACCGGGTTTTCGTCGTCGATTCTTGGAGACACTTCGGCCACACGCCTGTCCGGCCTGTCGGTAAGAGCCATTTGACGAAAGCCGACTATCCTCGCTTACAATAGGTACCATCGCACCCGCTCCTTGGTAGCCGTTCAATAGCCGGCTGGCGATAGCATGCATCTGAACTCCCAATTTAGAGAATCTATCCTGATCGGCTTCATGGCTCTGCTCCTCGCTGGGCTCTTTTCTTTCGACATCTATTCGCCGAATGCCTTCGCCGACCATGAGTTTTATGTCATCGTCGTTTTAGTCGCCACCGCCTCCCGTTTTTCATGGATGCCGACCATGGCAGCAGGGACAGGAACAATCCTCACCGTGATCGGAGGGCTTGGAACTCCATGGTTCGCCGATTTACCGCCTTGGATTCAGATGGGGAACCGGTCGATTACGATCATCATATTATGGGTTCTCGTGTGGTTCGCCTGGAAACGGCGACAGGCCGAGACGGCACTCCAGAAGGCAAATGAAGACCTGGAATACAAGGTCTCGGAAAGAACCAAGGAACTCGCTACCGCCAATCAGAACTTGGTCAAGGAGATTACCGAGCACATTCAGACCGAACAAGCCTTACGTCTATCGCAGGGCCGGCTTGCTGGCATCCTAGACATCGCCGAAGACGCCATCATCGTCACCGAACAAGATCAATCGATTACACTCTACAACCAAGGAGCGGTCAAGCTGTTCGGCTACGATCCGGTCGAAGTACTAGGACGATCAATCGATGTGTTGCTTCCGAAAGGATTGCAGATCGACCATATTGACATGTTTGCTCAAACCCTCGATTCCGCTCGTTGCATGGCACAATGGCGTGAAGTGTTCGGCATGAAAAAGGACGGCGGTGAGTTCCCGGCGGAGGCGAGCATTTCACAGTTGACCGTCAATGAGAGGACGACCTTCACCGTGATCGTGCGAGACATCACGGACCGCTTGAGAACGGAGCAGCAGCTCCAGTCATTGACCACCCAATTGATGACGGCTCAAGAAGAAGAACGTCGGCGCATTGCGCGTGAGCTCCACGACGACATTAACCAGCGGCTTGCCTTGGTTGTCATTGAAATCGGAAACCTGTTGTCCGACCCATCGACGATGACCGCCCAAGGAAAGGAGACGATCCAATCCCTCAGTCAACGGTTGGGGAGGATCTCCGATGATGTCCGCCGTATGGCATACCAATTCCATCCCTCCATACTGGACGACCTGGGTCTCACTGCGGCGCTCAAACAGATGGCCGATGAATGGTCGGAGAAAACGGGGATCAAAACAGTGATCGTTCAAGAAGAGCCGGCCGATCCCCTGCCGCGCGATATTGCGAGTTGTCTTTATCGGGTTGCGCAGGAGTGTCTTGCCAACATCATGAAACATGCCCGCGCCGCACGTGTGGAAATCGAATTGACCTGTGACGATCAAGAGATTACGCTATCGATCTATGACACCGGTGTCGGCTTCGATCTGAAGGACATTCGGGCTCGCCATCCCGGGTTAGGGCTGGTCAATATGCGGGAGCGTGTGCGGTCCGTACGAGGCCGATTAGACATCCGGTCCGAGCGAGGCAGAGGCACACACATTATTGTACACATTCCATTCTCCGGAGCGCCACATGAAGAAACCACGAGTTCTCTTGGCTGACGACCATACCTTCGTGCTTGAGGGATTCAAGAAGTTGCTGGAGGACCATTGCGACTTGGTCGGATCCGTTGAAGATGGTCGCACCTTAATCGAAGCCACCGTAAACCTCCAACCGGACCTCGTCATACTGGACATTTCGATGCCTCGATTGAACGGCATCGAGGCGGCAAAGAAGCTCAAGAAGCAGGTTCCCGACGTGAAACTGATTTTTGTCACGATGCATGCCGATATGGCCTATGTCAACGCAGCGTTCAGAGCAGGGGCGTCTGGGTACTTGCTGAAGCGATCGGCAGCCACTGAGTTGATGCAGGCGGTTCAGTCCGTGATGAACGACAAGTTTTATGTGACCCCGCTCATTACGAAAGAAGTCGTGACATCGTTCCTTAAGCCGACGCAAGCCCGTCAAGCCACGATTGACGACTTGACGACGAGACAGCACGAGATTTTGCAACTGGTGGCTGAGGGATTGTCCGCAAAAGAAATCGCCGACCAACTGAAGATTTCTCATCGTACCGTGGAGTTTCACAAGACCAAGATCATGGAACAACTCCACGTCCATACAACGACCGACCTCGTCAAATACGCAATGGCGCATGGGTTGGTCACGGCCTTGTGATGCCCTTACACGTACTACGGTAGTTGATCCACTGAAACCTCGTAGTTTCTACCAGCACAGCCGGTAGTCTTTCTTTCTCTCCTCCCAATACCACTCCGCTAAACTGCATCGTCGTGAAGGTTCATACGTCAACCCTGACTCACACCGGAATCATGCTTGTTCCAACTCGTCCATGAGCAGACGACAGTTAATTACGTGACGACATGATCATTGATCACGCGTTGGTCTCAGGAAATGGGATGAAGCCAACAAAGAACAACTATGCTGACCTTTCTCATACTCACCGCGTCTTCCTCATACTACTAAATGGGAGGTAGAATACATGCTTATCTCACGTAGGCAGTTTATGAAGGCCTCTGCCGGCACGATCGCAGCTGCCGCTGTGGCGGACAAAGTCCTGGCTTTGACCGCGCTGCAGCCGGTGATCGAAGTCGGCAACCCCTTGGGGGAGTATCCGGACCGATCCTGGGAGCGGGTCTATCATGACCAATATCGCTACGATTCATCCTTTACATGGGTGTGCTCCCCTAACGACACGCATGCCTGTCGCATTCGGGCCTTCGTCCGCAACGGCGTGGTCATGCGCGTCGAGCAAAACTATGACCACCAAACCTATGAAGACTTGTATGGCAACCGCGGGACGTTCGCCCATAACCCGCGCATGTGCTTGAAGGGCTTC
>Ga0073934_10003902_pt1 | contig 26063 bp, 28 predicted proteins | sample LarsenN4metaG_FD_76834 | JGI IMG/M metagenome (GOLD analysis project Ga0073934, IMG submission 76834) | Hot spring sediment bacterial and archeal communities from British Columbia, Canada, to study Microbial Dark Matter (Phase II) - Larsen... ... | reverse complement strand
GGCAGCCTTTTCCAGCACGGCGGTGTTGACCGTCATGTCCCAGATCATGCCGGTCATGGCGGCAAGGGCCAGCTCAAGGGTGTCGGCGCATTCGAACACCGGTTCCTTGTCGTCCTGCATGTCCTTGGAATAGGCCAGCGGCAGCCCCTTCATCACCGTGAACAGCGCGACCGCCGCGCCCAGCACGCGCCCGGTCTTGGCGCGGATCAGCTCGGCGGCGTCGGGGTTCTTCTTCTGCGGCATGATGCTCGACCCGGTGGTGAACCGGTCCGACAGGGTCACGAAGCGGAACTGCGCCGAGGACCAGATCACCATCTCCTCGGCCAAGCGGCTGAGATGGGTGGCGCAGATCGCCGCCGCCGCCAGGAATTCAAGCGCGAAGTCGCGGTCGCTGACGGCATCGAGGGAATTCGCCATCGGCCGGTCGAAGCCGAGCGCGCGCGCGGTCATCTCGCGGTCGATGGGAAAGGACGTGCCCGCCAGCGCCGCCGCGCCGAGGGGGCATTCGTTCATCCGCGCCCGGGCATCGGCGAAGCGGCCGGCATCGCGCTCCAGCATCTCGACATAGGCCAGCATGTGGTGGCCCCAGGTCACCGGCTGGGCCGTCTGGAGGTGCGTGAAGCCGGGCATCACCCAGTCCGCCCCCGCCTCCGCCTGCGCCACCAGCGCCCGCTGGAGCGCCCGCAGCCCCGGCACCGCCGCGTCGCACTGGTCGCGCACCCAGAGCCGGAAGTCGGTCGCGACCTGATCGTTGCGCGACCGCGCCGTGTGCAGCCGCTTGCCCGGCTCGCCGATCAGCGCGGTCAGGCGGCTCTCGATGTTCAGGTGGATGTCCTCCAGCGCCTCGGAAAAGGCGAAGCGCCCCGCCTCGATCTCTGACAAGACCGTGAGCAGACCTTCCCCGATCGCGGCCGCGTCGCTATCGCTGATGATGCCCGTCGCGGCCAGCATCGCCGCATGGGCCCGGCTGCCCCGGATGTCCTGGGCGTAGAGCCGCCGGTCGAACCCGATCGAGGCGTTGATCGCCGTCATGATCGCGTCGGGGCCGGCGGCGAAGCGCCCGCCCCACATCGCGTTGGCGGCGCCGGGTGTCTGTGGTGCGTCGGCCATTCTTCAGCCCCTCGGGAGGCGACATGCGTCTGATCCGTTCCGCGGCTGTTTATCTGGCGGTGGCGCTTTGCGCAAACGCGGCCGCGGCCGCCGACCTTTCGGCCCTGCGGACCGGCGAGATGGCCAAGCTCGTCCCGACCGCGCCGCCGGTCCCGCTGCCCGAGGTCGGGCTCAGGGACGAAACCGACGCGCCGCGCAGCCTGGCGGAATATCGCGGCCGCCACATCGTGCTCAATCTCTGGGCGACCTGGTGTGCGCCCTGCCGGACCGAGATGCCGCAGCTCCAGGCGCTTCAGGCCGAAATGGGCGGCGACCGCTTCGCCGTCGTCACCGTCGCGGTGGGGCGCAACGCGGTGCCCGCGATCGAACGCTTCTTCGCCGAGGCCGGCGTGACCGACCTGCCGAAGCTGCGCGACCCCGGGCAGGACCTCGCCGCCGCGCTCGGCGTCTTCGGCCTGCCGGTGACGCTGGTCGTGGACCCGGAGGGGCGCGAGATCGCGCGCCTGACCGGCGAGGCCGACTGGTCCTCGCCCGAGGCGAAGGCGCTCGTCGCCGCCCTGATCGCCGCCCCGGCCGCCGCCCCGGCCGCCGAGTGACCGCCCTGCGGCCGGCCCCGGCCGGCCGTCGGTTTCTGAACGGATCCTTAACGGCAAATCAACGCACTGATTTCATTTGATTTTCTCGGGTGTCCCAGCGTGGGACACCCGTCTCAGCCCAGCGCCGCCACCCTGTCGTGGCAGGGGCAGGTGACGAGATGGTCGTTGACCATGCCCGTCGCCTGCATGAAGGCATAGACGATCGTCGGCCCGACGAAGCGGAACCCCGCCTGTCCGAGGTCCTTCGAGACCCGCTCCGACAGGGGCGTCGCGGCGGGCACCTCGGCGGGCGTGCGGAAGCGGTTCTGCACCGGGCGGAACCCGACATGCCGCCACAGCAGGGCGGCGAACCCCTCGCGCTCCTCGACCGCCAGATAGGCCCGCGCGTTGCCGATCGCGGCCTCGATCTTGCCCCGGTGCCGGACGATGCCGGGATCGGCCAGTAGCCGCGCCACCTCCGCCTCGCCCCAGCGCGCGATCACCTCGGGCCGGAACCCGGCAAAGGCGGCGCGGAAGGCCGGCCGCTTGCGCAGGATGGTGATCCAGGACAGGCCCGCCTGGAACCCGTCCAGCACCAGCTTCTCCCACAGCGCGCGGGGGTCGCGCTCGGGCACGCCCCATTCGCTGTCGTGATAGGCGACATAAAGCGGATCGGTCCTGCACCAGGGGCAGCGCTCTGCCATCGGCCTTGCCTTTCTTCGGGACGCCTTCGCCGGTTCACCGGTCCTTAGCGCTTTGCCACCATCCTCCCCCCGGTGCCTGACGGCAAGGTTGCGCGCAGCGGGAAGCCAGCAGATGAAACACGCACGTCCCCCGGTGGAACGCGACGCGGCCGACCCGGTCTCCTCCGCCGCCCGCGTCGTCGCCCGCGATACCGAGGCGATGGTGCGCCGCGCCGTCGCGCGCAAGGAGGTGCTGCTGGCCTTCCAGCCGGTGGTCAACGCCGCGCGCCCCGACCGCCCGGCCTTCTACGAAGGGCTGATCCGGCTGCTCGACGACGCCGGGCGCATCATCCCGGCCGGCGATTTCATGCAGGCCGTCGAGGTCACCGAAACCGGGCGCCAGATCGACTGCCTCGCGCTCGAGATGGGCTTCATCGCGCTTTCCCGCGACCCGGCCCTGCGGCTCTCCGTCAACATGTCGGCGCGCTCCATCGGCTATGCCAGGTGGATGGCGACGCTGCGGCGGGGCCTCTCGAACGATCCCACCGCGGCCGAACGCCTGATCCTCGAGATGTCGGCGGATTCGGCGATGCTGACCCCGGACACGACCGGCGCCTTCCTGCGCGAATTCCAGACCAGGGGCGTGACCTTCGCGCTTGACGACTTCGGGGCGGGCACGACCTCGTTCCGGCACCTGCGCGAGTTCATGTTCGACATCCTCAAGATCGACGGCCAGTTCATCCGCGGCGTCAGCGGCAACACCGACAACCAGTGCGTGACCCAGGCGCTGATCGGCGTCGGCAAGGCCTTCGGCGTCGTGACCATCGCCGAATCGGTGGAAAGCGAGGCGGACGCACGCTTCCTCGCGCGGTCCGGGATCGACTGCATGCAGGGCTACTATTTCGGCGCGCCGTCGGTCACGCCGCCGTGGCGCATCCCGCGGGCCCGCAAGTCCGCCTGATTGAGCCTCCGCCGGCGGCCGCCCGCGCGCAGGGCGTTGTCATTCTGCGGCGCGGCGACTATGGGGAAGGCGCATGTGCGCAAGGCGGGTCCGCCGGCCCGGCTGCCGCGCCCGACCGCCAGACCCGAGAGGTTTCCCCATGACCAAGGCCGTCATCGTCTCCGCCGCCCGCACCGCCGTCGGCAGCTTCAACGGATCCTTCGCCAACACGCCGGCGCACGATCTCGGCGCCGCCGTGATCGAGGCGGTCGTCGCCCGTGCCGGCATCGACAAGGCCGAGGTCAGCGAGACGATCCTCGGTCAGGTCCTGACCGCCGGGCAGGGCCAGAACCCCGCGCGCCAGGCCCATATCAAGGCGGGCCTGCCCAAGGAAAGTCCGGCCTGGGGCATCAACCAGGTCTGCGGATCGGGCCTGCGGGCCGTTGCGCTGGCCGCCCAGCACGTCCAGCTCGGCGATGCCGCGATCGTCGTCGCCGGCGGTCAGGAAAGCATGTCGCTTGCGCCCCATGTCGCGCATCTGCGGGCCGGGCAGAAGATGGGCGACCTGAACTTCATCGACTCGATGATCAAGGACGGGCTCTGGGACGCCTTCAACGGCTATCACATGGGCCAGACGGCCGAGAACGTCGCCGCCCAGTGGCAGATCAGCCGCGACCAGCAGGACGAATTCGCGCTGGCCAGCCAGAACAAGGCCGAGGCGGCGCAGAAGGCCGGCAAGTTCAAGGACGAGATCGTTCCCTTCACCGTCCGGACGCGGAAGGGCGACATCGTCGTGGACAGCGACGAATACATCCGCCACGGTGCCACGCTGGACGCGATGCAGAAGCTCAAGCCCGCCTTCACCAGGGACGGCACCGTCACCGCCGCGAACGCAAGCGGCATCAACGACGGCGCCGCGGCGGTGCTGGTGATGTCCGAGGACGAGGCCGCGCGGCGCGGGCTGACGCCGCTGGCGCGCATCGCCTCCTACGCGACGGTCGGGCTCGATCCCTCGATCATGGGCGTCGGCCCCGTCCATGCCAGCCGCAAGGCGCTGGAGAAGGCGGGCTGGAAGGCGAAGGACCTCGATCTCGTCGAGGCCAACGAGGCCTTCGCGGCCCAGGCCTGCGCGGTCAACAAGGACATGGGCTGGGACCCCGCAATCGTCAACGTGAACGGCGGGGCCATCGCCATCGGCCACCCGATCGGCGCCTCGGGCGCGCGCATCCTCAACACGCTCCTCTTCGAAATGCGCCGCCGCGGCGCGAACCGGGGCCTTGCCACGCTCTGCATCGGCGGCGGCATGGGCGTCGCCATGTGCGTCGAACGGGCCTGATCGGCCGGCAACCGGCATCCGGGGCGCGCAACTTAATTGCGCGCCCTTTCCGTGTCCGCTAACACCGGATCAGGCTCAGCGCATCCCGGGGGAGGAATATCATGGCACGCGTCGCACTGGTCACGGGGGGAACGCGCGGCATCGGCGCGGCGATCTCGGTCGCGCTCAGTCAGGCGGGATACAGGGTCGCGGCCAACTATGCCGGCAACGACGACGCCGCCGCCGCCTTCGCGAAGGAAACCGGCATCCCGGTCTTCAAGTGGTCGGTCGCCGACTACGACGCATGCGCGGCGGGGGTCGCGAAGGTCGAGGCCGGGATCGGCCCGATCGAGGTCCTGGTGAACAATGCCGGCATCACCCGGGACGCGATGTTCCACAAGATGACGCCGCAGCAGTGGAAGGACGTCATCGACACCAACCTCACCGGGGTCTTCAACATGACCCATCCGGTCTGGCCGGGGATGCGCGACCGCCGCTTCGGCCGCGTCATCAACATCAGCTCGATCAACGGGCAGAAGGGCCAGGCCGGTCAGGTCAACTATTCCGCCGCCAAGGCGGGCGATCTGGGCTTCACCAAGGCGCTGGCGCAGGAGGGCGCGCGGGCGGGCATCACCGTGAACGCGGTCTGCCCCGGCTACATCGCGACCGACATGGTGAAGGCGATCGACGAGAAGGTGCTGGCCGAACGCATCATCCCGCAGATTCCGGTGGGCCGGCTCGGCGAACCGGAGGAGATCGCGCGGATCGTCGTGTTCCTCGCCAGCGACGAGGCCGGGTTCATCACCGGCTCGACGATCAGCGCCAACGGCGGCCAGTTCTTCGTCTGACGGTGACGGCAGGGCGGACGGGGCGGGACGCGCAGCGATGACACGCCGGCAGGCCACGGCGACCGGACTGCTCGCCGTCCTGCTCTGGTCGGCGCTGGCGGTGCTGACCGTCGGCACCCGGCCGGTCCCGCCGCTGCAGCTCAACGCGATGACCTTCGCCGTCGGCGCCGGCGTCGGCCTGGTCTGGATCGCGCGGACCGGCGGCTTCGCGCAGCTGCGCGAGGTCGGGCTGCCGGTCTATGCCTTCGGGACGGCGGGCCTCTTCGGCTATCACCTCCTCTATTTCTCGGCCCTGCGCCTGGCCCCGCCCGCCGAGGCGGGGCTGATTGCCTATCTCTGGCCGCTGCTCATCGTTCTCTTCTCCGGGCTCCTTCCCGGCGAGCGTCTGACCGGCCGCCATGTGCTCGGCGCCGCCGTCGCCTTCGCCGGGGTCGCGCTGATCGTCCTCAAGGACGGCGCGGCGTTCGACGGCAGCGCCGCGCCGGGCTATGCGCTGGCCTTCCTCTGCGCGCTGACCTGGGCCGGCTATTCGGTCCTGTCGCGGCGGCTCGGCCGGGTGCCGACGGCGGCGGTCGCCGTCTTCTGCCTGCTGACCGCGCTGCTCTCCGTTCCGGCGCACCTCGCCTTCGAGCGGACGGCATGGCCCGAGGGTGCCGCGGGCTGGGCCGCGGTCGCGCTTCTCGGGGCCGGCCCGGTGGGGCTGGCCTTCTACGTCTGGGACGTCGGGATGAAGCAGGGCGACATACAATTCCTGGGCGTGGCGTCCTATGCCGCCCCGCTCCTGTCCACCTGCCTCCTGGTCGCCGCCGGTTTCGCGCAGGCCACCCCCGCGCTCGGCCTGGCCGCGATCATGATCGTGGCGGGCGCGGCGCTGGCGGCGAATGCCGGCGCCCGCGCCCGGAGGTCTGCCGCTACGCGTGCGTCAGGCGGGCAATCTCTTCCTTGATCCTCAGTTTCTGCTTCTTGAGGTCGGCGATGGCCAGGTGGTCCGTGGAAGGACTGCGTTCCGCTTCTTCAACGGCCTCGGACAGAAGCTGGTGCTTTCTCCGAAGTTCCTCCAGGTGTGAAACCATCGACATCGTCGTCTCCTCTCCTGTGAGCCGTGGCCCGAGTTCACCACACATCCCGAGTCGTGTCACGCACGACCGGCGGATTGGGTGGCCGGCCGGATGGTGACGCGCCGGGGTTGCCGGAGTGTTTACCGCCCGGCGACAGGCAGGGGCGCCCCCCCGCGCAGGATCGCCGTGGCCTCGGGGCCGTAGCTGTCGCGGTCGCCGTCATGCGCCGCGCCCGCGTGCAGGACCAGGGGCGCCAGCAGGCGCAGCGCGCCGCGGCCGCCCTTCCGGACGGCGACGATCACCCGGCTCGCCGGGCGGCCCTCGCGCGGCTGGACGGGAAGGATCGTGACCGTCCCGGTGCCGCAGGCGGCAAGGATGTCCGCCAGCCGGTCGGCCGACTGGATCACCGTCAGCGTCCCGCCGGGGCGCAGCCGCCGCAGGCCGGCGCCGATCCAGGCGGCAAGCGGCGCCTGCTCGCGCAGCGCCGTCTCGCGGCCGGCATCGGCGGCGGCGGTCCCGTGGCCGGGGCGGAAATAGGGCGGGTTCATCAGCACGTGGTCGAAGGCCGCGGCCCGCAGCGCGGCGGGCATCGCCGCCAGGTCGCCCTCGTGGACCTCGAGCGAAAGCCCGTTGCGCGCGGCGTTCCGGCGCGCCAGCGCCGCATAGCCGGGCTGCACCTCCAGCCCCGCGACCCTGACGCCCGGCACCCTTGCGATCAGGCAGAGCGCCGCGACACCGGCGCCGCAGCCGATCTCCAGCGCCGTCTCGCCGTCGCGCGCGGGCACCGCCGCCGCCAGCAGCACCGCGTCCGCCGATGCCCGGAAGCCCCGTTCCGGCTGAAGGATCGCAAGCCGTCCGCCCAGGAAGGCGTCGTCGGTCAGCCGCCCTTCCGCGGTCATCGCGCGCCCGTCACCTCGAGCCCGTTGTCGCGCAGCACCGCGGCGGCCATGAAGTGATCGCGGTCGGCAACCATCAGGCGCCGCGGCAGGATGCCGATCGACCCGTCGAGGACGCTCATGTGGACGTCCATCTGAAACACCATTATACCCTCGCCCTCGAGAAGCGCCGTGGCGAAGGCGATCACGGTCGGGTCGTTGGTGCGGATAAGCTCTTTCATGCCGGTCCAGTTAAGGGGCAGCCGTCGGGCTTTGTCGAGGGCGGATGAGGCGCACGGATATGCGGGGCGGCATGGGTCTGGACGAGGCAAAGGGGAATCCGCTTGACCGGCTGTCGGCCTGGCTGGCCGCGGACATGGAGGGCGTCAACGCGCTGATCCGCGACCGCATGGCCTCGGAACACGCGCCGCGGATCCCCGAGGTCACGCGCCACCTCGTCGAGGCCGGCGGCAAGCGCATCCGCCCGATGCTGACCCTCGCCGCCGCGCGCCTGTTCGGCTATGGCGGGCCCTTCCACGTCCATCTCGCCGCGACGGTCGAATTCATCCACACCGCGACGCTCCTGCATGACGATGTCGTGGACGAAAGCGCCCAGCGCCGCGGCCGGCCGACGGCCAACCTCCTGTGGGACAACAAGTCCTCGGTCCTCGTCGGCGACTACCTCTTTGCCCGGTCGTTCCAGCTGATGACGGAAACCGGGTCGCTGCGGGTGCTGGGCATCCTCGCGAACGCGGCGGCGACGATCGCCGAGGGCGAGGTCCTGCAACTGACCGCGAGCCAGGACCTGCGGACGACCGAGGCCATCTACCTGCGCGTGATCCGCGGCAAGACGGCGGCGCTGTTCTCGGCGGCGACCGAGGTCGGCGGCGTGATCGCCGGGGCGGAGGAGGCGCATGTGCGGGCGCTGTTCGACTATGGCGACGCGCTGGGGATCGCCTTCCAGATGTGCGACGACGTGCTGGACTATGGCGGGTCAGGCGGCGCGATCGGCAAGAACATCGGCGACGACTTCCGCGAGCGCAAGCTGACGCTGCCGGTCATCAAGGCGGTGGCCCAGGCCGACGAGGCCGAACGCGCCTTCTGGTCGCGGGTGATCGAACGCGGCGACCAGCGCGACGGCGATCTCGACGCGGCGCTGGCGATCATCGCGCGGCGCGGCACGCTCGAGGCGACGCGGGCCGAGGCGATGTCCTGGGCCGCGCGCGCGCGGGAGGCCGCCGCGGCGCTGCCGCCGCATCCCGGCCGCGACATGCTGGCCGACCTGTCGGGCTTCGTCGTCGAACGGATCAGCTAGGCGGGGGCAGGACCGCCGCGGCGGCCACCCACCACGCCGGCCGGTCCCGGCGGATCGCCGCTGCCGCCGCCTCGGCGGCGGCGCGCCCGGCGAAGAGCCCGAAGCAGGTGGCGCCCGAACCCGACATCCGTGCCAGCCGGCAGCCCGGCTGCGCGGCCAGCGCCGCGGTCACCTCGGCGATCGCCGGCATCAGGCGGCGCGCCGCCGGTTCGAGATCGTTGCGGCAGGCGGCAAGGAAGGTCAGGAGGGCGTCGAACCCGGCAAGGTCGGGCAGCGGCTCGGGCATCGGCGGGTTCGCCCGGCCGGCCAGCGCGGCGAAGACGGCCGCGGTCGCCAGCGGCAGCCGCGGGTTGACGAGGACCAGCGTCACCGGCGGCAGCGGCGGCAGGCGGTCCAGCCGCTCGCCCGTCCCGCGCATCCGGCAGGGCGCCCCTTCCAGACAGACCGGCACGTCGGCGCCCAGCCGCGCCGCCCGCTCCGGCGCCGGCAGGTCCGCGCCCCAGAGCCGCGCCAGCGCGCGCAGCGCGGCCGCGGCATCGGCCGAGCCGCCGCCCAGCCCGGAGGCGACCGGGAGGTTCTTCTCCAGGCTCAGCTGCGCCGTTCCGGCGGGGTCGATCAGCCCCGCCGCGCGCAGGACGAGGTTGTCCCGGCCCGCCTCCAGTTCGGTCCCGAACGGGCCGGACAGTGACAGCGAGAGCCGTGCCGAGGGCGCCGCCCGCACGACATCCCCGACCTCCGCGAAGACGACCAGGCTGTCGAGGAGATGATAGCCGTCGGCGCGGCGGCCCGTGACGTGCAGGGTCAGGTTGACCTTGGCGGGCGCGAATTCCTCAATCGCCATTCTTCGAGACGGACAGGGGTTCGGCCCCTTCTTCCTGCAGCACGACGTCCAGCCCGACCTCCAGCTTGCGGCGGATGCGCTCGGTCTCGGTATCCTCGTTCGGCTCGAAGGACAGCGCGCGCCGCCACTGGAATTCCGCCTCGCGCTTGCGGCCCACGGCCCAGTAGACATCGCCCAGATGGTCGTTCAGCACCGGATCGGAGGGCAGAAGCTCGACCGCCCGCTCCATCTGCACGACCGCCTCGTCGTAGCGGCCAAGCCGGTAGAGCGCCCAGCCGAGGCTGTCCACGATCGCGCCGTTGTCGGGCTCGCCCCTGACCGCGCGCTCGATCATGTCCAGCGCCTCGTCGAGGTTCGTCCGGCGCTCGACATAGCTGTAGCCGAGGTAGTTCAGCACCTGCGGCTGATCCGGGTTCAGTTCCAGCGCCTTCAGGAAGTCGGCATCGGCGGCGGGAAGGTTGTCAAGCTGCTCGTGCGCGATGCCGCGGGCGAAGTAGAGCCCCCACTGCCCCGGCTGTTCCGAGGGCAGCAGCGCGATCGCCCGGTCATAGGCGGCGACGGCCTCGGCATATTTCTGCTCGCGGCGGAACAGGTCGCCGAGGCTGGTCCAGACCATCGCGATCTCGGGGCGGGCCTTCGACAGCTGCTGGAGCACCTCGATCGCGGCGTCGGTCTTGCCGGCGCGGACCAGCACGTTGGCGCGCCCGATCTCGGCCGAGAAGAAGCTCGGGTCCTCGGGCGGAACGGCGTTGTAGGCCGCGTTGGCCAGGTCGAACTGCCCCTGCGCTTCCAGCATCCCGGCGGCAAGCAGGATGGCATCGGTGAAGCCGGGCCTGACCGCCGCGGCCATCCGCGCATAGCCCAGCGCATAGGGGTCCGGCTCGTCGCCGTTCATGGCGCCGGCGATGGTGAAGAACACCTCGGCAAGGCCCTCGCGCGCGCCCCGGACGACGGTGAACGGCACCGGCGCCCCGGCCGCAAGCTCGCGCGTCAGGGTCGCGATCGCGGGATCCTGCGTATCGCCGAAGGCCTTGCCGATCAGGTCTACCGCATCGGGGTTGCGTTCCAGCTGGCTCAGCACCTCGGCATGGGCGATGACGCTGCGCCTGGTCGCGCGCAGCGGCCCTTCGGCGGCGCCGGAAAGGATCGCGTCCGCGCCCTCGAGATCGCCGACCGAGGCGAGCGCGAGCGCCTTGTGATAGCGCCCGAAGGCCCTCATCCCGTCATCCGCGATCAGACTGTCGAAGGTCGTCGCGGCGTCCGACATCTGGCCTGCGCCAAGCTCTGCCCAGGCGCGGACGAGACCGTCCACCAGCGGGCCGAGCGACCTTCCCCCCTCCAGCTCCGCAAGGATGGCCGCGTAGTCCTCCTGCCGCGCGAGATCGGCGAGGACGGCGATGTTCGCGGCCTGGCTGCGCGCCCCCGCCGCGTCGATCTGCGCGGCCAGCGGCAGCGCCCGGTCGAGATCGCCGAGGGCGAGGCGGGCGACGATCAGCTGCTCGAGAAAGTCCGGATTGCCCGGATCGGACTGGAGCGCGCTGGCATAGTAGCTCGCCGCCGCCTCGTAATCGAATTCCGAGGCCGCCATCCGCGCGGCGAGGTAGGGGCCCGCGACGCCGTCCGCGGCGCCGGCCGCCAGCGGCGGCAGCTGCAGCGACAGGCCGAGGAGGACTCCGGTCAGCAGGCGGGGCATGGCTGCACCTTCTTTGGCTCGACAGGCGCGAAGCCTAGTCGCGGCCCCGGGCAAGCGCAATTCCGCAGGGCCGGGCGCGCCACGGCGCCCGGCAGATCTCGCCCGAAAGTTACATGTTGGGATAGTTCGGCCCGTCGCCGCCCTGCGGGACCGTCCAGACGATGTTCTGGCTCGGGTCCTTGATGTCGCAGGTCTTGCAGTGGACGCAGTTCTGATAGTTGATCTGGAACCGCGCCGCCTCGCCTTCCCCGATCACCTCGTAGACCCCCGCCGGGCAATAGCGCTGCGCCGGTTCGGCATATTCGGGCAGGTTGACCCGGATCGGGACCGAGGGATCGACCAGCTTCAGGTGCGGGGGCTGGCCCTCGGCGTGGTTGGTGCCCGAGAAGCTGACATTTGTCAGCCGGTCAAAGGACAGGATGCCGTCGGGCTTGGGGTAGTCGATCCGGGGATGGTCCGCGGCCTTCCCGGTCGCCGCGGCGTCGGATTTCTTGTGGCGCAGCGTGCCGAACAGCGACAGGCCGAACAGGCTGTTCGTCCACATGTCGAGCCCGCCGAGCGCGAGGCTCGCGTTCAGGCCCCAGCGCGACCAGATCGGCTTGACGTTCCGGACCCGGCGCAGGTCCCGGCCGATCGGTCCGTTGCGCACCTCCCGTTCGTACTCCGTCAGTTCGTCGCCCGACCGCCCGGCCCGGATCGCCGCATGGGCGGCCTCGGCCGCGGCCTTGCCCGACAGCATCGCGTTGTGGTTGCCCTTGATCCGCGGCACGTTCACCAGCCCCGCCGAACAGCCGAGCAGCGCGACCCCCGGCGCCACCAGCTTCGGGATCGACTGCCAGCCCCCCTCGCTGATCGCCCGCGCGCCATAGGCGACGCGCTTGCCGCCCTTCAGCAGCTCCGCGACCATCGGGTGGTGCTTGAAGCGCTGGAACTCCATGTAGGGATAGAGGTGCGGGTTCTCGTAGTTGAGATGCACCACGAACCCGACGAAGACCTGGTTGTTCTCGATGTGGTAGATGAACGACCCGCCGCCCGCGTTGCGGCCCAGCGGCCAGCCCATCGTGTGGGTGACGGTGCCCTCGCGGTGCTTCGCGGGGTCGATCTCCCAGATCTCCTTCATGCCGAGGCCGAACTTCTGCGGGCAGTGGCCGTCCGACAGGCGGTATTTCGCGATGACCTGCTTGGACAGCGACCCGCGCACGCCCTCGGCCAGAAGGACGTAGCGGCCGTGCAGCTCCATCCCCGGCTCGTAGGACGGGCCGGGCGTGCCGTCCGGGTTGCGGCCGAATTCGCCGGCGACGACGCCCTTCACCTCGCCGCTGTCGCCAAGGACCAGCTCCGAACAGGCCATGCCGGGAAAGATCTCGACCCCCAGCCCCTCGGCGACGGTCGCCATCCAGCGGCACACGTTGGCCATGCTGACGATGTAGTTGCCGTGATTCGACATCAGGGGCGGCATCGGCCAGTTCGGGATGCGCAGCCGTCCCGCCGGGCCGAGGACGTAGAAATTGTCCTCGCGCACCGGAACCGTGATCGGGGCGCCCATGTTCCGCCAGTCCGGCAGCAGCGCATCAAGGCCCGACGGGTCGAGAACCGCGCCCGACAGGATATGGGCCCCGACCTCGGATCCCTTCTCCAGCAGCACCACCGAGAGGTCGGGGTCCAGCTGCTTCAGGCGGATCGCCGCCGAAAGACCGGCCGGCCCGGCGCCGACGATCACCACGTCATACTGCATCGATTCCCGGACGATCCCGTTCATGCGGCGCCTTCCCTGTCCCCAGGCCCTGCCCGCGCGCCCGCGCGCCCCGGTCCGGGGCAGATGCGGCGCGGCGCGACGGACCGGCGCAGGGTTAGCCCGGAGGGCACGGCAGGGTCAACCTGCGCCGGGCCGGTGCGTGCGCCGTCCGCGCCGGTGCGGGCACGGCCGCGGCGCCGTCGGCGGGAACCCGTCCGGGGCGGCCCGGCGGGGCAGGATGCCCTTGCATTCGGGCACCCCTTCGGCTCAGGTTGTGGCGAAATCCCCTGCAAGGTCATGGCCCCGCATGGTCCATGACCTTCTTGTTTACGTGGTTGGCCCGATGGAAAAGATCCCGATGACCCGCGCCGGTTTCGACGCGCTCGACGCCGAGCTGAAGGAGCTGAAATCCGTCCAGCGCCCGGCCGTGATCCGCGCCATCGCCGAGGCGCGCGAACATGGCGACCTGTCCGAGAATGCCGAATACCACGCCGCGCGCGAACGCCAGAGCTTCATCGAGGGCCGGATCAAGGAGCTGGAATCGATCATCAGCCGGGCCGAGGTGATCGACCCGTCGCGGCTCAACGGTGCGATCAAGTTCGGCGCCACGGTGACGCTGCTCGACGAGGACACCGAGGAGGAACGCACCTACCAGATCGTCGGCGAGGCCGAGGCCGACATCGAACGCGGCCTTCTGAACATCCGCTCGCCGCTGGCGCGCGCCCTGATCGGCAAGACCGAGGGCGACAGTGTCGAGGTGCGCACGCCCGGCGGCGAGAAGGTCTACGAGGTCATCCGCATCCGGTACGTTTGAAGGGCACCGCGATGCAGGAACAGATTCCGGTCCCGCCCGAACCGGTCAGGCCCCGTTCCGGCGGGCTCTCCGCCGCCGATGTCATCGCCATCCTGCTGACCGTGATCTGGGTCCTGATGGTCGGCGCCTTCTTCCTGTTCACCGATTCGACGGTGACCGGCTCGGGCGCGGTGGCGCTGGCCCTGACCCTCGTCGCGATCATCCTGCCGGTGGCGCTGATCTGGGTCGCCGCGATCACCGCGCGGACGGCCCGCACACTGCGCGACGAGGCGGCGCGCCTCCAGGCCGCGCTCGATTCGATGCGCCAGGCCTATGTGGCGCAGGCGCAGGCGCATACGGCGGTCATCCGGCAGCCGCCTGCGCGCGCCGCCGTCCCGCTGGAGGAGGCGCCCGCGCCCGCGGCGCCCGCCGGGCCGGCCCCGGCCTCCGTCACCTTCCATTCCCGCCGCGAGGCGCCCGCCGCGCCGGCCGGCGCGGACCCCGGCGACCAGCCGGCGCTCGCGCTCGGAACCCGGGTCGAGGACCTGCCCGAACCGCTGCCCGTCGCCGACCTGATCAAGGCCTACAACTTCCCCGACAGCCCCACCGACAGGGACGGCTTCCGCGCCCTGCGCCGGGCGCTCGAGAACCGCGAAACGGCCAAGCTGATCCGCGCCGCGCAGGACGTGCTGACCCTGCTCAGCCAGGACGGCATCTACATGGACGACCTGACCCCCGACCGGGCGCGGCCCGAGGTCTGGCGCCGCTTCGCGCAGGGCGAACGCGGGCGGGCGGTGGCCGCGCTCGGCGGCGTGAGGGACCGCTCCAGCCTCGCGCTGACCGCGGCACGGATGCGGCAGGACACGATCTTCCGCGATGCCGCGCACCACTTCCTGCGCCAGTTCGACCGCAGCTTCACCGAATTCGAGAAATCCGCCTCGGATCAGGAGGTCGCGGCGCTCGCCGATACCCGCACGGCGCGGGCCTTCATGCTGCTCGGGCGCGTGACCGGGATCTTCGACTGACCGCCGCCTGCCGCGCCGCCGCCGCGAGTCAGTCCCGGCGGCCGAGCATCGCCTCGGCGCGGCGCAGGTCCTCGGGCGTGTTGACGTTCATGAACGCCTCCTCCGGCGCCTCCAGCGTCGCCGGACGCCCGCCCAGCCGATCCGCCGCCGCCATGACGCCGCGCGTGCCGGCGGCGAAGTCCGCCTCCAGCGCGGCAAGGCAGGAGACCGGCCACAAGGCGACAACGGGATGGACGCGCCCCGCGGACGATCGCGCCAGGACCGGGCCGGGCCCCGCCTCCGCCGCCAGCGCCGCCACCCAGCCGGCGGGAAGGAAGGGCGCATCGACCGGCGCCGTCGCCAGCAGGCGCGCCCCCCGCGCCCCGGCCCAGCGCAGGCCGGCGATCACGCCGGCCAGCGGGCCCTGCCGCCCTCCGGCAGCGGGCGCGTCGGCGATCACGTCCGGCGCAAGGCCCGCCAGATCCGCCGGGTCGCCGTTCCAGGATACCGCCAGCCGCGTAACCTGCGGGCCCAGCGCGGCCACCGCGCGGTCCAGAAGCGTCCGCCCGCCGAGCCGCACGAGGGCCTTCTGCGGGCCGCCCATGCGGCGCCCCTCGCCGCCGGCCAGAACCAGACCGTAGGGCGGCGTCAGTTCTGCGCCGCCTGCGCGGCGAGAAGCGGCTTGTTGTTGTCGGAATCGCTGTCCTGATGCCGCACGGTCACTTCGCCCGGCAGCCGGTCGAAGGCGCGGCTGATCGGCATCGGCGCCATCGTCGCCGGGATCGATTCGAACCCCGGCACGTCGCGCAGGATCGCGGCGATCGAGGCGCCGCAGAACCCCTTCGGCGTCGCGCCCTCCTCGATCGCGCGGCGGATCGCCAGGTCGGCGACCTCGCGCGTGACCGGCACCGTCTGTTCCAGCACGTCCCAGCTCGCCCGCGCGTGGTAGTCGATGTAGAACGCCTTCATCCGGTCGGTGATGCCGTAATGCAGGTCATAGCGTTCCGGCATCGAGGGATGGTGCCAGGTTCCCGCCGGGTCGTAGATGACGCGCTGGCTGCCGTTGATCATCAGCGCGGAATGCCCGCCCGAGCCGTCATAGCGGCGCTGGACGGTGAAGAGCGTGATCGAGGGCGGCTCGTCGGAGACGTAGATGGCGCGCTGCACCGCCTCGTCGGGCGCATAGACGCGGTCGGCCCCGCAGGCCGACAGGCCGGCGACCAGAAGCCCGGCAAGCAGCGCGCGTCGCGGCATGATCGTCAGCGCGGCGTTCACGCTCAGGCGTTCACGAGGGCAAGGAAGATCAGCACGGCGAAGACGATGATGAAGCCCCACTTCACGAAGTTGACGAAGCCGTAGAAGGTCTTCTCGTGATGCTCGATGTTCATCGAACCGTGTTCGTGTTCGGCCATGTCCGGGCGCTCCGCGTTCGTGATCCGGTGCCCGGATAGCCTATTCGCGGCGGGCTGTCACCTGCCCCCGGCGCCGGTCAGGCCCGGTTACGGTCACTTCCTGTTCATGTCCGAGACGAGCTGGAAACCGATCCGGCGCGGCGTCTCGGCGTCGGGCGGCTTCGGCAGCGCGCGCAGCGTCACGTTCAGCTGCGAGACGTGCTGGATCAGCTGGGTGCGTGCGCCTTCGTCGTCGCGCCCGTAGAAGGTGACGATGTCGGGGGCGAAATAGCCGATGCCCTCGATCTGAAGCAGGCCGGCCTCGCCCCCGGTCAGCCCCAGCGCCACCTCGTGCGCCCCGTCAAGCTGGTCCTCGAAGTTGCGGATGTAGAGGATGAGCCTTTCGTAGGCCCATTGCGCCGGGCTCTTGTCGCCGACCGGCTGGCAGGCGATGTCCTCGGGAAGCGGCTGAAGCTCGGCCGTGCGCGGCGCATCGGCCCGGGTGCGGGCGACGCCGGCCTCGGGAAGGACTGCCGCCTCCATCGCCTCCACCGTCGTGTGGATCTCGTCCGCCATCGGCCTATCCCCTCCGCCGCCACAGCCAGGCGCCATCGGTCCCCTTCTCGCGCGTCGCGCGGCCCCCCTGCAACAGGTGATTGAGGTGCGCCACCGCCTCGGCGAGGGCAAGGATGTACTCGTCCGGCCCGATCGGGCGCTGATAGAGCGCGTCGAAGCAGCCGGTCGCCGTGCGCGGCTCGGACAGCGCCGCCTCCAGCCGGTCGAGGGTGCGGTGGTGATGGGCGATCATCTCGCCAAGGCGCCGCGGCAGGCCGGCAAAGGGAAGGTGGTGGCCGGGCAGGACGGTCTGCCCGTCCCCGGCATGGGCCATGAAGGCAGCGCAGGAGGCGACCCACTCCGCCACCGGGTCGGCGTCGGGTTCGGTCGCATAAACGCCGAGATTGGGGGTGATCCGCGGGAGGAACTGGTCGCCCCCGATCACCAGGTCGCCGTCGTCGGACCAGAAGGTGGCATGTTCGGGCGCGTGCCCGTCGCCGGTGCGGACGGTCCACTGCCGCCCGCCCATCGCCAGCCGGTCGCCGTTTCGCAGGCGGCGGAAGCCCGGCGCGATCGGCGCCACCACGTCGGCGAAGTTGAAGGGGCGTTGCGCCATCCGGCGGGCGATCTCGTCCGCGGGCATCCCGGCGGCGCGCCAGAAGGCGGCCGTCGCCGGCAGCGGACGGTCCTGGACGTCGAGCGTCAGCATCCGCGCGAAGAGATAGCTCGTCCGCGTTGTCCAGAGTTCGGCGCCCTGCGCCTGGAACCAGCCGGCAAGGCCGACGTGATCGGGGTGGTAATGCGTCACGACAAGGCGCTTCAGTGCCTTTCCGCGCAGCGGTCCGGAAAGCATCGCCTGCCACAGCGCCCGGCCGCGGCGGCTGTCGAGGCCGGTGTCGATCACCGTCCACCCGTCGCCGTCGTCCAGCGCATAGACGTTCACGTGGTCAAGCGCCATCGGCAGCGGCAGGCGCATCCACAGGACCCCTTCGGCGACCGCGACGGCCCCGCCCTCGGGCGGCGCGGCGGCATGGGGAAAAACCAGTCCGGCCCCCTCCGCGCCCGCCCCAGCATCCCGCGTCATTCCTGCTCCGGCCCGATGCGCAGGGCGTCAAGGTCGTCCGGCCCGGCCTGGACCTCGGCCAGAAGCGCGGCGTGCCGGGGCAGGAGCCGCCCGACATAGACCCGCGCCAGGGGAAGCCGGGCCGCCTCCGCCCGCGCGGCGCGCAGATGATGGCGGGCGCCGAGAAGGTAGCCGAAGGCCATCAGGTAGGGATGCGCCCCGGCCGCGCGGCTTCGGACATCCTGCGCCAGCAGCCATTCCGTGGCCTCGCGCAGCGCCTCCGCCGCCGCCCAGACCGGCCCGGCCAGATCGGGCAGGCCGGCGCGGGACCGTTCCGCCTCGGTCTCGATCTCGTCGATCAGGCGGAACGCCGCCTCGCCGCCGTCTGCCAGCTTGCGGGTGGCAAGGTCCATCGCCTGGATGCCGTTCGTGCCCTCGTAGATCGCGGTGATCCGCACGTCGCGGTAATGCTGCGCGATGCCGGTCTCCTCGACATAGCCCATGCCGCCGAAGACCTGCATCGCCGTCTCGCAGACGCGCATCCCGGTCTCGGTGCCGAAGGCCTTGGCGATCGGGGTCAGGAAGGCGCCGCGCGCCTCCTGCGCCGGCGAAGCCTCCGCCTCGCCGAGGTCGAGCGCGGTGGCGCAGTCGAGGCAGATCGCGCGCGCCGCGAACAGCTCGGCCCGCGCGCAGGCCAGCATCCGCCGCACGTCGGGGTGGCGCAGGATCGGGCCCTGCTGGATGCGCCCGGCGGCATAGGCCTCTGCCTTCTGCAGCGCCGCCTCGGCGACGCCGACGCCCTGCACCCCCACCGCCAGCCGCGCCGCGTTCATCATCGTGAACATGGCGGCCATCCCGCCGTGTTCCCTGCCGATCAGCCAGCCCGTCGCGCCCTCGTAGGCCATCACGCAGGTGGGCGAGCCGTGGATGCCCATCTTGTGCTCCAGGCTGACGACGCGCAGGTCGTTGCGCCGTCCCGGCCTGCCCTCCGCGTCGGGGATGAACTTGGGCACCAGGAACAGGCTGATCCCGCGGGTGCCCGCGGCGCCGCCCGGCAGGCGCGCCAGCACCAGATGGCAGGTATTGGCCATGAAGTCGCTGTCGCCCCAGGTGATGAAGATCTTCTGGCCGCTGATCCGGTAGGTCCCGTCGCCCGCCGGCGCGGCCGTCGTCCGCAGCGCGCCGACATCCGAACCGGCCTGCGGCTCGGTCAGGTTCATCGTGCCGGACCATTCGCCCGAGATCAGTTTCGGCAGGTAGAGCGCCTGAATCTCCGGCGTGGCATGGCGTTCCAGCGCGGCGATCTGGCCCTGGGTCAGCAGCGGGTTCAGCTGCAGCGCCATGCAGGCACCCGCCATCAGGTCGTTGACCGCGGTGGCGACGGTCAGGGGCAGGCCGAGCCCGCCATGGTCCGGGCGCGCCGCCACGGCGACCCAGCCGCCCTCCGCGATGGCGCGGAACCCCGCGGCGAAGCCCGGCGGGGTGCGGACGATGCCGTTTTCCAGCCGCGCGGGGTGCAGGTCGCCGGCGCGGTTCAGCGGCGCGAGGACATCGTCGCAAAGCCGCGCCGCCCCGTCCAGCACCGCGGCGACCATCTCGCCGGTCGCCTCGGCGAAGCGGCCGGTCGCGGCGACGCGGGCGAAATCGACCGTGTGCCGCAGGTGGAACCGGATGTCGTCCGCCGCCGCCCTGGCCGTCATGAAAGCGTCCCCCCTGGCCCGCCGGGCTTGCGCGCGGGCGCCGCGCGGCCTACCTGCCCGGCGTGCGGGACGATAGCCTTGCCGCGCGCGCGGGGCCAAGCGATACGCCACGTCACGGGAAACGTCACAAGGGACGGTGCTGCCTCCATGACCCTGACGCTACGACCGGACGCGCGCGGCATCGCCAGGGCCGCCGGCATCCTGCGGCGGGGCGGGCTCGTCGCCTTTCCGACCGAAACGGTCTATGGCCTCGGCGGCGACGCGCGGTCGGACCGCGCGGTGGCACGCATCTTTCAGGCCAAGGGGCGGCCGCGGTTCAACCCGCTCATCGTCCATCTCCCCGACCTCGCCGCCGCCGAGGCCGCCGCCGTCTTCGACGACCGCGCCCGCCGCCTCGCCGCCGCCTTCTGGCCGGGGCCGCTGACGCTCGTCCTGCCGCTCCGCCCCGCGGCCGGCCTGTCGCCGCTCGTCACCGCCGGCCTGCCGAGCGTCGCCATCCGCGTCCCGGCCCATCCGGCGGCGCTCGCGCTCCTGCGTGCCTTCGGCGGCCCGCTCGCCGCGCCCTCGGCCAATCCCTCCGGCCGCGTCAGCCCGACGCGCGCGGCGCATGTGCTGGCGGGCCTCGCGGGGCGCATCGACGCCGTGCTCGATGCCGGCCCCTGTGCCGTCGGCGTCGAATCGACGATCCTGTCGCTCGACGGCCCGGCCTGCATCCTGCGCCAGGGCGGGCTGCCGCAGGAGGCGCTCGAAGCCTGCCTCGGGGAGCCGCTCGCCACCGCCACGGCCGCCGCCACCGGCGCCGGCGACCGCCCCGTCGCGCCCGGCCAGCTTGCCTCGCACTACGCCACGGCGGCGGCGCTCCGGCTGAACGCGGCAGAGGTCCGCCCCGGCGAGGTCTGGATCGGCTTCGGCCCCGGAACCGGCGATGCCGGCCTGAACCTGTCGCCCGGCGGCGACATGGTGGAGGCCGCGGCGAACCTCTTCCACCTGCTGCGCGAGGCCGATTCCCGCGCCGGCGCCGGCGGGATCGCCGTCGCTCCTGTGCCCGAGCGCGGCCTTGGCCGCGCGATCAACGACCGCCTGCGCCGCGCCGCCGCGCCGCGGCCCGCCGCTCAGGCCCGGCCGGCGACCGGCGAGAGGTGAAGCGGGTCGATCCCGATCTGGCGGACCGCGCGCGACCATTTCGCCCGGTCATCGGGATCGAAGACGATTTCCGGCGTCGCGTCGCAGGTCAGCCAGCCGTTGCGCAGGATCTCCGATTCGAGCTGCCCCGGCCCCCAGCCCGCGTAGCCGAGCGCCAGGATCGACGAGCGCGGCCCCCCGCCATTGGCCATCGCCTCGAGGATGTCGAGCGTCGCCGTCATCCCGAAACCGCCATCGACCTTCAGCGTCGAGGCCTCGTTCTGGTAATCGACCGAATGCAGCACGAAGCCGCGCCCGTGTTCCACCGGCCCGCCGAAATGCACGCGGATATCGCGCGAGGCATCGGTCACCGGGATGTCGAGCTGCCGCAGCAGGTGGCGGAAGGACAGGTCGGGGGCGGGCTTGTTCACGATCAGCCCCATCGCGCCGTCCTCGGAATGGGCGCACATGAAGATCACGCTCTTCTCGAAGCGCGGGTCGCCCATCCCGGGCATCGCGATCAGAAGTTTGCCGCTCAGGTTCATCGCTCACCGACTGTCGCAGGATCGCGGCTGGATGGCCGGCTGGCAAGCCCCGCCGCGTCCGCGCCGGCGACATTGGCGGATTTGTGACTTCCCATTGCATCGCGGCCGCCTATGTTCGGCCGCGTCATGAAGATGCTTGCCGCCGCCTTCGCCGCCCTCGCCGCCCTTCTGGCGCCTGCTTCCCGGGCCGAGGACCTGCCCGAGAGCCTGGCCGAGGCGCGCCTGATCGGCGGCTGGACCACGGCCGCGGGCACGCGCATGGCGGCGCTGCAACTGACGCTGGCGCCCGGCTGGAAGACCTACTGGCGCGCGCCGGGCGAGGCCGGCATCCCGCCGGACTTCGACTGGTCGGGTTCGGACAACCTGCGCGCGGTCGCCTTCCACTGGCCGCGGCCCGAGGTGATCTCGGTCGGCGGCCTGCGGACGCTCGGCTATCATGGCGAACTGGTCCTGCCGATCGAGCTGACCCCGGTCGAGGCCGATGCGCCGGTCTCGGCGCGGGCCACGATCCGGCTCGGCGTCTGCGACGAGGTCTGCGTCCCGCTGACCGTCAGCCTGTCGGGCGAACTCCCCCCCGGCCTGCCCGAACACCCCGCCGTCAGGGCGGCCCTCGCCGATCAGCCCGAGCGGGTCTCGGCCCCCGTCCGCTGCGCCGTCGAGCCGATCCGCGACGGGCTGCGCCTGACCGCCAGCGCCGAGGTGCCGAGCCCCGGGCCGGACGAATTCGCGGTGATCGAACTGGCGGACGGCAACGTCTGGGTCTCCCCGGCCGAAAGCCGGCGCGACGGGGCGATGCTGACCTCGGTCGCCGACATGGTTCCGGCCGATGCGCGGCCCTTCGCGCTCGACCGCTCGCAGGTGCGCATCACCCTGTTCGGCGGCGGCCGCGCGGTGGAACTCGACGGCTGCACCGGCTGAGCCGCGGGCCGGCCGCGCGGGTCGCGCCGGTCACTTCCGCCGCCGGTGCTCCTCCAGCCGCGGCATGATCTCGACGAAGTTGCAGGGCCGGTGGCGCAGGTCGAGCTGCCATTTCAGGATCTCGTCCCAGGCGTCGCGGCAGGCGCCCGGGCTGCCCGGCAGGGCGAACAGGTAGGTGCCGCCGGCGATGCCGCCGGTGGCGCGGCTCTGCACCGCCGAGGTGCCGATCTTCTGCATCGAGACCAGGGTGAAGACGGTGCCGAAGGCCTCGATCTCCTTCTCGTAGACGTCCCTGTGCGCCTCGATGGTGACATCGCGCCCGGTCAGTCCGGTGCCGCCCGTGGTCAGGATGACATCCACCTCCGGGTCGGCGATCCAGGCGCGCAGCTGTGCCGCGATGCGCCCGCGGTCGTCGGGCAGGATCGCCCGCGCCGCCAGGACGTGCCCGGCGGCGGTCAGGCGCTCCACCAGCACGTCGCCCGACCTGTCGTCGGCCAGCGTGCGCGTGTCCGATACCGCCAGCACGGCGATGCGGACGGGAACGAAGTCGCGCGTCTCGTCGATCCGGCTCATGCGTCCAGCCTCGCCCTGATCTCCAGAAGGTCGGCCCAGGCCTCGCGCTTTGCCTCGGGGTTGCGCAGCAGGTAGGCCGGGTGGGTCATCGGCATCACCGGGCGGCCCAGCGCCTCGGTCCAGGTCCCCCGCAGCCGCAGGATGCCGCGCGTGCCCAGCAGCGCCGCGCAGGGCGTGTTGCCCATCAGGACAAGGATATCCGGGTCGGCCAGCGCGATGTGCCGGCGCACGAAGGGCACCATCATCGCCATTTCGGCGGGCTCGGGATCGCGGTTCCCCGGCGGGCGCCAGGGCATGATGTTGGTGATGTAGAGCGCCGCCTCGGCAGCGGGCGAATGGCGCGACAGGCCGATCGCCGCGAACATCCTGTCCAGAAGCTGCCCGGCGCGGCCGACGAAGGGCCGTCCCTCGCGGTCCTCGTCGGCGCCCGGCGCCTCGCCCACGATCATCACGCGGGCGCCGGGCCTGCCGTCGGCGAAGACGAAGTTCCGCGCCCCCTTCTTCAGCTCGCAGCGGTCATAGCCCGCCTGCGCGGCGGCCAGCGCCTCCAGCGTCTGCGCCCCCGCCGCCAGCGCCTCGGCCTCGGCGACCGGATCCGCCTCCGGTTCCGGCGCTGCCGCCGGCGCCGGCGATGGCGCGCGCACCGGCAGCGGCGCCGCGGCGGCGCGGGCGGGGCGCGGTGCCTCCGCCGGCATGTCGTAGCGGTTGACCGGTGCGTCGCCAACCGGCTCGTCCGCGCCCAGTTCCGCCTGCCAGGCCAGCGCCGCCAGCATCGCCTCGCGTGTCGGTGCGTCGATCATGGACGGATGTCTAGGCCAGAAGCCCGGCCTTGGCCATATCGCCCCCTGCCGCGCGGCGCGCCTTGCGATGGCGGCGTCCGGCCTTCCCGCCGGGGCGGGCGCTTGTGCGCGGCCGGCCGGATTCCTATAAGCGGGCCGGGACCAGGGGGGACCGTCATGACCTTCCGCGCGCGGCACCTTCTCGGGATCGAACACCTCGCCCCGGACGAGATCCGGACCGTCCTCGACCTCGCCGATTCCTACGTCGATCTGAACCGGCGGACGGTGAAGCACGGCACCGCGCTCGAGGGCATGACGCAGATCAACATGTTCTTCGAGGTCTCGACGCGCACCCAGGCCTCGTTCGAACTGGCCGGCAAGCGGCTCGGCGCCGACGTGATGAACATGTCCGTCGCCACCTCCTCCGTCCGCAAGGGCGAGACGCTGATCGACACCGCGATGAGCCTGAACGCCATGCATCCCGACCTGCTCGTGGTGCGGCATCCGTCCTCGGGCGCGGTCAGCCTGCTGGCGCAGAAGCTCCAGGACTGCGCGGTCCTGAACGCGGGCGACGGCCGGCACGAGCACCCCACGCAGGCCCTGCTCGACGCCCTGACGATCCGGCGCGAGAAGGGGCGGCTCAGCCGCCTGACGGTGGCGATCTGCGGCGACATCGCCCATTCCCGGGTGGCGCGGTCGAACATCCTCCTGCTCGGCAAGATGGAGAACCGCGTGCGCCTGATCGGCCCGCCGACGCTGATGCCCGCCGGCGTGCAGGACTTCGGCTGCGAGGTGACGGGCGACATGGCCGAGGGGCTGAAGGACGCCGACGTGGTGATGATGCTGCGGCTCCAGCGGGAACGGATGGACGGCGGATACATCCCCTCCGAACGCGAATACTACCACCGCTACGGGCTCGACGCGGACAAGCTCGCGGCGGCACGGCCCGACGCGATCGTCATGCATCCCGGCCCGATGAACCGGGGGGTGGAGATCGACGGCACCCTCGCCGACGACATCAACCGCAGCGTCATCCAGGACCAGGTCGAGATGGGCGTGGCCGTGCGCATGGCCTGCATGGACCTTCTGGCGCGGAACCTGAAGGCCGAACGCGGGGCGAGGGCCGCCGGGGTGACTGTCTAGGCCGGCGCCGGTCCGGGCGCCGCCGGCCCGGCGGCTCTTTTCGGATGCGTGGCCATGCGTTAGGCAGGAGCCTGCCCCGGCGCTGCCGGCGCCGGGCGGTCGAGCGGGAGGCTGACAGCGCCGGATGACCCTTCACCTTGCCAATGCGCGCCTGATCGACCCCGAGGGTCTGACCGACGCGCCCGGATCGCTGACCGTCGCGAAGGGCCTCATCGCCGGGATCAACACCCCCGCCCCCGCCTCGGCCACGGTGATCGACTGCGGCGGCAAGTGCCTTGCCCCCGGCATCGTGGACCTCGGCGTCAAGATCGGCGAGCCGGGCGAACGGCACCGGGAAAGCTTCCGCTCCGCCGGCCTCGCCGCCGCGGCCGGGGGCGTCACCACCATCATCGCCCGGGCCGACACCGACCCCGCGATCGACACGCCCGAACTGCTCGAATTCGTCACCAAGCGCGCGGCCGAGGACTGCGCGGTCCGCATCCGCCACATGGCCGCGCTGACCAAGGGCCGCGAGGGGCGCGAGATGACCGAGATCGGCTTCCTTCTCGATGCCGGCGCCATCGCCTTTTCCGACGCCGACCGCGTCGTCGCCGATGCCAGGGTCATGGCCCGCGCACTGACCTATGCCCGCGGCCTCGGCGCGCTGGTCGTCGGTCACCCCCAGGACCCCTCGCTCAGCGCCGGGGCCGCCGTCACCTCGGGCAAGTTCGCCTCGCTGCGCGGCCTGCCCGGCGTCTCGCCGATGGCCGAGCGCATCGGCCTCGAACGCGACCTCGCGCTGGTCGAGATGACGGGCGCGCGCTACCACGCCGACCAGATCACCAGCGCCTGCGCCCTGCCTGCGCTGGACCGCGCCCGGCGGGCCGGGCTCGACGTGACGGCGGGCGTGTCGATCCACCACCTGACGCTGAACGAATTCGATGTCGGCGACTACCGCACCTTCTTCAAGCTGAAGCCGCCGCTCCGGTCCGAGGACGACCGTCTGGCGATGGTCGAGGCAGTCGCCAGCGGGCTGATCGACGTGATCTCGTCGATGCACACGCCGCAGGACGAGGAATCGAAGCGCCTGCCCTTCGAGGAGGCGGCAAGCGGCGCGGTCGCGCTGGAAACGGTCCTGCCGGCCGCCTTGCGTCTCTATCACGCCGGTCAGATACAACTGCCGCAGCTCTTCCGGGCGCTGTCCCTGAACCCGGCGCGGCGGCTCGGCCTGCCGCAGGGCCGCCTTGCCCCCGGCGCGCCGGCCGATCTCGTGCTGTTCGACCCCGGCGCCCCCTTCGTGCTCGACCGTTTCACCCTGCGTTCGAAATGCAAGAACACGCCCTTCGACGGCGCCCGCCTGCAGGGCCGCGTCCTGCGCAGCTTCGTCGGCGGCCGGCAGGTCTTTGAACGGGAGACGGCCGATGCCTGAGATCACCACCGGCGCCCTCAGCCTGATCCTCGCCGCGCTGATCGGCTACGGGCTGGGCGCGATTCCCTTCGGCCTCGTCAT
>Ga0073934_10003901_pt1 | contig 26083 bp, 27 predicted proteins | sample LarsenN4metaG_FD_76834 | JGI IMG/M metagenome (GOLD analysis project Ga0073934, IMG submission 76834) | Hot spring sediment bacterial and archeal communities from British Columbia, Canada, to study Microbial Dark Matter (Phase II) - Larsen... ... | reverse complement strand
CTGACTGGGCTGGGAGGCCAACGGCGGCCGGTATCGTACTCCGCCGTGCGGCCGACCCGCGAGCGAGCCTGGCAGACGCTCACGCGCTACACGACGAGCGAGTCTCTCCTCCGGCACGCGCTCGCGGTGGAGGCGGCGGTCGCCTTCTACGGGCGCCTGTGGGGCGAGGACGAGGAGCTCTGGCGCGCGACGGCGCTCCTCCACGACTTCGACTACGAGCTGCACCCCACCCTCGACAAGCATCCGCAGGACGGCGCCCCCATCCTCCGCGAGGAGGGCTACCCGGAGGAGCTGATCGAGGCCGTCCTCTCGCACGCCGAGCACCTGGGGCTGCCGCGCGACACGCCCCTGAAGAAGGTGCTCTTCGCCTGCGACGAGCTGTCGGGCTTCGTCCACGCCTGCGGGCTCGTGCGGCCGACGGGGCTCGACGGGCTGGAGCCGAAGTCGGTCCGCAAGAAGCTGAAGCAGCCCTCCTTCGCCGCGGGCGTCCACCGGGACGAGGTCTACGCCGGCGCCGAGCTCCTCGGGCTCTCGCTCGACGAGCACATCGCGAACGTCGTGGCCGCGCTGCAGCCGATCGCGCAGGAGCTCGGGCTGCGGACTGAGGCGGACGCGGTCGCGTCCTGAGCGCGGACCCGCTCAGCGCCAGGCGAGGGGCGGCGCCTCGGGTGGGTTACCCGCGCGGATGCGTCGGCAGGCCGGCAGGCGGCGGGTCCCAGGGTACGGCCTGCTCGACCCAGATGTGTGCCGCCACGCGCAGCGCCGACGGGTCGTCGAGCGTCCCGGCTGCGAGGCTGATCCGCTCGGACCCGGGCGCGCGCCAGAAGAGGCTGGTCCCGCACCGGCGGCAGAACCCCCGGCTCGCCCCCTGCGCCGAGCGCGGACTCTCGATCCAGACGAGGGTCTCGCCTGCCCGCAGCTCCAGGTCGGCGCTTCTCGCCGCGGTGGCCGCCCAGGCCCGGCCGGTCCAGCGCCGGCACTCCACGCAGTGACAGACGAGCACGTCTCGCAGCGGGTCGCGGACCACGTAGCGGACGCCTCCGCAGAGACAGCCGCCTGCGCGCATCAGGCGAGGGCCGCGACGAGCCGGTCGAGGTCGTCCTCGTCGTTCCACCAACCGACCGAGGCCCGCACGAGGCCGCGGCCGGGGAGATCGCGGACGATCACCCCGGCCTCGGCGAGGCGCGCGACGACGCCGGCCGACTCCTCGGCCGGGACCCGCCAGGAGACGAGGGTCGCTCGCTCCTCCGGGACGACGACGTCGTGGCCGTGCTCCCGGAGCGCGCTGCGGAACGTCTCGGCCAGGGCAGCAGCACGCTCTGCGGCCCATTCGGGACGGAGAGCGAGCGCAGCGCGCAGCCCCGCCGTCGCGGCCGCGGAGGTGACGTTCGGGTCGAAGCGGCGCGCGCCCCGCCTGGGCTCGAACCGGCCATCGGGCTCGTGGCGTTGCTGGGAGAGGTAGCTCGGCCGCGCGACCCGCAGCCGCTCGGGGTCGGCAACGACGAGCGCGCCCGTCCCCTCCGGGCCGCACAGCCACTTCTGGCCGGAGACGGTGTAGAAGTCGAGCCCGCGCGCGTCCACCGGGATCGCGCCGACCGACTGCGCGCCGTCGACGAGGATCGGGAGCCCGCTCGCCGCCGCGAGCTCCTGCACGGGCAGCACCTGCCCCGTCGTCCAGAGGACGTGGGAGAGCGCGAGCAGGCGGGTGCGGGGCGTGATCGCGGCGACGATCCGCGCGGCCTCCGGCTCCACGACGACGACCTTCGCGCCCGACGCGTGGAGCGGCCCCAGGAGGCCGAAGTGCTCGTCCGTGGTGGTGACCACCTCGTCGTCCGGCCGGAGGCCGAGGCCGGCGAGGACGATGTTGCAGCCATCGGTCGTCGAGGCGGTGAGGGCGACCTGGTCGGCGTCGACGCCGACGAGGGCCGCCATCTCCTCCCGTAGCGCCTCCCGCTCGGCGAGGAGCCGCTCGAACTGGGCGGCGCTCCCGCGGCCCTCGCGCAGCCCGTGCTCCTGCTCGGCCAGCATCGCCTCCGCGGTGCCGCGCGCCAGCGGACCGACGCTGCCAGCCTGCAGGTAGGCGTACCGCTCGAGCACGGGAAACTGCGCGCGGGCCTCCTCGAACGTCACCCGCGGGATTCTGCCGGCGGGCGTCCACCCCCGGATGGGAACCTCTGTCCAGCGGCGGTGTCCAGCGACGGTGTCAGACACCGGTCCCTGTCAAGGGCTACGTGTGCCAAATGTGTGCCGATCTCTCCACAGGCGAACTCAGCGCGCTGTCCCTCGAACGGGTCAACCGACATGCCGTTTCGGGCCGGGCCTGCACGGACCTGTCCGACCTCCCGAGGACGCCGGTGTCTGACACCGTAGGGTGTACGCCGTGCGCGTCGTGCTCGCCGACCCGCCCGCCTACACCCCGCCCTACGACCGCTCGCTCGCGGCTGCGCTCGCGAGAGCCGGGATCGACGTCGACCTCGTCACATCCCGCTTCCGCTTCGGCGCCGTCGCTGCGCCCGAGGGCTACATCGCGCGCGAGTGGTTCTACCCGCTCTCCTCCCGCCTGCACGCGGGGCGCCTGCGGCTCGCCCTGAAGGCGCTCGAGCACCCTCTCGGGATGACGCGCCTGGTCCTGCTCCGGCCGGACGTCCTGCACGTGCAGTGGTTCGGCGCGCCGGAGCTCGACCGCTGGCTCTTCCGCCCTCGCGTGCCCGTCGTCTTCACCGCCCACGACATCCTCCCCCGGCGGACGGCGAGGCGGACCCGCCTCTGGCGTGCCCTCTTCGCGCGCTGCGACCGCGTCGTCGTGCACTCCGAGCGCGGCCGCGACGCGCTCGTTCGCTTCGGCGTGCCCGAGGAGCGCCTGCGGGTCATCCCGCACCCTGTCTTCCGCTCCGACGTCCTCCACCACGACGACGGCCGCACGGCGCTCGCGCTGGGACTCATCCGTCCGTACAAGGGGATCGAGGACTCGGTGGAGGCGGTGCTCCAGGTGGAGGGCGCGCGGCTGCTCGTGGCGGGCGACCCACGGGTCCCGCTCGAGGGGCTGATGGAGACCGCCGGCGAGCGCGCCGAGTGGCGGCTCGGCTTCCTGCCGGAGGCGGAGGTCCGGCGCGCGCTCTCCGAGGCGACGGTGGCGCTCTTTCCCTACCGCGCGGAGATCGACGTCTCCGGGGCGCTCCTGCAAGCCCTGGGCGCAGGCGTGCCGGCCATCGTCTACGACGTCGGCGGGCTCGGCGAGGTGGTCGGGCACTACGGAGCGGGCGCGGTCGTCGAGCCCGGGAACGTGGCCGCCCTGGCCGCCGCCCTCGAGCGCCTCCTCGCCGATCCCGACGCGCTCCAAGCGGCCCGCCGAGGCGCCGAGCGTGCACGCGAGGAGCTCACCTGGGAGGCCTCGGCCGCCGCGCACGCCGCGCTCTACCGGGAGCTCGGCTGATGCTCCGGCGCCGGCGCTTCGTCGAGCTCGTCCAGCGCCAGCTCGACCTGTTCGAGGTCGACGAGGCGCCGCTCCTCGCCGAGGCGCAGGCGGCGGAGGAGGCATGGACGCGCGCCCACCGCGAGGAGGCGGAGGAGCTCTACGGCGACTACCAGCTCGTCGTGGACGCGCTCGCCGAGCGGCTCTACGACGTGCGCGAAGCGTACGCGGCCTCGCTCGACGCAGAGAGCGCGGAGGCGTACCGCGCAGCCTTCGACCGGGCTGCCCGCAAGCGCTTCCGCCGCTACGCGGGCCTCCTCGGGGTCGAATGACCGCCCGCATCGAGGACTACGGGCTGATCGGCGACCTCCAGTCGGCGGCGCTCGTGAGCCGTGACGGCTGCATCGACTGGCTCTGCCTGCCCCGCTTCGACTCGGGTGCGCTCTTCGCGGCGCTCCTCGGCACCGAGGAGAACGGGCACTGGACGATCCAGCCCCAGGGCGCGTTCCGCTCACCCGGACGGAGCTACCGCGGCGACACGCTCGTGCTCGAGACCTCCTTCGAGACGCCCGAGGGCGAAGCTCGGCTCCTCGACTTCATGCCGCCCAGGGATACGCGGCCGGACGTCGTCCGCATTGTCGAGGGTGTTCGCGGGCGCGTGTCGATGCGGATGGAGCTCGTCCTGCGCTTCGACTACGGGTGGATCGTCCCCTGGGTGCGGAACCTACAGGGCACGCTGGTCGCGATCGCGGGCCCGGACGCCGCCGCCCTGCGCACGCCGGTTCGCCTCGAGGGTCGCGATCTCCGCACGCACGCGTCGTTCTCGGTCGAGGCCGGCGAGCGCATCCCCTTCGTGCTCACTTGGTACCCGTCCCACCATCCGGTTCCCGAGCCGGTCGACGCCGAGTCCGCCCTCGCCGAGACGCTCTCGTTCTGGACAGACTGGGCGGGACGGTGCACGTACCAGGGGGCCTGGCACGACGCTGTCCATCGCTCGCTCCTGACCCTCAAGGCGCTCACGTACGCGCCCACCGGCGGAATCGTCGCCGCCCCGACCACCTCGCTGCCCGAGGCGATCGGAGGCGTGCGCAACTGGGACTACCGCTACTGCTGGCTGCGCGACGCGACCCTGACCCTCCTCGCCCTCGTCCGCGCCGGCTACACCGAGGAGGCAGGCGCCTGGCGCGAGTGGCTCCTCCGTGCCGTCGCCGGGTCACCGGAAGACCTCCAGATCCTGTACGGCGTCGCCGGCGAGCGCCGGCTGACGGAGCTCGAGCTGCCCTGGCTGGCCGGCTACGAGGGGTCCCGTCCGGTTCGGATCGGGAACGCCGCCTCCGGCCAGCGACAGCTGGACGTGTACGGCGAGGTCGTCGACGCCCTCTACCACGCCCGCCGGCGCGGGCTCGAGGCATCCGACGATGCCTGGGCGATCACCCGCACCCTGCTCCGCTGGCTCGAGTCGGGGTGGCGGGAGCCGGACGAGGGCATCTGGGAGGTGCGCGGGCCGCGGCGGCACTTCACCCACTCGAAGGTGATGGCCTGGGTCGCCTTCGACCGGGCCGTGAAGACAGCCGAGGAGTTCGGTCGCGAGGGCCCGGTTGCTCGCTGGCGTGCGCTCCGGGAGGGGATCCGGCAGGACGTGCTGCGCTCGGGCTACGACGTGGCGCGTGGGACATTCGTCCAGTTCTACGGCGGGACGCGGCTCGACGCGAGCCTGCTCCTGCTCCCGCTCGTCGGCTTCCTGCCCGCCCGCGACCCTCGAGTCGTGGGTACGGTGGCGGCGATCGAGCGGGAGCTGCTCCGCGACGGCCTGGTCGAGCGCTACCGGGCAGACGAAGAAGGCACGGAGGTGGACGGGCTCCCACCCGGCGAGGGCGTCTTCCTGCCCTGCTCCTTCTGGCTAGCCGCCGTGCTCGCGCAGCAGGGGCGCTGCGACGAAGCGGTCGAGCTGTTCGAGCGCCTCCTCTCGCTCCGCAACGACCTGGGTCTCTTCTCGGAGGAGTACGACCCCGACCGCAGGCGCCTGGTCGGCAACTTCCCGCAAGCCTTCACCCACCTCGCGCTCGTCGAGACCGCCTTCACGCTCGAGCGGGCGTTGCGGGGCGCCCACCCGCGGTGACGGGCTCCCCGCAGACCTCGAGGGATGATGGCGAGAAGCGCTGCCCGCTGCGAGGCCGCGGTCAAGCTCGGCGGCCGAAGGAGTGCGGGCGCGGGAACGATTCCCAGACCGCGTCGCTCTCCGCGAGGCGGCGGGCGAGCGGGCCGAGCGGCTCGAGCTCGGAGACGAGCACGTTCCGGTTCTCGCCGACGCGCTCGTAGCGGCCGCGGGCGAGGACGAGCGGCTCGCTGCGCACGGTCGCGCGGTAGCGGTCGTAGACGGGCGGGGGGACGATCAGGTTCACCGGCCCGTGCTCGTCCTCGAGCAGGAGGAAGACGATCCCGTTGGCGGTGGAGGGGCGCTGGCGGGCGACCGTCATCCCGGCGACGGCCACCCGGCGGCCGTGCGGCTGCTCGCGCAGCTCCGCGCTCGAGAGCGTGCCCGGGGGAAGGTGCGGGCGGAGGAGCGCGAGCGGGTGCGTGTCCACGGAGAGGCCCGTGTGCCGGTAGTCGGCGAGCATCCGCTCCCAGCGGGTGAGGTCGGGCAGGGCGGGCGTCGCGGCCGTCGGCTCGAGCGCCAGCGGGAGCTGCGCCGCGTCGCCGCCCGTCCCCGGCACCGGCCGGGCCCGAGCGGTGAGCCCAAGCTCCCACAGGAGCTCCCGCCGCGGGCGGCCGAAGCAGTCGCAGGCGCCCCCTTGCACCAGCGCCTCGAGCGCGCCGCGGGGGAGGCGCGTGCGGCGGGCGAGGTCGCCGACGTCGCGGAAGGGGCCGTTCGCCTCCCGCTCGGCGACGAGCGCCTCTGCGTCCCCCTCTCCCACCGAGGCGACGTAGCTCAGGCCGATCCGGACCGCAACAGCGGGGTCAGGTCTCGTTTGTTGCATCCCCGACGCAACAAACGAGACCTGACCCCGCTGTTCGATCTGTTGCATCCCCGATGCAACAAACGAGACCTGACCCCGCTGTTCGATCGTGCAGCGGACGACGCTCAGGTTGACGTCAGCCGGGCGCACCTCCACCCCGCGCCGCTGCGCGTCGCGGACGAGGGTCGCCGGTGGGTAGAAGCCCATCGGCTGCGCGTTCAGGAGCGCGCACAGGAACTCGGCAGGGAAGTGGCGGCGCAGCCACGACGACTGGTAGGCGAGGAGCCCGAACGCGGCCGCGTGCGCCTTCGGGAAGCCGAACCCCGAGAACCCGACCAGCTTGTCGAAGACGCGGTCTGCCGTCCCGGCGTCCACCCCCCTCTCCGCCGCGCCGGCCACGAAACGACTTCGGTACGCCTCGAGCGCGTCCCGGCTCCGCTTCCGGCTCATCGCCCGCCGCAGACCCTCGGCCTCCCCGACCGTGAACCCGGCGAGCGCAATCGCGACCTCGAGCACTTGATCCTGGAAGACGACGACGCCGTAGGTCGAGCGCAGCGGCTCCCGCAGGAGCTCGTGATCGACCGGCCAGAGGTAGCCGGGATCCTCTCGCAACCGCTCTCGCGCCTCGATGTACGGGTGCACCGCCTTCCCCTGGATCGGGCCCGGGCGGACGAGCGCTACCTGCACCGTCAGGTCGTCGAGGCTCGCCGGCTTCGTGCGCAGCAGGCTCTGCATCTGGGCGCGGCTCTCGATCTGGAACGCACCGACCGTGTCGGCGCGCTGGATGTCCGCGAAGACCTCCGGGTCGTCCAGCGGGATGCGGGAGAGGTCGATCACCTCCCCCCGCGTGCGCGCGATCTGCTCGACGCAGTCCTCGACCGCCGACAGCATTCCCAGGCCGAGCAGGTCGATCTTGAGGAAGCCGGCGTCCGCGCAGGAGTCCTTGTCCCACTGGCAGAGCTGGCGCCCCGCCATCGCCGCCGGCTGCACGGGCACGAGCTCGACCAGCGGCCGGCTCGAGACGATCATCCCGCCCGGGTGCTGGGAGACGTGCCGCGGCAGCCCCGCGATCTCCCCCGTCAGCCAGGAGAAGGCACGCCAGCGCCGGGAGCCGAGCTTGCGCTCGGCGTCGGGGAGCCGGGCGAGCTCCTCCGCGACTCGGCGCGCGTCCCAGCCGTCGGAGAGCCGCGCGAGCCGCTCCAGCTCCGCCGGCGGCAGCCCGAGCGCCTTGCCCACGTCGCGGATCGCCCCCCGCGAGCGGTAGGTGGCGAAGCTCGCGACGAGGGCGGCGTGCTCGCGCCCGTAGCGTTCGGTGACGGCGACGATGAGCCGCTCGCGGATTTCGCGCGGGAAGTCGAGGTCGATGTCTGGCACCGAGGCCAGCTCGCGGTTGAGGAAACGGCCGAGCGAGAGCTCGTTCGCGACCGGGTCGACGTGGGAGAGGCCGGTCAGGTAGCAGACGATCGAGCCGACCGAGCTGCCGCGCCCCCGCCCCGGCGGGAGGAAGCGCCGCGGCGAGTCGTTTCCCCGCACCTCACGGGCGCACTCCCGCGCAAGCTCGAGCACCTCGTGGTGGAGGAGGAAGAACCCCGCCAGCCCGAGCTCGTCGATCAGCTTCAGCTCCTCCTCGAGGCGGGCGCGCGCACGCCCTTGTGACACTTTGTCACTTGGGCCGTAGCGCTCGGCGAGCGCCGCGTGGCAGATCGAGGTGAGCCGGCGAATGGCGGGCTCCTGCTCGTCGGAGAAGTCGGGGTAGCGGTAGCCGAGCTCCTCGGTGAGGTCGAACTCGAGCCGCTCGGTGAGGAGCGCGCTCCGCTCCGCGGCCGCCCGATCTTCCCCGAAGCGCTCGACCATCTCTCCGGGAGAGCGCAGGTAGCTCTCCCGGTTCCCGCGCCGCTCCGGCTCGCAGCCCTCGAGCGACGTACGGCAGCGGACGGCGACGAGGACGTCCTGGAGCAGTGTGCGCCTCGGGTGGTGCGCGTGGACGTTCCCCGTCGCCACCGTCTCCACCCCGAGGTGCTCGGCGAGGTCGCGGAGGAGGGCGTTGCGGCGGGCGTCCCCCCGCTCGAAGGGCCGCTGCAGCTCGACGGAGAAGCGCTCGCGGCCGAACGCCGCCGCGAGCCGGGCGGCCGCGTTCGGATCGCGCAGCGCGAGGCCGCGGCGGGCGCAGCCCGAGAGGCAGACGAGCCCCTCGTTCAGCTCCGCGACGAGCTCGAGCGGCACTGCGGGTGGGAGCGGCTCCCGGCCCTCCCGCCCGAATCCCGCTCGGGCACCGGCAAAGCCGGTGTCTCCGCTCTTCGGCGGCTCCGTCGAGCCTACGCCGCTCCGGCGCGTCCCCGCGTGCGCTGCGGTCAGTAGCCGGCACAGGTTCGCGTACCCGCGCTGCGACTCTACGAGCAGGGTCACGTGAGCACCCCCCTCCAACGTCACCTCGGCGCCGGTGATCGGCCGCACTCCGAGCGCCTTCGCCGCGTGCGCGAACTCGAGCGAGCCGTACAGGCCGTCGTGATCGGTGAGCGCGAGCGCCTCGTACCCGAGCTCGGCCGCCCGCGCCGCGAGCTCCTCCGGCTGCGACGCTCCGTCCAGGAACGAGTACGCGGAGTGGCAGTGGAGCTCGACGTACGTCACACTCGCCCCCGGTGACCTGGGAAGAGCTCGTCGCGGAGGTAACCGCGCGCCACCCGCTGCGCGAGTCGCGCATGTTCGGGATGCCGTGCCTGAAGCGCGAGAACGGCAAGGTCGTCGCCGGCCACTGGAAGGACGGCAGCCTCGCGGTGAGGCTGACGGGCGAGGCCGCGCGCGAGCGGGCACTCGCGCTTCCGGGAGCGGAGCTCTTCGACCCGGGCCTGGGGTGCGTCATGCGCGAGTGGGTGCTCGTCCCCGCCTCGCAGTCCGGCGAGTGGGAGCGCCTCGTGGACGAGGCCGTCGGCTAGGCGTTCTGCGTGAACCAGCATCCCGCCTCGCGGTCGCGGTAGACGCACACGTTGCGGCCGCTCTCGAGCACGACCTCGAAGTAGCGCCGGTCGACCGGCTCCTCCGTCCACCAGCGGTCGACGACTCGCCACTCCTCGCGCACGAGCGTCACCAGCTCGCGGTTCACGACCCGCGGCACCCCGCCCGGGCCTGCCTCCACGAGCGCCGGCCGCGGCGCGTTCAGCCGTCCGGCTAGTCGTCGCGCGGGACGGCCAAGGCTCGCGCCTCGGGAATCCGAGACCACGGCGCCACCTCCACCACGGCGCACACCGATCCTGTCCCCGTGCTCGCGCGCACCTGGCGCAGGCCCTCGCGCAGGCGCGCGGCCGCCTCCTCCCCCGCCGGCTCGACGAGGGCGAGCTGCTGCCCCGCGTGCTCGGCGAGCTCGACCGCCTCCAGCCGCAGCTCGACGACCGGCGCAGGCAGCTCGGCGAGCCTCGGGCCCAGCGCCGCGCGCAGGCGCGCCGGCTCGGCGGTCGCGTCGCGGAGCGTCACCGCCCGCCGCCAGGAGCCGCCGTCGACGAGCCGGGCGGCCAGCGCGAGCTTGCGGAAGGGCCGCCCGGCCCGTTCGGGGCGCGCGAGCAGGCGCTCGAGGAGGGAGCCGAGCGCCCGCCGCAGGGTGAGCTCGTTTGCGACCGCGTCCGGGAACGCGAGCGCCTCGGCGAGCTCGACCGCGGGCCTGCGGCCGCGCACCCGCGCCCTGCGGCCCCCGCGCGCGAGCCGCCACGCTTTCTTCCCCTCCACCCCCAGCCGCTCCGCGACCGCCCCGCCGGGGAGCTGGGCGAGCTCGCCGAGCGAGCGCAGGCCGAGCCCCTCGAGCTCCGCGTAGCGCTCGGGCGGCAGCGGGAGGAGCGAGAGCGGCAGCGGCGCCAGGAACGAGCGCTCCTCCCGCTCGGCCACGAGCAGGATCTGCCCCGGCCGCGCCACGCTCGCCGCGGCGAGGGCGGCGAAGCGCCGGGAGGCGGCGCCGACGCGCGGATCCCAGGCCGGGCCGACGGCCGCGAGCGCCCGCTCGAGCGCGGGCCGCACGCCCCCGTACAGCCGCTCGACCCCCCTCGTCTCGAAGACGACGGCGCCGGGCTCGACCGGGTCGACCGCGAAGCCTGCGTCCTCGAGGCGGCGCAGCACGCCCTCCCACTCCCGCTCGACCGCGGCCGGGTCGCGCTCGACGAGGACGAGCGCAGGGCACGTGGCAAGCGCCTCCCCCAGGCGCATCCCCGGCCTCATCCCCGCCGCCTCGGCGGCGGCGGTCACGGGGCCGAGGAGCGGTTCCGCCCCGGGCTCGGGCGCGAGCGCCGCGGGCTCCGCCGCGAGGCGCGGTCGCTCCCGCAGCGCCGCTCGCAGCTCGAACCCGGGGATGACGAGGCAGGCGATCATGGGAACACATGTTCTATACGAACACGTGTTCTCCTGTCAAGCCGGGAATCCGTAGCCGCCCGCAGCCGGATGCGGGATCTCCTCCGACGCCGCGAGGCGGCAGCCGCACGAGACTCGAGAACGTCGACCTCGAAGGAGGACCCTTGCGCGCACGCCCTCTCCTGCTCCTCGCGGCTGCGGCCCTCGTCGCCGCCGGCGGCATCTGGATCCTGCTCTCCGCCGAGCCGGCCGCCGTCTCCGAGCACCCCGTCGCCCTCCCCGAGGCAGCCCGGACGGTCACGGTCTCCGCGACCATGCCGCCCCCCTCGGCGCACGCGCGCCGGCTCTCCGCGATGCTCGAGGAAGGCGCGCTGCCCGCAGGGCCGACGCCGGCCGAGGTGCTGACCGACACGGACTGCGCTCCGGACGAGCGGATGATCTCGCGCTGCCGGAACGAGCTCCGCCTCGCCGACGGGCGCACGCTGGTCGTGCGGCACCCGCACGACATGCGCAGCGTGCCGTGCCTGGCACCGGGCGAGCGCGTCCTGCTCGTGCCCGCGTCAGCCTGAGGAGCGCCGTACGCTTGCCGGCGTGATCGAGGCCCGCGTCGTCACGCCCGACCGCTGGCCGGACCTGGCCGAGCTCTTCGAGCGGCCCGGGCCGCGCGGCGGCACGCCGTTCACCGCCGGCTGCTGGTGCCAGTTCTGGCACGTCCGCGGGAAGGCGTGCGACGAGGGCTGGGGCTCGCTGCACCGCGCACGGCTGGAGATGCAGGTCCACGAAGGCACGGCGCCCGCCCTGCTCGCCTACGCCGACGGCGTCCCCGTCGGCTGGTGCCGGCTCGGCCCGCGTGCGAGCTTCGAGCGACTCGAACGCTCGCCGAAGCTCGCGCGGGTCGACGACGTGGACGTCTGGTCGCTCGTGTGCTTCTCCGTCCATGTCAGCTTCCGTGGGCAGGGCGTCGCGACCGCGCTCCTGCGGCGTGCGCTGGATCACGCGTGCTCCGAGGGCGTTCGCGTGCTCGAGGCGTATCCGGTACGGGAGGGCCATCACGTCATCGACTCCTTCACCGGCTACCTCCCCATGTTCCTCGGCGCGGGCTTCACGGTCGTGCGCGACGCCGGCCGCCGCGTGATCGTCCGCCGTCGGCTCCGAACCTCAGACGCGCTGGAGGTGCGTGTCCTTGAACCCGGTCGGATACTTCAACCCGTAGCCGAGCGCGCGGTCGATGCCGATGTGGGCGAGCCAGATCAGCGCGAGTTGCGTCGCAACTCCGATGTCGCCGAGCACGCCGGTCAGGCCGAGCGCGATCGGTAGCGCGGAGGTGTGCACGACGTCGTACGAGAGCGCGCCGAGCCGCGGCCCGCCGAGGTAGCCGAGCATCGACAGGTCGGGAACGAGAAAGAGCAGCAGGAGCGCGAGCCAGCCGTAGTCGAGGTGGAAGTAGAGCGCGATCGCGCCCACGAGGAGCGCCAGCGCCTCGACGTGCAGGAGCCCGCGCGGCAGGCGGTCGAGCATCAGGTCTCTCCTCTCTTCCGGGTCCGAAAGCACTCGGTCGCGTACACGACCCGCACGCCCTCGGGCCCGGCCGTCTCGTCGTACAAGGCGCCCACCGCCTGCAGGATCGGCTCCCGCTCCGCGGGCGGCAGCTTCGCGCAGTAGCTCCGCGAGAGGACGAGATCGAGCAGCCCGTCGCGGTCGAGCGCCTGCTCGAAGGAGAAGGTCGCGGTCTCCACGGGCCCGAAGAGGCCGCTCGCCGCGAGCACGGGGACGACATCGGCCTCCTGCACCGTCTCGTTGCCGATGAGCGCGGAGAGCCGCGCCGTCCACGGGTCGCGGTCGTCGCGCACGTTCCAGACGAGGGCGAGCCGCCCGCCGGGGCGCAGCACGCGAGCGATCTCGGGCAGGGCCACTGCGTGGTCGAACCAGTGGAAGGACTGCGCACAGGTGACGACGTCGGCGGAGGCGTCCGGGAGCGGGATCACCTCCGCGCTGCCCAGGAGGGCGAACGCGCCCGGCGCCGCCCCCGGCAGCAGCTCGAGCATCTCCGGGAGCGGCTCGACCGCCGTCACGCGGTGCCCGAGCGCGACCAGCGCCCGGGTCAGCTTCCCCGTGCCGGCGCCGAGGTCGACGACGTCGCACGGCTCGTCCCCCACGAGCCAGCGGACGGCCTCCTCCGGGTACCCCGGGCGCCCGCGCTCGTAGGCGTCCGCGACCTCCGCGAAGGCGGTGTACGGCCCCCGTGCCCTCGGATCGCGGTTGACGATCACGGCCCTACTCTCGCACGCGACGCGGGTGGGACTCTTCTCGAGACGCTGCAGCAGGCGCCGCGCGGCCACGGGTCGAGCAGAGGTCCCGGCGTCCGGGACGAGTGTCTCGCTGCATCATGATGCTATGATGCGTCTATGCGGAAGGTGAGGACGACGCTGACGATCGACGAGGACGTGCTGCGCGCCGTCAAGGTGCGGGCTGCACGAACCGGGAAGCGCGACAGCGAGGTGATCGAGGAGGCGCTGCGACGTGAGCTCGGCTTCGATCTGCTCGAGCGTCTCTGGCGGCGCAACGACATGGACGAGGAGCAAGCGCTGGGGCTTGCCGTCGAGGCTCAGCACGAGACACGGAGACGTCGGCGCTGAGTGCGCGCCGTTCTCGACCCGAATATCCTGATCGCCGCGCTGCTCTCGCCGAGCGGCGCCCCTGCCCAGATCGTCGGCCGCTGGCTCGCCGGCGAGTTCGAGCTCGTCGTGTCGGAGATGCTGCTCGCCGAGCTGGAGCAGGCGCTCGGCTACCCGAAGCTCCGAGACCGCATCAGCGAGAGCGAGGCCGCCGAGATCATGTCCCTCCTCCGCGACGGTGCGATCGTTGCGCCCGACCCGTCGACTGCGCCGCACCGTTCCACCGATCCCGGCGACGACTACCTGCTCGCACTCGCCGAGAACGAGCGCGCAGTCCTCGTCTCCGGCGACCGGCACCTGCTCGTGCTCGGAGATCTCCTGCCGATCCAGTCCGCGCGCAGGCTCCTCGACGACCTCCAAGGAGCGAGAGCACCCACCCCTCGCGGCCGGCAGCCGGCCCCGCCGAGCTAGGCCCTCATCTCGGCGGCGCCGGCGCGCATCGCCACGAGCCGCGGGACGACGGCGAGCACGCTCTCGCGCGCGCAGAAGGGGAGGTCGTCCTCGAGCTCGGGCGCGTTCTCGAGCAGGTTGCGCCCGCTGCGGGAGGCGCGGAAGGCCTCCTCCGCCCCGCTCCACGTCCCCACCAGCCTCGCCGCCGCCTCGGCTGCGTCGGTGCGCTCCCAGCCCAGCTCCTGCACGATCCTGCCCGCGACGTAGGCGTCGTCGAGCGCCGGCTCGCCCTGGACGCCTGCGCACACGACGACCGCGTCCTCGCCTGCTGCGCGCGCCGCCTCGACGACGGCGGCGAGGTTGAGGAGGGAGGCGACGAGGACGCGCTCGCAGCGCGCGGCGGCGGCGACGATCGCGCGCGTGCCGTTCGTCGTCGTCAGGACGAGCGGCCCGTCTCGCGCGGCGAGGTACTCGCGCGGGGAGTTGCCGAGGTCGAAGCCGGGCGGGCGCACGTTCCCCCGCTCGCCGCCCAGGACACCCGCGGCGAGCTCCTCTCGGAGCGCGCGCGCCTCCTCCACCTCCGCCGCGCAGAAGACCCGCTCGTAGCCGGCGGCGAGCGCCTGGCAGATGGTCGAGGTGGCGCGGATGACGTCGACGACGATGCCGGTCGGGGCCGCGCCGGCCTCGCCGGGAGTGAACGCGACGTGAACCCGCACGTCTGTACGCTAGCCGGCTGTGACGGAGCCCCTGCGCTGCTACCGCCACCCGGACCGGGAGACCTACGTCTCCTGCTCCGACTGCGGGCGCGGCATCTGCCCCGACTGCATGGTCTTCGGCCCGGTCGGCATCCGCTGCCCCGACCACGCCGGTAGGGGCGCGAAGCCGGCCGCGCCGCGGCGCGTCGTCCGGCGCGCGGGCGCGTCCCTGTCGCGGCGAGGCCCGTTCGTGACGCAGGCGCTGATCGCGCTCAACGTCGGCGTCTACCTCCTGCAGCTCGCCATGGGAGCGGGGATCAAGGCGGACACGGGCTGGATCTACGAGCACGGCGTGCTCGTCGCCTCCGCGATCGACTCCTCCGGACACCTCGTCGGCGTGGCCGAGGGCGAGTGGTGGCGGCTCGTCACGGCAGCCTTCCTCCACTACGGCCCCTTCCACCTGGGGATGAACATGCTCGTGCTCTGGTTCATCGGGCCGGCGATGGAGGAGTACTTCGGGCACGCTCGCTACGGGTTGCTGTACCTCGTGGCCGGGCTCGCAGGCTCCGCGGGCGCGCTCGTCTGGTCGCCGGGCGTCCCCACGGTGGGGGCGTCGGGCGCGATCTGGGGGATCATGGGCGCCGCGCTCCTGCTCGAGTGGCGCCGGATCTACGTGTTCGGCGGGCAGGCGCTGGGTCTCGTCGTGCTCAACCTCGCGATCACGTTCCTCATCCCCGGGATCTCCAAGGGCGGCCACATCGGCGGGCTCGTGGGCGGGGGGCTCGCCGCGCTCGCGTTCCTGAGCCTGCGCCGCTCGCCGGCGCTCGCCACGCTCTCCGTCGCCGCGGTCGGCGCCCTCAGCGTCGCGGTCGCCGTCTCCCAGGTCGTCTAGCTCCAACGCCCAGCCGGCCCCCGCAAGTGACACTTTGTCACAAGCGGGCTTCCGCTCAGCGCGCTGATCGGCTCGGCGACCTCGACCACCTTCGCAAGTGACACTTTGTCACAAGCGGGCTTCCGCTCAGCGCGCTGCTCGGCTCGGCGACCTCGACCACCTTCGCAAGTGACACTTTGTCACAAGCGGGCGTTCGCTCAGCCGCCGACGGCGACGGCGGTGACACCTGCCTCGGCGAGGGCGGCCTGCGCCGCCGCAAGCCGGGCGATCGGCACGCGGTAGGGCGAGCAGGAGACGTAGTCGAGCCCGAGCCCGTGGCAGAAGGCGACCGAGCTGGGCTCGCCCCCGTGCTCGCCGCAGATCCCGAGCTTGAGCCCCGGCTTCACGCTCCGGCCCCGCTCGACCGCGATCCGCATCAGGTCGCCGACGCCGTCCTGGTCGAGCACCTCGAACGGGTTCTGATCGAGCAGGCCGTGCTCGAGGTAGTAGGTGAGGAACTTGCCCTCGGCGTCGTCGCGCGAGAAGCCGAGCGTCGTCTGGGTCAGGTCGTTCGTCCCGAAGGAGAAGAAGTCGGCCTCGGTCGCGATCTCGTCCGCCCGCAGCGCCGCCCGCGGGAGCTCGATCATCGTCCCGCACAGGTACTCGACGCCGGGCTCCTCGGCCGCGACGCGCTCGGTCAGCTCCCGCAGCCGCGCCAGCTCCCGCCGGAAGGCGACGAGCGGGTGCATGATCTCGACCAGCGGCGCCTGTCCGGTCCGCTCGGCGACCGCCCGGGCCGCGCGCACGATCGCCCGCACCTGCGTCTCGTAGATCTCCGGGAACTGGAGCCCGAGCCGGCACCCGCGCGTGCCCAGCATGGGATTCGCCTCCCGGAGCTGGCGGATGCGCTCGCGCATCGCCTCCGAGGTCGCCTCCTCGAGCGGCGGGAGGAACTCGTGCAGCGGCGGGTCGAGCAGGCGGATCGTGACCGGGAGGCCGGCCATCGCCTCGAAGATGCGCTCGAAGTCGTCCTGCTGCAGGGGGAGGAGCTTCTCGAGGGCGGCCCGGCGCTCCTCCTCGTCGCGGGCCATGATCATCTCGCGCACGACCGGCAGGCGGTCCTCGGCCATGAACATGTGCTCGGTCCGGCAGAGGCCGATCCCCTCGGCACCCAGCTCGCGCGCCTTGGCGGCGTCCTCGGGCGTGTCCGCGTTGGCGCGGACGCGCAGCCGGCGCAGGGCGTCCGCCCACTCGAGGATCGTCCCGAAGTTCTCGTCGATCGCGGGCGGCACGAGCGGCACCGCGCCGAGCATGACCGTGCCCGCCCCGCCGTCGATCGTGATCACGTCCCCGGCCCGGAGCTCGTGGCCACCGATCGTGACGGTGCCGGCGTCCGCGTCGATGGCGAGGTCCTCGCAACCCGCGACGCAGGGCCGGCCCATCCCGCGGGCGACCACGGCCGCGTGCGACGTCATGCCTCCGTGGGCGGTGAGGACGCCGCGCGCATGGACGAGGCCGTGGATGTCGTCCGGGGTCGTCTCCCAGCGGACGAGGATGACGTCCTCGCCGGCCTTGCCGCGCTCCTCGGCCGTGTCGGCGTCGAGCACGATCGCGCCGCAGGCCGCGCCGGGCGAGGCGTTCAGGCCGCGCGCGACCACCTCCACCTCGGCGGTCGGGTCGATCATCGGATGGAGGAGCTGGTCGAGCTGCGCGGGGTCGATCCGCGCCACCGCCTCCTCCCGGGAGATCAGGCCCTCCTCGACCATGTCCACGGCGATCTTCAGCGCGGCCGCCGCCGTCCGCTTCCCGGTCCGGGTCTGGAGGACGTAGAGGGTGCCCTCCTCGACCGTGAACTCGACGTCCTGCATCTCCCGGTAGTGCGCCTCGAGACGCTCGAGCGTCTCGAGCAGCTCCGCGTAGGCCTCCGGCATCCGCTCCTGCATCCGCTCGATCGGCTCGGGCGTGCGGATGCCGGCGACGACGTCCTCCCCCTGTGCGTTCGCGAGGAACTCGCCGAACACGCGCCGCTCCCCGGTCGCCGGGTCGCGCGTGAAGCAGACGCCCGTGCCCGAGCTCTCGCCGCGGTTTCCGAACACCATCTGGACGACGTTGACGGCCGTCCCGAGGTCGTCGGGGATGGAGTACGTCTGCCGGTACACCTGGGCGCGGGGCGCGTTCCAGGACTCGAACACGGCGCGGTACGCGCGCCGGAGCTGCTCCCGCGGGCCCTGCGGGAAGGGACGACCGGTCCCCTCCTCGTAGATCGCGGCGAACGTCTGCACCAGCTCGCGCAGGTCGTCGGCGTCCAGCTCGACGTCCTGGGTCACTCCCCGCCGGGCCTTCAGCTCCGCGAGCGCCTGCTCGAAGCGGTGGCCATCGACGCCGTCGACGACCTCGCCGTACATCTGGATCAACCGCCGGTAGGAGTCGTAGGCGAAGCGCGGGTTCCCCGTCGCCGCGGCCAGCCCCTCGACCGCGGCGTCGTTCAGGCCCAGGTTGAGGATGGTGTCCATCATCCCCGGCATGGAGATGGCCGCGCCGCTGCGGACAGAGACGAGCAGGGGGTCGCGCGGGTCGCCGAAGCGCTTGCCGGTGCGAGCCTCGAGGCGAGCGATGTGTTCGTCCACCTCCTCGTCGAGCCCCTCGGGGACGGTTCCGCCCGCAGCCAGGTACGCGCGACAGGCCTCGGTCGTGATGGTGAAGCCGGCCGGAACCGGGAGGCCGAGCTGCGTCATCTCGGCGAGGCCGACGCCCTTGCCGCCCAAGAGCTCGCGGCCGCCGCCCGAATCCTCGTCGAAGTCGTAGACGTAGCGCATCGGCGGGGGGAATCTACACTCGGACGCGGGGCAGGCACGTGGCTGCCACGGGCGGAGGAGGCCTCTGCGCCGACCTGTGGGCCTTGCAGTAGCCTCCGGGCGCGTTCTCGACCGGGCGCCTGGTCGCGACCTCCGCCGCCGCCGCAGCGCTCGCCGCTCTCGCTCTCGCCGGTTCTGCCGCACCGCACCCGGCGGCGGTGATCACAGTCCGCGTCGACGCGCGCGACTTCTCCTTCGCCCTCTTCTCCTTCGCCCTCGGCGGAGACGTCTTCCGGATCGATCCGAAAGCCGCCGACTGACCGGCACGACGTCAACCAAGTGACAAAGTGTCACTTGGGCCTCCGTGCTCGGTTACTGCGCGCCCGCAGCTCGGCGATCCAGGCGGCGGCGCGCAGACCGATCCAGATCGGCGTCAGGAGGACGTAGAAGACGAGGTCGCCGAGCACGAGCAGGAACCACCACAGCGCGAGCCGGGTCAGCGGCGCCCAGCCCTTCTCGCGGAGGTCGCCGCGCCCGCCCGGCGGCGGGCGCCACGGGTGCGGGAGGGGAGGCTCTCCGGGGGCCCCGTACGGGCTCGTCACGCGCCTGCCGCCTTCCGTCGGCGCCGGTCGACGAGCCGGACGATCCGCGCCGCGGTCTCCTCGACCGAGAGCTCCGAGACGTCGAGCACCGGGCAGCCGAGCCGGCGGTGGAGCGCGGCGGCCTCCTCCAGCTCTGCGTAGATCTCCTCCAGCTCCGCGTAGCGCTTCCTCGGCGCGCCCATGCTGCGCACGCGAGCGGAGCGGATCTCGAGCAGGCGCTCGGCTTCGATCGTCAGCCCCACGATCTTCGCGGGCTCGATCTCGAACAGCTCCTCCGGCGGCTCGATCCCGAGCACGACCGGGACGTTCGCCGCCTTGTACCCGAGGTAACCGAGGTAGATGGACAGAGGCGTCTTCGAGGTGCGGGACACGCCGACGAGCACGATGTCGGCCTCGTCCAGCCCGCGCCCGATGCCGTCGTCGTAGCGCACCGCGAACTCGATCGCCTCGATCCGCTTGAAGTAGGTGGCGTCCAAGGGGGCGCGGGCGCCCGGCTGCATGCGCGCGGCGACACCCGCGACGCGGGAGATGGAGTCGATCGGGTGGCCGAGCAGATCGCAGTAGTGGACGCGAGCGCGGCGGCAGAGCTGGCGCATCGCCTCCCGGAGCCCCGGCTCGACGAGCGTGTAGACCATGACCGCGGGGCGGCCCTTCGCCTGCTCGACCGCGAGGTAGAGGTCCTCGAGGTTCTCCACGCGAGGGTGGCGCACTTCCACGAAGGGCTGGTCGGGGAACTGCGCCTCGAGGGCGAGCACGAGCCGCGCCGCGGTCTCCCCGGTCGCGTCCGAGACGATGTGCAGCTCGACGGGCTGGCGTTCGGCGTCCCTCATCGAACGGAGGCTAGCGCCGACCCGGTGTCACCGACCCGGTGTCAGACACCGACGCTGATGACGCGACCGCCGCCCGATCGATCCTAGCCGCGGCCAGGACACCTTTGGCCAGGTCGAGAGCGCCGATTCCAAGCTGCGATCCCAGGTTCCTGCAACCGGCGCCTGGGGATTCTTCGGCACACACTTGGCACGCTTTGCCCTTGACAAAAACGGTGTCTGACACCGCAGGTGACACCTCAGGTGAGAGACCGCAGGGGGCACCGGGCGACGGGCCGGGCAAGTAACGTCTCGGCGCATGCCGGAGGTGGTCACGATGGAGAAGATCGTCTCGCTCGCGCGCCGCCGCGGGTTCGTCTTCCCCTCGTCGGAGATCTACGGCGGCCTCGGCTCGGCGTACGACTACGGCCACTACGGCGTCCTCATGAAGGAGAACGTGAAGGCGCGCTGGCTGGAGGCGATGGTCCGCGAGCGGGACGACATCGTCGCGCTCGACTCCTCGATCATCCTCCACCCCCGCGTCTGGGAGGTCTCGGGCCACGTGGCCGGCTTCCACGATCCGCTCGTCGACTGCCGCACCTGCAAGCTGCGCTTCCGCGCCGACCAGCTCGACCAGGCGCAGTGCGGGCGCAAGCCCAGCAAGCGCCCCGGCGAGACGCCCGACTGCGACCTCACCGAGCCGCGCCTCTTCAACCTCATGTTCAAGACGCGCATCGGCCCGCTCGAGGAGACGGGCCTGGACGCCTACCTGCGCCCGGAGACCGCGCAGGGCATCTTCATCAACTTCAAGAACGTCGCCCAGCTCGCCCGCCGCAAGCCGCCCTTCGGGATCGCGCAGATCGGGAAGGCCTTCCGCAACGAGATCACGCCCGGCAACTTCATCTTCCGCACGCTCGAGTTCGAGCAGATGGAGATGGAGTTCTTCGTCCCCCCCGCCCAGGCCGAGGAGTGGTTCAGCTACTGGGTCGAGGAGCGCCTGCGCTGGTACACCCGGCTCGGGATCCGGGAGAGCCACCTACGCGTGCGCGCGCACGCGCCCGAGGAGCTCTCGCACTACTCGCGCGCCACGAGCGACATCGAGTACCTCTTCCCGATCGGCTGGTCGGAGCTCGAGGGGATCGCCAACCGCGGCGACTACGACCTCCGCGCACACAGCGAGGCCTCGGGCACCAAGCTCGAGTGGGTGGACACGGAGTCGGGCGAGCGCTACATCCCCCACGTCGTCGAGCCCGCGGCCGGGGTCAACCGCTCCATGCTCGCCTTCATGGTCGACGCCTACGACGAGGAGGTGGTCGCCGACCGGCCCCGCACGGTCCTCCGCCTGCACCCGCAGATCGCGCCCGTCAAGGTGGCCGTGCTCCCGCTCATCCCCCGCAACGCGGACATCGCGGGCAAGGCGCGGGCGCTGTACGAAGAGCTCCGGCGCGCCGTCGTCGCCGAGTACGACGATTCGGGCCAGATCGGCCGCCGCTACCGCCGCCAGGACGAGATCGGCACCCCCTGGGCGCTGACGATCGACGAGCAGACGCTCGAGGACGACACGGTCACGATCCGCGACCGCGACTCGCTCGCGCAGGAGCGGATCCCGATCTCGGGCGCCCGCCAGATCGTCCTGGACAAGCTCGCCGAGGAGTGGAAGACGCCGAAGGCGGGCTGAACCGCCTCATGTGCTATAAGTAGCACATGCCGCTGTCGATCGGGATCCGCGAGCTCCGCCAGAACGCGAGCCGTTACCTGCGCCTCGTCGAGGAGCGCGGCGAGCCGATCCAGATCACCGACCGCGGCCGGCCCGTCGCGCTGCTGACGCCGGTCCCGAAGACGACGAGTCGCTACGAACAGCTCGTCGCGAGCGGCCGGATCCGGCGGGCGAAGGGCTCCTGGAAGGACCTCCCGCCTCCGCTTCCGCTCGCACCCGGCGAGAAGCCGCCTAGCAAGGTGCTCGAGGAGATGCGTGCAGACGAGCGCTGAGCGTACGACGTATCTCGACGCGTCTGCGATCGTCAAGCTCGTCGTCGAGGAGATCGAGAGCGCAGCGCTGAAGTCGTATCTGACCGACTCGAGCGCGCGGACGTCTGCGAACGTTGCTCGCGTCGAAGTGGTGCGAGCCGTCCGCCACAAAGGCCCCCTGGCCGTGAAGAATGCGCGAGCCGTCTTGGACGACATCGATCTGATCCAGCTCGACGACGAGCTCCTCGACCTCGCCGGAGAGCTGGAGCCGCCGCTGCGTAGCCTCGACGCGATCCATCTCGCGGCCGCGCTCGAGCTCGGCGACGAGCTCGAGGCCGTCGTCACCTACGACGACCGGATGGCGCGAGCAGCGCGGGCGCTCGGCCTACCGGTGCTCGCTCCCACGCCGGGTTCGCGGCGCGGAGGCGCCACCCGCCGAGACGCGCTCTGAGATCCGCTCGCTCCGCTCGAGCCGCATCGCCGGCCGACTCCGAGCGCGAACCCGACCAGCGCAATCAGGCCTGCGATCGCCCCGGCCCGCTTCGTTCATCCGTGCGTCCGAGCTTACCCCACGCCGACCCGCTCGAGCGGACGCCGTGCATCCTCGCCTGCTTCCCGCGGCCCGGGCCGCCGAGCCGGCCTTACGCCGACAGGGTCCTCAGCCGAAAGCCGCCGTGGAACTCGTACGCGGCGACGAGGACGGCCAGCGTGTCCCGCAACGCGCGCTCGCCGAGGCCGAGCTCGTGGGCGTCGGCGAGCGGGCTCCGCAGGAGGGCCTCCACTCCGCGGAAGCCCTCGGGCGAGAGGGGAACGGTCTCCGCCGGCGCGCAGGCCTCGCACGCCGCTCCGCCCGCGCGCGGGAGGTAGCCGACCAGCTCCTCCGTCGCGCCGCATTCCACGCACGCCTCGAGCTGGGGCACGTACCCCGAGAGCCAGAGCAGCTTGAGCTGGAAGGCGAGCGCGAGCGGGTCGAGCGCCGCCCGCCCGCGCAGGCCGGCCGGCAGCCCGTCGAGGGCGGCCAGGAAGCGGGTCAGCGCCGCGAACGCGCGCTCGTTCCGCTCCTCCTCGACGAAGAGCTTCAGCATCGCCTCCGCCCCCACGAGCCCCACCGAGAGCCGGTAGGGATCCTCCCGCGCCGGACGGTGCGGATCCACGAGCGAGGCGCCGGTGACCGTGTGCAGCTCGCCCGAGCCCCGGTGCAGGACGAGCTCGACGTGCGAGAGCGGCTCCAGCCGCCCGCCGAAGCGGGACGTCGTCTTGCGCACCCCCTTCGCGATCGCCCCCACGCGGCCCCGCTCGCGCGTGTACAGATGGAGGACGCGGTCCGCCTCGCCGAACCGGAACGACCGCAGGACGACCGCCTCCGTCTTGGAGCTGCGGGCCACGCGGCAAGTCTAGGCCCGGGCTCGGCCCGACGGGACGTGTCCGGAGCGCTCCGCGCTCCCTAGTCTCCTCCGCCCTCCTCGAACGCCCGCTCGCGGTCCTCGGCGTCGCAGTCGGGGCAGAGGAGGAGCCCCTCGCCCACCTCTCCCTCGAGCGCCAGCTCGCCGTGGCGCCAGCGCGCCAGCTCCTCGGGCTCGCTGGGGGCCTCGCGGCCGCACTGGGAGCACACCGCCTGCACCGTCGCCATGGTCGTATCGTACGCCACGAGCGCTCGAGGCTCACGCCTGGCAGCGGGGGCAGAACCACGTGCCACGCCCGCCGGCGCGCGCCTTCGCGATCGGCGCGCCGCAGCGGTCGCACGGCTCCCCCTCGCGCCCGTAGACGCGGAACTCGCGCTGCATCCGCCCGGCCGAGCCATCCGGGGCGGCATAGTCGCGCAAGGTGGAGCCCTGCCGAGCGACCCCGGCCCGGAGCGCCACGCGGATCGCCCGCACGAGCCGGCGTGCCTCGTCCTCGCCCAGCGTGCCCGCCGCGCGCAGCGGGTGGAGCTGCGCCCGCCAGAGCGCCTCGTCCGCGTAGATGTTCCCGAGGCCCGCGACGACGCGCTGGTCGAGGAGGACGGCCTTGAGCGGCGCCCGCCTCCCCGCCAGGCGCGAGCGCAGCCACGCGCCGGTGAAGCGAGGCCCGAGCGGCTCGGGTCCGTTCCTCGCCGCCAGATACGCCTCCAGCTCCGCCTCTCCGAGCACGAGCCAGGTGCCGAAGCGGCGCACGTCTCGGAACACGAGCGCCGTTCCGTCGTCGAGCTCGAGCACGGCCCGCTCGTGGCTCGTCGGAGCGAAGGAGAAGCCCCCCGTCATGCGCAGGTGGACGAGCAGCACGAGCCCGGCGTCCAGCCGCAGGAGGAGGTACTTGCCGCGGCGCTCGACCGCCTCCACCCGCCGGCCCTCGAGCTCCTCGGCGACCTCGAAGAGATCGTGGGGCCGCGTCAACCGGGGGTCGAGGATCTCGACCCGCGCGAGCGTCCTTCCCTGGAGCCGGGACGCGAGCTGCGCCCGCACGGTCTCCACCTCGGGGAGCTCGGGCACGACGCTCTCAGAGGACGACGTCGAGGAGGATCCCGCGCGCGCGGGGCGGCTCCTCGCCGAGCTCGTACGCCGCCAGGACCGCCTCCGCGCCCGCGGCCGCCGAGGCCTCGTCGCGCGCGTGCACCTCCGCGAGCACGTCCCCCGCTGCGACGGCGTCGCCCCGCTTCGCCCGGCAGACGACGCCGACTGCATGGTCGATCGTGTCTTCCTTCGTGCGCCGGCCTGCCCCCAGCTCCAGCGCCGCGAGCCCGATCGCCCGCGCCCCGAGCCAGGTGACGACTCCTGCGCCCGGCGCCCTGACCTCGCGCACGACGGGCGCTGTGGGGAGCGCGGCGAGGTCGGGATCGCCGCCCTGCGCGGCGATCCAGCGCTCGTAGGCCGCGACCGCCGCGCCGCCCGCGATCGCCTCCTCCGCCCGCTGCCTCCCCTCCTCGAGATCGACGCGGAGGTCGGAGAGCGCGAGCAGCCGGGCGGCGGCGTGGAGCACGAGCTCCGTGAAGTCGGGGGGGCCCGCCCCGCGGAGCGTCTCCACCGCCTCGCGCACCTCGAGCGCGTTCCCGACCGCCCGCCCGAGCGGCTGGTCCATGTCCGTCAGCAGGCAGACGACCTCCCGCCCGGCCCGCCGGCCGAGGTCGACCATCTGCTCGGCGAGGATGCGCCCGTCCTCGAGCGTCGGCATGAAGGCGCCGTCCCCGACCTTGACGTCGAGGACGATCGCGTCCGCCCCGGCTGCGAGCTTCTTGGACATGATCGAGGAGGCGATCAGGGGGACGATGTCCACCGTCGCGGTCACGTCCCGCAGCGCGTACAGCTTCTTGTCGGCCGGGACGAGGTCCGCGGTCTGCCCGACGATGGCGATCCCGACCGCGTGCACCTGCTCCACTAGCTCCGCGATCGTCAGCTCCACCCGGTAGCCGGGGATCGACTCGAGCTTGTCGAGCGTGCCGCCCGTGTGCCCCAGCCCGCGGCCCGACATCTTCCCGAAGGGGACGCCACAGGCGGCGACGATCGGGCCGACGGCGAGGGAGGTCTTGTCCCCCACGCCACCCGTCGAGTGCTTGTCCACGACCCGCCGCCCGAGCGCGGCTCCGAGGTCGAGCGTCTCGCCCGAGCGGATCATCGCCTCCGTGAGCGCGTGCGTCTCGCGCCCGGTCAGGCCGCGGAAGTAGACGGCCATGCACCAGGCGGCGAGCTGGTAGTCGGGGATGTCGCCGCGCGCGTAGCCGAGGATGAGCTCGGCGATCTCCTCGGGCGCCAGCTCCTCGCCGTTGCGCTTGCGCTCGATCAGGTCCGCTGCGCGGATCACAGCTCGATGACGCGCCCGGGCAGGCGCCTCCCCGGTGGCCGCCCGCCGAGCCAGGCATTCACGGTCGCGCCCACGTCCGCGAACTCCCCGTCCTCGTGGACGCGGCCGGCCGCGTTCCGGCCGGCGGCGTAGGCGAGCAGGAGCGCGTGCTCGCGCGAGTGGTCGGTCGAGGGCGTGGTCGGGTCGCAGCCGTGGTCGGAGGTCAGGATCAGGAGGTCGCCCTCGCGCAGCGCCTCGAGCACGTCGGGCAGCCGGCGGTCGAAGTCCTGGAGGCAGCGGTGGAAGTTGACCGGGTCGTTCCGGTGGCCCCAGAGCATGTCCGTCTCGACGAGGTTGACGAAGACCAGCCCCTCGTCGAGCTCGCGGAGCAGCTCGACCGTGGTCGTGATCCCCTCCACGTTCGACTTCGTCGGTCGGGAGTCGTCGATGTCGCAGCCGGCGAAGATGTCGCCGATCTTGCCCACGCCGTGCACCGTGCGCCCCGCCTCGCGGACGAGCGTCAGGTAGTTCGGGCGCGGGGGCTCGAGCGAGAAGTCGTGCCGGTTCGGCGTGCGCACGTAGTTCCCCGGCTCCCCGACGAAGGGGCGCGCGATCACCCGCCCGACGGCGTGCCGCCCGGTGAGCAGCTCGCGCGCGACCCGACAGGCCTCGTACAGCTCCTCCAGGGGGATCGTCTCCTCGTGCGCGGCGATCTGGAAGACGGAATCGGCGGAGGTGTAGACGATCCACTTCCCGGTCCGCTGGTGCTCCTCGCCCAGCTCCTGGATGATCTCCGTCCCCGAGGCCGGCTTGTTGCCGAGGACGCCCCG
>Ga0073934_10003900_pt1 | contig 26091 bp, 23 predicted proteins | sample LarsenN4metaG_FD_76834 | JGI IMG/M metagenome (GOLD analysis project Ga0073934, IMG submission 76834) | Hot spring sediment bacterial and archeal communities from British Columbia, Canada, to study Microbial Dark Matter (Phase II) - Larsen... ... | reverse complement strand
CTTCGGCCTGCATGGCCTGCTGCTCCTGGCGGAACGCTGGCGCACGCGGCGGAAAGGAGCAGCGGCATGAATTCGCTGCTGCGTCTCGCGGTGGTGGTGGCCATGCTGGGCGGGGCGGGACTTTTTCTCCGCGCGCGCGACCGCGGCGAAGCCCTGCCGCCGCGCCAGGAGCTGGCCGGCTTCCCCAGGCAGGTGGCCGGGTGGTCGGGGGAAGATATCCCGCTCGACCCCGACATCCGCAAAATCCTCGGCGACGGCGAATTCCTGCTGCGCATTTATCGCTCGGGCGTCCAGCCGTACGTGGATCTCTTCGTTGCTTATTTCCCCACCCAACGCACCGGCTCGACCATCCACTCGCCCCAGAACTGCTTGCCGGGTTCCGGTTGGGCGCCGGTAGATTTCGCCCGCATCCAATTGCCGCAGGGCGCGGACCGGCAGACCACGGTGAACCGCTACGTCATTTCCAAAGGACTCGAACAGCAACTCGTGCTCTACTGGTATCAATCCAACGGGCGCGTGGTAGCCAGCGAATACTGGGCTAAAATCTTTTTGGTCACGGACTCCATCCGCCGCAACCGCAGCGACGGCGCCCTGGTGCGCATCGTTACGCCCATCGCTCGCGGCGAATCCATTACGGATGCTGAGAAGCGCGCTGTGGGCTTTGCCGGTGCGGCCACACCCCTGCTCGACCCGTTTGTTCCCCGCTGAAGCAGGTGTCCCCAGACCACTCACTACGCCCAGGTAAAGGCATGCGCACGTCTTGCCACGGAATGCAACGCTCCACATTTGAAATCCGCTTCTGAGGTGAGGCCGCGGCTAGTCCTTAGTTCGCTAAAGTGAACCTCATTGCACAATTCCCTCCCGGCCAAAATCATCGGTGCCGTTTTTTGCGGCCTGCCGTTCATAGGTTGCCAAAAACAAGATTCCCAGGTCGGAGGCAGCGGTTTGACGTCCGATTGGAAACTGTATTGCCACAGCCATGCAGGGGGTTTTTTGCGTGCGCCCGTGTGGCCATCTAGAAATGGAAGGTGCAGCGACAGGGAGACTCGGATGAAAAAACAAATCTTGAGATCAAGGCAGCTCTTGGTTCTGGGAGTTCTAGGCCTGGTCAGCGCGTTTTCGGTATTTGCTGATGAGCTCACCACGTCAACCACAAGCACCTTTCACCTGTCTTGCTTGTCGCCGACGTCCTGCGCTTCCACTTCTTTCCCTGGCGGCCCGTTGCTGGTGGCGAGCAATGCCTCGCCTTCCTGGGCCATCGTGCGCTCCCCCGCCAGCAATAACAACCTCACGAGTCCTGTGCTTTGGTTTGCCGTATTTGTACCGAGCCAGACCAGCGCGCTGACTTTCTCAATCCAGAATGGCAGCAGTGCGGCCGTGGCGGCCTCGCTGTTTTCCAGCTCTCCGTGGACGTCCGGGTCCTTGTACAACTACCTGGGATCGGGGTTCAGTCAAATCGGCGGACCGGCGGCCCCCATCAGCGCTTTTCTCAGCGGTTGAGCACTCTGAACCCGGGCACAACGGGCTACGACGTCTATCTTGCCAACATGGGGTCCTTCTCTTTCGCTGGTTGCCAAGCCACTACGCCGTGCGGATCCTTTGCCCTCGTGAACATTGGCGGTCTGCCGGTAGGCTCCGTGCTCTATGCGTTCTCGATGAACGGCGCGCCGGTTACTGTCGGCGGCGGTCCAAGCGCGGTCACCTATGCCGCAGGAACGGCTGTAAAGGACACGACGGCGCCGAGCAGCAGTATCATTACCCCCATTCCGGAGCCTGGAACGCTGGTTCTGTTCGGCACGGGGATTTGTGGCTTGGCTGGCCTGTTGCGCCGTCGGCTGGTGGGCTAACCCGCACTACTTTCTGACCTCTGCTTGGTTTCTCCGCGCGATCCGCGTGTTCAGCCGGCTCAAAGCCGCGCGCCGGGAAACAGTTTCCCCCTGGAAGCCACTTCCCCGCGCTTCTCACTCCCCACCTTCTCGCCAAACACCACACCACTGGCGGTCCGCTTCTGTTAAACTTTGTGCGTTCAGGGAATGAACGGGCGGCGAGTGTCCTGTCGCAAAAGTATCTGGCTGGCCGCCAAATTGCTCCGCGCAGTGCGACGGATTCGTGCTTACTGGCTCCGGCAATCTTTTAAGCAGGAAGGTGAAGGCAACAATGAGAGATTCTCGTGCGGTTATTCTCCTTGTCGTGGCGGCGCTCTTCGCCGGCCTCGGGGCGGGCTGTTCCCGCGACCCCAACGTGCGCAAGCAGAAGTACCTGGAAAGCGGCAATCGCTATGTCGAAAAGGAAAAATACCGCGAAGCGGCCATTCAATACTTGAACGCGCTGCAGGCTGACCCGCGCTTCGTGGATGCCCACTACAAGCTCGCGCAGTGCTACATGCGCATGGGCATCTATAGCGAGGCCTACAGGGAACTCAACCGCACCGTGGACCTGCAGCCGGACCACGTGAAAGCGCAGATCGAGCTGGGCAATCTCTTGCTCGCCGGGCGCGAATTCCAGCGCGCCTTGGAACGCGCCGAACTGGCCCTGGAAAAAGAACCGAATAACGTAGATGCGCTCATTCTGAAAGCTAACGCGCTGGCGGCCACGGAGAACCTGGCCGATTCCCTCAAGGAAATGCAGGAGGCCATCCGCCTGGCCCCCGAGCGTTCCGGGTCCTACCTGAACCTGGCCGTGTTGCAGCTCGGCGCGAAAAAGGTCCCCGAGGCCGAAGCCAGCTTCAAGAAAGCGGTCGAACTGGATCCCAAGTCCGCCACGGCACGGCTCGCACTGGCCAATTTCTTTCAGACGCAGGCCCGTTGGGCCGATGCCGAAGAGCAGATCCGCAACGCCATCGCCGCCGACCCCAAGAACCATCTCTCCTACGCCGCCCTGGCGCGCCACTTCCTGGCCCAGAACCAGCGCGACAAGGCCGAGCAGATTCTCAAGGACGCGCGCACCTCCCTCTCCGAGAACCCGCAGGGCTATCGCCTGCTGGCCGACCTCTATTTCGGGTTGGGCGAACTCCAGAAGGCCACCGACGAATTCGGCGCGCTCTACCAGCAGCACCCCAAGGATTTGCGCGTCAAGAAGAACTACGTGCAGTTGCTCATCCTCATGGGCCGGCTCGAAGCGGCCTCCGCGTTCAACGACGAAATCCTGAAGGAAAACCCCAAGGACGTGGACGCATTGATCCACCGCGGCCAGATTCTGAACAAACAGGGCCGCTCGAACGACGCTATCCACGTGTTTGAAGCGGCGCTGAAGTCCGAACCCGATAACCCCATCGCCCAGTTCCACCTGGGCCTGGCCATGAGCGTCGTGGGCAACGTGGGCCGCGCCGAACAGGCCTGGCGCGAAGCCGTGCGCCTGCGGCCCACCATGGTCGCCGCGTACCAGGCCTTGGCCGGCCTCGCCTTTGCGCGTGGCGACTGGGAATCCCTGAACGCCAATGCCGAGCGCATCGTTACCGTGATGCCGCAGTCCCCCGATGGTTACGTCCTCCGCGGTGCCGCGCGCATCGCCCGCAATAACTTTGCCGGTGGTGAAGCCGACCTGAAGCGCGCCATCGAACTCGCGCCCGGACATCCCATTGGCTATTCGCGCCTCGGTGCGCTCCGCGCCGCGCAGAAAAACTACCGCGAGGCGGAAAGGCTTTTCGAACAGGCGCTCGAAAAAGACGCCAACTTCGTCGAGGCCATGCAGGGGTTAGTCGGCCTGCACGTCGTGCAGAAGCAGCCTGCCCGCGTGCTCCCGCGCATCGAGCAGCAGATCGCCAAGGCGCCGAACAACGCCTCCTACCATTTCCTGAAGGGCACTTGGCTGAACGGCCTGAACGAACTCGAGAAGGCCCAGGCCGCTTTCGAGCAGGCCGTCCAGCTCGACAAGAACTCCATCGAAGCCCTGCTCGCGCTGGGCCAGGTCCACAACCAGCGCGGCCGCCTGGAGCAGGCCGCGGTCGCCTACCAGCAGAGCATCCAGCAGAACCCCAAGGACCCGCGCGCCTACATGCTGCTCGGTTCGCTGGAGGAGGCGCGCGAGAACTGGCCGCGCGCCAAGGAACAGTACGAGAAGGCGCTACAGGCTCAGGTCGACTATCCACCCGCGGCGAACAATCTGGCTTACCTCCTGCTCGAGCAGGGCGGCAACGTGGACCTGGCCCTCTCCTACGCCCAGGTGGCCCGCCGCGCCCTGCCCGAATCGCCCAACGTGGCGGACACTCTCGGCTGGGCCTACTACCACAAGGGCATCTATGGCCAGGCTATCACCGTGCTCCAGGAGGCCGTGAAGGGCATTCCCAACAATCCCACTTTCCACTACCACCTGGGCATGGCCTACAAGAAAAACAACGACGTCGCGCGTGCTAAGCTGCACCTCATGCGCGCCCTCGAACTCAAGCCCAAAGAAAAAGTGGCCGAGTCGGCGCGCAAATCTCTCGCCGAACTCGGCGGGTAGCAAAGCCACTCCTGGCCGTGCATCCGTGGTGCGGCGGGTTGTCCTACGCCTGCAGGGAGCGAACCCGCGACGCGACATCGCCCCGAAAACAAAATGGGCCGGTCCCGCATTGCGGAGCCGACCCTGCAATACCCGGCAGAGAAACTCCTTACCAGCAAATTCCCGCTTGTTTCCCCGGCGCGCCCTCCAGCAACTTCGACCGCCCCAACTGAATCACGATGTGCTCCGGCCGCAGCAGCTCGCGCAACTGCTTGAACTCGCGCGCATCGCGGCTGACCACGATCACCTCGGAATCGTTCACCACTGCCTCCAGCGACGACTGCAGCAGCTTGCCGATGTGCGGGATGGTCTCTTCCACGAACTGCCGGTTCGCGCCCACGATGGCGCTCAGCTCTACCTTCGCGTCGTAGATCTTCACCTGGCAGCCCTCGCCGAGCAGGGCTTTTACCAGCTCGATCATCGGGCTTTCGCGCAGGTCGTCGGTGTCGGACTTGAAGCTCAGCCCCAGCACGCCGATTCTCTTCTTCCCCGTGCCCAGGATCATCTCCAGCCCGCGGTGCACGTGGATCTGGTTGCTCGGCAGGATGGCGTCCAGCACGGGCAGCTTCAGGTCGAGTTCTTTCGCCTTGTAGGTGATCGCGCGCAGGTCCTTCGGCAGGCACGAGCCGCCGAAGGCAAACCCCGGCTCTAGGTAGGCGCGCGAGATATTCAGCTTTTCATCCGCACAGAAAATCTTCATCAGTTCGTGGCTATCCACGCCCACGGCCTTGGCCAGAGTGCCCACTTCGTTCGCAAACGCAATTTTCAGCGCGTGGTAGCAGTTGCAGATGTACTTCAGCATCTCCGCCACGCGCACTTCCGTGTGGATCAGCGGCCGGTCAATGAAGCTGTACAGCGAAGTCACCGGCTGCGCCTGCGCGGCATCGTGCGCCCCGATGATGGTGAACGGTGGCGCGTAGAAATCCGCCACGGCCGTGCCTTCGCGCATGAATTCCGGGTTGTAGCAGACGATGAAGTCCTTCCCTGCTTTCTTCCCGCTCTGCGCTTCGAGCGCCGGGATCACCACCCCATCCAGCGTCCCCGGCAGGATCGTGCTGCGCACCGCCACCGTGTGCGGAGCCGATTTCTTCGCCAGGGCCCGGCCAATTTCCTGGCTCACTTTCTCCATGCCGGTCAGGTCCAGCCGCCCGCTCTTCAGGCTCGGCGTGCCCACGCAGACCAGCGAAATCTCCGTCGTTGCGACGGCCTCGGCGGAACTGGCGGTGGCGCGCAGGCGGCCGTCGCGCGCTGCGTCGCGGATCAGGTCGCCCAGCGCCGGCTCGATCACCGGCGTTTGCCCCGCGTTGATCAGCTCCACCTTCTGCGCGTTCACGTCCACGCCGACCACTTCGTGCCGCTGGTCCGCCAGGCAAGCGGCGGTCACGGTTCCCACATATCCCATTCCGAATACGCTGATTTTCATCTCTGGTGTTCTCTGCGTGGATCCCGTGCGGGCGATTTACCGTGCGGATACTTTCCGGCGCATCTTGCCGGAAACGCAGTCGGCGCGCACTCCGGCGAGTATGCCGAAAACACGCTGTTTCCGCAACCACGCGCCCCGCCCGCGTTTTCCTGCGCAACAATGGCTTCCCCCAACTCTTTGCGGAACGCGCGAATGCTGGTAGGCTAACAAATTCGTTCCAAGGGGAACGCGCCCACAGACCATGGCCCTCAAATTTCACCGCGTCCTTCTCACCGGCGGCGCCGGCTTCATCGGCAGTCACGCCGCGGAGGCCCTGCTCCGCCGCGGCGCCGATCTCACCATCGTGGACAACCTCGACGAGTTTTACCCTCCGGCGTGGAAGCGCGCCAATCTGAAAGACGTCCAGGCCGTCGGCCGCTTCGCCTTCGAGCAGGTGGACATCGCCGACTTCGACGCGCTGCGCGACGTCGTGGCCCGCTCCAAGCCCGAAGCCATCGTCCATCTCGCCGCGCGCGCCGGCGTGCGCCCTTCCATTGAGCAGCCGCGCCTCTACGAAAGCGGCAACGTGGATGTGGCGCTCTCCCACGCGCAAATCGCCCGCCAAAAGATGCCCGACTCCCCCAACGTGGCCGACACGCTCGGCTGGGCCTACTTCCACAAAGGCATTTATGGCCAAGCCATCACTTATCTCGAGGAGGCCGTGAAAGGGATTCCCAACAACCCCACCTTCCATTACCACCTCGGCCGCGCCTATCAGAAGGCGAACGACCAGGCCAAGGCGCGCCAGCATTTGAAGCGTGCGCTCGAACTCAAGCCCAAGGAAGGAATCGCCAACGAGTGCCGCAAACTACTGACCGAACTCGGCGGCTAGGCGCGAGCCTCGATCGAGCTACGAAAATTCCAACGGCCAGCTTTCTCGGAATGTCGGACTCCCCTCTCCGATCGCCGCTCGAAGCACAAACGATGCTTGGACATCCGCTGGCAAGCTACGCTGTGGAAATTCAGTCCAGCGGAAGTAGTGAGAGGGTGTCGCCACGTTTCACCGCGAGGCGAATCGGCCTTGGCGGACCTTTCCTTGGAAGCGTCACCTCGACCCAAAGCTCTTCTCCCTGCGGCCGAATCGAGGGATCCGGGACACCCTCGGGGACGAAGTAAGCGACTGTTGGCCGCGTTTCCGTCACCGCATAGCTCCCGCCCGGTGTGGGCAGCAAGTGGAAAGCGCCGCGGCTCGGGTTCTCGTCGGCCACCATTTGTTTTTCGATTTCAAGCTGCAGTCGGACGTAGCGTCCTCGGATCGGAAGATTCGGGGCGTGGGCTGTGGCGCGGACCCAAACGCGCGGACGGAGGGCGCGATCAAACAGCAGTTTGGCTCCCAAGCTCGCCACAAGCGCGAGATGAAGCGCTGCGATCAACAGCCCTTTGAAAAGTGGTCTCATGACTGTGCTCTTTTCACCTTGGCGACCAGCCGCCGCCGAGCCCGTTCCAGCGCCCAGCCACCACCCAAGAACAACAGGCCGAGGGAAATCAGGCTCGCCGCGCGCCCCAGTTTGTCGAAAACATTTGAGAAATAGAACACCAGCACAGTGACCCCGAAAACCAGGAAGCCGAGGTCAATCCTCTCGCGATGGCTTTCCGTCACGCCCCAGGCGATTAACCCCCCTGCACCCGCAGCCACCCACAGATAAACCAACACATTGCCGCTTTCCATTCGCAGCAGACCGAAGACCGCCAGCCAGGCCGCCGCGCACAGGTTCATCCATGCTGCTCGTTTCCGGACGGCGACAGCGAGCAGCAGAGGTGCAACCCAGGCCAGGACCCTCACGACTAGCAAGAAGAGCGTCGCTTCGCCTTCGGTATGATAGAAATGATAGTGGCCCTGCTGCGTAAAAATGAAGTACAGCAGTGTGGGCAAAATGGTAATCGCGCCAATGATGGCCAGGGTGCGCCGCAGAGGGCCGAGTTTCTCCGCCATCCACGCAGTGAAGTAGGTCAGCGAAAGCAGCACCAGGCCTTCCGCAAGCACGCGGTTGGCAAGCTTGGAGGATTCCGTCGCCGCCAACCATTCGCTGGCCAGCCACGCCGGCGTCAGCAGTGCGACAAATGCGGTCTGTGCAACGTCGCGTCGCACCACCCAGGCGAGCCACGCGCCGATGGCCCATAGCATCACGCCGCCGGGCCAATGCTCTGCTAGGTTGAAGATTTGCCCGGTAAGAAAAATGCCCGCGCCGAGTGTGACCGTCCCCAATGCATGCAAAGCGATCGCCAGATTCTCGAAATGCTCCGCCGCAAACGCGCCCGCGACGTGAAAGACACTCACCAGCAACAACACCAGAAGAAACCGCAAAGCCGGAGACAGACCGTCCCAGCGGGCTGACACGAAAAGCAGCACTCCGGTGCCGAGTAGGATTACACCCAGCGAGAGCGCAAGACGGATCGGCCAGCGCAGTGCTTGGCCCTGCTCGGCCTCATGCGCGCGGATGCGCTCCGCCGTGCCTGCATCAATCAGCCCAGCATTCACCCATTTTTGAAGGCGGTATTCCCACCTGGCTGCCACAAAGTGTCCCGACCGGTGGATTCAGGGAGGCCGTTCGATCAACGCAAAAATATGCAATTCTCGCTGCGCAGTCAAGGGAATTGTGCCCAGCAGCCATTTGAATCCGCGAAACTACCGCGCCTGCCCGCTTTTCTGCCCCCTGATTTGCTGGTAGGCTTACGGCTGTTTTCAAAGGGCACGGCCTGACGTTTCCATGAGCCTCAAATTCCATCGCATCCTTCTGACCGGCGGTGCCGGCTTCATCGGCAGCCACACCGCTGAGGCGCTGCTGCGTCGCGGCGCCGACCTGACCATCGTGGACAACCTCGACGAGTTCTACTCCCCCGCCTGGAAGCGCGCCAACCTGCTCGACGTCCAGCGCGTCGGGCATTTCGCCTTCGAGCAGGCGGACATCGCCGAGACCCACGCCCTGCGCGACGTCCTCGCCCGCGCCAAGCCCGAGGCCGTCATCCACCTCGCCGCGCGCGCCGGCGTGCGCCCCTCCATCGAGCAGCCCCGCCTCTACGAGCGCGTCAACGTTGCCGGCACGCTCAACCTGCTCGAACTCTCCCGCGAATTCGGCGTGCGACAGTTCCTCTTCGGTTCCTCGAGTTCCGTCTATGGGGCCACCAGCCGCGCGCCCTTTTGCGAAGACCACGTCGAGCTGCGCCCCATCTCGCCCTACGCCGCCACCAAGCTCGCCGGCGAAATGCTCGGCTACACCTACGCGCATCTCTACTCGTTGCCGGTGATCTGCCTGCGCTTCTTCACGGTCTACGGCCCGCGCCAGCGCCCGGACCTGGCCATCCACAAATTCACCGCGCTGCTCGAAGCGGGCAAGCCCCTGCCCATCTTCGGCGACGGCACCACTGGCCGCGACTACACCTTTGTGGACGACATCGTCTCCGGTGTTCTGGCCGCTCTCCACTACACACCCGCACGCGGCGGCCGCAGCGCCGTGCCCTTCGACATCTTCAACCTCGGCAATTCCCATCCGGTGAAGCTGAACGAACTGGTCGAGCTGCTCGAACGCGTGACGGGAAAGAAAGCCATCCGCGACCCTCAGCCGTTGCAGCCCGGCGACGTCCCGCTCACCTGGGCCGACCTCTCTAAGTCCGCCCGCCTGCTGGGCTACAAGCCTGCGACACGCCTCGAAGATGGCCTGAAAAAGTTTGTGGCCTGGTACCGCGCCGTCGACCCTTCCCGCCGCGCGTAGGGCAACCGGCAGGCTTGCCCAACCGGTCGCCCGCTTCCGCCAGATTCAATTTAGACGCCGTCTCGCAAACGCTCTTTGTTGTGCCGCCGTCAGAGCTCGGCTTCAGCCGTGCCGTAAATGCCGCATGAACACGGGGGCTTCAGCCCCCAAGGTAAGAACCTTGACGTTGCGCAGCTCCTTGCGGGTGTTTATGAGACAAGTCTTAGTTGCTCTGTGATGTCTTCTGCCGCAGCGCGCGGGAGAGAAACAGCAGCGCCTGCTGCACCCGCGCCAGGCCCAGTCCCCAGCGCAGTTCGGCCTGTTCCGGCGTGGTGCCGCGCGCGCGGAGGTGGAACGCCAGCGCGTGCCCGGCACGCGCAGCGGCGTGGAAGTAGCAGAAGGGGATGTGGAACTCGGCGTCCAACGTGTCCGGCGCGGTGTCTTTCTCCAGCAGCTCGCGCAGGTGCATCAGCAGCGCCTCGTAGTTTTCGCGCTGGAAATTCAACTCCGCCCGCGCAAAGACCAGCGCCACGCGCGACGCAAATGCATAGGCTCCCGATGCCACCGCCGCATCCTGGGAGAGCGCCGTCTGCGCCTTCACCGTGGCGAAGATGGAATCGCTGCCGTTCACTAGCGTCAGGAAACTCCGCAGCGCCAGGTGCCGCCGCGCCGGCTCGATGTGCTCCAGCGCCGCGGGCTGTTCGCGCAGGTCGTAAAAGCAGCTTCCGCTCTGCGTCGGGCCCCACGGCACTTCCAGCCGGTACGGCTTCTCCCCCGCCTCACTGGCTACCTGCACGCGCATGCGCCGAAACTACACCGGCCCGCCAGGCGAAACAACAAAAAACAAAATTGCGTCCCCGAGCCACGAGACACCGGGAGAATAAATCCGTGCAACCCTCCTGTTCAGGAGTGTGCTTTTTGCTTTTTGCTTTTTGCTTTTTGCTTTCTGCTTTCTGATTTCCGGCCTCTTCTTTGACCCGTGCCTCCCTGGTGTCTTGCTGCTCAAGGCCGCCAGGAGGAATAGACGTGGTCGCTCTTCTTCTGCGACGCGTGGCAGGGGAAACACTCTTTCGCCGCGTCTTTCACCCTGCGCTGCGTGGCCTCACCGGCGCCGAAGGCCTCAAAGCCCCAGCCGCCGGTAGCGGCAAACCGCTTCGCGTCCTTCACCATCGTCGCGAGCACCTTGCGGTTCCCTTCCACGTACGCCCCGCCCTGGAGGTTTGCTTCGAGCAGATCGAAGACGAACACGCTTCCGTCCGGATAGACGCCGCCTTTCTTGACCGCCGCCGCGCCCTTCGCGTTCACGTACACGTGGTGGATCCCTCCGAACGCGCCGAAGAGCGGATGCGATTTGTCGTGGATCACCATGGACTTTACGTGCGTCCAGTTCCGGTAGCCTGCGGGATACGCAACGGCCTCGGCGGCCTTGACGCCCTCCGCCTTTTTCTCTTGCGCCGACGCCGTGGCCAGCACTCCGGCGCCGACCAGCGCGCCCATCAGCAAACACGCCCCAGCCATTCGCACTCCCGTGCGCTTCATTTCGTTTTCCTCCTGAGCTCGACTTGCGACCACCGCCCGGTGGTCGCCCCCCACTCTAGCCAGCCGCGGCGCGCTGTCAAGGCGCAGCCCGGGCATTAACCCGCCCGCTACGCGCAAACTTGCGATACGCAAACCCGGCAACAGCGGCCGCCACGGAAAAAGGCTTGACACCGCTGCTGTACTAATGTATTAGTACAGCATGATTCTGCACGTGAACCCCTCGTCCGGCCTGCCCATCTACCTCCAGATCCAGTCGCAGGTGAAGCAGGCCGTGGCGGCTGGCGCCCTCCGCCCCGGTGATTCTCTCCCCTCGGTGCGCAATCTGGCCACCGACCTGCGCATCAATCCCAATACGGTTGCGCGTGCTTACCAGGAACTGGAACGCGAAAACGTGATCCGCACCGTGCCCGGCGGCGGCACCTTCGTGGCAGACAACGTCCCCGGCTTGCTGAAGACCGAGAAAGTGCGTCGGCTGCGGCCGCATGCCCGGCAGGTCGCCGTGGAAGGATTTCAGCTCCGTTTCTCTCCCGAGGAGATCCTGGAGCTGGTGCGCGAAGAACTCAGCAAACTGCGAGGAACGAAATGAGCGAACTGGCCATCCAAACCGAAAAACTCTGCAAGGCGTACGGAAAACTGCGCGCCGTAGACGGGCTCGACCTGTGCGTCCCGCGCGGCGCCGTTTATGGTTTCCTCGGCCGCAACGGCGCCGGCAAAACCACCACCATCAAGATGCTGCTTGGTCTGGTGCACCCCACCGCTGGTTCCGCGCGCGTGCTGGGATGCGATATCGGGCGGCAGCGCGTGGAAATCCTCCGCCGCGTCGCCTTCGTTGGCGAATATAAGGTTCTCTATGACCAGCTCACTCCCGCGGAAATGGTCCGCTTTACGCGCAGCTTCTACCCCGGCTGGTCGGACGCCGCAGCGGAAAAGTGCGCGCGGCAGCTCGAAATCCCGATGCAGCAGAAGTTCGCCAAGCTCTCCAAGGGCAACCGCGCCAAAGTATGGTTGCTGCTGGCACTGGGGCAGGCGGCGGAGTTGCTCGTGCTCGACGAACCCACGGCGGGGCTGGATCCCTTCATGAACGACGCGCTGCTGAAACTGCTCGCCGAGGACACGGCTTTCGAGGGCCGCACCGTGTTCTTTTCTTCGCATCACTTGGCCGAAGTCGAACAGATCTGCGACTGGGTGGGCATCGTGGACGAAGGCCACATGCTGCTGGAAGCGCGGCTGGATGATATCCGCGAGCACTACCGGCTGGTGATTGCGGCCGGACGCGATCTGCCCACCGGTCTGCAAATGCCCGTTGTGGTTGCCGCGCGCAACGGACAGTTTTTGCGGTATCTGGTGGCGCGCGACGCCGATGGGTTTGCCGCGCAACTCAAATCGCAGGGCGCGGCCGTGACAGAAGTTACGCCGCTCAGCTTGCGGGAAGTGTTTTTAGAACTTGTGCGAAAGGAGGACCCATGTATCTCTGGAAATGCTGGCGCGACACCCGCGGTAGCTTCTTTATCTTCCTAGGCGCCCTGCTGGCGGCGGGCGCGTACGGCGCCTACGTGAAATTTGACCCGTTTGGCGCGATTGCCGCCAAGCCGATGGAATCGCGTTTTGTTTGGCAGGGTTTGGCCAACGTGTTGCTGAACATGACGGTGGAATTGGTTCCGGTAGCCGGATTCATCCTGGGAGCGCTCGGAGTGGGGATGGAGTTTGAGAAAGGCACGGCGGATTTTCTGCTCACGCGCCCGCGCGCTCGCCGACGCTTCCTGTGGACAAGCTGGGGCTTGGGCGCAGCGCAGATGATCGCGCTGGCACTGTTGAGCCTTGCGGGCAACTGGCTAACGCGGAATGCAAGTTCTCCGACGGTGTTTGGGCTTGGCTCGGTGAATGTCCGTCTGCTCGCCGCGATGAGCGTTTTGGCCCTGCTCTGCTACACCGTCACCTGCCTGATGACTACTCTGGCGCGCAACAGCCGAAACGGCACGGCTCTCGCCCTGGTTGCCATTTCGGCGTATACCGCATTGTACTGGTGGCTCCGCTTATGGTACGAGATCAAAATCCCCATTTTCTGGGATCTATTGGAACGCGCTGCTCGCACGGCCGAGTTCCCGTTCACCGCCGTGGTGGGCTGGCTCACGGTCTGCTTGGCGCTCATGTTCGTGGCTCAATTCCGTCTGGACCGGGCGGAGGTGTGATCGTCCAGCCCTCATGCGAACCCCGTTCGCGCGGTTGGTGAAAATAGCGGATTCGCGTATAATCAACGATTGTCCGTGGCCTGACGACGCGGCTGTAGCGCAGCCACTCCTGGCTGCGCTTTTCAATCAAGGGTGCAGGCAAGAGTGCCTGCGCTACCCGCGCATCCCGATCCCGAAGCTTCGGGATTCGGGACGGCCCGGTGAAAGGAAGTTTCCTCAATGAAAGACGGCATCCACCCCGACTACCACGAAGTCACCGTGGCCTGCGCCTGCGGCCACACCTTCAAGACGCGCTCCACCGCCAAGGGCAACATCCTGCGGGTGGAAATCTGCTCCAGTTGCCACCCCTTCTTCACCGGCAAGCAGAAGCTGATTGACAGCGCCGGCCGCGTCGAGCGCTTCCAGCGCAAATACGAAAAATACGACAAAGCCGCCGCCAAAAAGTAGGGGCGACCGGCAGGTCGCCCGATTGCGGCTCCGCTCGCTCTGCCCCGCTATCCTTTGTGTGCGCACGTAGGGGCGACCGGCAGGTCACCCTGTCGCGGCGCGTTTAGCCCGCCGCCTTCTGTGACAGCGTAAAGCTGCTGCTGCTCCGGGTCACTCCAATTCCTCAACGGTTTCATCGCTTGCCCGTTGTACAATGCCGCGCGGATGGCCTCGCAACCTTCCATGTCACACGACGCGCCGCAAGAATCCCTCGTCGAATCGGCGCTCCCGCGCGTCACGCTGCGCAACTTCTTCTCCCATCCCTACGACTCCGCCATCGCCGCGGCGCGCACCTGCTATGCCCCGCGCCTCATCGGCCCGGAAGAAGTCACCGATAAGCAGCGCGTGAACATCGGCGCCGCCACCTTCTACGGCGGGCATCACACCGTCTTCCAGCACGCGCACTTCGAGTTCGGCCTGGAAAACGTCAGCCGGCAGTTTGTCTGGTCGTTTCTCCACGCGCATCCCTTCTACAACTCCGAGCAGCAGTCGCAGCGCTACGTCCGGCTGGACAAGGCCCGCGCCTACGTCCCGCCGCCCTCGCCGCAGTTCGGCGCGCAAGAGCGCGCCATCTACGAGCGCGCCGTGGCCCGCGCCTGGGACTCCTACCGCGAACTCACCGCGCTGCTGAAGCCCGACGCCCGCGCCATCCTCGCGGACATCTGGCACGTCAGTGCCGTGTCGCACCCCAAGCGCGTCGAGAAAGTCGAGCGCCAAGCCGAGAAGCGCGCCATCGAAGTCGCGCGCTACGTCCTCCCCGTCGCCGCGTTCACCACCATGGTGCACACGCTCTCCGGCATCGTGCTGCACCGCCTGTGGCGCATGCAGGCCGCCAGTGACACGCCCAGCGAAGCAAAGCTCGTCATTGGCGAAATGGTTGCCCGCGTCCGCGAAGTGGACCCGCAGTTTTTCGACCGCTTCGACAACGCCCCGCTCCACGACCTGCCCGAATGGAGACAATCGCAGGCTGACGGCGATGCCTTCGCCCGCGAGTTCGACGCGCGGCTCGCCGGAAAAACCTCTGTGCTGGTGGACTACTCCGCAAACGCCATCCCCGTGATGGCGGACGCCTACCGCGCCGTCCTCGGCCTCACCCGCGATGCATGCTCTGACGCAGAGGCGCTCGACCGCCTGCTCAACCCCGCGCGCAATCTCTATCGCCTGCAAACGCTCAACATCGGCGTGCATGCCCCGATGATGCGCGCGCTCCAGCACGCCAACTACACGTTTGCGAAAAAAATCAGCCACACCGCCGACAGTCAGGATCAGCGCCACCGCATGGTCCCCGGCTCGCGCCCGCTGCTGCTGCTTTCCGACACGCGCGCGCCCGACGCCATCCTGCCCATGCTCATCGCGCAGAACGCGCGCGCCCGCGAACTTTATGAGCGCGCCACGGCCGACGTCTGGGCCGCCAAGAACGAATTACTCGACCGCGGCGTCGCTCCCGAGTTCGCGCTCTATCTTCTGCCCAATGCCAAGGCCATTCGCCTGGTCGAATCCGGCTCGCTGCTCCACCTGCTGCACAAGTGGACCATGCGCACCTGCTTTAACGCCCAGGAAGAGATTTATCAAGCCTCGATGGAAGAAATCGCACAGGTCCGCACCGTGCATCCCGAGCTGGCCCGCTACATCGGCCCGCCCTGCCACCTCCGCGCAGGCATCACCACCCCCATCTGTACCGAAGGCTCCCATTTCTGCGGCGTCAAAGTCTGGCTGGATTTTCCCAACATCCAGCGGCGGATATGAGACCCAAAGCTGCTTTGCGCCCTTTCTGACTTATGTTGGGGGGATTGAAATGAACGCCATCCTGTTTGATGCCTCGGCAGTTGTTTCCTGGTATTTTGACGAAAGTTCCCGTGCGAAGGAATCTCTATCCAGAATCCTCCGATTGAAAGAAGAACTGGGTTGTATCCTCTACCTCCCCAACATCTGCATACCGGAGGTCTTGAATGCTTTCGCAAGGCGGAGGCAAGAACACAACAAATCCGGGCACCGTCTGAGTCGCACCGAATACACTGCTAATTTGGACAGATTCAAAAGAGACATCCACTGGGGCAAGTTGTTTTATCCTTACGATCTTAACAGGTATCACATGATTGCCGCGGACGAAATCATCCCTTTCGAATACGAGGTTAAGAGACAAGCGAAAGGGGACAAAGACAAGCAATACGACCGCCTGAGCGGTTTTGACATCTTGGTGATTGCAATGGCGTCCGAATTGGCCTTTGTACACGGGCCCGAAAGGAGCTTTTTAGTGACAGGCGATTCTAGGATGAAGCGAGTTTGTGATGCTATCAAAGCCACCCCGCCTAAGGAACGGGCCCACAGTCGGGGACCAAGGTTCTTCACAGATATTCCCGCTGGTCGGTGGCCAGCTCCCCGTTGTTTTGACATTAGAAACGATGACCCCATTCACATACCCCCGGTGATCAGCGGCAGGCCAGCCGACGGCCTGAGAGCGTGAGAACATGACCCGCCGCGCATCAATCGCTTACTATTTCGCTGCCATCACGCTGGGCAGCTTTTTTCTTGCAGTCACTTATTACGTACACTTCCTAATGACCGGCGCGCCGCGTGAAAATATTGGGCGCGATTTTCTGGCCACTTACTTTTTCACGCTCATGCTCACGCTCGTGCCCATGCTGCTCTGCGCATTCCTGCTGCGCCGGGCGGCAGTTGCCTTTCGATGGAGCGCGCCCTGGCCGTGGATGCTCGTCGGCGCAGCGCTTTTCCTGGCGATTGTCCAGGCCCTCGGCTGGCTGGGCAACGCCTTCGAGAGCGACAAAATGGTCGTCGAATGGTGGCGCATGGTGCTGACTTTTGTGCTCGTAGGCCCCATGCTCGCTGTGAAGCAACCCTTCTGGCTGCCGCTCCCCGCCGGCGCCCTCACCGCATTCCTTCTCTACCGAGTGCACCGCGCTTTCGAAGATGCGCCGTCGCCAGCCTCGTAGGGGCAGACCTCCCGAAGCTTCGGGAGTGCCTGCCCCGGGGCCGCCCATACAAACAAAACACACGATTTGCCGCGCCGTTTGACTTCCCTCCCATTCGCCGCTATGCTGGTCACTGGATTTGCTGCCATGTTCGCCGCCTTCTATTAGCTGATCTCCTCGAGCCCGCTCGGGCTTCCCCCGACGCGCATTTCCCTATTTTCTATTTTCCATTTTCTATTTTCGCCTTTGAGGTTTTCCCATGGCTGCTCTGACGCTTTTTGAAAAACTCGACCAGATCGAGACCCGCTACGAGGAGCTCACCGCGCAGCTCTCGTCGCCCGAGGTGACGAACGACTCCGCGCGCTTCCAGAAGCTCGCCCGCACGCACGCCGAGATGTCCGCCATGGTCGCCAAGTACCGCGAGTGGAAGCTGATCGAGAAGGGCCTGCGCGAAACGCGGCAGATGCTGATGGAAGCCGAAGACGCCGACATGAAGCAGCTCGCCCACGACGAGCAGCGCGACCTCGAAGCGCGCAAGGAAGCCGTCGAGCGCGAATTGAAAATCCTCCTCATCCCGCGGGACCCCAACGACGAGAAAAACATCATCCTCGAAATCCGCGCCGGCACCGGCGGCGACGAGGCCTCGCTTTTCGCCGGCGACCTCTTCCGCATGTACTCGCGCTACGCGGAATCGCAGGGCTGGAAGGTCGAGGTGCTGGAAAGCTCGCCCGGTTCGCTGGGTGGCTTCAAAGAAATCATCGCCGCGATTTCCGGCCGCAAGGTCTACTCCAAGCTGAAATACGAAATGGGCGTGCACCGCGTGCAGCGCGTCCCGGAAACCGAGCAGCAGGGCCGCGTGCACACCTCCGCCGCCACCGTCGCCGTGATGCCCGAAGCCGAGGACATTGACATCAAGATTGAGCCGAAAGACATCCGCGTGGACACCTTCTGCTCCTCCGGCCCCGGCGGGCAATCGGTGAACACCACCTACTCCGCCGTGCGCATCACCCACCTGCCCTCGAGTCTGGTGGTTTCCATCCAGGACGAAAAATCGCAGATCAAGAACAAGGCCAAGGCCATGCGCGTCCTGCGCACGCGCCTCTACGAGATGGAGCAGGAAAAGCAGCACGCGGCCATCGCCGCCGAGCGCCGCGGGGCCATCAAATCCGGCGACCGCTCGGAGAAGATTCGGACGTATAATTACCCGCAGAACCGCGTCACCGACCACCGCATCGGCTTCACCCTGCACCAGCTCGACCAGGTGATGGAGGGCAAACTCGGGCCGCTCGTGGATGCGCTGGTGACGCATTACGAAGCCGAACGCCTCAAGCAGGAATTGGTCGAAGCGTAAGTCGCACGGGCCTCCAGGCCTGTCCGGCAAGAACGGTTCAGCAGCGCCGCCGCGCAATCTCAACCAAGGGTCACCAGCCGCGGGTCACTGCCATGGACATTCGCACCGCACTGAAGGAAGCCATGTTCCGCTTGCACGAGGCGCGCGTTCCTTCCCACTCGCTCGCTGCGGAGCTGCTGCTGATGCATGCCACCGGGCGCGACCGCGCCTGGCTCTTTGCCCACCCCGAAGAATCGCTGGAGTCCGCGCACGCCCGGCACTTCTTCGAACTCGTCGCCGCCGCGCTGCCGGCACGCCCACGCAGTACCTCACCGGCAAGCAGGAATTCTGGGACCTGGAATTTGAAGTCACGCCGGACGTGCTCATCCCGCGCCCGGAAACCGAGCACGTGGTTGAAGTCGCCCTCGAGCGCATGGGCCACCACCGCCCGCCGCGTCCGGCTGCATCCGGCGCCGGGCTGCGCATCGCCGATGTAGGCACCGGCTCCGGCTGCCTCGCTGTGGCGCTGGCCGTGGAATTCCCCGGGGCCACCGTCGTGGCCACCGACGTTTCAGCAAAGGCCCTCGACGTCGCCCGGCGCAACGCCGCCCGCCACGGCGTCGCCAACCGAATTGAATTTCACGAATGCAATCTGCTCGATCCTTTTCTCCACTCGCCTGCCCGCCGAAGCCTTGGCGATGGCGGGCCTTTGGCCCGCCCCCCGAAGCCTTGGCGAAGGCGGGTCACTCCCCTGCCCGCCGAAGCCTCGGAGAAGGCGGGCCACTCGCCACTGCTCTTCGACCTTATCGTCAGCAATCCGCCCTACGTCGCCCGCGAAGAAGAGCACGCGCTTCCCCGCGAAGTCCGCGAGCACGAGCCGCACGCGGCGCTGTTCGGTGGGGAAAAGGGCCGGGAACTCTACGCCCCGCTCATCCGGCAGGCCGCGGCGCTGCTGCGCAGCGGCGGCACGTTGGTCTGTGAGATCGGCTATAACGCGCTCGGCCGCGTCCGCCCGCTCCTGGACGACGAAGCTGTGTGGAACTGCGTCGGCGTCACCAATGACCTCGCCGGCATTCCCCGCGTCCTCGCCGCCGAACGCGTCTAGCGCCGGCGCCTGGCCGGCGGTTGCTCACCGTTGGTAGGGGCACGATATATCGTGCCCCTGCCTTCCCCTGCACTGTTGCCGTCGAACGCGTCTGATTGTGCTGTAGGGGCAGGCACCTGGGCTTGCCCCTACAAATTCACATGCCCGGCGCGTAATCTATTCCCGTGCCGAAACTCGCCTCTTTCCGCGCTAAGAAAACGCACACGGCTCAGGAGCCGCCTTCGTCCTCTACCTCCTCTACCTCGATTCTTCACGTGGACATGGACGCCTTCTTCGTCTCCGTCGAATTGCTTTCGCATCCCGAGCTGCGTGGCAAACCCGTCGTCGTCGGTGGGCGGCCCGACCAGCGTGGCGTGGTTTCCGCGGCCAGCTATGAAGCGCGCCAATTCGGCATCCACTCGGCTATGCCGTTGCGCACCGCCGCGCGCCTCTGCCCGCACGCGGTTTTTCTCGACGGCCGTCACCATCTCTACTCCGAGTGGAGCGACTGCATCTCCGCCATCCTCGCCAAGTATTCGCCCCTCGTGGAAATGGCCTCCATTGACGAAGCCTATCTCGACCTCACCGGCACCGAGCGCCTGCTCGGCCCGCCCTTCGCCGCCGCGCACAAGTTGCGCGAAGAAATTTGGCAGCGAACGCAGCTACCCGCCTCGATGGGCCTCGCTGCAACGCGCCTGGTCGCCAAAGTGGCCAGCGACCTGGCCAAGCCGCGCGGCCTGCTCTGGGTCCCCGCCGGCAGCGAAGAAGCCTTCCTCGCGCCGCTCTCTGTGCGCAAAATCCCCGGCATCGGCAAAGTCACCGAAGCGGGCCTCCACGCTCTGGGCATTCACACCGTCGGGCAGCTCGCCGCCGTGCCGCTCGAAAAACTCGAAGAAGCTTTCGGGCAGTGGGGCGTCGCGCTCTTCCGCAAAGCGCGCGGCCAGGACGCCTACGAATTCTTCGTGGACGCCGAGCCCAAGTCCATCTCCCACAACCACACCTTCGGCGTGGACATTGACGACGAGGAGGTGCTGCTCTCCACACTCAGCCATCTCTCCGAAAAAGCCGCCAAGCGCCTGCGTGACTCCGGTCTCCTCGCCCGCACCATTTCCGTCACCATTCGTTACAAAAGCTTTAAGACCATCACTCGCGCCAGGTCTCTCCGCGAGCCCACCAGCCTCGACTCCGTGATCCTGCGCACCGCGAAGCAACTCTTCCTCGCCAACTGGGACCGCCGGCAAATGATCCGCCTCGTCGGCGTCGAGCTTTCCGCTTTCGAGCACGCCGCGCCGCAGCTCGATCTGCTCGATGCGGGCCGCCGCGAGCGCCTGGAAAAACTCGCCCGTGCCACTGATCGCCTGCGCGACCGCTTCGGCTTCGACAAAATCCAGCGCGGCGGCTCCCTCCGCCTGCCCGACGAATGACGCCTCGCTGCGGTCCTCGACCTCCGTTGCCATGGCCTGTATTGTCTCCTGGCCTTTTCTCGCCACTCGTCACTCGCCACTCGCCACTGATTTATAATGCTTCCGCAATGCCTGCCACACAGAGCACCGCTCCGCAAAAGCCGCCATTCGACCTGAACAAGGGTTTCACCCGCCTCCGCGCCGCCGCCGACGGCTTCTGGCGGCGCGTCAGTGAAGGCCTCGAGCTGGCCGACCTCTGGGCGCAGTTCAAGGCCGAAGCCCGGGCCAGCTACGGGCTCTACTCCGCCGAGGTGGATTGGAAAACGCTGGAACGCGAGTCCGTCTTCCGCCGCTACTGGAGAATTGCTCAGGCCTTCTTCTGGGCCATGCTCAGCAAGCTTTCTCCCGCGCGCCGCGTCCTGCTGTTGATTTCCCTCATCTTCGTTCTGATGGGCCGCTTCACCCTGCGCGGTGGGGAGGTCACCCTCGACTTCGAGCTCCGCGGGTTCGGCATTATCGGCCTGCTTCTGCTCCTGGCCATGGAGCTGGCCGACCGCGTCACCATGAAGCGCGACCTGGAAATCGCTCGCGAAATCCAGCGCTGGTTGGTTCCCGAGAAACCTCCCAAGGTGGACGGCGCGGACATCGCCTTTGCCACGCGCCCTGCCAACACCGTCGCCGGCGACTACTACGACGCCTTCTTCCGCACGCCCGCCGTGGCTTCCGATTCCAAGCGCCTGCTGCTCGTCGTCGCCGACGTCGCCGGCAAGAGCGTCCCCGCGGCGCTGCTGATGGCCACCTTCCAGGCCAGCCTGCAAACGCTCTCTTCGGCGGCTACCTCGCTCGCCGAACTCGTCGCTGGGCTGAACCGCTACGCCTGCGCGCACTCGCTCGGCGGCCTGCGCTTCACCACCGCGTTTCTTGCCGAACTCCATCCCGCGACGCGCGCGCTCACCTACATCTGCGCCGGGCACAACGCCCCCATGCTCCACCGCGTCACCGGCGGCGTCGAACGCCTCGACGCCGGCGGCCTTCCGCTCGGCATCGAAGCGAAGGCGCAGTACGATTCCGGCCGCGTGCAGCTCGGCGGCGGTGATTTGCTGGTCATCTTCACCGACGGCCTGGTCGAAGCCTTCAACGATCGCGGCGAGGAATACGGCGAAGCCCGCCTGCTCGAAATCCTCAACACCGTCCCCGGCGAAAGCGCCGCGGAGACGCTCCGCTTGATCATGCAGTCTGCGGACCGCTTCGTCGGTGCCACCCGCCAGCACGACGACATCACGGCCTTGATCCTGCGCGCCATTTGAGACACCAAGTAAGCAAGTCAGGGCGCAGGGAAGTAGGGACGAAGGCGCACGCTTTTCCGCTGTCTTTTCGCTACTTCCTTACCTCCCTACTTCCTCACTTCCTTCCTCCGCCACTCCTGTCTCATAATGCAGCCATGACGCCGCGCGAACTGGCCAACAAAATCTGCCGAGCGCTCTATGCCGCCGGCCACCAGGCTTACTTTGTGGGCGGCTGCGTGCGCGATCTGGTGCTCGGGCGTGAGCCCGCCGATTTTGACGTCTCCACCGACGCTACGCCCGACCGCGTGCTCGAATTGTTCCCGGGCAGCATCACCGTGGGCGCGCAGTTCGGCGTCATTCTTGTCGCCGAAGACTCCGCCAAAGTCGAAGTGGCCACCTTCCGCAGCGACATCGGCTACTCGGACGGCCGCCACCCCGATCGCGTCATCTTCTCCAGGACGCCGCAGGAAGACGTCCTGCGCCGCGACTTCACCATCAACGGCCTGCTGATGGATCCGCGCTCAGGCCAGGTGCTCGACTTCGTCGGCGGCCGCGCCGACCTCGCCGCGAAGACCATCCGCGCCATCGGCGAGCCCGAACGGCGCTTTGCGGAAGACAAGCTGCGCATGGTGCGCGCCGTGCGCTTCGCCGCACGCCTCGGCTACGCCATCGAGCCGGCCACCTTCGTAGCAATTCGTCAGCTTGCGCCGCAAGTGAAAATCGTCTCCGCGGAGCGCCTCCGCGACGAACTCACCAAGCTCCTCACCGAAGGCCAGGCCCGCCGCGGCTTCGAGCTGCTCGATGAGTCCGGCCTGCTTGCCGAGTTGCTCCCCGAAGTCGTCAAGATGCACGGCGTCGCGCAACCCCCGCAGTTCCATCCCGAGGGCGACGTGTGGATTCACACCCGCCTGATGCTGGAAGGCCTCCCGGCGGGCTGCTCGCCCACGCTGGCCTGGGGTGTGCTGCTGCACGATGTCGGCAAGCCGCCCACCTTCGCTCCGCCCAGCGGCCCCGACGGGCGCATCCGTTTCGACGGCCACGTGGAAGTGGGCATGCGCATGGCCGAGGAAATCTGCTGCCGCCTGCGCTTCTCCAACGAAGACACGGAGCAGATCGTCGCGCTGGTCGAGCACCACCTGCGCTTCAAGGACGTCGAGCGCATGCGCGTGGCCACGCTCAAGCGCTTCGCGCGCCTGCCGCGCTTCGACGAGCATCTCGAACTGCACCGCCTGGATTGCCTGGCCAGCCACGGCCTGCTCGATAGCTACCACTTCGTACGCCGCTTCCTCGCTGAAACTCCGCTCGAGCAGGTTCGCCCGCCGCGCCTGCTCACCGGCGACGACCTGAAGGCCCTGGGCCTGGCACCCGGCCCGCGCTTCAGGCAGCTCCTGCTCGCCGTCGAAGATGCGCAGTTGGAAGGCCGCCTGACCACCCGCGAGCAGGCCCTCCAGTTCGTGCGCGAAAAGCTTCCCAATTCAGCAGGCCAGTAAGATAACGAACGGGAAACACAGTCAGCGGCTGTTGGATTTCCGAGGGCCAATGCCGAAGAGTCCAAAGGGGCGCGCTTCAGGGCCAGACTCTCCACCACTCTCTTTCCAGGCAACCGAAAGCACAGGCCCTGTCACGATAGCTTGCAGTCTTCCGCGTGGTGGACTATTACTTATGTATGGCGCAGTGCGGGAATGCCGGAAACTGTGCCGGGGAGATTGCATCTAACTGAGAGGGGTTGGTATCCCTGGTGCTGTTCTCTAGAGCTTGAAGCGAGGGCTGGATTATGACTGACAAACCGATGCGCATCCCGGACGAGCTTTCCATTCTCCCCGTGCGCGATACCGTGCTCTTTCCCGGGGCCATTTTGCCGCTTACGGTGGGCCGCGAGAGTTCTCTGGCCTTGCTGAATTCCTTGCAGGGCGAGGAAAAAGTTCTGGGCGTCGTTGCCCAGCTTGATCCCCGCGTGGAAGAGCCCTCCGCCAGCGACCTGCACTCCGTGGGCACCGCGGCCAAGATTCACAAGATGGTGCGCATGCCCAACAACAACATGGTCGTCTTCCTCGAGGGCCTGCGGCGCATCCGCGTGGTGGAGGTGGTCACCTTCCGCCCGTACCTGAAGGCGCGCGTCGAGCCCCAGCCGGACATCATCGGCCCCATGGACGCTGAACTCACCGCGCTCACCCGCAACGCTCAGGAACTTTTCCGCAACGTCGTCTCCCGTTCTCCGCAGCTCTCCGACGATTTGCAGGGCGTGGTGCTCAACATTGACGACCCCGGCCGCCTGGCCGACTTCATCGCCGGCACCCTGCCTTCCCTTTCCACCATCATCCGCCAGGAACTGCTGGAGACGGCCAGCGTCCGCGTGCGCCTGGAAACCCTGATCCGCGAACTGAGCAAGGAACTCGAAGTCCTCGAGCTGCGCAACAAAATCCAGGAGCAAGTGCAGGAGCAGGTCAGCCAGAGCCAGCGCGAATACCTGCTGCGCGAGCAGATGAAGGCCATCCAGAAGGAACTCGGCGAATTCGACGACGTGCAGACCGAGGTTGAAGAGTTACGCAAGAAGGTGGAAGCCTCCGGCATGCCCGCGGAGGCCCGCAAGGAATGCGAGCGCGAGCTGAAGCGGCTCTCCAAGATGACCCCAGCCTCCGCCGAATACATGGTCTCCCGCACCTACTTGGAGTGGATGACCTCGCTGCCGTGGACCAAATCCTCCGGCTCGGCGGAAATTGACATCGTCAAGGCCCAGGGCATCCTCGACGAAGACCACTACGACCTGGAAAAAGTGAAGGAGCGCATCCTCGATTATCTGGCGGTGAAGAAGCTCCAGCCGGGCATGAAGGGCCCCATCCTGTGCTTCCTCGGGCCGCCGGGGGTGGGCAAGACCTCCCTGGGCAAATCCATCGCCCGCGCACTGGGCCGCAAGTTCGTGCGCATCTCCCTGGGCGGCATGCACGACGAGGCGGAAATCCGCGGCCACCGCCGCACGTACATCGGCGCGCTGCCCGGCCAGATCATCCAGGGCATCCGCCGCGGCGAAACCAACGACCCCGTCTTCATGCTCGACGAAGTGGACAAGCTCGGACGCGATTTTCGCGGCGATCCCTCCGCCGCCCTGATGGAAGTCCTCGACCCCGAGCAGAACTCCGCCTTCCGCGACCACTACCTCGACGTGCCCTTCGATCTCTCCAAGGTCATCTTTATCTGCACCGCCAACTGGATTGACCCCATCCCCGAGCCGCTCCGCGACCGCATGGAGCTCATCGAGCTCCCGGGCTACACCGAGGAAGAAAAGATCTTCATCGCCCAGAAATACCTGATCCCCAAGCAGGCCACCGAGCACGGCCTCAAGGTGAATGAGCAGATCGAGTTCACCGAGGACGGCCTGCGCGAGATCATCCACAGCTTTACCCGCGAGGCCGGCGTGCGTAGCCTGGAGCGCGAGATCGCCACCCTCTCCCGCAAGCAGGCTCGGCGCATGGCCGAAGGCAAGATGGAAAAGCTCGTGGTCACCGCGGAAGTCGTGCGCGAGCATCTCGGCGTTCCCAAGTTCCGCGCCGAAAAGGAAGTCGAGGAGCGCGTCAAGCAGCCCGGCGTCGCCGTGGGACTGGTGTGGACCCCCGCCGGCGGCGACGTCGTCTTCATCGAAGCCAGCCGCATGCGCGGCGGCAAGCAGTTCACCATGACCGGCAGCCTCGGCGAGGTGATGCAGGAGTCCATGCGCGCTGCGCTTTCCTGGGTGCGCTCCAATTCTGAGCGTTACGCCATTGACCCCGACTTCTTCTCCACCCAGGACATTCACATCCACGTCCCTGCCGGTGGCATCCCCAAGGACGGCCCCTCTGCCGGCATCGCCATGGTCACCGCGCTCGTCAGCCTGCTCAGCGGACGCCAGGTGCGCCCGCGCGTGGCCATGACCGGAGAAATTTCACTTTCCGGCATCGTGCTGCCCATCGGCGGCGTGAAGGAAAAAGTCCTCGGCGCCAAGCGCGCCGGCATCCGCGTAGTGATCCTGCCGGAGGACAACGAGCCTAACGTGAAGCAGGACCTCCAGCCGCACATGCTCGAAGGCCTCGAGATCCACTACGTCAGCACGCTCGACCAGGTGCTTGAACTGGCTCTCTCCAAGCCTGAGCAGCCGCCCGCCGAAGCGCCCAAGCCCAGCGCACCGGAAAGCATGCCTGTTCCTTCTCCCATCGGCGCCCGCTCCGTGCATTAGTGTGGAG
>Ga0073934_10003898_pt1 | contig 26103 bp, 25 predicted proteins | sample LarsenN4metaG_FD_76834 | JGI IMG/M metagenome (GOLD analysis project Ga0073934, IMG submission 76834) | Hot spring sediment bacterial and archeal communities from British Columbia, Canada, to study Microbial Dark Matter (Phase II) - Larsen... ... | reverse complement strand
TGTCATCACGCTCCTCAGCGAGGCCCATCCGGATTATCCGGACGCCCGCGCCGCGGCCCGGGTGATTGAGACGATCGACAAGCTCCTCCTGCACACGGAGCTCGATGCGCAGCCCTTGTATCAGGAGGCCGAGCGGATCGAGATGCAGCTCAAGTCGATCCACCACCAGGCGGATGCCGCCAAGAAGCCGGCGACGCCCGTCCGGCCCAGCATGTACGGCTAGTCGCGCGTTTGACCCTGCAGGCGCTCGAAGACATTGTCGCGGGTGTTAGGCTTCGGAATCGTATGGGTCTTCCTCGGCCGCCGAGGGGCTCCCGCGGTACCGCAGGTTGTGTATGCCGCGGCCCGGAGGACGGCCGAGGGCGATCGGAGCCTGCGGGCGAAACGCTGGGCCGTCCCGCCCGCCTGCTCACCCGGGCGCCGATTCCGCCGGGAAGACGAGAACACGATTCGCGGCGCCTTCGGGGCGAATCTCAAAGCGGGTGCCGAGGATCGATCCCAACAGCCAAAGCATCGTCCGCACGTGTTCCGAGACCTCCCGGACGAGGAACTCGGATGGCGCATCCGCCATCGCTGCGTACGCGAGGAGCTGGTCCGCCGCGTGAAAATCGAGGGTCGCGCCGCTCGCGATCTCGCGGAGGAGGGCATCTGCAGCCTCCTTGCCCACCTCCTCGGAGGGCTTGCCCCGCTCTGCGAGGCTGTCTGCGCCGAGGATCGAGCCCTCCGTCTCCGCCCATAGGACGAGGGCGCCTCCCTGCCCGATGGCGTCGTCCCCGGAGTAGACCCGCTCCTCGATCGCCGCCTCGCCGCGACCGACGAGCCGACGCATCGCCGCATGCTTGATGCGCTTCGGGATGTCCTCCTGAAGATGGGAAACGTGGACAATGCCTCGAATCCTGCGAAGGGGACCCTGCTCGGTCAGGCGGATCGGAGACCACGCCGCGGCGGGCCGGATCGCGACCTCGATCGCACCGCCGCCTCGCGGATAGTAGCCGCGACGCACCAAGACAACTTGCGCGTCTCCGCCGAAGTTTCGCAGCATCGGCAGGACGACCTTCGCGACGTAGTCGAGGGGCGGCGACCATCGAACATCCGTGCCTCCGAGGAGCTTCAGGGTCACGGTCGCCGGGGCCGCGAAGGCGACGGGGAGGCATGCCTGGAGGACCAACGTGACGCTCCCCGCGGTCCCAACGTCGAAGGTATAGCGGCCGCCCGCAATCGTCCCCGGTCGGAACACGATCTCCTTCGATCCGATGTCGAGGCCCTCGACCTCCGCGGCCGACAAGGCCGCAAGGGCGCGGATCGCGGTCAGGTGTTGCGCGGCGAGGCCCGGCTTCGGACGCCCGGCTCGGATGCGGGTGATTTTCACGGGAACCCCGCGCAGGGCCGCCAAGGCGATCGCCATGCGGAGGAGCTGCCCACCGCCTTCCCCATGGGCTCCGTCCACTTCGATCATGTCGGGATCGTCCTCGCCGTTCGCCGTCGGACCGCCTTGTAGGCTTCGACGACCGCGAACACGGACAGGCTGACGAGGAGGATTCGGACCCAGCTCTCGACCGGGAGGGGCCCGGTCCCGAAGGCGGGATAGAAAAACGGGACGTACAGCACCATGAGCTGCAAGGCCGCGGACGCGAGGACCGCATAGACGAGCTTCGGGTTCGAGAAGAAGCCCATGGCGCGCGCTGAGAGCCGCGGAGAGCGAATCGCGAAGACCAAGAAGAGTTCCGCAATCACGACCGTCGTGAAGGCCGCCGCCCGCGCTTGGGTCGCGGTGCCGCCTTGCTGGAGCTCCCAGAGGAAGATCCCGAGGGTGCCTGCGGTCAGGGCCGCGGCGACGAGGAGGATCACGTAGAGAATCTCCCGCGACAGGACGCCTTCCCTCGGGTTCCGGGGAGCGCGATTCATGATATCCTTCGGATAGGGGTCCACACCGAGGGCCAATGCGGGGAGGCCGTCCGTGACGACGTTGATCCAGAGGAGCTGGACCGCGAACAACAAGGGCAGGAAGTCCGGCGTGAGCACGAGGAGCGTGGCCAGGAGCATTATGAGGAGCTCGCCCGCATTTGCGGATAGGAGGAACGCGACGAACTTGCGGATGTTCTCGTAGATACCGCGGCCCTCCTCGACCGCGGCCACGATGGACGCGAAGTTGTCGTCCGTGAGGACCATGTCCGCGCTTTCCTTGGCGACATCCGTCCCCGTGATCCCCATCGCCACGCCCAGGTCCGACCGCTTCAGCGCGGGCGCATCGTTCACGCCATCCCCCGTCATCGCGACGACGTGGCCCTTCTTCCTCCACCCGTCCACGATCCGCATCTTGTGCTCCGGCGACACCCGAGCGTAGACCTTGATCTGCTGCACGTCTTGAACGAAGATTTCTTCGGGCACCTTGTCGAGCTCCTCGCCCGTGAGGGCCCGGTCCCCCTTCGATAGGATCCCCATCTCGCGCGCGACGGCCATCGCCGTGAGCCGGTGATCGCCAGTGATCATGACGACATCGATGCCCGCCCCTTTGCATCGCTCGATGGCCTCGATTGCGTCCCGCCGAGGCGCATCCATCATCCCGACGAGGCCGAGGAACGTGAGGTCCCTCTCGAGAGACTCCTCGCGTAAGGGCGGCACGCTGGAAGCGAACTCCCGGCGGGCGAGGCCGAGGACGCGGAGGGCCCGGGTCGCCATCTCCTGATTTCGGAACAGGTACTGCGAGCGGTCGTACTCCGTCAGAGGCGTCCGCACGCCGCCGACGAGGTGGTACGTGGACGCCGCGAGGATCCGCTCCGGAGCGCCCTTCACGTACAGGATCGCGCTGCCGAGCTCGGAGAGGCGCTCGTGCCGGGTCTCCTCCGGGATCCGCAGGACATCGCGGACCGTCTCCACCGACACCGGGGCGTGCAGGGTCGACATCTTCTTACGTTCCGAGGTGAAGGCGACCTCGGCGACCCGCGGGAGCTGCGCCTGCAGATCTTCCTTTCGCAGGCCCGCGCGCATCGCGGCGACGATGAGGGCCCCCTCCGTTGGATCCCCGTCCACCTTCCACCGGTCGCCCTCCTTCCTCACGGCGGCGTCGTTGCAGAGGAGCCCGCACACGAGGGCCTCCTGGAAATCCGGATGCGCACGGAGGTCCACGCGGGCCCCTTGATCCAGGATCTCTCCGGCCGGATCGAAGCCCTCGCCCTGGACGTCATAGGTCTTCGAGCCCACGAGGTACGCGCGGACGTTCATCTCCCCCTTCGTCAGGGTCCCTGTCTTGTCCGAGCAGATAACCGTCGCGGACCCCAGGGCCTCCACGGCCGGGAGCCTCCGAATGAGGGCGTGGCGCTTGACCATCCGCTGGAGGCCGAGCGCAAGGCAGATCGTTACCACCGCGGGGAGCCCCTCGGGGATCGCCGCGACCGCGAGGCTGACCGCCGTCAGGAAGAGGATCTCCATCTGCGCCGGGTTCTGCAGGTACCCGACGAGGAAGATGACGGCCGCGGCGACGAGCACAATGAGGCCGAGCTGTCGGCCGAGGCGGTCGAGCTGCCGCGTAAGCGGCGTGTCCTCCTTTGTCTCCTGCTGCACGAGGCCCGCGATCTTCCCGAGTTCCGTGGCCATCCCCGTCGCCGCGACGAGGGCGGTCCCGCGGCCGCCGTCCACGGACGTCCCCATGAACACCATGTTCTTCCGGTCGCCCAAGAAGACTTCGCCCGGGAGAGGATCGACAGTCTTCGTCACAGGCGTCGACTCCCCCGTCATGGGAGCCTCGTTCGTCCGGAGGCCCGCGGCTTCGAGGAGCCTCCCGTCCGCGGGGACCCGGTCCCCGGCTGCGAGGAGGACGATGTCCCCGGGCACGAGTTCGCGGGCGTCAATGAGGGTCGCCTCTCCTTCACGGAGGACCCGAGCCTTCGGGGCCGCAAGAGCCTTCAGCGCCTGCAGGGACTTCTCCGCACGATACTCCTGCACAAAGCCGAGGGCTGCGTTCATAATGACGATCGCGACGATCAGGACCGTGTCGTAGTACTCCTCGATCGCGCCGGAGAGGAAAGCGAGAATCCCTGAGATGATCGCGGCTGCGACTAGGACGATGACGAGGACACTGGTGAACTGGCTTAGGAAAATCCGCAGCGGGCTGATCCTCGTCGTCTGGACGAGCTCGTTGGGACCCGTACGGGCCAAGCGGGCCGCGGCCTCCGTCTTACTGAGGCCCGTGGGCGAGACGCCGGCACGCTGGAGGGCAGCCTCTCCGGAGAGGTTGTACCACTCCGCCGCCATGGCGCGCGTCGAACTCGCGAGAACGTAATAAACCCATCCGCGGTCTGCCGCCGGAGCCCGCGCGTCAGACAAAACGTGAGCTCGTCGTCTACCCCGCAGTTACTTATTTGTACGCCGTGCCCCGATACCGCGCCCGGGATGGGAACCTCGGTTCTGACGCCGTGCCACCCAGCGGCCACGCTCCGGCTCTGGGGGGCTCTCCCGGGAGACCGAACCGATGGCTGACCCGGCCTCCCTCATGTTCCAGGTCGGCGTCATCGCCATGGTTGGCTTCATCGGTGCCGCTCTCGCCCGGTCCACGCGCGTCTCGGTGATCGTCGGGTACATCATCGCCGGGATGCTCATCGGCCCGTTCATCCACGTCGAGGCCTTCGGGGCGTCTTACGACGGACTTCTCCAAGAATCGTCCTTCATCCAAGGCATCGCCCAGCTCGGCTTGGTCCTCCTCCTGTTCTTCGTGGGCCTCGAGTTCAGCATCGCCAAGCTCGCGCGCACGAAGGAGGCCGCGGCCGTCCTCGCGGCGACGAACCTCGGCGTGAACCTCTTCGCCGGTTTCGCCCTCGGCGCGTGGCTGGGATGGCCCCTCATCGACACCATCTTCCTGGCGGGCGTTGTGAGCATGTCGAGCTCGGCGATCGTCGCGAAGTCCCTCATCGACCTCAAACGGCTCGGGAACGCCGAGACGGAGTTCCTCATGGGAATGGTCATCCTCGAGTCCTTCCTCGCCATGTTCCTCCTGACGATCGTCAACGGCGCCATCGTGCCTTCCGGCACGGCGCCCTCCAACGTCGGCGCGCTTTTCCTTGGCGTCGCGCTCTTCCTCGGCTTCTTCGCGCTCCTCGCCGCGGTCGTCGTTCCCCATACCGTGCGACTCATCGATCGGATCAAGAGCGATGAGCTGTTCGTGCTTTTCGCCCTCGGGGCGGTGTTCCTCGCCGCCGCGATGGCGGGGGCCTTCGGCATCCCGGCGATCATCGGCGCCTTCTTCATGGGGATGGTCTTCGCGGACACGAAGATCGCGGGGCGGCTCAAGGTTCGGATGGAATCCCTCCGCGATGCCTTCGTGGCGATCTTCTTCGTGAGCTTCGGCATGCTCATCGACCCCGCGGCCTTGCCCCAGGTCCTCCCGATGCTTCTCATCGCGGTGCCCTTGGTCCTCCTCAACGATCTCTTCTTGACGTCCGCCCTCGCGTATTTCATCGGTTTCTCCGGTCGGGCGGCCACGGCAATCGGGACGAGCCTCGTCGCGCGCAACGAGGAGGCGATCCTGTACGCGAGCGTCGGGACGGGAGCGATCCAGGCGAACCCGAGCCTTTCGAACAACTTCGCGGGGACGTACCTCACGCCCTTCACCGGCGTACTGTGCATCGTGATGAGCAGCGTCGCGCCGCTCCTCATGCGGATGTCGACCGGACTCGCGGACTTCTTCGCGAAACGTATCCCGAGATCCCTTGTCTTCGGCGCCCAGGTCGTCCGGCGCACGTTGCGGTCGATTGTGATGCCCGCGGTGCTGCCCATCTACCGCCGAGGCCGTTTGTTCCAAGCCGTCTTGCTGTTGTATGCGGTATGGATCGTCACCCTCGCCGTGACGGATGGAGCCGTCCATCTCGCCTTGGCCCTGCTCACCCCGGTCGCCCTCTTCGGGGTCTGGGCGACGGCTCGGCACGCTTTCCGAGAGCCGGTCCGTCACACGGACTATGGGGTCGACGGCGGCCCCTTCGGCCGATCCGAAATCGAGGCTTTCGTCCTGCGCATCGTCGTGGGCGCCTTCGCCACGGTTGCCTTCGTGACGATCCTGTGGGAGTACTACTGGCCGGTCACGATTGGCATCCTATACGCGTACTTCCTGCTCATCGTGATCAGCATGAGGACGATCCACCGGCATCTCGGGCTCGAGCACACGGGGCAGCCTCCGAGGACGCGGCCCTCGCGGTTCGAGCGCACGTCCCGAATGTGGAGGGCGGCCGGCGGCCCCAACGGACGCCGCTGATCAGACCACGGGATAGACAACGTTCGCGATCCACGTCTCGTCCCCGATGGTCGTCTCAGGACCGTGGCCGGGGAGGACCCGGGTCTCCGGCGGCAGGGTGGCTAGGCGGCGAAGGCTCGAGATCATCCGCGCGGGGCTCCCGCCGGCGACGTCGGTACGGCCGCAAGTGCCGCGAAAGAGTGTGTCTCCCGAGAACAAGACCCCGGCCGAGGGGGCGTAGAAGGAGACGCTGCCCTCCGTGTGGCCTGGAGTATGCAGCGTGACGAGCGCGACGCCGCCGACGCGGACCTCGGACCCCTCCTTGAGGAGGACTTCCGCCTTTGAGGGTGGGGGCGGGACCTGGAGGTACCAACGCGGCTCGCGGGCGACCCGCTGGAGGCGCGCGACCTCCGCTTCGAAGATCGCGATCTTGGCGCCCGTCGCAGCCCGCAAGGGCTCGTTGTCGGCAACGTGATCCGCGTGGCCGTGGGTGTTCAGGATGTACTTGATCGTCGCTCCGACCTCGCGGGCCTTCGCGAGGAGCTCGCCCGAGCCGAGGGCCGTATCGATGACGAGGGCCTCCCGCGTTCCCTCGTCGACGACGAGGTACACGTTGTTGTCGAGAGGCGGGACCACGACGGACTCGATCTCCATAGGCGGCGTCGGGCAAGGGCCGAGTTCGCATAAAGCTGCCGACACGGGAGCCCCGCTAGGCGTGAACGTACTTGGCCGCGAGGTCGTGGATTACGTGTTCGTACCGCTCGTGTACGCCGAGATCCATCTCCTCTCGCTCGATGCGATCGAACTCGGCGGCCAGGGCGGACCGCTCCTCCGCCGACAGGGTGGAGCCCACCAAGGGTAAGAGCTTGGTGTTCTCCTGGAAGATGTGTTCCTCGAGGATCGTCACGTACGCCCTCGCCGATTTCGCGAATCGACTGCGGGCCTCCGCCTCGCCCGCGACAACCGCGGCCACGAGCGCGCGCATGTCGGCCACGAGCTTGCGCACTGCGGTGTGATCACCCTCGAGGCGATGCACGAGTACTCCGCCCTCCTCGGGCGAGGCCTTCACAAGGACGGGGAACAGGGCCTTCTCCTCTTTCGCATGATGACATTTGTCCGCGAAGTTGACGACGATGTCGAAGACCTTCTCGGGATCCGCCTTCGGGACCGCGCCGCCGCTCTGCACGGACGCCGCAATCCCCGTGAGTACGCGGAGGAGATGTTTGACGACTTCATGCTCTTCGCGCAGAATCTCGGCGGCCTCGGCCATGGGATGAGGCGAGGGCGCTTTCCGTAAGAAGTCTGCCTCCAAGGGAGACCGCTTGGCCGCTCCGATTGGGCAAGCTTAAGCCCGCGGGAGACATCGCGCTCCTTCCATGACCGTTGGCGGGCTGAACTTCAATTGTCCGCGATGCAACAATCCGCTCTTCTTCACCTTCAAGCTCGCGGACCAGGGGGACTCCCTCAAGCGAACCGTCAACTGTCCCGGCTGCCGAACCGCGTGGGCCGTGCACCTCGACATCCGACCCGAGTAGCGTGCCTTAAGCAAGCCTTATGGACCCACGCCCCTTCCCGTGGGTGGTGAAGCTTCCTCTCTTCCCGCTCCACGCCGTTCTCTTCCCGGGTGCGACGCTGTCCCTCCATGTGTTCGAGCCCCGCTATCGAGAGATGATCGGTCGCTGCCTCATGCACGACGAGCCGTTCGGCGTCGTGCTAATCCAAGAAGGCGAGGAGGTCGGAGGCCCGGCGATCCCGGAGCGGGTCGGCACGGAGGCCGCCATCATTGCGTCCCGCAAGCATCGGGACGGGCGCTACGACATCGTAGTCGAGGGGCGACGTCGGTTCGCCGTCGAGGACCTCGACCGGACGCGCGCGTACCTGCGCGGCGAGGTACGGCCCTTCGGCGAGCCCCTCGGAGAGGATGCCGAGACGATGGCGCAGGCGGTCGCAAAACTTTTCGAGGGAGTGTTGGAGTCCCTCGAGCTCGCGGGCCAAGCCATCGTCGACGAGACATGGCGGGAGCTGGATCCGGTGGCGCTCTCCTATCGCGTCGGGTGGGTTCTGCCCGCTTCCGACATGGTCAAGCAGGAACTGCTCGAGGCGCCCGATGCCGCCACGCGACTCCGCCGGGAAGCCGCACTCCTGATGTCTATCCACCGGATCGGGGCCGAAATCGGCGCAGGGTAGCGATCACGACCCGCAGGACCGAGGCGCCCTGCGGCAGATCGAACGATGAAGGGACTCAGGTGCGGGGCGCGGGAATCGAACCCGCGTTAGAAGCTTGGGAAGCTTCTGTCCTACCATTAGACTAGCCCCGCCCGCGGCGGAAAGCAACACAGGTCTATTTTTCGCTTCGCTTCGCAACGGAGACCCCAGGGGCAGCGCCGATCAGCGAGGTTCAGGATGGCGGGTCACTTCACGGTCTCGAGCTGGCTGATGACGTTCCATATCAGGGTGCGTCCGTGAAGCGGAATGTTCGGGTCGTTCGCCAGATCGTCCATGAGCATGATCGCGCTCGTGACCCGCAAGTCGAGGGGCTCATCTTTCTTCGTCAACCGGGCCTTCGCGTCCGTCGCGCCGCGGCGGATATTCCGCGGGATCGAGGTGTCCTCCGAGATCTGGTCGAGGATCTCCATGATCTGCTTGAGCTTCGTCTCGGTATCCATCCGACCACCCCCAGGCCTCCGCCATTTCCTCAACTTTGGACTCGAATCGCGCCGCTCTCCTTGTAGGTCGTCACAACCATCAAGGTCTTCGTGTCCTTGATCCCCGGGATCGGGGCCAGGCTGGATAGGACGAACTCCTTCAAGTTCTTGTAGTTTCGGAAGCGGGCCTTCGCCACGATGTCCGTATCCCCCGTCACGAGGAACACGTCCTGCACCGGGTCGAACTTCGCGATCTCCGTGGCAATCCGGTCCGCCTCCTTCGTGTCCACCTTCAAGGTGATCACGGCTGCGACCTGATCTTCTCCGTAGAGGGCCGTCAGGGCCTGTTCCATGTCGGCTCCTTGGGCCATCGCTCAAGGGAAACCGGAAGGCCGTATTAAGGTATGCGGCGACGCTGGCCGGTGCATTCCAATCGGCTCACGACCCTTGGACGGGGACGCTCAATCTCAGCCTCAGAACTTCGAGGCGACACCCATCGTGCCACTACTTCTGCCAGGGTAATCCAACAGGCTGCACGTCGCTCTCGCGGTAAAGCGTTCGATACGATGACCGTCGACGGTCTGCAGACCTCTTCGGCCCGCGGGGCGCCTGTGCGGCCCTCTCGATGAGAGTGTCGTGGGTGTGGGACCCCGGGCTTTGGGCGGGTGCGCTCGAACCTGATTCCGCACGGCCGTCGCCTCGGCAGATCGTTGGCGCACCATGTCTTCTGATGCCGCCGCGAGCCTATTCTGAGTGGTTCTCCAGAGTTGTGACGGCTAGAGCGTGAATCCGACAACTCTAAAGGCCTGAGTAAAAATGGCCGGTGGCACGCTAGCTCCGATCACCTTCAGCGTGCATGTCTGACCCGGGGCAGTCGTTAGCGAGACGCGTTCGACATTGTCGACGGTGCTCGAGGAGGCGTCCTTGGCACCATTTGGGCAGCTGACCTCCAGGTTTAGGTTGCTGAGGCCTATGACTTGATACTGACTGTTCATCTCGCGGTTCCAGACAAGCGTGAAGGTCACCGTATAGAAAGCCGGCAGGTAGACCGAGGTCGACCATGTTTGCCCGTTATTCACATACCCCGAATACGTGGATCCACTCCAGTAGGACTTGAAGGCGTCGATGTAGCTCCAAGCCCACGTCGGATCCCATGGATGGCTTCTCCAGAAGTAGTCTCCATTGATCAAGCGGGCCTTGAGCATTAGAGAGTCAGAGATCGGATACCTCTGTCGGAGCAGGGCAGCAAGTCCGGCAACGTGGGGAGCAGCATAACTCGTGCCAGTGTCATCCGAGAATCCGCCAGAAAGGTCCGTGGACTTGATGTCCTTCCCGGGCGCAATCATGTCGGGCTTGCCTCTGTTACTGTTCAAGACTCCGCGTCGGCTGCCGGACCAGACTTCGTCACCTAGCCTTGACGGCGAGTTCTTGTCGTCCGATGCTCCGACTGTGAGGACGTTGTAAGCGGCCCCGGGCACGAAGACTTTCCCGACAGGCGGGTCTCGCTCATTTCCGGCGGCCTGAACGAAAAGGACCAAACGGTATCCGGCCAACCAATCAAAGAATCTTGAAAGGAAGTGATTCCCATCATCCTCTGTCTCGTTCGCCATCGACGTTGAAACGATCTTGACCTGAGGCTTACCTGGGTTCGTGTCGGTAAGCCATAAAGCCGCATTCTGTATTGCGGACGCTGTGCCGGGGCAATCGTAGGGTGTGCTGGCCTTTGCATTATAGAGGCTCGACTGGTATGCCGCCCCCTGGTAGGTCGCATGGTTGCTCCGAATGATCCCTGCAACGCGGGTGCCATGGCCGCAGTAATCGTTTGTGTCAGTGCCGCCGCCAAAGGCCATCGACTCAGTGATGACGAGGTTTGAGTGAGTACGAACGCCCGTATCGATGATGCCTGCTCGCACTCCTGACCCGAAGTATCCCTGAGCCCACACATAGCCAACGTCAATCGTGTTCATGCTGTTGTCCAGCTGTGGAACAACCATGCTCTCAAGCGAAATCGCGGACACATCCCTATCTAGGGCCAGATGATCGATTGCTGCAGGAGTCACTCGCGCCCTGACCGAGTGCAAAGACCGTTGAAACTCACTCAGTCTGAGTTCGATGCCCTCGAGGTTAGCCAGTCGACTAATTAAGGATTGGAGCCGAGGCCACGTGGTGGCCTCGTTCGTATCCTCCACAAGCCTCATCGCCTTTTCGATCACCAACAGATGCTGAGCGGAAGGGAGTTGCGATTCACCGGGAACATTATCATAGGACTTCCAGTAGTCCTCCAGAACCTCCATGTCTTCTCGAGTGAGCATTGAGTACAACCTGTAATCCGGCCAGTACGGAACGAAGATGGGGTCTGGGTTGAGCAGTCTCTCCGGCACTCTCATGTGGACGATAACATCGAGATAGGCGGGGGGCGGATCGGAGAGCGCCGCGGCTCGCAGCTCAAGGTCGAGCTTCCCCCAAGAAGGTGAGAGCGGCCCGGTCGAGCTAACCGCAATGGAAGCTGGCGCTAGGGCTGTCAGGAGGAATACTCCGGCAAACATTGACGCGATACGCGGCCAGTCAAGGGAGTTCGGGTGGGGGTCTTCGTACTTCCTGTTGGCGACCTGTCTCAGTATCGAGCAGCCGTGAACGCGCACGATCCAAGGTTCTGGGCGCGATCGGAGAGTTGACCCCTTCGCACCGACGTGGAGCCTCAGGGATCGGAAACGAGGAATACGAATAGGTTCCATTGTCCCGTCTTATCCGGATACGGAATTGCGTTTGGGGATACAGAAACTTTGGAAGCAGGGACAGGGCCTCGGGCAAGGAGCGACTCTCTCGGACATGATCGTCGACCGACCGATTACGGAGGGCCCGAAGAAGCCGGGAAGTCGACCGCGCCCGACATCGGTGCGATTTCGTCTGCAGCCTGTGAGTTGGAAATTGCAGTCGAACATGCTGAGGTCCACGGAAGGATCCGTTTCTTCAAATCCTCGCCTCCGAGTTGCAGGCTCCGGGGGAATGATCCGATAGCGTTCTCATGCATTCCCCTCGGAAGTGTTGCTGGCGAGGGCAAGAGCAGGCCCAGGTGTTTGGGAAAGCTATTTATGCCCTGGTGCCCAGTTCTTTCAACGTGAAGAGACGGCCGCTCGCAATCCTCGGGGTTGCCGCCACATCGCTGATATTGGCTGTCTCCGGGGTGCTCTTCTGGGTTCTGCGCCCGCAGGACAACATGGTCGTCCTTGACACTGACAGAGACTCATATCCCGTCGGCCAGTTCGTCCTCGTCATGCTGCGCAACGAACGAAGTGACGAAATTCTGTTGTATAGCACCGACCCATATGCAATCGAATGCGACATCAATGGTACATGGTGGCTCGTGGAGGAACACCTGAGCGCACAAAAAGTGGTTGTCATCCGGCCAGGCGAAACCAGCTGGTGGTTGTGGAAAGCGGAGACCCAGGATGGAACCACCGGTCTCGCACCCGTCGTCCCCGGACTCTATCGCTTTCGGCTCGAGGTTGTCGTGCAGGGGCAAGCCATCGAGCTTTCGACGTTCTTCCACCTAGTCTAGGACACTCACCCCAGGAAGTCCGTGCGCCCCAGGGTCATGCCTCGACGAGCTTGGCCTTCGGGGACAACCGGAGGAAGCTCGACACCATTATCGTGACTCATGCGGCGACGGGATTGCCACACTTACCACAGAACGTGTCATCGGCGGCGAGAGTCGCGCCGCACGATGCGCAGGCAAGTGGCGTGACGCGCGTGCCACACTTTCGACAGAACGCGTCATCGGCCGAAAGCGACGCCCCGCAACGGGCGCAGCTGAGATCCGGCGTTGCCACGGACGACGTCGGAGGAGCGGCAACCTTCAACTCGATGACCTCACCTCGCGCGCTTCGTTCCGCAAGCCGCGCGGTCGCCAGGGCGCCGTCGTAATCCTTCGAGTCGAAGCGAGATCGGGCGGTATCGAGAAGCTGGACTGCCTGGGAAACGTCGCGGCCTGCGGCCCGGCCCTCTTCGATGTATGCGTTCGCGACCTCCATCGAGAACTTGGACTGAATCAGGTTCGGAGGAAATTCCTTCGTTAGGAACTCCTTCGTCGTTGCGACGGGCTCCGCAGAAGGTGCGAGCGACTCGAGCTTTGCGATGTCCCCCTGGGATGCGTGCTTCGCCTTGAGGACCAGCAACCGCTCCTTCGCCTTCGACGTCAGATCGAGCGTCACGCGGTAGTTCCGGCGGTCGTAGGCGACCTGCGCTTCCCGAAGCATGGACGTGGCCTCCTCGCTGTGGATCCCACCCCTCGCCATCGATCCGAGGATCGCCTTCGCCGTGACGAGGGCGTTGTACGCATTGTCGGGGAGATCGTCCAACCGCTTCGACGCCTGCCCCCGACGATTGTGCATCTTCTTGCGAAGGTACTTCAGCTCGACGAAAGCGATGACGACGACCGCGACAATGACGAGGACGACGGCGAGGAGAATCTGGTCCGTCACGGCCATGGTCGGCCCGCGCTCATCGAGGTAAGCCGCATAAAAGGATTTCCTTCAATTTTTCTCCCCTGATTCCGGGCGCTCGAGGACAACCACGGAGGAGCGCCGATGCTTCAGCTGAGGACCTCGGGGAGCCGGCCCTGCGAGAGTGCAGTTCGGATTTCGCGGGCGATCCGACGGCCCGTGGACATGCCGGGCTCTGTAAGGTCTGCGTACGGCGATCCCGAGATGAAAAGGTTCGTGCCCGCGACGATCCTCGTCGAGATCTCGAAGACCTTGAACTTCAGGGCATCCGTCACGATCGTCTCGAGGCAGAAGGGACCGATCATCCCGCCGAACAGCTTACGGGACGTCTCGACGACCCGCTCCCCCATCTCGAACGCGGTCGGGAGGAGGGACTCGCGGAGCACGACGGGCATGTTCCCCGTCACGACGAAGCTCGGGTACAGGCCCATCTTCCTCAGTCCTTCCTGGGCCCCGAGCTTGTACATTTCGTCGATGTTCGCCTCGTCGCGGCGGTCGACCCCGAGCATCTCGAGGGAGCCCCGCGACAGCCGGTAGCCGCCCTCGGCGAGCGGCGAGTAGAAGTAGTGGATGTAGTACCTCGTCCCGACGATGTACTCTTGGATCGTGAACTTCATCCCGGGCTTGATGGACTCCTTGAAGTCCTCGTAGTTCTTCGCGATGAACGCCCCGCGGCCGCCTTTTGCACCGTAGTACTTCACGAAGACGGGACGATCGATGTCCTCGGGATGCTCGATCTTCCGGGGCATGTCCACGCCGGCGGCCTTGAGCCACGCCCGCTGCTTTTCCCGATCCGCCTCCCATCGGAGGACCGCGCGGTTCCCGAAGGTCGGCACCGCGAACTTCAGGAACTTGTCCGCGCCCATATACTCGACGAAGGACCCGTGGGGGACCGTCACGACCTGCTTCGCGACGAGCTCGTCGGCCTCATCGAGGATCTCTTCGTAGCTGTCGACGATGAGGAATTCATCCGGCTTCGCGAGCGGGAAGGCATCATAGAATCCCGGTCGCTTCCCGATCGCGATCCCAAGGGTATGGAAGCCCTCGAGGCGGGCCCCGTGGAAGATCTGCAGTGAGGAATGCGAGCAGACCGTCGCGATGACAATGTCCTCGTAGCCCCCGAGGATCGACGCGATCGCCTGCGGTGTTACCATTATCCGCTTAATGCCCTGTGGGGGGAAAAGGATTTTCACGCATGCGAGCCCAGGGCGTCGATGATCCGCATCGCCTGGACGGTTTCGTAGACATCGTGGGCCCGCACGATGTGGGCACCGCGGAGCACCGCGAACGTGGCGGCAACTAGGCTCCCGGGGAGCCGCTCGTCCGGCTCCCCTCCGGCGATGTTGCCGATGAACGACTTCCGCGACACGCCGACCACGATGGGCCGATCGAGGCTGGCGAGGCCGTCCAAACCGCGGAGCAGCTGCAGGTTGTGCTCGACGGTCTTGCCGAACCCAATGCCCGGGTCCACGGCGAGGGCTTCCCGCGGCACGCCGCCCGCGGCGACCTTGCTGATCCGCTCCTCCAGGAAGGATCGGATTTCATCGACCACATTGCGGTACTCTGGGCGTTCCTGCATCGTCTTCGGCTCGCCCCGCATGTGCAGGAGGATCGCGCCCGCCCCAGCCCGCGCGACGACTTGGACCATCTTCGGATCTCGCAGCGCCGTCACGTCGTTCACGATAGATGCGCCCGCGCGGAGGGCCTTCGCGGCGACCTCGGACTTCCGGGTGTCGATGGAGAGCGGGACGTCGGACCTCTGCGCCAGGCCCTCGAGGACAGGCCGGACCCGCTTCCACTCTTCCTCTGCCGGGATCGGGTCGGACCCCGGTCGGGTGGACTCGCCGCCGACGTCGATGATGTCCGCCCCGTCGTCCGCCATCTCGAGCCCGTGGAGGAGGGCCACGTCGGGATCGAGGTAGCGCCCGCCGTCCGAGAAGGAATCCGGCGTGACGTTGAGCACGCCCATCACGTGGGTCCGCTTCAGGACGATCTCCCCGGTGAGATGCTTCCACGTGAGGGTCCGCGGCATCAAGGGCGCATCCATGCTCGCCTATTTCAGCGTGCGGAGGAGGCGCGGAACTTTATAGGTTGGAACATCTACGCGGCCCTTCGCATGCGGGTCCTCTTCCTCCACGCGGACTACCTCGAGTACGAGGTCAAGGAAAAGGCGCTCCCGGGCCTCGCCGAGGTTCCCCCGGGGAAGCGGCATGCGCGCGTCGACGAGGCCCTCGTCTGTTTCGTGAGCGCGGAGAAACGTGACGAGGGGGACCCGAAGGCGGCCGCCGCAGCGGCGGCGAGAAACATCGAGGACATTGCGGGTCAGGTCCGGACGAAGCGCATCGTCCTGTACCCGTACGCACACCTGAGCTCGTCCCTCGCCGCGCCGGAGCCTGCCCAGGCGCTCCTCGCGGCCCTCGAGGATGCGCTCGACGCGCGCGGCTACGAGGTCCACGCCTCGCCCTTCGGCTACTACAAGGCCTTCCGGATCAGCGTGAAGGGCCATCCGCTCAGCGAACTCTCTCGGGAGATCGTCGGCGAGGCGGCCGCGGAGGCCGAGGAGATCTCCGAGGCCGTCAAGGCCGAGGCCAAGCTGCGTTCGGAATGGTTCGTCCTCGATGCGGACGGGACCCTCCATCCGCTCGCGATCCAAGCCGGCAAGGTCACGGGATACGATTTCCGGGGCCGCGACGGCCTGCGGAAGTTCGCGGCCCACGAGATGGCGAAATCGCGCGAGGCGAAGGAAGAGCCGGCCCACGTGCGCCTCATGCAGGAACTCGAGTTGGTCGACTACGAGCCCGGCTCGGACCCAGGAAACCTACGGTACTATCCGAAGGGACGCCTGATCAAGTCCCTCTTGGAGGAATTCGTGACGAGCCGAGTGCTCGCGTACGGAGCCGTCGAGGTCGAGAGCCCCGTCATGTACGACTTCGAGCACCCCGCGCTGAAGTCCTATCTGAACCGCTTCCCCGCGCGGCAGTACATCGTGCAGACCCCGAACAAGCGGGCCTTTCTGCGATTCAGCGCCTGCTTCGGACAGTTCCTGATCGCGAAGGACTTGGTCCTCTCGTACAAGCAGCTCCCGCTGTCTCTCTACGAGCTCACGCGGTACTCGTTCCGAGCGGAGCAGCGGGGCGAGGTCACCGGCCTCCGGCGGCTGCGGGCGTTCACGATGCCCGACTGCCATGCCCTCTGCGCGGACCTCGAGCAGGCGAAGGACCACCTGATGGTCCGCTTCGAGCTCGCATGGAGACTCCTCGAAGACATCGGCTTCCGCATGCCGGACGACTTCGAGGTCGGGTTCCGCGTGACGGAAGCATTCCTGCGGGACCACCGGGACTTCGTGCTTCGCTATGCGAAGCGGTGGGGCAAGCCGATCCTCCTGGAGAAGTGGTCCGAGCAGTTCTTCTACTACGCGACGAAATATGAGTGGAATTACGTCGACCAGAACGAGAAAGCCGCCGCGCTAACGACGGACCAGATCGATACGGAGAACGCGAGGCGGTTCGGGATCACGTTTGTGGACGAGAAGGGGGACAAGCGGCATCCCTTGATTCTCCATCTGTCGCCGAGCGGCGCCATCGAGCGGGTCCTCTACGCCCTCCTCGAGAAGGCCGCCGCGGACATCAAGGCGGGCCGCCCGCCCATGCTTCCCCTGTGGCTGAGCCCCACGCAGGTACGAATCATCCCTCTTACGGACGACGAACTCGAGGTCGCGGAGGCCCTGCTCGACAAGTTTCCGGGGACCCGAGTGGACCTCGACGACACGGGGGACACGCTGAACAAGAAGATCCGGCGGGCGGAGAAGGAGTGGATCCCCTACATCGTCGTGATTGGCAAGCGCGAGGCCGCCTCAGGCGAGCTGGACGTGCGGATTCGCACCACGAGGGAGCGGCGAGTGATCACCCCCGACGCCTTGCGGGCAATGATCGCCTCGCAGGTGGAAGGCCGACCCTTCCGGCCCCTTCCCCTGCCGAACCACCTCAGCCGATGGCCGACCTTCCACGGATGATGGGTTCTCACGCCGGAGAATACGTACCATCAGATTATTAGTCCCGACTCCGCCGCGGTAGCCTCGTGAAGCGCGATCTTGTCGAGCTTCTCCTGGGCGTCGGGGTGATGGCCGTGGGCCTCGTCATCCTCCTCTTCACCCTGTGGAATGCCCTCGCCCTCGCACAGAATCCGGGCGCGTTCTTGGAAAACCAGATCCCCGACCAGCCGCAACCGCCGAGCGCATCGTTCGACTGGACCGGGACGGACCGGGTTGTGACGTTCACGGACACCTCCCGTGCGGGGGACGGCGCGATCGTCTCGTGGAGCTGGGACTTCGGCGATGGGAATCGGAGCGGGGCACAGACCCCGAGCCATCAGTACGCGGCCGACGGCGTATACCAGGCGAGCCTCGTCGTCGAGGACTCGAACGGCGCACGAAGCACGGGCGTTGCCCAAGTCGACGTCGTAACGGGGGCCACGCGCTCCGGCCGAAGCATCGGGGGTGTCGGCGAGGGCCTGGACCTCGACCTAGGTGGCATCCTCCTTCCCTTCGCCGTCGCCTTCCTCACGTTCGGCCTCTACATCGTCATGGCCATGGTCGGCGGAGCGGTCCTGAAGGCGGGCTGGAACCTCATCAAGCCGCGACCGGAGACAATCCGCGTGCGGCTGAAGCCGTCCCATCTCACGCGTCAGCTCGAGGAGGACGCGGCTGCCGCGCTAGCGCCCTCTGGCATGCGCCCGCCCGTCCCGCCTCCTCCGAACCCCTGAGCGCCATGCCAAGGACGGACCTCGAGCGTGCGCACTAAGCTGCAACAGAAAAAGAGGGGGAGGAGGGGTTTGATTCTTAGGGCTCCCGCGACGGACTGGAACGGTGGAGCGGCATCGCCGCGAGCCCGCCGGAGGGGGTCGCATCGTCGGCGAGGGACACGGGCTGGACCATGGAATCGAGGATGCGGGAGCGGATGCCCGTCATGATCGTGAGGACGCGCAGGATTCCCCGGTACTTCGGGTCCACGCGGACCCCGAAGATCACGTTCGCGTCCGCCCGCATCCGCGACGTGAGGCCCTCGACGACGTCGTGAACCTCGCGAAGCCGGACGGAGGGCCCGGCGCTCACGTGGATGAGCGCGCCCCGGGCGCCGCGGTAGTCGGCATCGAGCAACGGATTGTCCAAGGTCTGCGCGACGACGCGCCCGGGGGCGTCCTCTGCATCCTCGCCGTAGAAGATCGTTGACGTCCCGCCCGACTGCAGGACCGTCCGGACGTCGTTGAAGTCCAAGTTGATGAGGGACGGGACGGTGATCGATTCCGTCACGCCCTTGATGACCTCGCTGATGAGCTGATCCATGACGGCGAACGCCTGTTCGACAGGGAGGCTCGGCACGAGGTCGAGGAGACGGTTGTTGTCGAGGACGATGAGGCAGTCCGAGGACTGCTGAAGCTGCTGGATCCCCGCCATGGCATTCCGCATGCGGCCGCGCTCCGCGCGGAACGGCGTCGTCGCGAGGACGATCACAACGCTTCCCGCTTGCTGGGCGAGGTCCGCGAGGATCGGCGCGACGCCGGTGCCGGTCCCGCCCCCGAGGCCGACCGTGACGAAGGTGAGGTCCGCGTCCGCGACGACGTTGCGCAGCTCCTGCTCCGCGATCTCCGCGCAGCGCTCGCCGACCTCCGGCCGGCCGCCCGCGCCCATCCCGCGGGTCACGGGCGCGCCGATGAGGAGCTTCCGGTCGCACCGAATCGAGTCGAGGTGGACGACGTCCGTGTTCACGACGAGGGTTCGGGCGCCGTAGATGCCGATCCGATGGAGGCGGTTCACGGAGTTCCCGCCGGCGCCGCCGCAGCCGACGACGAGGACCTTCGGCTTCGCGAAGCTGAACGAGTCCAGGTACGTCTGGTTCCCGGTCCGCGGGACCGCGTCGATTCCCATCCCTTGTTCCCATCCCTTCGGCGGCCTTGGGGTGGCCGCCCCCTTCGAATCCCGGAGGGCCCTGGGGGTGCGGGCCCGCGGGCGCCATCGTCGTCTATCGCTCGGCCCCTTCGATGGCCTTGTGGAGCCGGCGCCGGACGTACTCCCGCACCGCGTTTCGGATCGCATCCTCCACGGAGACGGAGTCGCCGGACTTCACGAGCTGCTGGAGCTCCACCACGTTTCCCTTCGGCAGCTCGACGGTGAGCTTGCGGATGTACTCGGGCGAGAACTTGAAGTCCAGGAACCGGTCGATCGCCGCGCGGATCACGTCGGACAGGGTGTCGTAGTCCCCGCTCTTGACGAGCTGCTGGAGCGAGTGGATCTTGTCCTGCGGGAGGCGAATGGTCACGCGCTCGGACTCCGCGGGCATCGGGAAGCACCGTCCGACGAATTACCGTAATCTGTCTGACGAATGGCATTCAGATTATTTAAGGGTATCTAGCGCGGCGACGAGCCCGGCCCGAGCCCAATCCTCGCGGCGACCATGAAGCCTGAGACCCAAACCGCCGGCTCCGGGCCGCTTGCAAGGGGTTGAGACCTTTCAGTCAAGCGCCTCCCAGCAGCGCGATGTGGAACCTCGTGTAGAGGTCGACGTCGGCCCCGCGGGAGAGGCGGACGTCGATCCTCCACACCCCGAGCTGCGACATCGCGGGCGTCGTGACGAAGTAGTGGTTCCCGTGAGGCCCCAACAGGTCCACGGTCTGGGGGGACACCGTGCTGTTCAGGAGGGTGAAGGTTAGGGTGCCGTTTCGGCCCTCGTCGTAGGGCTGGCCGCTTGTGACGTTCCACAGGAGGATCTGAAAGGTGTAGTTGCCCGGGACCGTCGGGTACGGATCAACCCAGAGGTCGAAGCGAATCCCATCCGCGATCGATTGGAGGGAGAAGACTTGCGGGCCGGCCGCAAGGTTTGCTGCGGGGACCATCGCGGTCAGGAGGGCCGCGAGGACGAGCACGACGGTGCCGAGGACCATCTCCACGCGCACGGAGCGGCCGAGCGCGCGGACGGCGGGGGCAGTCCGGGCGGCGTCCGCGGTCTGAGGAATCAGGCGATACCGGTTGAAGCCTCCGAGGGCGATCATGGGCACGACGAGGGCCATCTTCACGAGGACGACCCAGCCGTAGCCCGTGGCCCCCAGCGCCTCCCAGCCGCCGACGAGGAGCAGGGCGAGGCCGGTGCCGCTCGCTATCACGAGGAGGATTGCATATCCGGCGAGGCGGGAGAAACCGGCGAAGGCGTACCGGGCGAGGGGCAAGGCCTTCGCATCGCGGAGGAGACCTCGGACCGCGACGAGGCCGGCAAGCCCGCCAACCCACATCGCCACGCCGGTGAGATGCGCGGCGTTCGCGAGGATCCCGGAGAGGGGCACGGCCGCGGTCGCCGCGGCGTGGGTCCCGAGGCTGATTGCGAAGATGGCGGCGAAGGAGAGGATCAACGCGCCCCTCGCGGGGGCGCGGCTTGCCTCCGGGTGGGTGGAGCGGGCGTGGGCGAGGGCGACGGATAGCGCGAGGAAGATGGCGACCGCGATTCCGAGGCCGAGGATGACGGAAAGCAGGTAGGGAGAACCTGCGACCCGTTCGAGGCCTCCGGGGGTTTCGAAGCCCGTTGCGAGCAGCAAGAGGCCGACCATCCCGACCCCGAAGCCGAATGCGCCCAGGCGACCCCAAAGGAGGAGCGCCTGCAGGCCGAGTCCATACCCGAGGGCCTCTCGGGCATCCGGGTCACGACCCGCGGGGAGCCACACGAACATCGTGAGGACCGCGCTGCCGAAGGCAACCGCAAGGCCGAGGAAGCCCACGAAGCGCAGGGCGATCTCGGACGGCGAGATCGGCGCCGCGGCGGTGGCGGGCGCGAACGGAAGGGGTCCCGGGAGGCTCCCGTCCGAGTTTTGGACCGCATAGGAGAAGAAGCCCGCCGAGAGGTGCCCGTCGACGGCGGAGACGATGCTCCACGTCACCGTGTAAATCCCTGGCCCGTTCGGCGCGAGACCGACGGAGATCGAACGACCGTCCAAGGTCACGACGACGGGCGGCTCATCGAAGCGCACGCCGGACGCGTTCGACACCCGAAGCGTTGGCGACGCCGGATCGACCGCTTCCGAGACGGTGATCGTCACCGCCCGGGGTGGCTCCGAGAGGATGCTGTTCGCCGCCGGATCCGACGACACGAACACCCCGTGGGCCCCAGTGGTTCCCAGAGCCGCCAGGGCCACGAGGAGGAGCGCACCGAGGATGAGTCCGGTTCGGCAGAGCATGGTTTCGTCCAGCCGCGATCGGCAGAACGCGCCTCAAGACTCCAAGGTCGTCCGGATGAACTTGATCTGTTTCACACCCCGCATCCGCCGCAGGCGGGCGATGAGCTCCTTCAGGCGAGCGGTCGAGCCCTCAGCGACGAGGAGCTGGAGACAGTTCGTCTCGTCGAGGTGCGTGTGCAGCATCGTCTGGATTTCCTCGAACCGATGCTGGAGGAACGCAAGGTCGGCCCGCGGGTTCCCCTTCTCATAGATGACCGCCAGGATCACGGAGGCGCGAGGCGCATCCGTACCCCACTCCGCAACATCGACGAACTCCCGCAAGGCCTCCCGCACCGCCTCGCTCCGGCTGCGATACCGCCGTCGATGCGTCACGTCATCGAGGCGTTTCAGCGTCCCATCGTCAAGGCTCAGGCTGATGATCGGCAAAAGCCCTCACCCCCGAATCGACCTTGTCACGTTCTCCACCCCAGTCCGGGCCTCGGAAAGCCCCTCCGAGCTTATTAAGTCCGGGCCTCGAGACATCATGGTCTTATTAAGTGCCCGCAAAGATACTAATAACGTCCGGCACCTCAGCGACCGCGAGGCGCATGAGTCGAGCCCAACGCATCGCGGTCGTGGCGGCCATCGCGGTGGTCCTCGCGGCGAGCGTGTCGGCCCTCGCCCTCCAAGCCCTCCAGGCTCCTCCGGCGTCCTCGGCGCGGCTTACGGTCATCGCCTCCTTCTATCCCCTCGCGGCGCTCACGTCCCGCCTCGTCGGATCCGATGTCGCGGTGGGGACGCTCGTGCCAGCGGGCGTGGAGCCTCACGATTGGGAGCCTTCTCCCGGCGACGTCCAGCGGCTCGCGAACGCGGACCTCGTGGTCTACATCCATCCGGAGTTCGAGACCTACGTGCCCGATCTCTTGGCGGCCCTGCCGACGCCACCGCCCACGGTCGTGACCTCGGAGGGGCTTGAACTCCTGCGGAGGCAGCATGGCGCGACGATCGAGATCGATCCCCATATCTGGCTCGATCCGGTCCTCGTCCGTCATCAGGTCCGACTGCTCCGCGACGCGCTCATCCACATCGATCCGGCCTTCGAGGCCGACTACCGCGCTCGGGCCGCACTCGTCGATTCGGATCTCGTCGACCTGGATGCGGACATCCAGGCCAGCCTGAGCGATTGCGCGATCCGGACCTTCATCGCGTCCCATGCGGCCTTCACGTACTTCGCGGCCAGGTACAACCTCACTCTCGAGCCCATCACGGCAAATCCCGACATCGAGCCGACGCCGACGCGAATCCGGGAACTCATCGTCTTCGCGCGCGCGAACGGTATCACGGTCATCTACATGGAGCCCCTCCGCGCCTCCGGGCCCGCGCAGGTCATCGCGGAGGAGATCGGCGGCACGACCCTGCCCCTCGACCCCGTCGAGGCCCTCTCCGCCTCAGATCAGGTCGCGGGACGGACCTACTTCAGCGTCATGCGGGATAATCTTGCGAACCTCGTCGTGGGACTTCGGTGTTCGCCATGACGATCGCGGAGCTGCGGGACGTGAGCCTGCGGCTCGACGGCACCCAGGTCCTCGAAGGCATCACGCTGGACATCCCCGAGGGGGATTTCGCGGCCCTCATCGGCCCGAACGGCGCCGGGAAGTCGACCCTCATTCGGGTCCTGCTGGGCATGCTCCGCCCGCAGGCGGGGACCGTCCGCCTCTTTGGCGAGGCCCTCGGCTCCTTTCGAGACTGGATGCGGATCAGCTACATCCCGCAGCACGCCGCGGACATCGACCCCCGCTTCCCGACCTCAGTGTGGGAGGTCGTGTCCCTCGGGAGGGTCACCCGCCGCGGACCGCTCCGGTTCCTCTCCCGGGACGACCGGGCGGCGATCGCGAGGGCCCTCGAGACCGTCGGCATGGTCGGGAAGCGCCGCCGGCGGATCAGGGAACTCTCCGGCGGTGAGCGGCAGCGCATCATGATCGCCCGGGCCCTTGCGTCGGACCCCGACTTCCTGATCCTCGACGAGCCTACCGCGGGCGTGGACCCCGGGACGCGGGCGCAGTTCTACGACCTCCTGCGCAGCCTGAATGCGACGCGGGGCCTCACGATCCTTCTGGCGACCCATGACCTCGGCGCTGTGATGACCGTCGCGAAGACCGTCGCGTGCATCAACCGACGGCTCGTCTGCCACGTGCCCGCGGCGGAGGGCCTCACCGCGGAGCGCCTCATCGAAACATACGGGTCGCCCCTCGGTGCCATGACCCACGTCCACTGAGGGACCACGATGGCGAATCCGTTCGAAGCCCTTGAGTTCGCGTTCATGCAACGGGCCCTGATCGCGGGCCTCCTCGTCGCGATCGCCTGCGCGATCATGGGGACCTTCCTCGTCCTCCGCGGGATGTCCTTGCTCGGGGACTCCCTCGCCCACGCCTCGTTCGGAGGGATCGCCCTGGCGTTCTTCCTGGGCGTCGCGCCCTACTTCGTCGCCCTCCTCGTCGCCGTCGTCGGCGGGATCGCAATCCACGTGCTCGAGCACCGACGGATCGTGCGGGGGGACACCGCCCTGGGGATCGTCTTCGCAGCCGGCCTGGGGCTCGGCGTCATCCTCGTGAGCGTCGCAGGCGGCTACACTGTCGACCTGCTGAGCTTCCTCTTCGGGAGCATCCTGACGGTCACGTGGTCGGATATCGCCCTCTATGCCGGGCTCCTCGCGGTCATCATCACGGTGATCGTCGGCTTCTACAAGGAGTACCTGTTCCTGACGTTCGACAAGGAGACAGCGGCCGCGAGCGGCCTCCCGGTGCACGCCTTGGACATCGTCTTCGTGAGCCTCACGGCCATCGCCGTGGTCGTGTCGATCAAGCTCGTCGGGGTCCTCCTCGTCTCCGCCCTCCTCGTCCTGCCCGCGGCCACGAGCCAGCTCGTCGCGCGTAGCTTCCGGCAGGCCCTCCTCCTCGCGATCCTGTGCGCGAACGTCGCCGCGATCGCGGGGGTCCTGCTCGCATACGCCCTCGACTGGCCCGCGGGCGGGGCCATCGTGGCCGTCGCCCTCGCCCTGCTCGTCGGGACGCTCGCGGCCCGGGAGGCCCGGCGGTGGATCGCGGCGGCTCCCGTCTAGCCGACGCGGGGGAGTACAAGACTTTCGGAAGTCTTGCTCTAAGCCGAGAGCCGACTGCCAGCGGCTCACCGTTCAGCTAAAACCGCTTTGACCTCGCCCGTCCCGAGGATGCGGGTCCGGGCCAGCAATTTCAGCGTGGAGAAGTCCTTCGCGTTGAACGTCCAGATGCCGAGGTGATCGATGGAAAGAGCGACCGCAACGACGGGAACGTCATCGGGATCCCGGATCAGAGCCCCCGCCTCCCCTTCCCGCTCGGCGTACGTCTGCTCAGGCACCATCGCCACGAAATGCTCGGATAGAAGGTCGAGCGCCTACCTGATCAGGGCATCGGGCACCCTCCTCCGATTCCAATCTCCCGATTCTCCCGGACTTCCCGGATGCACTCCTCTGGCGTGACGAACACATCCGGGTGCCCGAGGAGGAGCTCCCGCACGATGCCTTTCTGAATCAGCGCGGCGACGATCACGTTCGTGTCCCGGGCCCAGGTCCGGAAGGTGCTTGAGGAGACAAGCCACCAGCGGCTCGTAGGACTGCTCGAACGGTTGACGGTGGAAGGCATCCGCGAACAGGACTTCCAGTGGAAATCCTCGGCGCAGGTTCAAAGCCTGAGGACGCCATTCCCCGCCGAAGCCTTCGTGGAGGGGAAGGTTGCCGTGGTCGGCCAACCTCGAGGGGGCTTCTAGGGTTCCCTTACGTAGCGGACGCGTTGGCCTTCGGCTGGTCGCGATCGTGGGCGTCTTCCTCCTCCTCGCCACGATCCTCTATGCACCGACCGTCCGGGCCGCGGACCCGGACTGGGATGGGGATGGCCTCTCGGACGCCTACGAGTCGAGCGTCCTATATGTGCAGCGGGCGGAGGCAACGGGCCTGCCGGTTGGCGTCCCCGACGAAGGGTCGGAGAGCGCTTCCGCGTCGCTCCTCGAGTGGCGAGGCCTTCTCACCGGCGCGTTCGCGAATTTCACCATCGACCATTCGCAGGCGAAGGAACTCACAGTCCAGGTCGGTCATTGGAACGGATCCGCGTGGGTCGACCGATACGTCTGGGATCCCGGCGGGCGCCTCCTCGGGGTCGACATCGCGAAGCCGCAGGCCGAGGCCTTCCTCGATGGCATCGTGGAGGTCGCAGCGACGGTGCCGGAGGACGAGACCGTCGACCGCGTAGAGTTCTCCTTGGGCACCAAGCGGCTTGCGACGGTCCGCCGCCCCTCGTCCCCGGAGACGTACACGATCAAGTGGGACACCCGGGACCGGGACGCCGGGACGTACACGCTCACGGCCGTCGTCACGGACAAGGTCGGCGCCCAAGCGAGCGCGTCGATTCCCGTCCACGTCGACCACGCGGTCCCGAAGGTCACCGTCACGAACCCATCTGCGGGGTCCATCGTGAGCGGCCTCGTCATGATCGAGTCGGCTGCGTCGGAC
>Ga0073934_10003896_pt1 | contig 26115 bp, 22 predicted proteins | sample LarsenN4metaG_FD_76834 | JGI IMG/M metagenome (GOLD analysis project Ga0073934, IMG submission 76834) | Hot spring sediment bacterial and archeal communities from British Columbia, Canada, to study Microbial Dark Matter (Phase II) - Larsen... ... | reverse complement strand
TGCACGGCTTTGAGCACGAGAACGTGTTGGGAACGTCGCTCGACCTGAAGGTGGTGGCCCGCGGTCCGGCGGAGGCAGCCAAAGCTGAAGCCGTGGTGCTGGCCGAGATTGACCGGCTTAACAGAATCCTTAGCGCGTGGAATCCCGACAGCGAGTTCAGCCGTTGGGCTCGAACGCAGGGCGTACCGGTCGCAGTTTCCGAGGAACTGTTTGAAGTACTGAGCCTGTACGACCGCTGGCAGGCGGCCAGCGCGGGCGCGATCAACGCTTCCGCCGCGGCGGCGGCGAATCTGTGGCGTAAAGCATCGCTTGAACAGCGTGAACCTTCGGCGCAGGAGCTTCAAGGCGCGGTTGACTTGATGCGGCAGAAACACTGGTCTCTCGACGCGCGGACAAGGACCGCAACGCACCTCGACCAGGTTCCGCTGGTCCTGGCGTCGTTCACCAAGAGCTACATCGGGGGCAAGGCTGCGAAAGCGGCGATCAGATCAACCAAGGCTCGCGGCGTGGTGCTGAATCTAGGTGGCGACCTCATTGTGCAAGGGAATGTTATCGAGTCGGTCATGATCAGGGATCCGCGCGCCAATGCCGATAACGACCGGCCAATGGCAAGCATTCCGGTGCGCAATGCCGCTGTCGCCACCAGTGGCGGCTACCGGCGAGGCGTGGACATCAGGGGGCGCCACTACTCGCATGTCATCGATCCGCGGACCGGGCGCAGCGCGGACGCGATTCTTTCCTCGACAGTGCGCGCCGATGATCCGGCGACTGCCGGCGCTCTGGCAACTGCTTTTTCAGTACTGTCTCCTGAGGCGAGTGTCTTGCTGGCGAGACAGCACGCGGGAGTCGAGTACCTGATAGTTACGCGCGCCGGCAAAGTTCTGGCCAGTGAAGGCTGGCAGGGCATCGAAATGACGGCGCGAAGTTCCGCCCTGTCGGCAATTGCCGGACAGAACGGGAGCGGCACGGCGGGCTGGAACGGAGGGTTCGAGCTGGTAATCAACTTCGCTCTCGCGACCGTGCAGGACTTCCGCTATCGCAGGCCGTTTGTGGCGGTATGGATCGAGGATAAAGACCGCTTCCCGGTACGTACGCTGGCCCTCTGGTATGACAAACCGCGCTGGATTCCTGATTTACGTTCCTGGTATCGCGGTGACCGGATGCGCGCGCTGGCCGAAGGTTCTGAAATTATGGCTTCGGTGAGCAGCGCGACCCGGCCGCCGGGCCGGTACTCGCTGAAATGGGACGGATTAGACAACGCCGGCAAGCCTGTCAAGCCGGGCAAATACACGGTATACATCGAGGCCGCGCGTGAGCACGGCACGTATCAACTGATGCGCCATGAGATGGAATTCAACGGAATCCCGCAGCAGGCGCAGCTCGCCGCCAACGGCATAGAGATCGAATCAGCCAGCCTTGACTATCACAAAATTACCCGTTGAAACCACCGTTCAAAGCCAGAAGCACAAGCCCGCCTGGAAGCGGCAGCTTGCAGTGTGGTCGCGCTGGCTCCATATATACCTGTCGATGGCGAGCTTCGCCATTCTGCTGTTCTTTGCGGCTACCGGCCTGACCCTGAACCACACCGAATGGTTCGAAGGACACCAGCGCACGGTGCAGGTGCGCGGCAAGGTGGATCGTGAGTGGTTCAAGGAGCCGGTACGCAAGCTTGATTTCGTCGAGTATCTGCGGGCGCGCCACGGAGTGCGCGGAGCGATGAGCGACTTCCGGGTGGATCCGGCGCAGAGCTCTGTTTCATTCAAAGGTCCGGGCTATAATGCCGACGTTTTCGTGGACCACGCAACGGGCTCGTACGAACTGACCGAAACTCGCAACGGATTCTTCGCGGTGATGAACGATCTGCACAAGGGCCGGGATAGCGGGAAAGTGTGGTCAGCGGTTGTAGACGGTTCGGCGATTCTGATGTGCATTGTCAGTTTGTCCGGTTTCGTACTGATTTTCCTCCTCGCGAAGAAACGGGTGACGGGCATAATGGTCGCGGCAGCAGGCGCTTTGATTTGCTGGGGGTTATACGTCCTCTTTGTGCCCTAGATTGACGAATCACCTCTCCGGGTGATAATAAATCATAAATTAGGGGTGCCGCGAAATGGCCCCAGAACCCGAAGGAGAGGTCTGTGAACCCAAATTGGAGGGGAGTCTATCCGGCTCTGACTACGCAGTTTCGTGCGGATGAGTCGCTCGATCTAGATTCAACCGCCCGTCATTTGGATGCCTTGATCAAGGCGGGCATCGATGGCGTGATTATGCTCGGCACTGTGGGTGAGGGAACATCCCTCTCCGCGAGTGAGAAGCTGGATGTGCTGCGCATGGCCCTGGAAACCAGCGCCGGGCGTATTCCAGTGATGTCGGGAGTGGCCGAATTCACTACTGCGCAGGCTTGCCGCCACGCGAAAGACTGCGAAAAGCTGGGTCTAGCCGGGCTGATGGTTCTTCCAGCCATGGTTTACAAAGGCGATACCCGCGAGACGATGAGCCATTTCAAGACCGTGGCCCGAGCGAGTGGTCTGCCTGTCATGATCTACAACAATCCCGTCTCTTACGGGGTTGATGTGAAGCCGGAGCAGTTCGCCGAACTCGCGACGGAGCCCACGATCGTGGCCATCAAGGAGTCGTCTGACGATCCGCGCCGGATCACGGATCTTGCGACTCTCTTCGGGGATCGCTTCATACTTTTCTCCGGAGTTGACGACCTGGTGTTGGAAAGTGTGCTGCTCGGCGCGCAAGGCTGGGTGTCCGGCCTGGTGAACGCCTTCCCGAACGAGAACCGGGTGCTGTGGGAACTGGCCACGAGCGGGCAATGGGAGAAAGCACGAGAATTGTACCGCTGGTACACGCCGCTGTTGCATCTCGATACCAAGCCAAAGCTGGTGCAGTACATCAAGTTGGCCGCAGCCGAGGTAGGCTACGGCACGGAGATGGTCCGCGCGCCGCGTTTAACGCTCGTGGGTGAAGAGCGCGAGGAGATTCTCGGGATTATCCGCAAGGCGATCGCAAGCCGGCCGGAACTCGCGGCAGTGGCCGCCTAGCCGATGGCGATTCAGCGCATCGAGGTGATCGATTCGCACACCGGGGGCGAGCCGACCCGCATTGTGATTGAAGGAGGGCCGGATCTTGGGACCGGCTCGATGGCCGAGCGGCTGGCGCTTCTGCGCGACCGCCACGACACGCTGCGCTCAGCCGTAGTGAATGAACCGCGCGGCTCCGACGTAATCGTCGGCGGCCTTTTATGTGAGCCCGTGGATCCTTCCGCGACAGCCGGAATCATTTTCTTCAACAATGTCGGCTACCTTGGCATGTGCGGTCACGGAACGATCGGACTGGTTGTGACGTTGGCTTTCCTCGGCCGGATCAAGCCGGGGGCGCACCGGATCGAGACACCAGTGGGCGTTGTCACCGCGCTTCTCAACGAGAGCGGCGAGGTAACGGTTGAAAACGTCCCCAGTTATCGCAGCGCCACGGGCGTCAGCGTCAGTGTGGAGGGGTATGGCGCCGTCACCGGCGATGTCGCCTGGGGCGGTAACTGGTTCTACCTGGTTGCCAATTCTCCGGTTCCGGTCACGTTCGCAAACGTCGACAAACTCACGCACTGCGCCAGCGAGATCCGGCGCGCTCTCGAGCGCGAGAGAATCAGCGGGGCCAATGGCGGCGAGATCGACCACATCGAGTTGTTCGGTCCGCCAGAGCAGGCGGGTGCGCACAGCAAGAATTACGTGCTGTGTCCGGGTGGCGCGTACGACCGGTCTCCCTGCGGCACGGGGACCAGTGCGAAGCTCGCGTGCCTGGCAGCGGACGGCAAACTGGCGGAAGGAGAAATCTGGCGCCAGGAAAGTATCGTCGGCAGCGTTTTTAGCGGCTCCTACCGTAAGGCAGAAGGGCACGCTATCATTCCCGCGATCACAGGCTCAGCGTGGGTAAGCGCGCGCTCCACGCTGTTGCTCGACCCGAGCGACCCGTTCGTGCACGGAATTCGCAGATGAAGGCAAAGGCTGCCGACATCATTGTCATCGGCGCGGGGATTGTAGGGGCATCGTGTGCGCGGGCGCTCAGTCTGGCAGGACTAAAAGTGCTGGTTCTCGAACAGGATTATCCAGGCGGAGGCGCCACCGCGGCGGGCATGGGCCATGTCACGGTCATGGATGATTCCGATGCGATGTTTGTTCTCACCCGTTATTCGCGCGATCTGTGGGATGCGATTGTTCCCCGGCTTTCTCCAGAGTGCGAGTACGAAAGGAGAGGCACCCTCTGGGTGGCGGCGGACGAGGAAGAAATGAACGTGGTCCGCTCCAAGCATGCCTACTATCAGCAACGCGGTGTGGACTCTTTCTGCCTGGATTCAAAGCAGCTCGGCGAGGCCGAGCCCAACCTGAGAGCCGGATTGAGCGGCGCTTTCGTGGTTCCCGGCGATGCGGTCGTCTATTCTCCGGTGGTCGCACAGTGGCTGCTCGACGACGCCCGCGTCGAGGTCCGCAACCAGGCCCGTGTGGTGGATGTCTCCGCATCGGGCGTCACTCTGGCAGATGGCGCCAGGGTTGCCGCGGGTGCAACGGTTTGCGCCACGGGAACGGCCGCCGTAAATCTGTTCCCGGAGGTCCCCGTGCGCCCCCGCAAAGGCCATCTTGCGATCACAGACCGCTACCCGGGCTATGTGCGCTACCAGATTATTGAACTCGGCTACCACAAGAGCGCGCAGGGAGAGTCGAATGAGTCGGTCGCGTTCAATGTGCAGCCGCGGCACACCGGCCAGTTGCTGATCGGCTCCTCGCGGCAGTATGGTGCGACTCACTCTTCCATAGACAGCGCGATATTAAGGCGCATGCTTGCGCGGGCGTTGGAGTTCATGCCGGGATTGGCGAGCCTTTCGATCATTCGAACCTGGACCGGGTTCCGCGCTGCCACCGCGGACAAGTTGCCGCTGATTGGCCCGCATCCCGGGCGCGACAATGTCTACCTGGCAACCGGTCATGAAGGCTTGGGCATCACGATGTCGCTCGGCACGGGCGAGCTGATCGCGGATCTGGTTCTGGGGAGGCAGAGCGCGATTCCGGTTGAGCCTTACTTACCCGTGAGGATGATGCAGTTCGCCCATGCCTGAGACTGTTTCGCTCACCATCAACGGAAGGAAGATCAGCGTCGCGGCAGGAACCCCGGTTGCGGTTGCCGCGCTGCTGGCGGGCCCGACCGCCGCCCTCCGGCGCTCGGCGCATGGCGGCGCCCGCGGTCCGCTGTGTGGCATGGGGATCTGTTACGAGTGCCGCGTGACCATTGATGGCGTCAGCCAGACGAAAAGCTGCCAGACGCCGTGCCGCGACGGCATGGTGGTGGTAACCGATGAGTTCTGAGCTGCACTTTGACGTCCTGGTTGCCGGTGCGGGTCCGGCGGGCATCGCAGCGGGTTGCGCCGCGGCGGAATCCAGCGCGCGCACCTGCGTCATTGACGACAATCCGGCGCCTGGGGGCCAGATCTGGCGAGGCGACACGAGCCAGCGGGTCACCCGGTTGGTTGAATCCGGCGCGAACGTGATGACTTCCACCACGCTCATCGACTGCCCCTCCAAGGGCGTCGCCGTCGTGCTGCGGGGCACGCAGAGCTGCACGATTTCCTGGGACCGCATGGTGATCGCCACGGGAGCGCGGGAGCGCTGGATTCCGTTCCCGGGGTGGACTCTGCCTAATGTAATGGGTGCAGGAGGGCTCCAGGCTCTAGCCAAGGGCGGATTGCCGATCCGAGGCAAGCGGGTAGTTGTGGCTGGAAGTGGCCCACTGCTGCTCGCGGTAGCGGCTTACCTGAAACAGCACGGCGCGATTGTGCCGGTCATCGCGGAGCAAGCCGATTTCGGAAAGTTGATGCGCTTCGGGATGTCGCTGTTAGCGCACCCCACCAAACTCATTCAGGCGGCGATGCTGCAAGCGCAGTTGGCGGGCACGGGTTACCTGTCCGGCTGCTGGCCCGTCAGGGCCCATGGTAAAGCCCACCTTGAATCCGTAACCTTGTTCCGGAATGGCCGGACTCGCACCGTACCCTGCGATTACCTGGCGGTCGGGTTCGGGCTGGTATCGAACACAGAACTCGCAGAACTACTCGGTTGCCAGGTGAACGAAGGTGGTGTTGTGGTGGACGAGTGGCAGGAAACCACTGTAGCCGGGGTTTTCTGTGCTGGAGAACCGACAGGCATAGGCGGCGTTGACATCGCTATCGCGGAAGGTGTGGTAGCCGGTTATGCGGCGGCAGGCGCAAAGGACAAGGCCCGAGCAAATTTCCGGGCTCGTGACAGTGTGCGCCGTTTCGCTGTTGGTTTGAATGAGGCGTTCGCCCTTCGTCCCGACTTAAAGGCGCTGGCGGACGATGAAACGATTGTATGCCGCTGCGAAGACGTAACCCTCGGCCGGCTCAAGGCGCGGCATGACTGGCGTGATGGGAAACTGCACACTCGTTGCGGGATGGGACCTTGCCAGGGTAGAGTGTGCGGACCGGCGGTGGAATGGCTGCTTGGCTGGCCGCGCACGTCCGTGCGCCCGCCACTCTATCCGGTGCCCATAGGCTCAATTTCAGAGGTTCGAAAGTAAATTTGTGTCTGATATATTCTATGGCGTGGCGCTGACCTCTCCACTTGCGGAAAAGCTGGGCAAGCTTTCCGAATCGCTCGGCCGGAAGACCTCCATTTCCGATCAAATCGCGGACACTTTGCGCGCTTCCATAGTGGCCGGAGACTTGAATCCCGGCGATCGCATTGTAGAATCTCGCGTCGCCCGCCAACTCGGCGTTGGTCAGCCAACGGTGCGGGAGGCCCTGGTTGCGCTCGAGCACCAGGGACTTGTGGTCCGGCGGGCCAACCAGGGCTGTGTCGTAACCACTTTGAGCCGGACGGAAGTGCTGGACATCCTGCACATCCGTGCGGAATTGGAAGTACTGGCTGTCGAGCTTGCGACCGCTAATGCAAGCGATGCTGATGTCGGTAAGCTGATGGCGATCACCACGGAAATGATCGCGGCAGCCAAGGAACGGGACATTTCGCGGTTTTTCGACATCGATTTTCGCTTTCACCGCACGCTCTGGGAATTGTCGGGCAACTCGTATCTGCCCAAGCTGTTGTCCCAGGTCCTGCTGCCTTTGCTGGCGTTCCTCCTTATCCGTAACCTGCGGAATCACGCCCACATCGACCTGGTCGCTTCCGCCGAGGCGCATGTCGATATCGCCAATGCCATTCTGACGCGTGACCCACGCGAAGCTCGTGCCATCGCGTTAAAACAGTTCCAGATGTTCGCCAGCCAGCACGAGGGTTTGTATAGCGGTGGCGCGGTGGTTTAGCGCAATCTCTGTTTCCAATCCCTGCTTCTTCGGAGAGCCCATGAGACTACTCGTAGCGCTGCTTGTTCTGCCCATGGTGTTATTCGGCCAGGGCGGTCTGGAGGACTACCGGCGTTCCTTTGGCCTGCGCGACAGGTATGCCGACCTGGCCGTTAACCTGCCAGAACGGGCCACATGGATCGAAGGTGGGACCAAATTCTGGTATCGCAAAACCGTCAAGGGCGGCGGCGAGTTTGTCATCGTGGACGCCTCTTCGCTCGAGAAGAAACCAGCTTTTGACCATACGCGATTAGCGGAGGGGATCACGAAAGCGACGGGAGAGAAGGTTGGCGCCTTGAATCTGCCTTTCACCAGCTTCAACTTCGTGGATGGCGGACGGGGAATCACGTTTCAGGTGGGCCAGGTGACGTGGCGCGCCAGCCTTGCGGATTATGCGGTGTCCCGCGTCAGCCCGCCGCAGGGCCGCGGCGGACAGCCGTTCGGGGGTGGGCTCGCGCTGCCGGGACGCAACCAGTTGGGACAGCCCGATCGCGTCATCGCCTCACCGGACGGCAAATGGGAAGCTCTGGTGCGCAACTATAACCTTGCGATCCGCGAGAAGGGCAAAAGCGAAATCGTACCGCTGAGCTTCGAGGGTTCGGAAGGAAACTACTATGCCACCGGATTGATCGTTTGGTCGCCGGACTCGGCCAAAATCGCTGCCTACCGGATCCGGCCCGGGTTTCAGCGCCAGATTCACTTCATTGAGTCGTCCCCCAGCGATCAACTCCAGCCCAAGCACTCTGTGATGGACTATGCCAAGCCCGGTGATGTGCTGGATCTCCAGCAGCCGGTGATTTTTCACGTTGCCTCGCGCAAACAGATCGCCGTGGATAACGCGCTGTTCCCGAACCCCTACCAGCTTTCGCGGCCGGTCTGGCGGCGCGATTCCAACGCTTTTACGTTTGAGTACAACCAGCGCGGACACCAGGTATTCCGGGTTATTGAAGTCAGCGCCGAATCCGGCAACGCGCGCGCCGTGATCAGTGAAGAACCGAAGACGTTTTTCTGCTACTCGAGCAAACGGTTCCGGCACGACATAGCGGACGGGCGGGAGATTGTATGGATGTCGGAGCGCGACGGCTGGAACCATCTCTACTTGTACGATGGCTTGACCGGAAAAGTGAAGAACCAGATCACCAAGGGCGAATGGGTGGTTCGTGGCGTGGAGAAAGTCGATGAGGAAAAACGTCAAATCTGGTTCACCGCGAGCGGGATGTATCCTGACAAGGACCCCTATTTCCTGCACTACTACCGCATCAATTTCGATGGCACGGGACTGACTGCGTTCACTCGGGCGGATGCGAACCATTCGGTCGCGTTTTCGCCCGACATGAAGTTCTATGTGGACACGTATTCACGCGTTGACATGCCTCCTGTGTCCGAACTGCATCGTACCGAGGACGCCAGACTGGTGGCGGAGATCGAACGGGGCGATATCAGCGCTCTTACCGCCGCGGGATGGAGGGCGCCGGAGGTTTTCGTCAGCAAGGCTCGCGACGGCAAGACGGACATTTGGGGCATTATCGTCCGCCCATCGAACTTCGATGCTTCGAAGAAGTATCCGGTCGTTGAGCAGATCTACGCTGGTCCTCACGGCTCGTTTGTGCCCAAATCGTTCTTCTCAGCGGGACCAGTCATGGCTTTGGCGGAACTCGGCTTCATCGTCGTGCAGATCGATGGGATGGGCACAAACAACCGTTCCAAGGCGTTTCACGATGTGAGCTGGAAAAACCTGGCGGACGCCGGCTTCCCGGACCGCATTCTGTGGCACAAAGCCGTGGCAGCAAAGTATCCGTACTATGACATCACCCGCGTTGGGGTTTATGGGCACTCGGCAGGAGGGCAGAACGCGCTCGGCGCATTGCTGTTTCATGGAGATTTCTATAAAGCGGCGGTGTCTTCCTGCGGCTGCCATGACAATCGCATGGACAAAATCTGGTGGAACGAGCAGTGGATGGGCTGGCCCATCGGACCGGAATACATCGCCTGTTCTAACGTCGAGAATGCGCACAGGCTGAAGGGCAAATTGTTACTTTCGGTCGGAGAGCTGGACAACAACGTCGACCCTGCTTCCACCATGCAGGTGGTCAACGCGCTGGTGAAGGCAGGTAAGACCTTCGAGTTCCTTGTGCTGCCGGGCCAGGGCCATTCCAACGGCGGGGCCTATGGCGACCGCAAGCGGGCCGACTTCTTTGTGCGCCATCTGCTCGGCAAGGAGCCGCCCGACTGGAACCTGCTCGACGAGAAACTGCCCCAGCCGCCGGTCCGCCGCTAGGCAGTTCCGCGGACCGGGAACAGTGTAAGCCGCCCGCTATACTAAGAAGCATCGGCCTTGTCCGCTGTGGCCGTCGGGCAGTTCCTTTTTCCCTTATGCATCGTGAGTATACGAAGTGGTTCAGCCACCGGCTGAATCGCGATATGGAGTTGTTGATATTCGGCCATGCCGGCACGCCTGTGCTCGTGTTCCCGACTTCCATGGGGAAGTTCTTCGAGTTCGAAGACCGGGGCATGGTGGAAACCGTTCGCTGGCAGGTTGAGAACGGCCACCTGATGTTCTTCTGCGTGGATGGCATCGACAAAGAGAGTTTCTACTGCTCGTGGGCGCACCCTGCGGGCCGAATCCGCAGACATGTTCTTTACGACGATTACGTGTTGAACGAAGTGGTTCCTCTGATGCGCCACCGCAGCGGGCATGACAAGGTTGTCACTGCGGGAGCCAGTTTCGGCGCTTACCACTGCTTTAATTTCGCCATGCGCCATCCCGAAGCGGTCCACCGCTGTGTCGCCATGAGCGGCGCATACGATATCCGGTCCTTCCTGGACGGATATTACGACAACGAGGTTTATTTTAATAACCCGGTCGACTATCTGTCGAACCTGAGCGACGGCTGGTATCTCGACCAGTACCGTCATCACCTGAAGATCGTTCTCGCCGCCGGAGAGCATGACATCTGCCTTGGGCCGACACAGCAGATGTCGGCCATCCTCAATCACAAGGGCATTCCGCACTGGTACGATTTCTGGGGCCTGGGAGCGGTGCACGATTGGCCGTTGTGGCGCGAGATGATGCGCAAGTACTTCGCCTAAGCTGGAACAGAGAGAGGACCCGCGATGAAGAAGATTGCCGTTCTGTATGGTATGGAGAGCACCTTTCCGCAGGCGTTGATCGACCGCATCAACTCGCGCAACGTCGAAGGCGTCCGCGCCGAGAGCCTGTTGACCGGCGGATTTCGCATGGATCAACCGGCGCCCTATGCCGTGATCATCGACCGCATCTCCCACGACATCCCTTTTTACAGGGCCTACCTTAAGAATGCGATTCTGCATGGAACCGTCGTCATCAACAATCCTTTCTGGTGGAGCGCCGACGACAAATTTTTCAATTACGCGCTGGCAGAGAAACTGGGCGTCGCCGCGCCGAAAACGGTGATGCTGCCGCACTATTCCCATCCGCCGGGAACGACCTCTCAGTCGATGCGCAACCTGATGTATCCGTTGAATTGGGAGGAAATCTTCTCTTACGTTGGCTTCCCCGCGTTCATGAAACCGCATCTGGGCGGCGGATGGCGCAACGTGTACAAGGTGAACTCGCCACAGGAGCTTTTCGATGCCTATCACCAGACTGGAGACCTTGGCATGGTCCTGCAGGAAGCGATCGATTTCACCGAATACTACCGCTGCTATGTGATCGGGCAAGAAAAAGTCCATGTCATGCCCTACGATCCCCGGAAACCGCACGAGCAACGTTATGTTCAGGACATGGATGCGGCGAGTTCTCCCTTGTATCCGCGTATCGTCGGCGACTGCCTGAAACTGTGCAAGGCTCTCGGGTATGACATGAATACTGTAGAGTTTGCGGTGCGGGACGGCATTCCATATGCGATCGATTTTCTGAACCCGGCTCCCGACGCAGATCGCTATTCGGTCGGTGAGGCGAACTTCGAGTGGATTGTTAACGCCATGGCGGACCTGGCGATCAAGAAGGCGCTGGCCGGCGAGCTGCCCGCGGCGGACTACCATTGGGGGCGGTTCCTGGCCGGCGGGCAGCGGGTGCAAACAGCCTAGGCACTGGCGTGTCAGTGGCTTAGATAAGGAGGGGTCATGTCGGAACGTCCGAGCTTCACGATTGGGATCGAGGAAGAGTACATGACCATCGATCCGGTCACTCGAGATCTGCGCAGCCATATCGAAGCGGAGATAATCGAAAAGGGCAAACTCGTGCTCAAAGAGCGCGTCAAGCCTGAGATGCACCAATGTGTGGTCGAGGTCGGGACCACCATTTGCCACAACATCAAAGAGGCGCGCGAGGAAGTGACGCAGATCCGGCGCGCCATGATCAGCCTGGCGAAGGCCAACGGGCTGCGGCTGGCGGCAGCAGGCACCCACCCCTTCGCGGACTGGCGCAAGCAACAGATTTACCCTGACCCGCGCTACATGACCATTGTCGAGGACATGCAACTGGTAGCGCGGGCGAACCTGATCTTCGGGTTGCATGTCCACGTGGGTATCGAGGATCGCGAAACCGCGATTCACATCATGAATGCGGCGCGCTATTTCCTGCCGCACATCCTGGCGCTGTCGACCAATTCGCCGTTCTGGCTGGGAGATGAGACTGGTCTGAAATCCTACCGCTGCAAGGTCTTTGACAAGTTTCCGCGAACCAATATTCCCGATTATTTTCCCAGCTACGGCGAGTACGAGAGTTTCGTCAATCTGCTGATCAAGACCAATTGCATCGACAACGCCAAGAAGATCTGGTGGGATCTGCGCCCGCACCCGACGTTCAGCACCATTGAGTTCCGCATTTGTGATATCCCGATGCGGCTGGATGAAACAATCGCGCTGGCGGCTTTGATCCAGGCTACCGTCGTCATGTTGTACAAGCTGTACGAGGCCAACCAGGGCTTCCGGCTGTACCGGCGTTTGCTGATCATGGAGAACAAGTGGCGCGCCTTGCGGTACGGGATTGAAGGAAAGCTGATCGACTTCGGTAAGAAGGTCGAACGGCCATTCCAGGATTTGATGGAAGAGTACTTCGAGCTTGTGGACCCGGTCCTCGATGAACTGGGAAGCCGCAACGAAGTAATGTACTTGCGCCGTGTCCTGAACGAGGGCACCGGCGCTGACCGCCAGTTGCGTGTGTGGCGCGAAACCCGCGACCTGCGCCGGGTGGTGGATTACATGATCGAGGAAACCGAAGCCGGAATTCCCGAGCCCGCCGGGCAGCCGGCGGCTGTACTTTTCTGAGTAGGTCTGTTTTGAACGAGAAGCCTTATTACGATCCTGAACTTGCAACCGGCGCGCGCAACGCGGTACGAACCTGCCTGCGCCTCCAACCTCACGAGAAGGTTACACTGATCGCCGACCATGCTTGCCTGGAAATAGCCGCGGCTATCGCTGAACAAGTACGCGAGCTTGGTGCTCCTTTCCGGAAATGGGTGCTTGAGGACTTGGCGCAACGCCCTTTGATGGAAATGCCGCGGGCCGTTCTGGAAGACCTCGAAACGAGCCAGGTGAGCATCTTCACTGTCTACGCGCAGGCTAACGAACTGCCGAGCCGGATGCAGATGACGGAAGTCGTCAACCGCCGTAAGATCCGGCATGCGCACATGGTCAACATCACCAGGCAGATCATGCTGGACGGCATGCGAGCGAACTACGATGAGGTGGATGCGTTGAGCTTGCGTGTCCTGGGTATCACCCGCACCGCGCACAAAGTACGCGCCAAGACGGAAGCCGGCACGGATATCGTCGCTGATATGAATCCCGAGTACCGCTGGCTGAAGACCAGCGGCATCATCAGCGAAAACACCTGGGGTAACTTGCCGGGCGGCGAAGTCTGGACTACTCCGGGAGAGGTGAACGGCGTGTTCGTGGTCGACGGCGTCGTCGGCGACTGGCTTTGCGCTAAGTATGGAGACCTGAAGAACAGCCCGCTCACGCTCAAGATCGAGAAGAACCGGCTCGTTTCCGCTGCCTGCGCCGACAAGGACCTGGAGCGCGATTTCTGGGCGTACACACATACGGACGAGAACAGCGACCTGGTGGGCGAGTTCGCCATCGGTACGAACATCGGTGTCCATGACGTCATCGGCAATATCTTGCAGGACGAGAAGATCCCCGGCGTGCATATCGCCTTTGGCAATCCCTATGGAGACCACACCGGCGCGAAGTGGTACTCATCAACGCACATCGACGTGGTCGGGCGGCGCTTCAATATATGGGCCGACGACCGGCAGATCATGCGCGACGGCCAGTTTGTCCTATGATTGAGCGGTGAGCGAAGCACTCAGGAAGCAGTTCAACGCGCGCTTCACGCCGGAACGCTATCAGCGTTTTTTGCGTCACATCGACGAAGTCGCGGGTACGCATGTCGGGTTCCGCAATTGCGAAACGCCGGCCTTCTTCGATGAGGACTTCCTGGACCGCCTGGCTGCCGATGGTTGCGAGCTGATTCGCCAACTGGTTGACAACCCCGAGTACCGCGCGGTCTCCGAACGTTCGCTTCCGGAACGGTATCGCGTCCCGAATGAAGCCCGTGTGCCGATGTTCACTCAGGTCGATTTTGGCGTCATCCGGGATCAGAATGGCGAACTGCAGCCGAAGTTGGTTGAGATCCAGGGTTTTCCATCTCTCTATGCCTATCAGCCGGCGCTGGCGCAGGCGTACATAGACGCCTACGAGTTGGAAGGCGACCTGCGCTACATGCTGGGTGGGCTGACACCAGAGAGCTACGCGCCTGTGCTGCGCCGGGCGATCTGTGGCGATCACGATCCGGAGAATGTGATCTTGATGGAGATCGATCCGTACCGCCAGAAGACGCTGTGCGATTTTCTATTGACGGAGAAGATGCTCGGTGTGCGGGCTGTTTGTATCACGAAGCTCCAGAAGCACGGCAACCGGCTGTTCTACTGGTCTGGCGGCAGGCTTGTGCCGGTGCGGCGTATTTACAATCGCGCAATTGTCGACGAACTGGAGCGTCGTAACGCGATAGTCCCGTTCGACTGGCGTGATGACCTGGACGTCGAATGGGCCGGCCATCCCAACTACTATTTCCGGATCAGCAAGTTCTCGATACCTTTCCTGAGGCACGAGAGCGTCCCGCGGACTCTGTTTCTCGACCAACTGGATCAGACTCCCGGCGATCTGGAGAACTGGGTGCTGAAGCCGCTCTACAGCTTTGCCGGGCTCGGCGTGAGCATCGGACCTTCGCGTGAAGAGATCGAAGCGATCCCGCCGGAGAAGCGCGGCGACTATATCTTGCAGGAGCGCGTGAATTTCACACCCGTGATTGAGACGCCGCACGGGATGACCAAGGCGGAGGTGCGCGTCATGTATATCTGGTTCGAGAACGAGGCCGACCCGCTACCTGTGACGACGATCATTCGTATGGGCCGCGGCAGAATGATGGGCGTCGACCACAACAAGAACATGGAGTGGGTGGGCGCGTCGGCCGCGCTTTACCCGGCCAGGCAATGAACCTCTCCGACGAAGAATTGGTTGAACTGGTCTACGATCACCTGTGCGAGAACCAGCCCGATGCGGTGGCTTCGCTCAGCGACGCCGAAATCCAGCGGCGTGCAAAAATCGGCGTTGCGCGAGCGCGCGGCCACGGGCTCGATACGGAAGGCGCTATCGCAGCGTTCGTGTCCTTGATGTTCCTGGTGGCGCCCAACTTCGACCAGAATCCGGCCATCGCGGCGGTTCTCAGGGATTCGAAGAGCAAGGCCGACGATCGCATGAAGAAGCTGTTTGAACGGACCAGGGAAGAAGACTGGGAAGCGGCAGCCGCTGCGTCCGACCCATCGGTCTGGGGAACGAGTTAGCCATCACCACAACTGCGGCAGCAATTGGGCGGAAGGGCTGCGGAAGGATGCGTCGCAGATCCCCGTCACCGGGGTTTCCTCAGGGTTCACTTCGATAATCCGGGCGCCCGATTGTTTCGCCAGCGCCGCCAGTCCGGCAGCCGGATAGACCACCGCCGACGTTCCGGCGATGAGAAAAACATCGCACCTGGAAACGGCGCTCTCCGCTGCCAGCCATGTGTCCGCGGGCAGGCTCTCCCCGAACCACACTACTCCGGGCCTCTCCTGCGCGCCGCAGCCCGGGCATCGCGGTGGCAGTGATTCGATACTGGTCCGGTCGTCGCGCCGGCCAAGATGGCAACTTGAGCAGCGGGTAATCCAGATGCTGCCATGCAACTCAAGCAGGTTTCGTGAACCGGCGCGGGAATGCAGCCCGTCGACATTCTGTGTGATCAAAGTGAACGTTCCCGGAGCACGCTGCTGTTCCAGAAAGGCAAGCGCGCTGTGACCGGCATTGGGCGCGGCTTTGGCGATCAATTGCCGCCGCCACAAGTACCATTCCCAAACCAGCACCGGATCGCACTGGAATGCGCTGGGCGTTGCCAATTGCTCGGGCCTGTAACTGCGCCACAAGCCGCCCGGCCCTCGAAACGTCGGTATGCCGCTCTCGGCCGAAATGCCTGCGCCCGTCAGGACAGCGATCGAACTTGCTGCCTCAATCCATCCGCGAACCTGCGCGATTTCCACCGCCTACCAGCCTACAGCCACCGGCTCCGGATGGCCCAGGCTCTTCAGTTTGGCGGTAAGCGTCGTGCGCTTCAGTCCAAGGATTTCGGCGGCCCGCTTTTTGTTGCCGCGCGTGCGGCGTAGCGCCTGCTCGAGGATGTTTCGTTCCAGCGAGGACACCGTCGCCTCAAAATCAAGGCCGCTTTCCGGCAGCGAGACCAGGGGCATGACGTCCGCTTCCTTGGTAGAGGGCGCGGCGTCGGCCGCCGGCAGTCGAAAATCGTGTGGGTACAGTTCTTCCCGGTCTCCGCTGAGCACCACCGCCATCTCGACCGTATTCTCCAACTGACGCACGTTTCCGGGCCACCAATAACCGTTCAGAATCTGCATTGCATGATGGCTGACACGCTTCATCGAGAGTTTCTCCTGGCGGCATACCTTCTCCAGAAAGTGATGCACCAGCAGCGGAATGTCTTCGCGGCGTTCACGGAGCGGCGGCAACTCGATCGGCACCACGCTCAGGCGGTAGTACAGGTCCTCACGAAACCGGCCTTCGCGGATACGCTGCGGAAGATCTGCGTTGGTCGCGGCAATCAGACGGACATCCACGCGTATGTTTTCCGAACTCCCCAGGCGTTGGAATTCCTTCTCCTGAAGAACGCGCAACAGTTTCGCTTGAGTTTCAAGAGACATGTCGCCTATCTCGTCGAGGAACAGAGTCCCACCATTGGCTTGTTCAAAACGCCCGGTGCGGGCCTGGACCGCCCCGGTAAAGGCTCCTCGAACGTGCCCGAACAACTCCGCTTCCATCAGGTCCGGCGGCAGGGCATTGCAGTTGAAGGAAATCATCGGCCGGCTGGCGCGCGGGCTGGCCCCATGAATCGCCTTTGCCAAAACCTCTTTCCCCGTGCCGGTCTCACCCGTGATTAGCACGGTCGAGCGGCGCGGACCTACCAGGCGTACCATCTCGACAATCGTTTCCATTCCCGTACTCGACCCGATCATGTGTTGGCGCCACGGTTCGCAGGCCAGTGGTTTCTCGCAGGAGGATATGTTTGTGGATGTAGGGCAGAGTAAGTTCATAGAGATACAGGCCTCATTCAGGCCGCACCCTTCCATCGACGCAAAAGGGGGAAACTTTAACCGCAAAATGCACCTACGCCACCCGCGTATACCCCAGTACCCCCACGGGTGTGACGTCTCGCAGTTTACTCGTACCGCAAAGCGTCTATCGGGTTGATGCTCGCGGCCTTGGTTGCGGGATAGATACCGAACAGAACGCCAACGGCGACTGATACCCCAAAGGCGATCACCACCGATTCCGTCGTCACGATGGTCTTCCACTCCGCCGTATTCGAAATGACCCAGGCCAAAAAATAGCCGCAGGCGACGCCCAGCAGTCCTCCCGAAGTCGAGATCAGCACCGATTCGGTCAGAAACTGGCGCACAATATCGCGACGCCTGGCGCCCGTGGCACGGCGGATGCCGATTTCACGTGTACGCTCCATTACAGTGGCGAGAACGATATTCATGATGCCGATGCCGCCAACCAGAAGCGAAATTGCGGCAATCGCAACCATTACATAGGTGAAGATCGTTTGTGTCCGCTGTTGCTGCGCCAGTAGTGCGGCGGGGATGGTGACCGAAAAATCGTCCGTGTTGTTGTGCGTTGAGTTCAGGATCGCGGTGACGATCTTAGCCGTGTCCACAGAATTCGCGCCTTCCTTGAGCCGTAGATCGAGACCATCCAGTTCATCCTTGTTGAACGCACTCATATCCCAGAAGCGGTAGCGGAAGCTTTCGAATGGGATGTAGATTTGGTTATTCAGATCTTCCACCCGCCCACCGGCAGTGCGGGTGGAAGCTGGAACCTGCTCTCCCAATACACCGATAACCTCAAGCCAGTTGTCGTTGAGTTTAATGAACTTTCCGACGGCTTCACCGAACCCCAGCAGGCTGACACGCGCGCCCTGGCCGAGGACACAGACTGCGGCACTGGCTTGATTCTCTGCATCCGTGAAAAAGCGCCCCTCAGCCAGACGCAGATTATGAATTCGCTCAAAAGAAGGCCTGACGCCGATCAGCTCCGGCGTTTCGCGCGATGGTTTCGGCAGAAAGCGGGAGGGGCGCAACGAGCGTCTCGGACTGGCGATCTCCAGAGCTTCGACGTTGGCTTCGATGATGCGCAGGTCGCGCTCCGTAAGTCCCGGCGAAGAACGGCGGCGCTGCTGGAACTCTTCGGGATTAGTCGCGTGGCGTGCTTCGATCAGCAGGTTGCGCACCCCGAGCTGTTCAATGAATCGCAGCGACTCCTCACGCGCGCCCGCACCGATGGACAGCATTCCGATCACGGAAGCGACGCCGAATACGATGCCCAACGCAGTCAGGAATGTGCGAGTCTTCTGCGCACGCAGGTTGCCGGCGGCAAGTTTGAGATCGCGAAACATGGCTGAGATCGGCTCCTTCTATTTCGAAAGCGCCTGCATTGCGCCGCCGCCCTTCAGCTTGCGCGTCTCCTGGGCCTGACTGGGGTTCGCCATGGCTACGAGCTGGTGTTCGCTCAATCCGGTGATCACCACCTGACTTTCGTTACGCCGTACCAGGGTGACGTCTTTCGGTGTGAACGTACCTGCCTGTTTGATAAAGACATGGCGCCGCCCATCACTCTCGAAGAGCGCCTGTGCCGGCAGCCAGAGGACATCCTTCGACTCGCCGGTAACGATACGGAGTTTAACGCTCATCCCGGGGCGCATTTGGGGGATCGGGCTCTCGACCTGCACTCTCGTCTCGAAGCGGCGTTCCCAGGGTGGACCGGTGGTTCCGCCGATGGACTTTACTCGCCCCTGGAACTTCTTGCCTGGGACCGCGGCTACCTCGATCTCCACCTTCTGACCTTCGGCAATGTGCCCTCGGTCGAGTTCCCCAATCTTCGCAGAGATCTCGAGATTGGCCATGTCCGGTATCTGCGCCACAGCCATGCCGGGACGGACCATGTCGCCGATCTGATAAGAGGGAAGATAAGAACCCCACCGGAAGTTGCCGTCCTGGTTCTGCTGCAGCGCGACATAGCCTTTTGTCTTGGCCGTAACTGTCATCTGTTCGATGTTCTTGCGCGCGGTAGCGGACTTTATCTGCGCTTTTTGCCGTGCCGCCTCGTGGATTGCGATACCTGCGGCGGCGGTTGCCTTGCGATTCTGGTAGTCCTTCTCGGCCTGCGCCAGTTTGTCCTTGGCAGCTTCGACGGCCAGTTCGTTTTGACGTCCAACGATGCGCGGCAAAAGCGGATTCCGGCGAATTTCAAGAAGCGCCAGGTCCAGTTCAGCCTTGGCCTGGATCACTGCGTAGCGCGTTTCTTCTTCTTTAGCGGCAGCTTCCGCTTGTGCCTGTAGCACTTGTTGCTCCGCTTCGGCCAGATCGGCCTCGGCTTCACGCAGACGGAACTCTTGCTCTGTGGTGTCGAATGCCAGAACCACTTCGCCCGGTTCGATCAATTCGCCATCCTGTCTTAGCTTGGTAATCGCCATTGCGCCGCCTCCGGTCATCGGCGCAACCAGCATTTCCGAGTTGCCGCCCTGCAACTGGCCCACCGCGGAGATAGCGAAAACGACATCGCCGCGGCGCACAGCCGTCGTAGGCACCTGAAGTTCGTCCGTAGCTGCTCTCACTTTCCAGACATCGGGGAGGTTGGCCAAGGCGGCGAGAGGCTTGCCTGCAAACCGTGCGGCGGTCAGCAACGCCAGGCACAGCAGAACGACCGTCACCTGAACGCGTGTGCTCGGGCGCTTCATTGCTTCTTCTGCCCTTTCTTTGCGGCTTCTTCCTTACCCGGCTCCACCAGCGCAACTTGCGTACCTGGCTCGATTCCTTCGATCGCCACCTCGTCAGGATTGCGCGCCACGACCTTCACTTCTTTTGGATCATAGGTTCCGTTGCGTGCGATATACACCAAAGGACGGCCATTGCGCGAGAATAGCGACTTGGCTGGAACGCTGATCGCGTCCGGCAGTTTCTGGACGATGAAATCAACGCTTCCGTTCATCCCGGGCCGAAGAGCGGCGTCAGGATTCGCGATTTTCGCGAAACCGCGAAAACTTCGCATCGGCGGCCACTCGAAACCCATTTCCGTAAGTGGCGATAACGCCGCTAACGTTGCCTCGAAACTCTTCTCGGGGAGCGCATCCACCTTGACCCGTGCGCTTAACCCTATGCTCATCCGGCCGCGATCGATCTCTTCGATCTTGCCTTCCATCTCAATGGTGGAGAGATCCGGTATTTCGGCGATGATTGCACCCGGCCAGACTTGGTCGCCGATCTTGAATGGCTTCGCATCCATCCAGCCTTGGGTGTAATTCGGCATGTAAATCACCACCCCCGCGATCGGCGCCTTGATTTCCATTTGTGACAGCCGGTACTCGGTCAGATCGACCTCGGCCTGAGCCTTGTCGCGCTGCCGGGTAAGCGAGGCGATCCGTGCGCGGCTGGAAGCTTCGTTGAGAGCGGAGTTCGCCTTCTGAACCGTCAGCTTAGTCTCCGCCAGCTTCAAGTCAACCCTGCTCTCCTCGCCCTGTAGCGCGCTCAGAATCTCCTGCTTCGAGACCTCCAACTTGGCCCGTTCCAATTGGTACGTCGCCTCGGCGAGGGCTCTACGGTCCTGTTCCGACGTGATTCTCGTCTCGGCTTCCGCCTGTTCCAGCGAGGCCAGGGCCTGCTTCAACGCCGCCTGCTTCTCAGTTAGTTGCTGCTTCGCGCTGCTCGGGTCGAACCTTATGATTGCGTCGCCGGCCTTCACCGCCGATCCGACCGGAGCCAACCACACGATTCGCAACTCAGGCACGTTCACCGGCGCCGCAACCTGAGCAGACCGACGCGCCTTCAACTCGCCACGGCAGCGAATCATCACGGAAAACTCACCTTTACGCACTGTGGCCACGGGCAGCACCGCGGTTGCCTGAACCTGAGTAATCCGCCAGAACGCGAACGCGCCGCCGGCAACAACAACTAAAGCCAGAATCCGGAGCAGCCAAGCACGTAGCCCCTTCATGGCTGTGAACTCCTGGTAGCCGTGCCCGGAGGAAGGATTGTCACTTGGGCGGATAAGTCCGGCAACAACCTCGGGTCCGTCCGTGTGAGTTTGAACATCGCGTTGAAATTGCGAATCGGACTTCCAAGGGCGGAGCTTGCCACGGGACTTGCGTGCAGAAACTCAGCCTCAAAAAGCACCTCAGGGTAGGCGTCGAGGCGAACTTGGGCGCGAGTGCCTGAAGCCAGTACAGCTCCGTCGGCTTCATTTACGGTCACCTGCACCAGCATGCTCGATGGATCGAATATCTTGAGCAAGGGCTGGCCGTTCCACAACTGGTCACCCTCCTGCGCATGGCCCATCGACCCGCCACGCCAAATATTGTCCAGAGCGACCATGCCGGAGAGCGGCGCCCTCAGGATAAGTTTGGCGGCGTTGGATTCCGCGCGTTCGAGAGCGACTTTCTGGCGGTCCTGCTGTAGCTGCAGGATCCGCAAGCCTGCAGCTTCGGCCTTTTCGCGCAGGGCGGATGATTTTTGTAGACTTTCGACGCGCACTTTCGCGCTGGCAGCCCGCGTTTCTGCCTTCAAGCGATCGATCTCGGAAAGGATGGGACCCTTTTTCAGTTGAATTAGCGCTTTCTCCAGGTCCGCTTCCGCTTGCTTCACATCGGCGATACGCTTCTGCAAGTCGCTGTTGTTTTGCGCTCTTTTCTGGTCTACCTGATGCCCCAGGTCTTCGAACTTCGCTTTGGCCTCCAGGGCGTCATCCAACTGTTTGGTCCGGTCGAACTCGGCCAGCAGGTCGCCTTCTTTCACCTGTGTGCCGTTGGGCGCGAGACGAACAAGAGTCATGCGCCCGCCCTGCCCTTGCAGTTGCGGCACCATTACGGTGAACACCTTCTCGGCTCTGACCGTCCCCGTCGCCCGTACAAGCGGCAACGAAGCCGCCGCTGCAGGGACAGGGGCCGCGCTCGACGCATCCGGAGCCTTCTCAGCCGCTTCAACCTTTCTTATGGGCACTTGGGAGCAGCCCGCAAGGAAGCCGCAGGCGAGAACAAGGGGCAAGGTAGGCTCTGCGAATCGCCAGGTCATAGAAGGCTTTCCAGTAACCTTAGACGGCGCCTTGCCGTTTCGTGTTTGCGACAAAAACACACTTATTTTCAGCCGCTCCTCACAAATGGCGCTAAAACGAAAATAATGACGAACGGAAACCTGGCTCAGGAAGTGCGTGTCCAAAACCTCGTTATGTTACGGGCCGTGTTCGTTTATTCGCTTTGCTGTTTGTTCCCCCTGCCGGCTCAGATTCCGGATTGGGAACAGATCCGCGCCTCAGCGAGGACCGCTTTTCAACAGCGGCAGTATGCGCAGTCGGAGGATCTCTACCGCCAGGTGTTGTCTGCTCGTGAAAGTCAGCTCGGCAAGGACGACAGCGCGTTGGTGACGCATTTGAATGAAGTGGCCGGGTTATGTTTCGCACAATCGAAGATGCAGGACGCGTTACAGCTTTACCAACGCGGGTTGTCGATCCTGGAAAACAAGCACGGACCGTTTCACCTCGACCTGTTACCGCAAATAGGTCTGGTAATCAGGGGCAGCCAGGCTTTACAACAGGCGACCAACGTACGCGATCTTCTGACACGAAGCCTGGCTATACGCGTGAAGTTGCAGGGGCCGGACCACGTGGAAGTCGGGTGGGAGATGACCCGGTTGGCGCGATTCCACGCTTCCCAGGAAGATTTTGTACAGTCCGATATCCACTACCGCAGCGCACTGGAAATCCTGCTCAAGAAGCTGGGACCGGAACACCTGAGCATTGCTCCGGTATATGACGCTCTTGGGGCGTTGTCCAAGGAGCAGAAGTCGCTGCCGCAAGCCGCGGACTATTTCACTCGCGCGCTGACAATTCGCGAAAACCACTATGGCCCGAACACCGCCGAGGTCGCCTCATCTTTGGACAATTTGGCCGGTGTATACGTACAGATGAAGCGGCATGAAGAGGCGGAACCTCTTTATGAGCGCTCCCTTGCGATCTGGACGGGTGCCCTGGGAGTGGAGCACCCTTTGCTGGCAACCTCAGTGGACAACCTGGCCTGGGTGTACGCAGCGCTAGGCCGTTACCACTTGGCCGAACCGCTGTATCAGCACGCGCTGCTGGTTCGGGAAAAGCAGTACTCCGACAGTCTGCAGAACCGCGCCATGGTGGCATCGGCACGCGATCATTACATCAAGGCGGAAGCGCTGTTCGAGGAAGCTCTGGCCATAATCGACCGGCCGGCCCCGCCTGCGAAAGTGGGTCCTGAGACTCCGCCGGGTATGAAGCGGCCGGTTCCAATCGACTTGGAAGCGCTCCGTCCCGGCAGGCTGGTTCAAGTTCTGGAGAATTACGCCGACATGCTGGAGCGGGCCGAAAAACCTGTGTTGGCGAAGCCCATGCGTGAACGGGCGGCTGCCTTGAAGAAGAAGATCGAAGAGGAGATTAAGGCCGCACAAGAGGCGCTCTCTTCCGGAAAGTAGTCCAACTGCAACGTCGGGTTCTGCGCGATCATAAGCCCCCTGCGCAAACTTGTCTACGTTGTTGCCTCTGTGGCGGCGGCGAACTTCCTTCTGCGCTCCTCCGTGCCAACTTGATCGATCTGATTTCGGTCAAGCTGAATGCTCTACTGATTGGCAAAGGTATTCCGATGTTCGCTGGACTGGAGCAGCCACTCCAACTGGAACTCGTGGAGTCAAAGATCTACAACAGCGGAGTCGCGCTGCTAACGTATAAGCCGCCCAGGGTGTAAGTGAGCGGTTGTGCGAGAGGGTTGAGGATCCACCGAACAGCCGCGTTGTAGCGGTATTGCCAGGGGCTTCTAATCTACTCGCGCAGCCAGGCTTTCAGCCGCGCTTTCTGTTCCTCACTCGCGTCGGGCCGCACTTCGAGCGTCCACGATTGAGGGGGATCCACCCTTAACGGCAATTCGATCCGAATTAACTCGTCGCGTCGCGCCAGCAACAGCGTCACGCTGGTTCCCGGCTTGTAGGCATCCAATCGCGCGGGCCACTGCTCCGGTCGAACCCGGTAATCGTTCACCGCTATGATCTCATCGTTCACATTGATGCCCGCGTCGTACCCGGAGCCGCCACGCCGCACGTTGGTCACGATCAAACGGCCGTTGTCGTTCCGTGTTACAAGGCCGGTGTTGAACCGCGGCGCGGCCGCTGCGCCGGCGTCACCCGTCGCAGGTCCGCGGGAGCGCTCCGGCCGGAACCGCAGCCCGTACCAGTCGAGCATCTCGGAATAATCCAACTCCTGCGTGGTCTCGAGCACCGTGACGAACCAGGGATTCAAGTCTGCGCCTGCCACATCGGAAGCTGCGCGGCGAAAATCCGCGGGAGTGAATCCTTTTGTTTTGCTGAATCGGTCGAACGCTACTCTCATGACATCGTCCAGACCCTTGGCGCCATTCGTTGCCTTACGGACCCTGGCATCCAGCAGCATGCCGATCACCTGCCCCTTGGTGTAATAGCTGATCGCGGTATTCGGCGAGTTCTCGTCAGGGCGGTAATGCTTGATCCAGGCGTCGAAGGACGATGTCTCAACGGGTTGCACCAGCCTTCCCGGAGTACTCTGCAATTGGCTGATCGCCTGGCTCATGGACCGCAGGAACTGCTCCCGCGTTGTCAGCCCCGCACGCTTCAGCGCGAGCGGCCCGTAATACGAGGTGAACCCTTCCGAGATCCAGAGGCTGCGCGTGTAGTTCTCGTTCTCATAGTCGAAAGGACCGAGTTCCACCGGGCGCAGCCGCTTGACGTTCCACAGGTGGAAATACTCATGGCTCACCAGGCCAAGCCAGCTCGTGCGGCTGCCGCGGCGGGCTCCACCTTGGCCGGGTGTCGCGCCGGGCTCCGGCGGCGCCTGCTCCTGCTGATTGCCATAGGCCCACTTGCTCGCGTTCATCCAGGTCGAATTACGATGCTCCAGGCCGCCTCCGGCTTCGATCAGCATGTTGAAGAAGACATACTTGTCATAGGGGAGCCCACCCCACATGCGCGCGAACTCGGCCACGATCTTAGCCACGTCGCGCGCCGACGCGGGGCCATCCCACATTGGCCCCTCGCCCTGATTCACCAGGTAGTGCTTCTTGCCTTCGACCTCGAACTCGTGAATCGGCCCATTACCCGCGTAGATTGGGCAATCGAGCAGCTCATCGAAGTCTGCCGCCACGTAATGATGCGGCGCGCCCGAAGGATGCTCCTTCATCCCCGTCATGGTGCGTTTCCAGGTGGCAGGCAGTTCGATCTTCACTTCGTAAGGGCGCTTGTCGGCGCCGACGATGGTGACAAAATTCGGCGCCCCGTTGAGCATTGCAAAAGCGGCCTCCACCCAGTTGCCCTGAACCGATGGTTCGTGGGCATACACCGAGTACCGAACGCGAATTCGGGGCGCGCCGCCCGTTTCCACTGCCCAGCGGTTCTTGCGGGTCTTCTCCCAATTCAACGCGCGGCCGTCCGGCGAGGCAGCCTGAAAATTCTCAACATTGCGCGCGTACTCGCGGACCAGATAGGAACCGGGGGTCCACACAGCCATGTACAATTCCACGCGCGGACGTCCCGCAGGTATATCGGCTTCCACTTCCAGGTAGTGCGTATGCGGCGCGGGGAACCGGAGTGTATAACGCACCGGGTCCTGCGCACTCGCAACCAGTACGAACAGGATGAACACGCATGCCAAACGTAGCTGTTTCATAGGAGGAATACCGCAAGAATACAATAGTTTCAGAGTTGTCCACGCGCGATCCTATCCATATCATTGGCGGCGGCTTGGCCGGGGCTGAGGCTGCCTGGCAGGTATCGCGAAGAGGCCTGCGCGCCGTGCTTCATGAGATGCGCCCGCTGCGAAATACTCCGGCTCACCGGACAGACCGGTTGGCCGAACTGGTCTGCAGCAATTCATTAAAGAGCGACGCTGAAAACAGCGCCTCCTGGTTGCTGAAGCAGGAATTGCGCCGCCTGGGTTCCCTCTCCATGGAAGCAGCCGCCGCCGCGCGGGTGCCCGGCGGGCACGCGCTTACGGTGGACCGTGACGTGTTCGCGGACACGATAACACGCGCAATTGAAAACGAACCGCTCATCGAACTGCGGCGCGGAGAGGTTGAAGCGATACCCGGCTCGGGTACGGTGATCGTCGCCACTGGCCCGCTGACCAGTGCC
>Ga0073934_10003895_pt1 | contig 26129 bp, 16 predicted proteins | sample LarsenN4metaG_FD_76834 | JGI IMG/M metagenome (GOLD analysis project Ga0073934, IMG submission 76834) | Hot spring sediment bacterial and archeal communities from British Columbia, Canada, to study Microbial Dark Matter (Phase II) - Larsen... ... | reverse complement strand
TTCTCGAAGCCGGTGCTGGCCATCGTCAGCGTCAGCTGCGACCGAGTCATCGCCACCTCCCCTTCTCGCGTGATGCCGCTGGAGGCATCACAGCACAGCCCGCGCGAGAATGGGGGACTTTTTCAGAGATTCCCTAGCGTGCCGCAGCTCGGCTACTCGTTCCGCCCGGTCGCCCTGGGTCGCGAGGGGATGGTCGCGTCCGCCCACCCGCTCGCCTCGCTCACCGGCGTCGACGTCCTCCGCGCCGGCGGCACCGTCGCCGACGCCGCCGTCGCGGTCAACGCCGTCCTGGCCGTCACCCAGCCGAACAACTGCGGCATCGGCGGCGACCTGTTCTGCCTGTACCACGAGGCGGCCACGCGACGCGTGCACTTCCTGAACGGCGCGGGCCGCTCGGGGTCGCGGGCCGGCCTGGACGCCCTGCGGAGCCGCGGCATGAGCGCGCTGCCGGTGCTCGGCCCGGCCACGGTGAGCGTCCCGGGCTGCGTCAGGGCGTGGGCGATGCTGCTCGAGCGGTTCGGAACGCGCCCGCTCGGCGAGCTGCTCGAGCCCGCGATCCGCCATGCCGAGCGCGGCTTCCCGGTGACCTCGATCGTGAGCCAGGCGATCGCCGAGCTGAGCCCCGCGAATCCGGATCCCGAGTGGCACCGCGTCTTCGAGCCGCGCGGCCGGCCGCCCGCGCGCGGCGAGCTGCTCGTCCAGGCCGACCTGGCGCGGACGCTGCGCGAGATCGCCGCCGGCGGCCCCGACGCCTTCTACCGGGGACGCGTCGCGCGGGCCATCGCGGACCGGCTCGCCGCCGAGGGCTTCGTCACGGCCGAGGACCTCGCCGAGCACGCCGGCGAGTGGGGCGAGCCGATCGCCACGCGCTACCGTGGCCACACGGTGTGGCAGACGCCGCCGCCGACGCAGGGCATCGCCGCGCTGCTCGCCTTCAACCTGCTCGAGGGGTTCCCGCTCGGCACGCGCGCGCTCCACTCGGTCGAGCAGCTGCATCTCCTGATCGAGATGGTCAAGCTCGCCTACGCCGACCGCGACCGCTGGATCGGCGACCCGGAGCACGCGCGCGTGCCGGTCGCCGCGCTGCTCGACCCCGCCTACGCCGAGCGGCGGCGGCGCGAGTTCGATCCGCGGAAGGCGAGCGCCTACGTGCCGGGCGAGCCCGAGGGCGACACGACCGGCTTCGTCGTCGCCGACGGCCGGGGCAACGTGATCAGCGTCATCCAGAGCCTGTTCAACTCCTTCGGTTCCGGCGTGGTGGCGCCCGGCACGGGGATCGCCCTGCAGAACCGCGGCCGCCACTTCTCGGTCGATCCCTCGCATCCGGCGGCCTTCGCCCCCCGCAAGCGGCCCTTCCACACGCTGATCGCGTCGATCGTGACCCGCGACGACCGCCCGGTCCTCGGCTTCGCCACCATGGGCGGCAACGGCCAGGCGATGTTCCACACCCAGGTCCTCACCAACGTGCTGGACTACGGCCTCGACATCCAGGAGGCCATCGAGCGCCCGCGCTTCCTGATCGGCGCCTTCCTGCCCGGCGACGCGGCCGACACGCTCCACATCGAGAGCCGCGTCGGCGCGCGGGTGATCGCCGGGTTGGCGCGGAAGGGCCACCAGGTCAAGGCCGCGCCGCCGCTCTTCTACCGCGTCGGGCACGCCCACGGCATCGTCGTCGACGACGGGACGCTGGTCGGCGGCGCCGATCCGCGGGGCGACGGCGTGGCGCTGGGGTTCTGACGTGCGGCGCCCGGCGCTCGCGATCGTGGCCGCCGCCCTCGCCCTCGTCGCCGGTCCCGGACCGGCGCGGGCCGCGGAGTGGGGGAACATCGTGCCGGGCACGAGCACGATGGACACGGTCCGCGGCCGCTACGGCGGCCCCACCCGGACCACCACCCAGAAGGTCGACGGCTACGATACCGCCCAGTGGGTCTACGAGGGCGCCCAGGCGCCCGCCGGCATGAGGAGGATGGTCGTCGACTTCGGGATCCTGCTGCCGTCGGGCTACCGGCCGAACGTCGTCCGGTCGTTCCTGCTGGAGCCGAAGGCCGGCGTCTTCACCCGCAACCACATCGTCAACGGCTGGGGGGAGCCCACCAGCGTGTCGCGCGCCGGTGAGCCGCCGCCGCGGTTCTTCTACGCGAGCGGCCTCCTCGTGTCCTTCGACAAGGACGGGTGGATCGCCGAGAGCATGCTGTTCACGCCGCCGCAGCCCGACCCAGAGCCGCCGAAGCGCTGAGCAGGCCGCGCCGCGGGATCGCGATCCAGTCCGGCCGGTTGTTCGCCTCGTAGACGACCTCGTAGGCCGCCTTCTCGACGACGAACACCGCCACGGCGCGCGTGAACGCCGTCTCCTCGGCGGGCGCGAACGGGGCGCCGCGCGTCGCCGCGCGGTAGGCGCCGACGAAGCGCGCCGCCGCATCCGCCCGCCAGGACTCGGCCCACGCGGCGGCGCCGCCCCCGGCCGCCGTCGCCGCCGCGTAGTCGATGGAGCGCAGCATCCCCGCCACGTCGCGCAGCGGGCAGTGCTTGCGGCGCCGCTCGGCGAGCGGGCGCAGCGGCTCGCCCTCGAAGTCGATGACGAAGACCTCGCCCGTCGCCTCGCGACAGAGCGTCTGGCCGAGGTGGAAGTCCCCGTGGTGGCGGATCTTCGCCCCGCCGGCGAGCCCGCGCAGCCCGGCCTCGATGGCGAGGTCGGCGGCCAGGCCGGCGTCGCCGGCGGCGGCCGCCGCCGCGGCGAGCTGCGCCCGGACGTCGCGCGCCCACGCCGCGATGTCGGCGTCGCCGATCGGCTCGGGGGCGAACGCGGGATCGTCGCCGGCGGCGAGCGCGCGGTGCAGCGCGCCGGTCACCGCGCCGAGGCGCTCCAGGACGGCCAGCGTCGACCGGCGCCGCGAGGGATCGGCGAGCGCCTCGAGGGTCCACTCCCAGCCGTCGCGGGCGCCGGGGACCAGCTCCTGTGCCACCGCGAGCGTCGTGACGGCGCCGCCGGCGCGATACTCGAGGTGGCCGAAGAGCCGCGGCGTGTGAGGGAAGGCGGCCCGCTCGCTGAGGAAGCGGGTCATCTCCTCCTCGGGGTTGGGGCCCTCGGCCAGCCGCCGGAAGTGCTTGAGGACGACCCGGTCGCCGAACGCGACCGACGTGTTGCTCTGCTCGCCCCCCAGGCGGCGCGCCGGCGTGTCCGCCGGCAGCGCGCGGGGGAACGACGACGCCGGCACGCCGCGGACCTCCCCGCGCCGGCCCGGGGCCGCGCCGCCCGAGCCGATCAGGGCCAGGAGGCCGCGGCAGAACGCGGCGTCCTCGAGGGCGTCGGCGACGCGGACGTCGTCACCCGGGAGCAGCGGCACCGCGTAGCGGTCCTCGCCGCCGCCCTCGAGCGCCACGCGCACGACCGCGAGCGTCCCGCTCGCGAGGGGGATCTCGTCCTCGACGGCGACGCCCGCGACGCGGCGGGTCTTCGCGGCGAACCACCGCCGCCCGGCCAGCCAGCCGGCGAGGACGTCAGATCGCGGTGTCCTCGATGCCATAGCGCGCCGGCCGGTGCTGCGGCGGCTCGAGACGGAACCAGTAGAAGCCGTGCGGCCCCAGCGAGAGGAAGTAGGGCTGGTCGGTGATCGTGGGAAAGCGCGTCTGCCCGAGCAGCTCCACCGGGGTCGCGCCGCGGTGGCGTGAGAGATCGAGGCTGACGGGCTGGGAGCGCCCGGACAGGTTCGCGACCACGAGGATCAGGTCGTCGCCGTGGGCGCGGAGGAAGGCGAGCGCCGAGTGGTTCAGCGGCCGGAGGAACTCGATCGTGCCGCGGCCGAACGCGGGCGAGCGCTTGCGCGCGGCGATGAGCCGCCGCATCGTGTTGAGCAGCGACGACGGGGTCTTGGCCTGCGCCTCGACGTTGACCGCCTGGTAGCCGTAGACGGGATCGTGGATCACCGGCAGGTAGAGCCGGCTCTCGTCGGCGGTCGAGAAGCCGGCGTTGCGGTCGGGCGACCACTGCATGGGCGTCCGGACGCCATCGCGGTCGCCGAGGTAGATGTTGTCGCCCATGCCGATCTCGTCGCCGTAGTAGACGATGGGGCTGCCTGGCAGCGTGAGCAGCAGGCAGTTCAGCAGCTCGATGCGGCGGCGGTCGTTGTCCATCAGCGGCGCCAGCCGGCGGCGGATGCCGAGATTGAGCTTCGCCTGCGGGTCCTGCGCGTACGCGTAGTACATGTAGTCCCGCTCCTCGCTGGTCACCATCTCGAGCGTCAGCTCGTCGTGGTTGCGGAGGAACAGGCACCACTGGCAGGCGGGCGGGATGGGCGGCGTGTGGGTGAAGATGTCGAGGATGGGCAGCCGCTCCTCCCGCCGGACGGCCATGTAGAGCCGCGGCATCAGCGGGAAGTGGAACGCCATGTGGAACTCGTCGCCGTCGCCGAAGTAGGGGCGCACGTCCTCCGGCCACTGATTGGCCTCCGCGAGCAGGACGCGGTCCCCGCCGTACTCGGCGTCGATCACCCGGCGGAACTCCTTGAGGATCGCGTGCGTCTCGGGGAGGTTCTCGCAGCTCGTCCCCTCGCGCTCGATGAGGTACGGCACGGCGTCGCAGCGGAAGCCGTCCAGGCCGCGGTCGAGCCAGAACCGCATCACGTCCAGCATGGCGGTGCGGACCGCGGGGTTGTCGTAGTTGAGGTCCGGCTGGTGGCTGAAGAACCGGTGCCAGTAGTACTGCCGGCGCACCGGGTCGAGCGTCCAGTTCGACTTCTCGGTGTCGATGAAGATGATGCGGGCGTCGGCGTACCGGCGATCGGTGTCCGACCAGACGTACCAGTCGCCGTGCGGCCCCTTCGGCTCGGCGCGGGATGACTGGAACCACGGGTGCGCGTCGGAGGTATGGTTCATCACCAGGTCGGCGATGACGCGCATGCCGCGGTCGTGGGCGGCGTCGAGGAACTTCTGGAAGTCCTCGACGCTGCCGTAGGCGGGGTGGATGCCGTGGAAGTCCGCGATGTCGTAACCGTCGTCCCGGAGCGGCGACGGGTACATGGGCAGCACCCACAGGCAGTCGACGCCCAGCTCCTTCAGGTAGTCGAGGCGGTCGGTGAGGCCGACGAAGTCGCCGATGCCGTCTCCGTTGCCGTCCTGGAACGCCTTGACGTGGACCTCGTAGAAGACGGCGTCCTTGTACCAGTCGCTCATGGCCGTGTCCTCGATTCTACCGCCTGGCCCGGACCCGCCCGCCGGCATACGATCCCGCATGCCGAGGAACGTCGAGATCGCTCGCCGCCGCCCTCGGCGTGGGGGCCGTCGTGCGAAAGCGTCGCGAGGTCCACGGCCGGCAGGGCGCGGGTCCATCTCGACGAGGTCCAGCCCGGCTCGTCCCCGTCGTGTACGTGGACCTCCTCACGAGCGGCTGGGATCCCGGCGGGCGAGCCCGCGTGAAGGGGGGCTGGAGGGGCGACCGGTTTGGAGGGGGCGCGCCGAGTGCCCCCTCCAGTTTCACCGATGCAGCGAGAAGATGGCGGCGGGCTCCACGGAAGGGTCGAGAACGACGCGGCCGTGGCGCCCCCGCCACTCCTGCCAGGTGTCGCCGAGCCGCTCGTGCATCCGGTACGGCTGGTCCTCGCGGATCCCGAGCTCCCACAGCGGCATCTCGACCGTGGCCGCGTGGGTGGCGAAGGGGTCGAGGTTCACGGCCACGAACACGGCGTCGGCGCGGTCCGGCGTCATCTTGCCGTAGAAGAGGATGTTGGGGTCGTCGGAGGGGTGGAAGCGCAGGTTGGTGTAGAGCTGCAGCGCCCGGTGCTCGCGGCGCAGCCGGTTCACGGTCGCGATCAGGTCGCCGATGTTGCCGGGCGCGTTCCAGTCGCGGACCTTCAGCTCGTACTTCTCCGAGTTCAGGTACTCCTCGGTGCCGTGGCCGTACGGCTCGTTCTCGCACAGCTCGTAGCCCGAGTAGATCCCGTAGAGCGATGAGAGCGTCGCCGCGAGCACCAGCCGCATCCGGAACGCGGGGCGGCCGCCGCGCACCAGCGTGGCGTGGAGGATGTCGGGCGTGTTGGGCCAGAGGTTGCCCCGGAAGTACTCCGAGACCGGGGGCGTCGTGATCTCGGTGAAGTAGTCGATCAGCTCCTGCTTCTCGTTCCGCCATGTGAAGTAGGTGTACGACTGGGTGAAGCCGGCCTTGGCGAGCGCCTTCATCATCTTGGGCCGCGTGAAGGCCTCGGAGAGGAACACCACGCCCGGGTGGGCGGCCTGCACCTCGCGGATCAGCCATTCCCAGAACTTCACGGGCTTGGTGTGAGGGTTGTCCACGCGGAACGCCGTGACGCCGTGGCCGATCCAGAACTCCAGCACCCGGCGCCACTCCTCCCAGAGCGGCCGGGGATCGTCGCAGTAGAAGTTCAGCGGGTAGACGTCCTGGTACTTCTTCGGCGGGTTCTCGGCGTACTTGATGGTCCCGTCGGGCCGGTGGAAGAACCACTCGGGGTGCTCGCGGACGTACGGGTGGTCCGGCGAGCACTGGATGGCGAAGTCGAGCGCCACCTCGAGGCCCAGCCCTCGCGCCCGCTCGACGAAGCGGTCGAAGTCGTCGAGCGTCCCCAGGTCGGGGTGGACGGCCGTGTGCCCGCCCTCCTCGCCGCCGATCGCCCACGGGCTGCCCGGGTCCCCCGGACCCGCCGTCAGCGTGTTGTTCGGCCCCTTCCGGTGCGCGCGACCGATCGGATGGATCGGCGGCAGGTAGACGACGTCGAACCCCATGGCGGCGATCCGCTCCAGCTGGGCCTCGGCGTCCTTGAAGGTCCCGTGCCGGCCGGGGACCCCCGAGCGGGGGAAGAACTCGTACCACGCCGCGAAGCGGGCCCGCTCGCGGTCGACCACGATCTCGTAGACGCGCTCGGCCCGCGTCGCCTCGTCCCGGTCGAGGTGCCGGCGCATCAGCGCGAACAGTCGCTCGTCGCGCGCGGCGGCCACGGCCTCGGCCTGCGCGTCCGGCCGGCCCACCCGCGAGGCGAAGTCGCGGAGCGCGGCGGCGTCGGCGCCGCTCGCCCGGTCCGCCGCCGCGCGGACGAGCGCGGCGCCCTCGAGCAGCTCGCTGCCGACGTCCTGTCCCGCGTCGGTGCGCTTGGCGAGGTCCGCGAGCCACGACGCCCAGGGGTCGGCGAGCGCCTCGATCGTGAACTCCCAGCGCCCGACCGCGTCCACGGCGAAGCTGCCGCCCCAGCGGTCGTTGTCGACGAACCGCATCGGGCTCTCCCGCCACGCCGGCTCGCCGGCGCGGCGGTAGAGGACGAACGCCACGAGGACGTCGTGGCCCTCCTTGAAGACGTCCGCCGAGACCTCGACGACGGCGCCGACCTCGCGCTTGGCGGGATGGCGCCCGGCGTCCACGGCCGGCGCCACGTTCTCGATGACGACGGTGCGCTTCAGCTCGCGGGGGTCCATCGCTCGCATGCGGTCTCCGGTCCGGACGTCGTCAGCGCCAGCGCTCCACGAGGTAGGGCTTCAGCCGCTCGAACGCCGCCCCGACGGCCTCCACCGCTCCCTCGGTCGCCGCGGCGTCCGCCCGCTGCGTGGCCAGGACGAAGGCCGCGGTGCGGCCGAGGTGCAGCGGCACCAGCGACCTGAGCAGGTGGTCGCGGTGCACGACGCCGTAGTGGTGGGCCAGCGCGAAGTCGTAGACGACCCGCGCCCAGAGGTCGTCGGGGAAGCGGAACCGCCCCGCGTCGGTCACCTCCAGCGCGAGGACGTCGCCCAGCGTGTCGGGCGCCAGGATCTGTTCCCAGATCGGCCCGAGGTCCTGGAGGCCGAGGCGGAAGCCGGCGATCATGCGCTCGACGTCCACGGCCATCGGCTCGGTGGACGGCGGGGTCGGCGTGCCGACCGACGGCAGGGCCTCGCTGCCGCGGACGTCGACCCACAGGTCGCGGTGCCGGTCCATGACCGTGAAGACCGCGCCGAGCGTCTGCGCCATCATCGCCGGCAGCTCGGCCGTCCGCGTCCGGGACTCCACCCGCCGCCGCCCGACCCACGCCTCCCACACCGAGAAGCCGTCGGCAATCGCCGTGCCGACGATCCAGAGGTCGACCACGGCGCGCGCGCTCCACACCGACCGCGGGTGCGCCAGCAGGTGGTCGAGGAGGCGCGCGGAGAGCCCGATCGTCCCGGCCAGCGGCTGGCGCAGCCGGCGCCCGTAGAGCGCGCGGATGAGCGGGGCGAGCAGCAGGTTCGTGATCGCGCCGTCGTAGCGGTGGCGCGCGTAGACGGGGTTGACGAGGTCGGCCTTCTCGTCGCGCAGCGGCTGGAGCAGCCGCGCGATCCAGTCCTCGGTGAGCGAGGTGACATCGGCCTCGAGGACGAGCACCGCCCGGGCCTGCAGGCGGCGCGCGACCTCGAAGACCGCCAGCAGCGCGGCGCCGCGGCCGGGCACGCCGTGGAAGGGCACGGAGGCGCGCTCGGTCAGCGGCGCCTCGTGGGTGAGCAGGACGGCGGGCAGGCCGGCGCCCGCCAGGAGGCCGGGCGTGCCGTCCGCCGAGCCGGCGTCGGCCACGACGAGGGCGGCCGACGCGCCGCCGGCGTGGCGCGCGAGCGCCGCGCGCGCGACGGCGGCCACCGCGGGCGCCGTCGCGGCGTTGTTGTACGTCAGGAGCGCGACGACGACGTCCGCCGTGCCGACGCGGGCGCACTGGGCCTCGACCGCATCGCCGGACCCGGCCGCCGGCGGCGCCCCCGCCGCCGCGGCGCCCTCGATCGACGCCTCGGTCATGCAGTGAGGTGGATGAGGAGCGCCAGGTAATCCGTCAGGTGCCGCGTGATCAGGAAGCCGCGGCGGACGTGCTCCCGCCCGGCCGTCCCCATCCGAGCGATGAGCTCCGGCGTGTTCAGCAGGTGGCGGATCCGGAACGCGGCGCCCTCGACCGACTGGACGCGGTAGCCGGTGACGTCGTGGATCACCTGCTGCACGAGACCGCCCCCCACGCCGGCGACCACGGGCTTGCCCTTCCACATCGCCTCGGCCGCCGACAGGCCGAAGCTCTCGCGCACGGCCTTCTGGACGGCGATCGTCGCCGCGCGCTGCAGCGCGTTGATCTGGACGTGCGCGTCGGGCGGCAGCTCGAGCAGCGAGATGTCGGGGTCGTGGTGGGCCGCCTGCCGGAGGTCGGCGAGGACCTCGAGGCTCTCGCGGTCGTCCGCGGCCGTGCCGGCGAGCACGAGACGGACGTCGTAGTGCTTCTTGACCAGCCGGTAGGCGTTGACGACGCCCAGCGGGTCCTGGCTGCGCGTGAAGGCGCCCACCTGCAGCAGCAGGGGCTTGTCCTGCGGGACGCGGAGCGACGTCAGGATCGAGGCCACCTCGCGCGGCGGCAGGTCGCGGTTCTTCTCCGACAGCGGGTCGATCGACGGGTGCACGACGAACTGCGGGATCGCGAGCCGGCGGCCGAAGTCCGGCAGCGACACGACCGCGGCGTCGTACTGGTTCACGTACTGCCGGAAGAACGACCACGCGCGCCGCTGAGCGCGGGAGAGGTCGAAGTGGCAGCGCCAGATCCACCGGCCGTCGGCACGGCTGGCGACGAGCGAGGCCGGCGGCACGTCGTGGACCACCACCAGGTCGGCGTGCAGGTCGAGCTTCTTGGCGTTGACGCGGTTCATCTCGACGTAGTGGGCGAGCGCCTCGTCGGTGAGCACGCGTTCGGAACCCTCCAGCGCCGCCTGCAGCGCCCGCGCCGTCGAGTAGAAGCCGGGGTCCCCGCCGGTGATCTCCCAGCGCGTGTCGATCCCCAGGTCGTTCAGGATGGGAACCGCCGCACGGAGGATGTCGGCGGCGCCGCCGCCGAAGCGCCCCCCGCTCACGTGGAGGGCGCGCCGCCCGCGCACGCGCTCCGCGAGCTTCAGGATGATGTCGACGGCGCCCGGCGGCGCCACCTGGCGGTACTCGTCCAGGCGGGTCACGAGCGTCTCCGCGGGCGCGGGGTCGCCGCCGTCATGCGGCGCCGTTCTCCAGCGCGTCGTCGACGAGGCTCAGCAGGCGGGCGCGGACGCGCTCGAGGCTCGTCATATACGTGTCGATGCGCTCCACCCGCTCGGCGAGCGCGGGGAGCCCCAGCGACGTGCGCAGCCACTCGGCGAAGTCGCCGGAGCGGCGGCCGAGCCGCGCGCGGGCCTCCACCATGTGGAAGTAGATCGCGCTGGCGTCGACCGTCGCGAGCCCCTCGCGGAACTCGGCGAGGGTCCGGGCGGGCGATCCCAGCTCGACCTGGACGATGTGGGACTGCTGGAAGTAGAAGATCCCGCCGAGCTCGGCGCGGGGGACGGTCGTGAGCCGGCGCAGGTGGTCGTGGAGGATCGTCACCAGCTCCTCCCGCAGCTCCTCCAGGCTCCGGAACTCGAACGGATCGACGACGGCGAGCCGCTCGGCCAGGGCCAGGTCGCGCACCTCGACGGCGGCCCAGCGGGCGAAGTCGTTGCCCCAGGCCGTCGTGAGCGGGCGGTGGCGCAGGAAGTAGCCGTGCGTGTGGTAGAAGATCGAGCCGGCCGGCACCTCCTCGAGCCGGTCCCTGAGCTCGCGCTCGTCCAGCGCCTGGGTGTCGAGCGACTCGCGCAGCTCCACGCAGCCGGTGAAGACGAACGGATGCTCGGCGGTGCGCACTCTACGCCGCCTCCCGCTCGAGCAGCGCCACGGGGAGCCGGTCGAACAGCTGCGCGACGCGAACGCCGCCGACGGCAGTCACCGGCGCCCCGGTGAGCGCGTCGCGGAAGCGCTTTCCCGCGGCCTCCGGCAGCCTGACGACGGTGTCCTCGCCCCAGTAGCGCGCGCCGGCCGGGAAGTCGTCGATGCCGCGGCGAGCCAGGAGCCTGGGCACCGCCGTGACGACGGCGTCGTCGCCGGCCAGGCGCACGAAGGCGCACACGTGCTCGGCCAGGGGGCCCTCGGCCGGCGCCGGCTGGTAGTCGCCCTCGCGGAAGAGCGACGCCCGGGCCCGCCGGACGGCGAGCGCCCGCACGATCACGTAGAGCTTGATCCGGCCGTCCTCCGGCTTCTCGGCGAGCTCGGAGACGAGCGCCTCGCGCTCGTCCGCGCCGTGCATCCTCGCCACGAGGCCGTCGAGGAGGCGGCGCCGGAGCGCGAAGTCCACGGGGCGGCGGTTGTCGGGGTCGACGAGGTTCAGGTCCCACAGCTCCGTGCCCTGGTAGAAGTCTGGCACGCCGGGGGCGGTGATCTTCACCAGCGCCTGCGCCAGCGAGTTGACGGCGCCGAACCGCGCGACCCGCGCCTGGAATCCCGCGAAGTCGCGGAGGAACTCCGCCGAGCGCCGGGGGTCGAGGATCGCCTCCACGAAGGCCGCGATCGCCTCGTCGTAGCGGACGTTCGGGTTGATCCAGGAGCTGTGCGACTTCGCCTCGCGCACGGCCTTGAGCACGTAGGCGCGCAGGCGCTCCGTCGTGATGGGCCAGGCGCCGACGAGCGTCTGGTAGATCATGTACTCGGTGTTCGCGCCCGGCGTCGGCCGCCCGTCGACCGTCGTCCGGTGCTTGCGGTTCAGCCGCTGCCACCGCGCGATGCGCTGGCGCCACTCGCCGGGGATCTCCGAGAGCACGTTGATGCGGGCGCGGACGTCCTCGCCCCGCTTGGTGTCGTGGGTCGCGGTGGCGCTGAGCCCGACGGGGTGGGCCCGGGCGCGCTCGGCCATCTCGGCGTGGAACTCCGCCAGCGGCGTGCCGAAGCGGTTCGGGTCGCCGCCCACCTCGTTGAGCGAGATCAGCCGGTTGAACCGGTAGAGCGCCGTGTCCTCGAAGCCCTTGGCCGTCACCGGCGCCGTGATCTGCTGGAAGCGCATCACGAAGTCGAGCCGCTCGCGCCGGACGTCCTCGTCGGCCCATGACGGCAGGCGCATCGTCAGGATGTCGTGGATCCAGTCGTAGATCGAGACGTTGACGTTCGGCGTCCGCCGCTTGGCCTGCGTCACCGCGCGCGCGATGTACTCGCGATCGGCCTCGCTCGGCCGGTCGGGGTCGTCGCCGACATACGTCCGGTAGACGGGGAAGTTCGCGATGATCTCGCGCAGCGCCCGCGTGAGGCTCCGGAGCGTGAAGTCGCGCGAGGACCGGTGCTTCTCCGAGATCCCGTTCAGCCGGTGGGCGAGCATGTTGACCTCCGAGGCCATCGCGGTCTCCATGACGAGCCGCTTGGACTCGTAGACCACCTCGGCGAACGGCGGGCGCTCCTTGATGAGCCGGGCGTAGAGCCGCTCCATGGCTCCCGCCTGCGTCCGGTCCACGAAGATGCCGTTGAGCAGGTTCAGGAACTCGTAGCCCGTCGTGCCCTCCACGGGCCAGGCCGCCGGCAAGCGCTCGCCCGGGGCCAGGATCTTCTCGGCGAAGATGGCGACGGGTCGTCCCGCCGCCTCGCGGAGCCGCTGGAAGTACCGGGTCGGCGCGTAGAGGCCGTCGGGATGGTCGATCCGCAGCGCGCTGACCGGCGCCTCGTGGACCAGCCGCATCACGAGCCGGTGCGTTTCCTCGAAGACCGCCGGGTCCTCCATCCGGATCGCCGCCAGCTCGTTGATGTCGAAGAACCGCCGGTAGTTGATCTCCTCGCCCGCGACCCGCCAGTACGCGAGGCGATACGCCTGGTCGCCGAGCAGCCCGTCGAGGAGGTCGAAGCTCCTCGGATCGCCCGGCGTGCCGTTGAAGAGCCGGACGTTCTCCTCGACGAACGCGCGGACCTCCGGCGACGACGCCAGGAGCGCAGCGAGCCGCTCGATCCCGCGCTCCTTGTCGCGGCGGCGCGCGGCGAGCCGCTCGGGATCGCGCTCGGTCCGCGGGGGCAGCGTGACGAACCACGCCGACAGCGTCTTCAGCTCGAGCAGCGCGGGATGCTCCGGGCCCAGCGCCGCCTGGAGGTCCTCCAGCCGGTGGCCCAGGATGCGGCCGTAGGTCCGCGGCGCGACGGGCAGCGCCGTGTCGTGATACCGGACGGCGAAGGCGCCGCCGCTCAGCTCGAGCCGCAGCTGCCCGCTCTCCAGCACGGCGCCGTAGTGGTCGCCGAGGATCGGCAGCAGCACCTTGCCCGCGAGCTCCGCCTTGACCGGCGCCCAGTCGATGTCGAAGACGCCGGCGTAGGGCGACGCCGGGCCGTTCTCCAGCACGTCGCGCCACCACGCGTTCCGGTTGCCGGCGATCCCCATGTGGTTCGGCACCACGTCGACGACGAGCCCCATGCCGTGCCGGCGCAGCGCCTCGGCGAACCGCGCGAAGGCCGGCTCGCCGCCCAGCTCCTCGTTGATCGCGTTGTGGTCGCAGACGTCGTAGCCGTGCGAGCCGCGGCTGCACGTGGCGAAGAACGGCGACGTGTAGCAGTCGGAGATGCCGAGCGCGGCCAGGTAGGGAAGCAGCGCGGCGGCGTCGTCGAAGGTGAGCGCCGGCCCGAGCTGGAGCCGGTACGTGGCGACGCGGGGGCCGGGACGGGCGGCGTCGTCGGTCACGCCGGCGTCCCCGCCAGGGAGAAGCCGAGGGCGTCGGCCAGCGGGCGCAGCGCCGCCCGGGCCTCCGGATGCCGCTGCCAGACCGCGAAGAACTCGTTCTGGGTCCGCCAGAGACCGAACCTGAGCCCGATCCTCTGCGCGCCGGTGACGAGCGCGGTCGCGGCGGCGATGGTCTCGGTCGTCGGGCGGCGGTCCACGGCCTCGAGCGCCGCCGACACCGCCCGGCGCATGAGCGGGCGCGCGGCGCGGAGGTCGAGCGCCAGGCCGAGCGCCCGCGCCTCGGCCGCCAGCTCGAACACGTGGTCGGGCAGCGCGAGCGTGGTCGTCGTGCGGTCGATCTGGGCGAGCAGCTCCTCCTCGAGCACGTGCTTGCCGGTGATCCGGAACACCTCGGGGATCGGGGCGTCCGCCTGGCGGAGGTACCTGACCAGCTTCCGGCTCTCCTCCCAGATGCGGTGGTACGTCTCCTCGTGGCGCGCCAGCACCGCCCGGATGACGCTGGCCAGCACGCGCCGCCGCTCCTCGATGAAGAGGTGCGTGAGCGAGAAGAGGTCGCGCGGGAAGTACTCGTCGAGCCCCCGCACCATGTCCGCCATGCTGTGCAGCGCGTAGCGGCGGAGCAGGTCGGCCTTCATCGCGTCGTAGCTCTCCGGGTCCTCCCAGCCGCGGATGCCGCAGGAGAAGTCGTGGCCGCCGAAGTGGAGGAGGGCGTACATGGCCTCTCGCGCCTCGCCGGTGACGTCGCTGGCGACGCGGACGTGACCGAGCCGCAGCGTCGTGTCGTTGTAGGCGTCGCGCGCCTCGTCGAGCCGGTGCACGCGCCAGGCGTAGACGCGCGCCTCGTCGGCCTGCTCCTCGAACAGGCCGGTGATGGCGTAGTGGGCCACGACGCGGCGCAGATCCACGATGGCCGGGCGGATCAGCTTGCGGTAGACGTCGCCGCCGTCGTGGAACTCCGCCACGTTGCTGGGCGCCGCCTCGAGCCGCCGGATCAGCTCGGCCTCCAGGTGGCCGCCGCCGAGGTCGCGCATGTACTGGAGCGCCATGGCGGCGTACTTGAAAATCTGGGTGGGCTCCAGCGCCGAGATCTCGTCGAAGAACCAGCCGCACGACGTGTACATCAGCATCCGGTTGCGCTGCAGCTCGAGCAGGCGGCGCGTGTCGACGCGGGCGGCGTCGTCCAGCGGGGCGCGCTGGTGCTCGGCCAGCCAGGCGGCCAGGCGCTCGGGTCGCCGGTCCAGGACGACGTCGACGTAGGCGTCGCGCGCGGCCCACGGGTCCTTCAGGTGGGCGCTGGCCCGCGCCTCGTAGAAGATGTCGACCTGCTCGCGGAGCCAGTCGAGCGCCTCGCGCAGCGGCCCGCGCCAGCGCTGGTGCCAGTCGGGCCGCGTCCGGCAGCCGCAGTCCGACCGCCAGCGCTCGACGCCGTGGGCGCAGCTCCACGACGTGCGCTCGTGGATCTGCACCTCGTGGGTCGGCGGGTGGGCCGCGAGGAACGCGGCGTGGTTCGTCAGCGTCGCGAAGCCCTCGGTCTCGATCTGGTCGATGGCGGCGGCCAGCGCCATGTCCCCGAACGCCCTGTGGTGGCCGTAGGACTCGCCGTCGGTGGCGCAGTGGACGAGCTGCGGCCCGGTGCGTCCCTCGGCGAACCCCGCCTTGATCCGCGCCACCAGGTGCTCGCCGCGATCCAGGGCGTCCCCGAAGGCGATCGCCCGGGAGATCGGGCCGTCGTAGAAGAAGACGGCCAGGCGGAGGTCGCGCGGGCCGCGCCAGAGGTAGGGACGGCTCGGGTCGATCCGGTCGTTCACCTCCTCCCACGCCTCGGCGCCGATCGGACGGACGCGACGTGCCTGGTGCGGCGCGAGGATCGTGAAGCGGATGCCCGCTTCCGCCAGCACCTCGAGCGTCTCGTCGTCGACCGCCGTCTCCGGCAGCCACATGCCCTCGGGCTCCCGGCCGAAGCGGGCGCGGAAGTCGGCGATGCCCCAGCGCACCTGGGTGACCTTGTCCCGCCGCGTGGCGAGCGGCAGGATCATGTGGTTGTAAACCTGGGCGATCGCGTTGCCGTGGCCGCGCGCGCGGGCGCTCGCCGCGTCGGCCTCGAGGATCTTCGCGTACACGTCGGGGGCCTGGCGCTCGAGCCACGCGATCAGCGTCGGCCCGACGTTGAACGAGATCTTCTCGAAGTTGTTGACGATGTCGAGCACGCGGTTGTCGCGGCCGACGCGGCGCGCCGCGGTGTTCGGGGCGTAGCACTCCGCGGTGATCCGCTCGTTCCAGTCGTGGTACGGCGCCGCGGAGTCCTGGACCTCGACCGCCTCCAGCCACGGGTTCTCCCGCGGCGGCTGGTAGAAGTGCCCGTGGATGGCGACGAAGCGCGCCGACATCAGAGGTCGTCGATCGAGCGGAGGAACTCGCGGCGCCCGCCCCGCGGCACGACGACGAGCCCCGAGGGCTCGACGTGGTAGCGCCGGCGATCGGCCGCGGGGTCGAGGCCGATCTCGGCGTCGGCCGGGATGATGTTGAACCGGTCCACGATGGCGCGGCGCACGTGGGCGCCCTTGCCGACCGTGGTGTGGTCCATGATGATCGAGTCCTCGATCAGCGCGCCCTCGTTGACCCAGACGCTCCGGCCCAGGATCGAGTTCCTGATGACCGCGCGCTTGATCAGCGACCCTTCGCTCACCTGGGCGTCGTCGACGTCGGCCCCGATGAAGCGCGCCGGCGGCCCCGCCGTCTGCCCCGCCCGGATGGGCCACTCGCGGTTGTCGAGGTCGAACCTGGGGGCCTCGCCGAGCAGGTCCATGTGCGCCTGCCAGAAGGTGTCGATGGTCCCCACGTCGCGCCAGTAGCCCGGCTCCTCGTACGGCTTCACGCCCGGGACCTCGTTCTGCTGGAAGTCGTACGCGTAGACGCGACCGGTCGGGACCAGTTCGGGGATGATCGAGCGGCCGAAGTCGTGGTCGGTGGAGCGCCGCGCGTCGGCGACGAGGGCGTCGATGAGCGTGCCACGGTTGAAGAGGTAGTTGCCCATCGACACGAGGGCGTGGGAGGGGTCGCCCGGCATCGCGGTCGGCCGGGCGGGCTTCTCCTGGAAGTCGGTGACCTTGCCCCGCGCGTCGACCGAGAGCACGCCGAACTGCGACGCCTCGTCGAGGGCGACGGGGCGGGCGGCGACCGTGACCTCGGCGCCCGACTCCCGGTGGAAGGCGAGCATCTGGTTCACGTCCATCCGGTAGATGTGGTCGGAGCCGAAGACCGCGACGATGTCGGGCGCGAAGTCGTCGATGAGATTCAGGTTCTGCAGCACCGCGTCCGCCGTTCCCCGGTACCACGCGGGGCCCGTGCGCATCTGCGGGGGCACGATCGTGACGAACGAGTCGGGGAGGACGCCGCCGGTGCGCCACGCCAGCCGCACGTGCTCGATGAGGGACTGGGACTTGTACTGCACGAGGATGTAGAGCGACAGCAGCGCCGAGTTGACGAAGTTCGAGAGCACGAAGTCGACGATGCGGTGCCGCCCCCCGAAGGGAACGGCCGGCTTCGAGCGGTCGCGGGTCAGCGGGTGGAGGCGCTCGCCCTTGCCCCCCGCCATGATCATCGCGAGGACCCGTTCCCTGCGCGGCACGCCTCAGGGGTCCTCGGACCGCCCCCACGCGGGGTCGAGGTCCGGGAAGCAGAAGTCCTGCCGCTCCAGCCGCCGGAGCATGCCCGCGCCCTCGGCCGACAGCGGCTCGCCGTCCGCGAGCGCGCGCGCCATCTCCGCCAGGCGCTTGAACTCCGCGTAGTGCTCGGCGACGCGGCGCTCGGCATAGTCGCGCGCCGCCCACGTCGTGATCAGGAACTGCCAGTCGGAGGCCTGCAGCAGCAGCACCTCGCGCGTGGCCTGCGTGAGAACGCGCCGGAAGTCCTGCCCGCCGCCGTCGGCGAGCCGCCGGAGCAGCTCGACCCATTCCGTCTCGGCGCTGTAGACGCGGTCCCACGTCCACTCGGTGTCGGGATTGAGCCACACGCGGTGGTCGCCGCCCTCGCCCCAGGAGCCCTCGGGCAGCGAGACCGACGCGCCCGGCGGGACGACCTCCAGCACCTCGCCGAGCGTCATCGGCGTCACGCCGGCGGCGGCGAAGCCGCGGGCGACCTGCTCGAGCCACGCGGGGCCCTCGAACCACCAGTGGCCGAAGAGCTCCGAGTCGTACGGCGAGCACACGAGCGCAGGACCGGCGCCCGCCGAGCCGGCCGTCTCCCTGACGAGGTCGATGAAGTGGCGGGCCTGGCCGTAGACGCGCTGGGCGGCGATCTCCGGGTCGTACGGCTGCTTGGTGCCGAGGTCGCCTCCCGCGTCGGTGATCCGCCAGAACCGGAGCCCGCCCGGGTGGTGCTTCTTGTGGAACTCGAGATACGCGAAGTCCCCGGGGTAGCCGTGCTCGCGGCTCCACACCTGCAGGGTGGTCTTCGGGTCGCGGAAGAAGGCGACGGCGGAGCCGCTGCCGCCCCGGGAGGCCACGCGCCACGGCGTGTACGGCGTGCGCGGCGTCGTCCGCGGCACCTCGGCCGTCGGGTTGCCGAACTGGCCCCGCCGTGGGACGTAGTCGCGGTAGAGGAACACCGGCTCGGCGGCGGCGATCAGGTGCGAGTCGGCCACGAAGTAGCCGAGGCCGGCCTCGGCCAGCAGCTCCTCGACGCCCGGCCGCATGCGCCGGACCGCCGCCGGCTGGCGGGCGGTCGGCGGCGTCCACTCGTAGCGCGGGCGGTAGGCGCACTCCGGCAGCCAGATCCCGCGCGGGGCGCGGCCGAAGTGCCGCTTGTGGGTCTCGACCGCCGTGCGGAGCTGCAGGCGGATCGACTCGTCGCGCGACAGCAGCGGCAGGTAGCCGTGGGTGGCCGCGCACGTGATGACCTCGATGGCGCCCTGGCGCTCGAGGTCGGCGAACGTGCCGGGGATGTCGCCGCCGATGCGCCGGTGCAGCTCCCACATCCGCTCGTAGAACTCCTCCCAGAAGTGGGTGAGCTTGACGATCTGGTGGTTGCCCTCGCGATCGAAGTGCTCGCGGCTGTCCGCGCACGCCCGGCGCACGTTCTCGTAGTAGAAGGCCAGCTCCTTCTGGAACTCGGGCGAGACGAGCTGCTCGGTGAGGATCGGCGAGAGGTTGATCGTCCACTTCGGAGCGATGCCGTCGGCCACGAGCCGGTGCGCCGTCTCGAGCAGGGGCAGGTAGCACTCGAAGGCCGCCTCGCACAGCCAGTCGCTCCCGTGGGGCCAGCGGCCGTGATTGACCACCATCGGAAGATGGGTGTGGAGGACCAGGCAGAATGGGTAACCCATGGATGCGCACCTTTCCCGGAGCCCCGCGCAGTCCGCGCCGGGCGTGCCCTCATTGGACCGTATGACGGCACTGGGCGCAAGCATTCATGACGGCGGCGTGATCTTCCGCGTCTGGGCGCCGCGGTGCCGGACGGTGGAGGTCATCGTCGACGGCGGCCGGCCCCAGCCGATGGCGCCGTCCGGCGAGGGGATCTTCGAGCTGGCGATCAAGCGGCTCGCCGCCGGCGCCCGCTACCAGTACCGGCTCGACGGCGAGCGCTACCGTCCCGACCCCGTGTCGCGCTGGCAGCCGGAGGGCGTCCACGGCCCGTCGTGCGTCGTCGACCCCGCGGCGTTCGAGTGGACCGACAGCGGCTTCCGGGGCCACGCCCTCGCCGACCTGGTCTTCTACGAGATCCACGTGGGGACGTTCACGACCGCCGGGACGTTCGAGGCCGCCATCCAGTACCTCGACGGCCTCGTCGACCTGGGCGTCACGGCGGTGGAGCTGATGCCCGTGGCGGAGTTCCCGGGCTCCCGCAACTGGGGCTACGACGGCGTCCACCTCTACGCGCCGCAGTCGACCTACGGCGGGCCCCGCGGGCTGCGCCGCCTGGTCGACGCCTGCCACGCCCGCGGCCTGTCGGTGTTCCTCGACGTCGTCTACAACCACCTGGGGCCCGAGGGAAACTACCTGGCGGAGTTCGGGCCGTACTTCACCGACCGCTACAAGACCCCGTGGGGCCAGGCGGTCAACTTCGACGGCCCGGACAGCGCGGGGGTGCGCCGGCACTTCGTGGAGAACGCGCGGGCCTGGGTGCGGGAGTTCCACATCGACGGCCTCAGGCTGGACGCGATCCACTCGATCCACGACGCGAGCCGCCCCCACATCCTGACGGAGATCGCCGAGGCCGCGCGCGAGGAGGCGGCGCGGTTCGGCCGCCCGGCGCACGTCGTCGCCGAGTCCCACGACAACGACCGGCGCATCGTCCTGCCGGCGAGCGCCGGCGGTCTGGGGCTCGACGGCATCTGGTCGGACGACTTCCACCACGCGCTCCACGTGCGGCTGACCGGCGAGAGCGGCGGCTACTACGTGGACTTCCAGCAGCCCGAGCTGCTGCCCCGGGCGATCGCCGAGGGCTTCGCCTTCCAGGGCGAGCGCTCCGAGTACTTCGGCACGAACCGCGGCACGCCGAGCAAGGACCTCGAGGGCGAGCACCTCGTCGTCTTCGCCCAGAACCACGACCAGGTCGGCAACCGCGCCCAGGGCGACCGGCTCGGCACGCTGGTGTCGTTCGAGGCGGCCAAGCTCGCCGCCGCGCTCGTCTTCGTCACGCCGGCGCTGCCGCTGCTGTTCATGGGGGAGGAGTACGGCGAGACGGCGCCGTTCCAGTTCTTCACGTCGTTCATCGACCGCGAGCTCGCCGCCGCCGTGCGCCGCGGCCGCGCCGCCGAGTTCGAGCGCTTCGCGTGGAAGGGCGCGATCCCCGACCCGCAGGCGCCGGAGACGTTCGTGCGCTCGCGGCTCAACCACGCCCTCGCCCACTCCCCGCGCCACCGGGCCCTGCGGGACTACTACCGGGCGTGGCTGACGCTCCGCCGCCAGCACCCGGCGCTGGGGCCCCGCGACAAGCCCCTGACGCGGGCGCGGATCGAGGACGGCGCGGTGCTCGTCGTGCGCCGCACGGCGCGCTCGGGCGAGGCCGTCGAGTGCCTGGCGAACCTGACCGGCAGCCGGAAGCCCTGGCCGGTCCCGGCGCGCCAGCACGTGCTGATCGACAGCGCCGACCCGCGCTTCGCCGGCCCCGATCGCGCCCATCCGCTCGAGCCCTACCAGGTCTTGCTGTACGCGCTGACCGGGTGATAGGGTCCTGAGCCGTGCCCGCCAGCGCGGCCCGGTACGACGCGATCGACCACGTGCTGGCGCTCGACCTCGGCGGCCGCGGCATCGCGGGCTTCTTCGTTCCCGGCGCCGCCCTCGCCGCCGCCCGCGCGCTGCGCCGCGCCCGCCGCGTCCTCGTCGTCACCGGCTTCTGCGTGCCGCCGGGCGTGCCGGAGACCGACGGGCCGCCCGGCGCCGCGGTCCTGGGCCGCGCGCTGCGGCTGCTCGGCGCGCGCGTCCGCTACGTCACCGACGCCGCCGTCGTGCCGCCGCTCGAGGCCGCGCTGAAGGCGCTCGACGAGCCCGCGAGCGTCGACGTCGTCCGGGACCGCGGCGCCGCGGCGCTCTTGGCGCGCGAGCGGCCCACGCACCTGGTCGCCATCGAGCGCCCCGGGCGCTGCGCCTCGGGCGATTACCGGAGCGCCAGGGGAGAGTCGATCGCGGCCTGGAACGCGCCGCTGGACGAGCTGTTCCTCCTCGCCAGGCGCGCGCGGCCGGGGGGCGGCCGGGCCGGCGCCCCGGTCACCGTCGCCGTCGGCGACGGCGGCAACGAGATCGGGATGGGCAACGTCCGGTCGCGGCTGGCCCGCGAGGGTCGGCTGATGGCCTCGATCGCCTCGGTCGTCCGCGTCGACCACCTCGTGGTCGCGGGCACGTCGAACTGGGGCGCCTACGGGATCGTCGCGGCGCTCGAGCGGCTGGCGCGCCGGCATCTCCTCCACACCGCGGAGGTCGAGCGCCGCCTCCTCCAGGCGTGCGTCGACGCCGGAGCCGTCGACGGTATCGTGCGCTGGCGGCGGCCGACGGTGGACGGCCTCGACGCCGACGTCCACGCCGGGATCGTCACCCTCCTCGGGCTCGCCGCGCCCGACACCGCGGCCCGCCGCGGCGCGCTCGGCCGCCAGGGGGGATCGAGTATCATGGGGTCGCGATGACACGGATCGAGGAGACGTTCCGCGCGCGGCATCCCAGGTCGGCGGCCCTCGCCGATCGGGCCCGGCGCGCCATCCCCGGCGGCATCACCCACGACATCCGCCACCTGATGCCGTACCCCGTCTACATCGACCGCGCCGCCGGCACCCGCAAGTGGGACGTCGACGGCCACGAGTACATCGACTACTGGATGGGTCACGGCGCGCTGTTCCTGGGCCACTGCCACCCCGCGGTCGTGAAGGCGGTGCAGGCGCAGATGGCGCGCGGCACCCACCTGGGCGCCAGCCACGAGCTGGAGGTGCGCTGGGCGGAGCTGGTGAACCAGCTCGTCCCGTGCGCCGAGCTGACGCGGTTCACGATGTCGGGCACCGAGGCGACGCACCTGGCCATGCGCGTGGCGCGCGCCTACACGGGACGGCCGCGCGTCGTGAAGTTCGCCGGCCACTTCCACGGCTGGCACGACGGCGCCGTGGCCGGCGTGAACCCGCCGTACGAGGTGCCGATGTCGGCGGGCGTGCCGGGCGCGACGGTGGACCAGACCATCATCTGCCCGTTCAACGACATCAAGGCCGTCGAGGGCGCGCTCCAGCGCGGCGACGTCGCCGCCGTCATCCTGGAGCCGGCGGGCGGCCAGGCGGGCACGACGCCCACGCTCCCCGGCTTCCTCCAGGAGCTGCGGGCGCTCACGTCGCGCCACGGCGTCGTCCTGATCTTCGACGAGGTGATCACGGGCTTCCGCTACGCTCCGGGCGGCGCGCAGGAGTACTTCAACGTCACGCCCGATCTCACGACGCTCGCCAAGATCGTCGCGGGCGGGCTGCCCGGCGGCGCGCTCTGCGGCCGGCGCGAGATCATGTCGATCATCGCGTTCCGCGGCGATCCCGACTGGGACCGCGCCCAGCGCGTGGCCCACGCGGGGACCTTCAACGCCAACCCGCTCTCGGCCGCCGCGGCGATCCCGACCCTCGAGATGTGCGCCGACGCCTCGCTCCAGGCGCGCGCCGGCAAGGCCGGCGAGGAGCTGCGCCGCGGCCTCGCGGAGGCGATGAAGCGGGCCGGCGTGCCCGGCACCTGCTACGGCGAGGCGTCGATCTACCACGTGTCGTTCGAGGGCAAGCCCGGGCTGGCGGGCTTCGACCGCCCGCGGAAGGGCGCCGCCTACCACCTGCTGCGCTGCGCGCTGCTCAACGAGGGCGTCGACTGCTCGATGAACCACGGCTGGATCTCCGCCCTCCACGGCGACGAGGAGATCGAGCGCACGGTGGCCGCCTACGAGCGGGCCTTCCGGGCGATGGTCGCCGACGGGGTGTTCGGCAAGTCATGACGCGGTCGCCGCGACCGCGGGGGCTCGCGCTGGCCCTCGCGCTCCTGCTGCTGGCGGCCGGCTGCACGTACTACCCGACGGTCAGGGAGGTCGGCGGCGTCCGCCTCAAGCCCGAGAAGGGACGCATCGTGCGGTCGTCGACGGCGAACGAGGCCGTGCTCTACTTCCAGGTCGAGAGCAGCGGCAAGTACGGCGACGTGCTGAAGGGCGCGCACGCCCCGTTCGCCCGCCAGGCCGCCCTCGTGGGACCCGGCGGCTCGCCCGTCGGCGGCGTCGAGATCCCCGGCGCGACCGTGGTGACGTTCGACGAGAAGGGCAGCCGCGTCGTCTTCTCGGACCTCACCCGGACGCTGGCCCCGGGCGAGGTCATCGTCGTGACCCTCGCCTTCGAGAAGTCGGGGCTCATGGGGGTCATCTCGGTCGTGGAGTAGCCGCGGCCGACGGGCGGCCGCCCGGCCGCGCGTCGCGCCGCGGCGTCGCGGGCCACGGTCGCGCCGCCGCGCGCCCCGGTCGCGGCGTCGCCGGAGGCGCCCGGTTCGACAGCCCCGGGGCGCGTCTGCTATCCTCTGGACTTCGTGGTGGGCAGGTAGCTCAGCTGGTAGAGCACAGGACTGAAAATCCTGGTGTCGGCGGTTCAATCCCGTCCCTGCCCACCATTTGATTCAGGGCGGGTAGCTCGCAAAATCCGCGGGTTGCCCGCCCTCGCTGTTTCACCGACTCTCCGCGCTATAACCGAGATGCACCGGAACTGTCACTGAGCGAAGCCGTTGCGGCCATCGTTCCGAGCGACGCGGCGAGCTTCGTGCCCGCCTCGCGTAGGTCTCCCTCCGCGACGATCGCGTCGCGCCGGTACACGGCTTCCGTCGTGTGACCGGCGCTCGGGATCAGCGGGAACGCGCGCCCCCCTTTGTTCGTCGACCCAGGCGCCAGGCGGGGTGATCGGGCGCGTCTTCCACGCTTTCGGCCTGATCGAGCAGTGGGGCAGCGGCGTGCAGCGGATGGCGGCCGCCTGCCGCGAGATGGGGGCTCGGGCCTCCCCGCTTCGAGGAGATCGCCACCCGCTTCCTGGTCACGATCTTCACCGAGCGGGTCGGCCGTCCGGCGCTCGACGAGACGGACCGGGCGATCGTCGAGACCCTCGCCGGCGGCAAGGGTCTCCTCACGAGCGCGATCGCGAAGGCGATCGGCCTCACCCAGCGCGCCACCCGCACTCGGCTCGCCCGGCTGGTCGGAAGCGGGCTCCTGCGCGAGGTCGGCACGGGGCCGCAGGATCCGAGGCGGCGCCACTGTCGGTTCCGAAGCCCAGCTCTGGCAGATGGCCGACAGACGCCGGCGCGGACCGCTTGACCATCCACGTTGTGAATGATTATCATCCATGGCATGAAAACGCTCCCCCGCCTGGTCGAGCCGGCGCTGGCCGAGCGGCTCCGCGTGATGCCGGCGGTGGTGGTGACCGGCGCGCGGCAGACCGGCAAGAGCACGCTGGCCGCCGAGCGGGTGCCGGGCGCGCGGCGCTACGCCTCGCTCGACGACCTCGACGTGCTGGATGCCGCCCGCCGCGACCCCGAAGCCCTGGTGGGCGGGAGCGGGCCCGTGACGCTGGACGAGGTCCAGCGCGAGCCCGGGCTCCTCGCCGCCGTGAAGCGGGCCATCGACCGCGAGCGCAAGCCGGGGCGCTTCCTGCTGACCGGCTCGGCCAACCTGCTCCTGATGCGTCAGGTCTCCGAGTCGCTGGCGGGCCGCGCGAGCCACCTCGCGCTCTGGCCGATGACCCGGCGCGAACAGCGCGGCGATGGGCGCGGCGGGCGCTGGGAAGAACTCCTGGCCACGCGCGACGAGGAGTGGCTCGACCTGCTCGCGGACGGCGACACGGAAGCCGAGGACTGGCGGGCGCTCGCCCGCCGCGGCGGCTTCCCGACGCCCGCGCTGCACATGAAGGACTCGAAGGAGCGCGCCATCTGGTTCGACGGCTACGTGAGGACCTATCTCGAGCGCGATCTCCAGGATCTCGCCGCCATCAGCGCCCTGCCCGACTTCCGCCGATTGATGCGCGCGGCCTGCCTTCGCCTGGGCCAGCTCGTGAACCAGACCGAGCTGGGGCGCGACGTGTCGCTGCCGCAAGCCACCGTGCACCGCTGGCTCAACCTGCTCGAGACGTCGTACCTGCTGGTGCGGCTCCCGGCCTATGCGGTGAACCGCACCAAGCGGCTCATCAAGGCCCCCAAGCTCTACTGGGGCGACACCGGCGTGGCGCTGCACCTCGCCGGAGAAGGCGAGCCGGGAGGCGCGCTGCTCGAGAATCTCGTGCTCGGCGATCTCCTGGCCTGGCGCGACGCGCGGCTCGAACGCGCCGAGGTCGGTTACTGGCGCACCGCGAGCGGTGAGGAGGTGGACTTCGTCGTCGAGGCGGGCGGCAAGCTCCTGCCGATCGAGGTGAAGACCGGCGCCCGACCGCGCCTGGCCGATGCCGCGCACCTGCGCTCCTTCCGCAGGGAGTACGGGAAGAAGTCGCGCGCGGGCCTCCTGCTCCACACGGGCAGCACGCTCGAATGGCTCGCGCCGGACGTGCTGGCCGCGCCGTGGTGGAGAGTCCTGTGAAGAGGAAGCTCATCGACTGAAGAGGCACGAGATCGGCGATGGCCAGACGCAGGCAGAACGCGACGGCTGCGAGGAACACGAAGAACGACGGCGCCACGGTCGGCTACGAGGCTCAGCTCTGGCAGATGGCCGACGCGCTGCGCGGCTCGATGGACGCCGCCGAGTACAAGCACGTCGTCCTGGGGCTCATCTTCCTCAAGTACATCTCCGACGCGTTCGAGGAGCAGCACGCGAAGCTCCTCGCCGAGCGGGCGAAGGGCGCCGATCCCGAGGACCCCGACGAGTACCGTGCCCAGAGCGTCTTCTGGGTGCCGCCGGAAGCCCGCTGGCACCACCTCGAGGCCCAGGCGCGCCAGCCCACCATCGGCCGGCTGGTGGACGACGCCATGGCCGGCATCGAGCGCGACAACCCGGCGCTCAAGGGCGTGCTCCCCAAGGACTACGCCCGCCCCGCGCTCGACAAGACGCGGCTCGGCCAGCTCATCGACCTGATCAGCAACATCAAGGTCGGCGACGAGGACGCGCGCGCGAAGGACGTGCTGGGCCGCGTCTACGAGTACTTCCTCTCGCAGTTCGCGAGCGCCGAGGGCAAGAAGGGCGGCGAGTTCTACACGCCGCGCTGCGTGGTCAAGC
>Ga0073934_10003894_pt1 | contig 26131 bp, 26 predicted proteins | sample LarsenN4metaG_FD_76834 | JGI IMG/M metagenome (GOLD analysis project Ga0073934, IMG submission 76834) | Hot spring sediment bacterial and archeal communities from British Columbia, Canada, to study Microbial Dark Matter (Phase II) - Larsen... ... | reverse complement strand
CGCGATCAAGAACGCGCTCGTGTGGCAGGAGAAGGACCGCAAGGTCGTCCTTGAAGTCGCCCAGCACGTCGGCGTGAACCGCGTCCGCACGATTGCGATGGATGACACGAACGGCCTCACCCGTGGTATGGAGGTCAAGGACACTGGCGCCCCGATATCGGTTCCGGTAGGCGAAGAATCGCTGGGTCGGCTGTTCAACGTTCTGGGTGATCCGATCGACGGCAAAGCTGCGCCAGCAAAGGCGACCCGCTGGTCCATCCACAGAGAGGCACCCCCGTTCACAGAGCAGAAGACAAAGGCGGAAGTGTTTGAAACGGGCCTTAAATCCATCGATCTTCTGGCGCCGTTCATCAAAGGAGGAAAGATCGGTCTCTTCGGCGGCGCAGGCGTGGGTAAGACCGTGTTGATGCAGGAATTGATCCACAACGTTGCGACTGCGCACTCCGGCTATTCCGTATTCGCAGGCGTGGGTGAGCGCGTGCGTGAAGGAAACGATTTGATGCATGAGATGACCGAATCCGGAGTCATCGACAAGCTGGCGATGGTATTCGGCCAGATGAACGAAGTGCCGGGCGCGCGTGCCCGCGTTGCGCTTTCCGGTCTTACGATGGCCGAGTACTTTCGCGATCAGATGGGCAAGGACATTCTGTTCTTCATGGACAACGTGTTCCGTTTCGTCCAGGCAGGATCCGAAGTGTCGTCCCTCCTCGGTCGCGTGCCGTCAGCTGTGGGATATCAGCCCACCCTTGCAGAGGAGATGGGATCTCTTCAAGAACGCATCACATCAACCACCAAGGGTTCAATCACTTCGGTCCAGGCGATTTACGTTCCTGCGGACGACCTGACCGATCCTGCCCCCGCGACGACATTCGCGCACCTCGATTCTACGATCGTGCTTTCACGCCAACTAGCATCCCTGGGTATTTATCCGGCAATTGATCCGTTGGAGTCGTCATCGTCCGCGCTCGATCCGGATATCGTCGGCGAGGATCATTATCGTGTCGCTAAATCGGTGAAGCAGATACTGCAGCGGTACAAGGACCTGCAGGACATCATTGCGATCCTAGGTATCGAAGAGCTTTCCGAAGAAGATAAGTCGACGGTGTATCGTGCGCGTAAGATCGAACGCTTCTTGTCGCAACCGACTCATGTCGCTGAAGTGTTCACTGGAATCAAGGGACAGTACGTGCCGTTGGAAGAAACCGTCAAAGCATTCGATGAAATCGTTCAGGGCAAGCACGACGACAAGCCCGAAGCGGAGTTCTATATGAAAGGCGGTATCGAGCAAGTCAAAGGAGCATAAACATGAAAAGTATCGAAGGCAGGATGAATGGAGGAGCGGATCCGGCGTCGCCTGAAGCTCGTCGTAGACACGATGCTTTTTCATCACATTTTGCGACTCGTGGCGGATCGGAAAAACGGCTATTGGCTAGACATAACGCTGACTTCTGGGTGTGGAAATATGAATTGGACCCTGCATACAAAAACGCGTCGCATGCGCCCGTGCCGCCAAGGTGGAAATAGGTATGAACGTTACAATCGCTAAAGTACACGAGAACGTTTTCGCCGGCGAGGCGGTTTCCGTGACGCTGAAGACAACAGAAGGGGAGATAACAATCCTCCCGAGCCATGAACCGTTGGTAGCTAACCTTATTCCCGGTGCTGTTACGGTCCGAACCAAGGACGGTCCGCAGAAATTCGAAATTGACGGCGGCGTTCTGGAAGTGTCCAACAACCAAGTCACTGTCCTCCTATAGTTCGGTGTGTACCCATATATGGGTACACCTCAACGTCAGCGACTGAACCCCAACCCCAGGCGGTTTATTCTTCTCCGTATAAAACTCTAAAACGCCGCTCTGATTCTCTGCGTTCATTCGCGCAACCTTCGAGAGCAGGCGAAACCGGACTTCCGTCGAGTCCGTCCAGCACCGGTTCGTGGCCGTTTCTTTCAAGGTATGCAAGATACCCGGGGTGTAGGCGCTCCATGCACCCTTCATACGCTTCCTGTGCGTCCGCAACCCATGCATAGCGGTCTTCAAGTCGGTCCGGAGGTCGGGATACCCCCTCTCGTGAATCTCTTTCAGAGTCAGAAGTCTCAAGAGCCGGTGTGCACGCGGTTAAAAAAGTCGCGGCTACAAATCCCACAGCACGGAATGTCCGAGGGCAAAGTTCTGTTTTCATAAAGGCAAGTATACACTTGCGTGAAACTGCTTTTGGGAATTGTTGGTCGCTAATTTCCAGGACATCGCCTGTTCTGGAAGGCAAGAATCTCTTCGCCCTCAGCGTTCTCCACGACTGTATCTTGATACTTCTCATTGAAGGCATCCACGACTTCCGGGTGACGCTCTTCGAAATCTCTTGGGGCTACGCCGACGTTAACCGCCCTCGCCAGATCTGCGGCGCAATTCACATCAACGTTGCCGCCGTACGATTCAGTTTGCTCCGCACATTCCTGATAGGCGCCATCATACTCAAACCAACCTATTCTAAGCTCAGCGTACTGTAATTCCTGGTGGCTTAAGCGGGTGAGGCGCGAGGAACTTTCAGAAGTCGACTGTCCGCAGCCCGTTAAAGCAAGAACTGCTGCTGCAGAGGCGAATTCGAGCGTTCTTTTCATGAGTGTGAAAATAGCACACTCCGATAGATTGTCATTGCCTCTGGCAATCGACTACGTTAGTGGCGGATTCCAGAACTGTTTCGAAGGGTTTCGATATACGAGGATGGGAATCAGGATCAACGTGAGGACCATTGCGAAGGTGAGGCCGAACATGATCGCGAATGCAAGAGGTCCCCAGAGGCCTGATGCCATCGAAAGCGGGATCATGCCCACGACTGTAGTGATGGTCGTAAGAACGATCGGACGCAGGCGGCTTGCCGCTGCATCAACGATGACTTCTTCCAGATTCCTACCTTCCGGATTCCTCATGCGGACGATAACAGAATCCACAAGGATGATGGCGTGGTTGATTATGACGCCACCCAATGCGATGACTCCGAGAAGCGAAGGGAAGGAGAGCGGGGAGCCCGTAATAAACAGCCCCGCGATAACTCCAATGAGCGAATACACCACCATAAGAAGCAGGTACAGAGAGTATCCGAAGGCATTGAACGCGAGGACGAGGATGGCAAACGTCAGTACCATGCCGCCGATCAAGGCATACCCCATTTCGGTGAACGACTGATCTACCTCTTCGGTCTCGCCGCCCAATGAGAACGACACGCTTTCAGGTAGCGGTTCATCCTGCATCCGGGCGCGGAACTTCTGCGAGATCGCGATCGGGTTCGCGCCTTCTTTGAGGTAGCTTGAAACGGATGCAATGTTTTCCTGATCTTCGCGCGTGATAGAGGCGTTTGATGGCACTAGTGACCCTTCGACGAGAGAGCCGAGTATGACTTGGCCGCGCGGGGTTGCAATAGAAAGGTTTTCAATAGAATCCACCGCGGCATCATTCGTTTCCGACGCTTCCCGCCAATCAGGGTTAAGGTTGGTCAGTACAAGGACGTCGATGTCGCCTTCATCCTTTACGATGGTGGTAGCTACAGTACCGGCTACCGCGATGCGCAGGGCGCCTGCGATCTGAGCGGGAGTAAGGCCGACTTCCGCCGCTTTGACGCGATCAATCGTGAACGCAAAGCCCAGACCATTGTCACGGTTGCTGGCTGAAACATCGCGAGTGCCTTCAATGCCGGTAAGCACACGCTCACCGATGTCTACCGCTCGGGTCAGGTCGTCTAGATTCTCACCGGCAAACTTCACGACAACAGGGGCTCCGGTAGGCGGTCCGCCCTGCGGCTCATAGACGGATACCTTGAATTCACGGAACCCTTCGAGCGATTTCGCCAATTCGTCCCTGATTTCTGTGGAATTCCTTTTACGTTCTTCCTTGGGGACAAGATTGATAGTGATGTTCGCAAGCTTGCCGCCGCCGCCCGCGCCGCTTTGGTTGAACGGGCTTGAGGCACCGACGACGGTCGCGAACGACTCGATGTCGGGATGGTCATACAGGATCTCTTCGACCGCACGCGCTGCAAGATCGGTGCGCTCGAGCGCAGTACCTTGCCGCTCCTCGATCTCAACGTATATGAGGTCCATGTCATCGCCGGGGAAGAATATGGTCTTTACTAATCCGGCTATAGGGAAGATGATGGATAGGATGAGAAGCCCGAGCATGCCCCAGATGAAACGCGTCTGGAACTTGCTGTTTCTAAGTATTCCGGTCAGCCACTCCCGGTACCACTGATTGAATCTTTCATTCAACTCTTCCTGCTTGCGCTCCAGCGCGTTCATCGTCCCTTTGGTGAAAACTATCGCGATCAAAGGCACGAATCCCAAGGCGACGATGAGAGACGCGATCAGAACGAAGATGATAGTGAAAGGAATCGATTTGATGAACTCGCCCGTGATTCCGGATATGAAAAACAAGGGAACGAAAAAAGCGACGGTCGTCATGGTGCCCGCCGTCAAAGGCATAGCGTATTCGCGGATCGCTTCTTTCGCGGCTAGAATTGGATCACCGAATTTTTTCAGACGAGTGTGTATCGCTTCCGTGACGACGATACCAGAATCGACCAGGATGCCGATCGCGAGGATCAGAGAGAAAAGCGAGACGAAGTTTATCGTGTTACCCGATGCATAGAGTCCGATGAAAGCGATGACGAAGGAGAGAGGTACGGAAAGGCCAGCAACCACGGATTCGCGCCATCCAATCGTGAGAAAGAGGACGAGCATGACGAGAATCATCGTCTCGATGCCGACGCGGGTCAGTTCGGTCAGGCTGTCAGTCACTTCTTCAGCAGCGGAGTACGTCGTTAGTACATTGATGCCATCCAAGAGCCCGCCCGTCTTCTGCATCTCTTCAAGCTCTTTCTCCACCTTCTCGACCACCTTGATGATGTCACCGCCCGATTGCTTGTAGACGTTCAGGTTGATCGCCGGTTCCGCAGGTTCTCCTCCTATCGAGACACGCGCGTAGGAGGAAGGACGCTCTATTCCGTCGACCACATCCGCGACATCGGTCAGATAGACTGGGCGGCCTCCTTCGCTTGCAACAACGACACGGGAAAGATCCGTCGGATCCTCAAGCCCTCCTTTAAAGTTGATGGAGTATTCCGTTTCGTCGACCGAAATAGAACCGACGGGGAGCGATGCGTTCGCGGCTTGAATCGCGGAAACCGCCTCTTGGCTGGTGATGCCGTATGCGGCAAGCGCTTCCTTCCGCAACACGACCTGCACTTCGCGCTCGCGTACTCCGGATAGCTCGACTCTGGACACGCCCGATACCTTTTCAAGCTCGTCGACTACCTCTTTTCCCAGACGATTGAATTCCGTCGGGGGAAGCCCGCCCGAGAGTGAAAGCATCAGCACGGGTTGGTTTGCAAAATCTACCTGTACGACGACAGGGTCGTCCGCATCGCGCGGAAGAGACGCTTTCGCCCGTTCAACGGCGTCTTTGACGTTTTGAAGCGATGCATCAAGGTCGGCTGACGCATCGAACTGCACGGTCACGTTCGAAATACCTTCACGGGAAGAGGAAGTCAGGGTATCGATGTGGGATACGGTTGCGACCTCTTTCTCGATCTCTTTCGTGACCAGTTTCGCGACATCCTCGGGCGATGCGCCGCGAAGCGTCGTCGACACGACCGCAATCGGAACCGTCACTTCCGGCGTGGACTCCTTCGGCATCGCAAGCACGGACACGATGCCTGCGATAACAAGAGAAACAATGACAAGCCAGGTGAACTGCCTGCGCTCGATAAAGAAATTCCAGATCAGGTTCATTTCGTTAGAGATAGGAAATGCTGGACGCATTTCCGTATCCGATTAAGCCGTTAACCACCCGACTGTACGATTCTGTTTCGTCGAAGCCCCTTGAAACGCTGCAGCTGTTTTGATCTCTAACGGGATTCATGGTCAGCGCCTTTTCACGAGGACTTCCTGTCCCTCCTTAAGCCCGCGGGCATCCGCGACGATGGTGTTATCGAGAGCAAGACCGCTTATGATCTCCACTTTGCCTCCGGAGAGAGCACCTATAGTGACCGGAACCGAAACAAGGGTACCTGCCTCGGGTTCATCTGCTTTCGGAACAACGATAAACACGATTGCGCCGTCCGGAGTGATCTTGACGGACGCTATCGGAATGAAAAGAGCTGTTTCGCCCTGCCTCCTTACAGGAGTCAGTTCGATCGTGGCGGACTGTCCTGCAACAAAACGGCTACCCTGGTCAGTCCGGATTATCGCGATTCTTACTTCAGCCTTCCGCGTCGCGCTATCAAGCGCAGGAGCGACCCGGCTGACGCGTCCGTCCGCAATACCGGAAATGCGGACCGAAGAACCAGGTGCGATACGGGGAAGATCGCGTTCAGACAGGTAGGCGACTGCCTCCAACCCGCTGGCGTTCACTATCTCTACCGCGGGCGACCCGGCCGCCGCAAAATTACCGGTCTCAAGCGTGATTGAATTAATCGTTCCTGAAATAGGCGCGCGGATGATCGTCTTCTCAAGCGCCGCTTTCGCCGCATCGAGTGATGCCTGCGCGAGCGCGACATCGGCCGATTCTCCTGAACGACCCTGAGTCAAGGATTCACGGGCGCTTCGCAGTCCCGCAGACGCACTGCCTAAGGACCCCTGAAGCGCGGAAATGGTGGCAAGAGCAGCATTTACTTCAGCCTCGTTCGCAGCGATCGTCGCCTCGGTAATCGATCCGGTCGAGATGCCTGAGGAAAGGGCAGTTAATAGATTCGCTAGAAACTCCCGCACGGTTTCGGCTTCATCCGATACCGTTTGGAGTTCCGAGATAAGTTCGGATTCGGAAAGCGTAGCTGTACGGACGGCAGCGTGACGCTTAATGATCACGCCGATCTGTAGACGCTGTGACTCCAGCGTGTTTTTAAGCTGAGAATTCGGAATCGATATGAAAAAAATCGGCTGAATGCCGTTCGGGTTTGAGAAGGAAGCATCGGCCTTCACAGTGACCGCGCTCCCGATAGAGGCATACGCGCTCTGGCGCGCTGACTCGGCTGCTGCAGTAGCACTTCCCACCGAAATGCCCGAAAGCGCAGATCCGCTTTTCGCGCGGTCCAACGACGCTTCCGCCTGCGCGACCGCTGCCCTCTGTGAGGCATTTTCGATCTCTGCGATGACCGAACCCGCGGCGACATAATCACCGATCGAACGGTACACGTGCGTCACGCGGCCGCTCGCGTCAGGCGCGACCGACGCTTCGGACACCGACCGGATCTCGCCGATGACGGTGATGGGTTCACCCGAGGAGACGTCGGCGACTGAGACAAGCTCGACTTCTCTTCGGGAGTCTGTCTCCAAAGCGGGGCCCGCCTGATTGGCGAAGAATGCCAACGCGCCCACGCCCGCAAGGATGAGAAGGGCAAGCGGGATCGAATACTTCTTATTTTCGTTCGCCCACACCCATAACTCCCCAAGGCCCTTGAGGACAAACGTCAACGCGCCGTGCAGGAACGTACCGGCTCTTTGAAAATGTTCATTCATAGGAGCGATTGTCGTATGAAAATACCATGAAAAAAGACGGCTCACAATCTTACTCGCGTGGTACGATACGCGCATGTTCCAGCAATTTTTTCTGAAACAAATGCTTTCAAAACAGCTTGCTCAGCTTCCGAAAGAGCAGCAGGAAAAGGTGCTTGCGGCGTTCGAACAGAATCCCGACTTCTTCAAAGGGCTTATCGGAGAGATCGGCGAGCGATTGAAGAAAGGAGAATCGCAGCAATCGGCGATCATGAGCGTCATGACTGCCCACAAGGCGGAACTAGAACGAATCCTTAAACCCTGAGTATGGCAAAAAAGGTCTACATCCTGATGGGGAATCCGGATATGGATTCGTTGACGAACAAGATGGCGGACGTTTACGAGGAGGGGGCGCTCTCCGCGGGACACGAGGTCAGAAGGCAGAACCTGCCTGAGATGCGTTTTGATCCGATCCTTCACAAGGGATACAAGGTGATACAGGAGTTGGAGCCGGACTTGAAGACCTTTCAGGAGAACGTGAAATGGTGCGACCACATCGTGATCGCGTATCCGAACTGGTGGTGCACGACGCCGGCCTTGCTTAAAGGACTTCTTGATCGCGCGTGGCTTCCGCACTTCGCGTTCCATTTCGACAAAAGCGGACTTTTCTGGAAGGGGCACCTGAATGGTAAGTCGGGCCGGCTCATCATGCTTGCAAACGCGCATCCATGGATACAGTGGTTCTTATTCGGCGAATTCAATAACGAGCTCGCACGGGCGACACTTGGCTTCGCGGGCATCCGCCCGGTTAATACGACGATCTTTTATCCGTCTGAACACGCAACCGACACGCAATTGCAATCCTGGTTCAGGAAGGTATATTCCCTTGGACGCCGCGCAAAGTAGCGGCATCTGATACGTCATGGGACTTTCGATAGGTATCGTCGGGCTTCCGAATGTTGGTAAATCCACGCTTTTTCGCGCGCTCACGAGAAAGGAAGTGCTGATCGCCAATTACCCGTTCGCGACGATTGACCCGTCGGTAGGTGTCGTCGCCGTCCCTGATCCGCGCCTCAAGGTGCTTACCGACATCTCTCACTCCGCAAAAACGATTCCAGCCGCGGTCGAATTCGTCGACATTGCGGGTTTGGTCAAAGGCGCGTCCGAAGGCGAGGGACTTGGCAATCAGTTTCTCCAGCATATCCGCGAGACCGACGCGATAGCGGAAGTCGTCCGCATCTTTGAGGACGCGGACATCACGCATGTGTCGGGCACGATCGATCCGATTTCGGATATTGAAACGATAAATCTCGAACTCGTGCTCGCTGATCTTCAGACGGTCGCGAAACGACTTGGTTCTGTCGAACGGGATGTGAAGCGCGGAGATAAGACGGCACTCATCGAACAGGAAGCGTTGAAGAAACTCGACATGGTGTTATCGGGAGGGAAGTTGGCATCGGTCGCGCCTCTTTCAGACAAGGAACGTGAAGCCGTGCGGGGATTGCAGCTTCTCACTATGAAGCCGATCATGTATGTCCTTAATAAGAAAGCAGGCGGACACAACCTCGACGAGATGAATGATGACCGATATCACCGCCTCATCGCGTACCTCCATGGGATAGGGGCGGTGTACGCGATCGTGGACGCGGGCATAGAAGGCGAGTTGCGCGACGTCGCGGAGGAGGAGAAGGAGTCGCTGCGCCGTGAGTTCGGCGTTCTCACTGACGGCGTTGATGAGTTGATACGGTCGGCATATCGGCTGCTCGGCCTTATGAGTTATTTCACGACAGGCGAAGACGAGACTCGCGCGTGGACCGTGAAGGTCGGGGCGACGGCGCCCGAGGCGGGGCAGGCGATCCATACGGACTTTAAGGAAAAGTTCATCCGAGCGGAGGTACTGTCATACGACAAACTCATCGAAGCGGGCAGTTATGCGAAGGCCCGCGAGAAAGGATGGGTGCGAACGGAAGGCAAGGAGTACGTAGTCAAAGAAGGGGACATCATAGAGTTCAAGATCTGAAGCGTTGCTGTTTTCGCATTTTCGTGTCATAATTTTAAGCTGCATGAACGAGATCGAATGGACGCCTGAAAAGGGCGAAAAGTGCGGCATTGCCGGAGTGTATGGCGCGCCGAAAGCTGTGAATTTCGTCGTGTCGCTTTTAGCGGATCTTCAGCACCGTGGGCAAGAGAGTGCCGGAGCCGGAACTTCGGATGGAAGACGCTTGCATGTCCGTGTGAAAAAGGGACTGGTATCGCAGGTGTTTCCTTCAAGCCGGCTTCCGTCGCTCCCCGGGCGGATGGCCATCGGACATACGCGTTACCCGACTTCGGGCGGCTTTTACCCTAGATTTGGTCAGCCCTACCTGCATCGGAAGCCGAATTTCCTCCTCGCGCATAACGGCAACATCCCGGACGTGTCAGATCTTGAGATGGACCTCCGGCGCCATGAGATTGACCCGTCCGGACTTTCAGATTCGCAATTGGTGGCAAAAGCTATAGGCATCCGGTACCAGCGCGAGAAATCGCTGGAGAATGCAGCGCTTCAGGTCTTTCCAAACGTTAAGGGCGCGTACTCGATGCTGCTTATGGATCTAAAATACATGATTGCGGTTCGCGATCATTACGGATTGCGACCTCTTTCGATTGGAGAAGTCGGTGATGCATACGTGTTTGCGTCAGAAACGTGCGCTTTCGGTCCGATCGGCGCCAAGCATGTACGGGATGTGGAACCCGGAGAACTTGTGTCCGTTAGTGCGAACGGGTTCGACTCAAAACGGTTCGCGGAAGGGAAACAAAAGCTCGATATCTTTGAATTCATATATTTCGCACGGCCTGATTCAATGCTTCTTGGAAAGTCCGTGAGCGAAGTCAGGGAAAATTTCGGACGCGAGCTCGCAAAGGAGTACCCGCTTGATCTTGACGTGATCGTACCGGTACCGCAAAGCGCAAACGAGGCGGCACTCGGGTATGCACAGGCGACAGGGATCCCCCTCAAGTACTGGCTTATAAAAGGCCGCGATCGGCGTACCTTCATCGAGCCGACGCCGGAGATGCAGTTGCAGGGTGTGCGCCAGAAACTTTCGCCGGTTCCGGGTGCGTTTAACGGTATGAACGTGGGATTCGTTGAGGACTCCGTAGTGCGCGGCACGAGCTCAAGACAGTTGGCGGCGATCGCCCGTGAGATGGGAGCCAAAAAAGTACGCCTGCTTTCAGCGTCACCGCCGATCCGGTATCCGGATTTCTACGGCATCGACCTGCCGCGTCAGGAGGACCTTATCGCACATGGGAGAAACGAGGAAGAGATAGCAGCAGCGTTAGGCTTAGATTCGATACACTACCTTTCCTACGAAGGCATGATCCGTGCCACAGGCCTTCCGGAGTCGATGTTTTCGACCGCCTGCTTTACAGGAGAGTATCCTCTGGATATCGGTCGCGAACGGAAGAAAGTAGAGGGTCTTCCGAAGGAGGGGGCGTAGAGAGCTTTATGGTATAATCGCTCTATATTCGAATAACGTAATAAGACTATGGGAGGAGGAGGACCAAAATTCGGAGGAAACCGAAACGAAGACCCCCTTAAACGCATTCCAGACGAGGAAGTTTCCGGAAAGCCGCATTCCGACGATCCGAAAAAACTGCTTGAGGCGCTTGGAAAAGAAGGCGCGCATATCGGACCGGGTTCGGATGATTGGGAGCATCGAATGAAATAGGAATGGTTACCAACCGCGGCAACTTGCCGCGGTTTGCATTTATCGGTGCGGAAGTATAATTGAGGCATGGCTGATTTCGGTTCGCGCGAGCAGCAGCTTCCCATCTATGAATTGGGCGGCTATTGCGAGAACAGGTTTGATGGTGACGGCGTTTACTGCTTCTCAAGCGATGATGTGCACTATTCGGAACAGCAACAGATGTTTCTGTGCAGGGGGTGTTCGCGCCGTGATGTCGTGAAGTGGAATACGTTCGCCGCAAACGCTTGAGGCTGATTTGCTATACTGTCCGGTATGGATACCCCTAAACCCAAGGTGACCCCGAAGGACTTTTTCTTGTGGCTTGGCGCGATGGTCGCGCTCTATATATCAGCGGTCTCATTCATACTGCTTATTCATACCTTCATCGATATCTGGTTTCCGGATGAGCTTATGCGCTATGGGGATGCGTACTCGGGCCCTATCCGCTTCGCTATCGCGTCATTGATCGTAATGTTCCCCCTGTTCGTGTGGCTGCTGCGTATGGTGCATCAGGATGTGCGCAAGGAGTCGCTGAAGAAAGATCTTTGGGTCAGGCGCTGGCTCGTGTTCATTACGCTCTTCATCGCCGGCTTTGTGATGGCGATCGATGTCATCATCCTCATAAACACCTATCTTCAGGGAGATCTCTCCGTTCGGTTCGGCTTGAAGGCGCTTGTCGTGCTTGCGGTCCTCATCGGCATCTTCTGGTACTTCCTCGAGGAGCTGCGCGGCACGTGGGAGAGGAAACCGGGCCTTTCAACCGCTTTCGGTGGCGCGACGTTGCTCCTTGTTATCGCATCCGTAGCGTCATCGTTCTTCATCATCGGATCGCCCGAAACCGCACGTCTGCTTAAGCTCGACGAGCAGAAAGTCATGGATCTTCAGAACATCCAATGGCAGGTAGTGAATCACTGGCAGCAGAAAGGAAAACTGCCGACAAACCTGGCAGAACTTCAGGATCCGATTTCCGGATTCGTAGCGCCGATTGACCCGCAGTCAGGGCTGGACTACGGTTACCGGATCACCACACCGCCGCGTTCCTTCGAGCTGTGCGCCGATTTCAATCTTGAAGTGAAGGGTGGTGCACCCGTCAAAACCGCTACGCGTCCGGTACCCCCGGTGTCGGTTCACACCGGTGCTGACAATTGGGATCATGGGATAGGGCAGACATGTTTTGAACGTACGATCGACCCTGAACTGTATCCTGTTCTTCCGAAGACCCGCTAAGTAATCCGCGAATCGCGGAAAGTGTATAATCGCCTAATGGCGAAAGATTTCGATCACAAGGCGATCGAAAAAAAATGGCAAGAGGAATGGGCGAAACAACGCCTCTACGAAACGCCTGATTCCGCTTCCGGAAAGGATAATTTCTATACGTTAGTCGAATTCCCGTACCCGTCGGGGGACCTGCATATCGGACACTGGTACGCCTACGCGGTCCCCGATGCGTATGCGCGCATGAAGCGCATGCAAGGTAAGAACGTTTTGTACCCGATGGGTTTCGACGAGTTCGGATTGCCGGCAGAAAATGCCGCCATCAAGCGAAACATCAATCCACGGGAATGGATAGATGAGTCGGTTGAGAAGATGCGTACGCAATTAAAAACCATCGGCGCTTCTTTTGACTGGAGTCGCGAAGTACGGACGTCCTCGCCCGAGTACATGAAATGGACGCAGTGGCTTTTCTTGAAGCTCTACGAAAAGGGACTGGCGTACCGCGCCAAATCGCCGGTCAACTGGTGTCCGGTTGATCAGACGGTTTTGGCAAACGAGCAGGTGATCGACGGGAAGTGCGAACGCTGCGGATCAGAGGTCGTACTTAAGGAACTGGAGCAGTGGTTCTTCAAGATCACTGAGTATGCGCCGCGGCTGGTCAAAGACCTCGATCAGCTAGATTGGCCGGAGCCCATAAAGGAGTCTCAAAAAAATTGGATAGGGAAATCGGAGGGAGCGGAGATCGTTTTTCCGCTTGCGGGATACGAGCCGCGTCATTTCATCATCCTGCACGGATTCAGCGGTCATCCCGACGGTACGTTTCATCCCTGGCTTAAGGGCGAACTTGAGAAACTGGGTCATACGGTGGAGATGCCGCAGTTGCCCGATACCGAAGACCCGACTCCGATGAAGCAGGTCGAGTATGTGCTAAAACACTGCACCATCAATGACAAAACGGTCCTTGTCGGCCACAGCCTCGGCTCCGTCATCGCACTCAAGGTTGCCGAGCAGCGCAAGGTGGAACGGATCGTAACTGTCGGCGGCTTTTCCGAGCCGAAGTTCAAGGATTACAATCGACCATTCGAGAAGAAATTCGATTGGAATTTCGACTGGGAAAAAATACGTGCCAATATCCGGTCTGCGATCATCGTATCCGATAGGAATGATCACGCGGTACCGATTGAGGCAGGTCGAATGTTAAAGATAAAACTCGGCGGCGAACTCATGGAAGTCGACGCGGTGTCCGCTCATTTCACAGCCACAAGAGAGCCGGATGTGCTTAACGCATGCGTGCCTTCGATCAAAGTCTTTACGACCCGTGCGGATACATTATTCGGTGTGACATTTCTCGTGCTTGCCCCTTAACACCCATGGGTTACGCTCGCTCTCGGAGATACGCAAGACATCCTTTCAAACAAGAAGGAAGTGACGGCGTACATCGACGCCGTGAAGAAAAAATCGCACGTTGCGCGGCAGATGGAAAAGGCAAAGACCGGAATCGAATTGAAGGGGGTTTTTGCGGTAAATCCCGCTAATAAGGAGCACATTCCGGTCTACGTCGCGGAGTATGTAGTTGCTGGATACGGAACGGGAGCGCTTATGGCGGTTCCGGCACACGACGAGAGGGACTTCGAGTTTGCTCGGGCAATGCAGCTTCCGATACGGGAGGTGATCAAGGGTGGGGCTCCACTTGACGCTCCGTACGCTGGCGAAGGGATATTGATGAAGTCCGGACCGTTCGATGGCATCCCCTCGGAAGAAGCGAGGGAGAAGATCTGCGAAGCCGTAGGCGGGCGGAAGAAGGTCACGTACAAATTCAGGGATTGGCTGGTGTCACGTCAGCGATACTGGGGTGCCCCGATCCCGATCGTGTACGACACCCAGGGTAATGCTCATCCGGTGCCGTATAAGCATCTTCCTTGGCTTCTCCCGCGCGATGCGGACGTTAAACCGAAAGGAACGTCACCATTAGGGACATCGAAAGAGCTCGTCGAGCGTACGGAAAAGATATTCGGCAAAGGATGGCGGCCGGAGACGGATACGATGGACGGGTTCGTCGATAATTCCTGGTACTTCCTGCGCTACCTTGATCCGAAAAACGATGCCGAGTTTTCCTCACTCGCCAAACAGAAGCAATGGATGCCGATAGCTCGTTACTCAGGTGGAGCGGAACACACGACTGTTCACGTCCTCTATTCGCGCTTTTTGTACAAGGCGCTCTATGACATGGGGCTTGCGACAGAGGAAGAGCCGTATCGCACCCGGATAAACCGAGGCATCATCCTTGCTGAGGATGGGCGCAAGATGTCGAAGCGTTGGGGGAATGCCATCAATCCTGATGAACAGGTTGAAACTGTCGGGGCGGATGCGGTGCGAACGTATCTTGCGTTCATCGGTCCGTACAACGAGGTCGGTTCGTTTCCATGGTCGACGAACGGACTTATCGGAGTACGCCGTTTCCTTGAACGTGTCGCTGATATGCCAGCGCGACTTGCAGATTCGGTTTGTGATTCTGATTTTGAGACCCTACTCAATCAAAGTATCAAGAAAGTGACAGATGATATCGAGTCAATGAAATTCAACACATCGGTATCTCAACTGATGATTCTTTCTAATGAAATGCTGAAGATGCCAGCAATACCTAGGCCCGCTTTTGAAATTTTCTTGAAGCTGCTCGCTCCGTTCGCTCCTCACTTAACGGAAGAGCTGTGGCATGAATTGGGGCATAGAACTTCAATTCACATGGAAACATGGCCCATGTTTGATGCAAGGAAACTGCATGCCACTTCAGTTACCATAGCTATTCAGATAGCGGGGAAAACCAAAGGGACCGTTACTGTTGCCTCAGGACTGAAAGAAGCGGAGGTGATTCAGGCGATAAGGAATGATCCTAAGATTGCCGCCGTTGTCCCGGACTCTCCCAAGCGGGTCGTGTACGTCCCCGGGCGCATCATCAACTTCATTCCTTGAAGCCCCGCTTGGAGGGTGGGGATAAGTAGGGTACCCTTTGACGGATTCCTAAAATTGTGATATACATTAGACCACAGATATATGTTAAAACTCGCCTTCAAACCGCACCAAGTCTCTAAACGCCTTGTCTCCACCCTTCCTGAACGCGCCAGGGACGTCCTGGTCTCCCGCTACGGGCTTAAGGGTAAAGGGAAAGGCGAAACTCTCGACTCGATCGGTAAGCGCTACAACATAACCCGTGAGCGTGTCCGTCAGATCGAAAACCACGCTATCAAGCTCCTGCAGGATTCACCTGCGCTCCAGAAGGAATCGGACTCGTTCCGAGCCCTCGAATCAGCTATCCGCGAGCTAGGCGGGATACTTCCTGAACACGTCATCTTGGACGAGTTCGCAAAGGATGACGACACCCGTAATCACCTCTATTTCCTTCTGGTTGTCGGGAAGCCTTTCACGTCTGCCAAGGAGACAGAGGATTTCAAGGCGCGCTGGTACGTGGATCATGATCTCGCGAAAGCGGTAGAGGATGCCTTGAAGCAGGTACACACCAACGTGAAGTCGATGGACGACATGAGCGAAGACCAGCTTGTCGATCACGTGATGACGTGCCTTACTCGCGTCAATTCGAAATACCGCTCCAAGGATGTCGTCCGCCGCTGGCTGGAACTTTCGAACTGCCTGATGAGGAATCCCTTGGGCGAGTGGGGTAAGACATCGGCTCCGGGTATCAAGGTAAAGAACATCCGCGATCATGCGTACCTAGCGCTCAAGCGCCATGGCTCTCCCATGCACTTCCGCGAAGTCGCCAAGGCGATCGAAAAACTGTTCGGGAAGAAAGCGCACGAGGCGACGACGCATAACGAACTTATCAAGGACGGCCGCTTCGTCCTCGTCGGCCGTGGCATCTATGCATTGAAGGAATGGGGTTACCGCCCGGGTCCGGTCGTCGAGATCATCAAGCACATACTTAAGGAATCCGGAGCGCTTACACGCGACGAGATAATGAAGCGCGTCGCGAAGGAGCGGTACGTGAAACCGAATACCATCATCGTGAACCTTCAGAACCCGGTGTTCACTAAGGTGAAAGGTAAGTACAGTTTGAAGAACGCGTAAGCTGTCCATCACACTCCGCGCTTATGGCGCGAAGTTTTTTGTTACTCCTTAGTGGTATTATTTTCGGATGAGCGATGGCGGGCACGGGGGCGGACACGGCGCTGAAACGCACTCCGGAGGAAGGTTTCGGATCCCATGGCGGTATGTATTGCCCGCGCTTGTCATCAGCATTCCGATTTTGATCTATCTTGCACCCGAACTGATGGCGTTCATCGTCGCCGTCATCGGTTTTTTTGCACCGCTCTGGCTTCCCGCGCTCCTTGTTTGGTTCGCTTGGCCTGTATGGCTCACGTTTGCCCGTTCCCACTACGTCGCTTCGGTCCCGTACTCAACGATAGAATTGAAACCCGGGCCGGAAACACCCAGGACCGCCCGTGCGATGGAATTGGTGTTCTACTCCCTCCATCACCGCACCGAAGTGACGCGGGTGTCGAAGTACCTGATGGGACATGTGCGCGTGCCGTGGGCATTTGAAGTCATGGCGCACGCCGGCTTCGTAAGGTTTTTCGTCCATCTTCCGACTGCGCACCGCGAAGCGGTCGAGTCCCGCATTCGCTCGGAATATCGCGATATAGATATCGATCAGGTCCGCGATTATTCGCGGGAAATTCCGTATGACCCGTACCGCATGAAGCTTCATATGCGCGAGTACAATCTGACGAAACCCGATCCGTATCCTTTGAAAACCTATACCGCATATGAGGAGGCGAAAAGTGATAAGTTTTTGGAACTTTTGGAAGGACTGCTTGACGTCGGGGAAGAGGAATATTTCTGCATCTCATTCATCGTGCGTCCGCATCACCGCGAACGGAAAGGGCTGTTCGAGACCGAATCGACCGATTCCTTGCACGAAGATGCGCATCACGAGATCGTGAAGCTTCTGGGGCATAAAGGAGATATCCACGCGGTGTCGCCTAAGGTGAAAGCGACTATCGCCGCGATTGAAGCGGCGCTCAAGAAACCGTCGTTCGACTGCGGGATACGCGCGATGTACGTGGCACCTCGGGAAAAAGCGAGGGAGGACGCAGAGGAGCGTCTGGATTCGCTGTTTAATCGTTTTTCGGACGGTGCGTTGAACGGGTTTGCATCGTATCATCCCATCGATAACATCAAATGGCCGATGTCAGAGGCTGCAAAGGCGATAGCGCCGCTCCAGGATGCGTATTTCATGCAGCTCTACCGCAGACGAGCTTTCTTCGCGCCGCCGTATTATGGTCGCCGGTTCGTACTTAACACCGAAGAGTTGGCTACTCTCTTCCACATCCCGCACTATGCACGGGCAAGCGCGCTCGCGGCGCTTCGGGGAGTACAATTAGAGCCGCCCGCCAATCTACCCGTATGAAAAAACTGTATCTCATCGCACCGCTTGTCATAGCGGCGTTCATCCTCGTATACGCGATCCTTCCGCCTTTTGAAAAGCCAAGCGTAGATACCGTGCGCATCCCGAAAGGCGCGACAGTGCAGGAAGCGGCCGGAATCTTGAAAGACGTCGGCGCTCTACGCCACGAAACGCCATTCGTCATTCTCATCCGACTGACGTCGCCAAACGGTGTCCATGAGGGGTCCTACGCGCTCAAGGGACCCGAAAACGTTCTGTCGCTTGCGAACCGCTTCGCGAACGGCATTTCCGGCATCGATGCGATCAAAGTCACGATTCCGGAAGGGTTTTCCAATCGCGAAATCGCGGAGCGCCTGACCGACCTCATGCCGGACTTCAATACCGCACGGTTCCTCGAGATATCGGTAAAAGACGAAGGCTACCTTTTTCCTGATACGTATTTCTTCATGCCTGGCGCGTCTGCGGAACACGTCGTACGGACGATGCGAAACGCTTTTATCGCGAAGATCGAACCGTACGAAGCAGAGATCGAGGCATCGGGACGCGACCTCCATGAGATCGTGACGATGGCGTCACTTCTCGAGGAAGAAGCTCGGCTACCTGAAACGCGGAAGATCGTCGCGGGCATCTTGTGGGATCGTCTGGAGCTCGGTATGCCGCTTCAGGTGGATGCGGTATTTGCGTACATCCACGGCATTTCTGGGTACACGCCGACCGCGGTGGACTTGAAGATGGATTCAGCCTACAACACGTACACGAACCGCGGTCTTCCTCCATCGCCGATATCGAACCCGGGATTGTCCGCTATCGAAGATGCGCTTCGTCCAACAGAGACCGAGTATCTGTACTATCTGACGGGGAAAGACGGCACGATGCACTACGCGAAAACATTCGCCGAGCACGTTGACAACCGCAAGTATTTGCGTTAATTTCTTGACATGAATTCCGAGTCGCTCATCCCTTCCGCGTTTCAGGAAAGGTACGACTCCCTTCCTGTGTTTGTTCGTGAGGCAATTGACAGGAAACTGCCTGCGGCAAAAAGATATTGCGATGCACTGAAGGCGGGGGAGCCGGAAGGCACGCCCTTTTTGAGACCCGGGGTCGATCTACCGGTTCCGCTCGATATCGAAGCGGCGGCTCTCGTGTATGACATTGCTTTTTCTGAGTGGCCTCCTGAAGCGAACGAGGAAGAGTACAACCGATTGGGGAAGATCCTTCTTCACGGAGGAAGATGAAGCTGAAATGGTTTGAAGTAGGGCCCTTAGGTGAAAGCGAAGTCCTTTTCAATAAACGAAGACGCAAAGAACGACAAGAGGCTCTTACCGAAGCGGTTTTTATTTTTGAACCACACCTTGCGGAAGCCGGACTCTCAGCTGATGACGTGTACACACTATCCGGTGCTGTAGAGATTTCACGCTGGAGCGCGCTTCCGCAGTACAAAAATCAACGTGCAACGCACATGGCCGCCGCCATCGACGGGGGCGGATTCGCGAATGTCTTTTTCCTTACGCAGTCCGACTCCCTGAATCGACGTTCAGTCATTGACTTCAGACCCACCACACTTCCGCCGGGGTTTCATCTTTTTCTCCGCCCGTCGCTTTTCGTGCTTAAGCAGGAACGGGAATTTCAGAAATGGCTTGCTAACGTCCAAGATAATCCCGACTATCTTAAGGATGATCCGCCGGGCATCCTACACTATCGCGGGATGGACTCGGATACCCCGCTCAACCCGCTGTATGCAGGGGAGCGGATCAAGGAGGAATGGTACGTTCCGAATAAGCGATGATATTGATTCTTCTTGGGAAAGTGGTATAGTTTCGCTTGTGACGAAGTCTCCGTTTTCGCTGAATCTCTCGGACCTCTCCCTGTTGGCAAGGTGACGAAGCCCGCGCTTAGGCCGCAGTCCGTAAAACCCAATTTGGATGCGAAGCGATTCGTTGTCCCCGCCGAAGTTTTCAACGCATATAAACGCCTGAACCCGTCTGACCAGGAAGCATTCGGGGCTTTTCTTACAAATTTCAAAAACGGACGCGATCAAATCCTCCAAATCCTTTGCAAGCAATTTGAACATCGTCCGGTCAAAGGAGGTTGGCGTCTCAATATGCCTCCCATGTCTCCCTCTGTGCGCCCTCTTTTCGGAAGATTAGCGCAACTCAACATCAATGCATTCGTCGAACTTCATAACAGATCTGTTTAAGGCGAATCCGAGAACTATAAGGCGAACTGATGTTTTAATATCTATTTTAAGGTGAAAGATTCTTCGCAGGCAAGCAAGTTGCTCAAGGAAACTTTTTGGGATGCCTGGGTCAATCCATTTTTTCAGATTTACAACAGGGCCGCAGCCCAAAATAGCGAACGACTCGGTTTAGGAACTCCGACGCAACAGTGAATTTCTGATACACTCTCACCGTGCATAGAGTCTTCGTCGGATTGTCCGGCGGCGTTGATTCCGCCGTTTCCGCTTACCTCTTGAAAAAGCAGGGCTATGACGTCGTTGGCGCGTTCGTCAAAGGCTGGGAACCGGATTTTTTGCCGTGTACAGGGAAAGAAGACCGGTTGAGCGCGATGCGCGTGGCAGCGCATCTGAAGATTCCGTTCGTCACTTATGACCTTGAAGACGAATACAAGCGGGAAGTAGTTGATCGGTTCGTTCATGAGTATCGTGCTGGGCGTACGCCGAACCCGGATGTTCTGTGCAATCGGATGATCAAATTCGGATCGTTCTGGGAAAAGGCGCAAGCTGACGGAGCTGATTTCATCGCCACAGGTCACTACGCAAGAAACGACAAGGGCGCCATGAAAGCCGGGGTCGACGCTGAGAAAGATCAGACCTATTTCTTGTGGACACTGACGCGTGATGACTTATCGCATACCTTGTTTCCTGTTGGGGAATATCGGAAGCCGCAGATTCGCGAACTTGCAGCCGAAGCGGGTCTCCCGAATGCGAAACGCCCCGACTCGCAAGGACTTTGTTTCCTGGGACACGTTGATATGCACGCATTTCTCAAGCGGTACATCCCGGAAAAGACCGGAGATATCGTTTCGCGCGGAGGGGAGAAACTTGGGGAACACTCGGGCGTGTGGTTCTACACCGTGGGGGAACACGCGCCGCTCCCGGGGGGGCACGCTCGGATGTATGTAGTTCGAAAGGATGTGGAGGCAAACACCCTCGTAGTCGATGCAGAAGCGGTACCTGAAACCAAAGCCTTCGCGCTCACCCTTAGCGACACGAATTGGATAGCAGGAGAGCAATACGAAGGCGAGGCATACGCCCGTTACCGTTATCGCCAGTCATTGCTTCCGGTTACCGTGAGTAAATCACAAGTCACTTTTGCTGAGCCGCAGTTAACCGCGAGCGGTCAGTCGTGCGTCCTCTACGCAGCGGATACGAGCACCGTAATCGGCGGTGGTATTATTTCGTAATGCCCATTGTTGTCAAGGGAGACGGAACCCGCGAAGAATTTCACATAGGGAAACTTGTTGGTTCTCTCAAACACGCAGGCGCCCCTGCGGACCTTGCTGAGCACATATCTGAGCGGGTCACCCGGTCCCTCAAAGAAGGGATGTCGACGACAGCTATCTATAAAGAGGCGTTTAAGATGCTCCGCAAAGAGGAGCGTGTAGTCGCTGCGCGGTACTCGATGCGACGCGCCATATTGGAACTGGGACCCACGGGCTTTCCATTCGAAGAATTCGTCGGGGAATTGATGCGTGCCCGCGGATACGAGACGAAGATCCGGGTTATGGTGCCGGGTCGCTGCATCGAGCACGAAGTCGATGTGGTCCTAAGGAAGGGAGAAAAGATGATCGGTGCGGAATTGAAATTCCATAATACGCCGGGATTCAAAACCGATCTGAAAACCGCTTTGTATGTCCGCGCCAGATATTGGGATATCCAATGGGGCGCGGAAGACCGGGGTGAAAAAGGTATCGACGAAGGATGGCTAATCACGAATACGAAATTCACAGGAAACGCGATCGATTACGCTAGCTGCTCAGGCATCAAGCTTTTCGGATGGAGCTATCCGCGAGGAGAGAGCCTTGCCGATATGATCCAGCAGACCGGGATGTATCCGGTTACGGTTTTGACGACGCTTTCGAATACCGACAAAGCGCGTCTGCTGCGCTCCGGTGTCACGATGTGCAAGATGATCGCCGACAACCCGGCATCCCTGGAGCGGGTAGGCATCACCGGCAAAAAGCGTGATGAGGTTCACAGTGAGAGCGTCGGGTTGTGTCAGATGTAAATTAACGTCATGTCAAAGTACTACAAACCGGACAGGAAGAAGGATTGGAACTACGGAGGCCCCTATTGGCGCTTGTCACGCTCTAAGATCGATCTATTTACCGAATGCCGGCGGTGCTTCTATCTTGATAACGTTCTCGGTACCGCGCGACCGCCGGGATACCCCTTTATTTTAAACACTGCGGTCGACGCCCTTTTGAAGAAGGAATTCGATATCCATCGTGCGAACGGCACACAGCACCCTCTGATGAAGCAGTATGGCGTCGATGCCGTCCCGTTCACGCATCCGAAGATCGATATCTGGCGCGACAATTTCAAGGGAGTCGATTTTAAGCACTCTGCAACCGGAATGACGATATCGGGTGCCGTGGATGACATATGGGTCGACCCGAAAGGGGCGCTTATGGTGGTCGACTACAAATCGACAAGCAAGGATAAGAAGATAGAGGCTCTTGATGAAGAATGGCATGAAGGCTACAAGCGGCAGATGGAGGTGTATCAGTGGCTTCTTCGAATGAACGGATTCACGGTGTCCGACACCGGATATTTCGTGTATGCGAACGCAAGCAAAGACCGCAAGGCATTCGACGGCATGCTTGAGTTCGAAGTGACGTTAGTGCCGTACACCGGCAGCGATGCGTGGGTTGACCCGATCCTTCTTGAGATCAAAGCGTGTCTCGATTCTGGCGATATCCCGGACGCATCGGAAGACTGTGATTACTGCCGCTATCGCGAGTATGCAGGCAAAAAATTCCGCTCTCATGTAGAATCGAAGAAGAAGCCGAAAGGTAAAAAAGATGAAACGAGCGAGAAGCTTTTCAGTTAAAGATTTCAAGACAAATGTCATCCGAGTGGTGAAAACGATCCCGAAAGGGGAAACGATGTTTTATAAGCAGGTTGCAGCAAAAGCAGGACACCCGCTCGCCGCCCGCGCAGTCGGCGCTATCATGCGCACGAACAAGGATAAAAGCGTTCCGTGTCACCGCGTCATCAAGAGCGACGGTACACTAGGTGGCTATAACGGTCTGCAGGGGGAGAAAGCACGCCTTTTCAAACGTGAGGGGGTCCTATGAATGTAGCTATAGAACCGTCCTGGAAAGACAAACTCAACGATGAGTTTGATAAGTCGTACTTTAAGGAGCTAGCGGAGTTCGTACGCGGAGACTACAAAAACGAGGTAGTCTATCCTCCCCCTAAATACGTATTTCGAGCGTTTGATCTGTGTCCCTTTGAAAAAACGGAGGTTGTTATATTGGGCCAAGACCCGTACCACGGACGCGGCCAGGCAAACGGGCTCTGCTTCGCAGTGAATGAGGGAGTGACGCTTCCACCGTCACTCCAGAACATATTCAAAGAGATCGAGTCGGATCTGGGCACGTCGCTTACAAATCGAAGCGGCGACCTCAGTCGCTGGGCAGTACAAGGAGTGCTGCTTCTGAATGCGACGCTAACGGTCAAGGCAAACCTTCCGGCATCGCACGCGGGGAAGGGATGGGAGCTGTTCACCGATGCTGCTATCCGTACGCTTTCGGACGAGCGGGAGCATCTGGTCTTTATCCTCTGGGGCAATTATGCGAAAGCAAAAGGAGCACATATAGATCGGACGAAACATCTGGTCATCGAATCGGCGCACCCCTCGCCCTTTTCAGCCGCAAACGGCTTTTTTGGAAGCAAACCCTTCAGCAGGACAAACGACTATCTCATGCAGCACGGTAAAAAGCCTATAGATTGGCTTTGACAGCAGTCCGCATTCTGGCGGGAATACGCATGCATTCAGGAAATATGCGGGTGTGTTAGTCTTTTCTGATATGCGAAAAGGCGCAATTCCGGCAGGATTCAAGAAAATCGAGGAGGCTCACGGTGTCTTTTCGTGCGTCCTCACGTCAAACGCATTGAAGGTTCTCGTGTATCCGAAGCGGAACGTCCCGGTCGTCGGCATCCAGGTGACGTATCATGTAGGATCTCGTCACGAGTCAGCGGGGCATACGGGTGCGACGCACATCCTTGAGCACCTTATGTTCAAGGGTTCGAAGAAATTCGACCCAAAAAAGGGGAACGGTATTTGGCATCTGTTGGAAAAAAAAGGCGCGCAGATGAACGCGACCACATGGTGCGATCGGACCAACTACTACGCGATAGTCCCGGTAACGCTCGCAGAAGACGTGCTTGCCATCGAGGCGGATCGGATGCGAAACATTTTTCTTAAGGAATCGGATCTTGCGTCAGAGATGACCGTGGTTCGGAACGAGTACGAGCGCGGAGAAAACGATCCTCAGCAGCGACTTTCGAAACATGCGTGGTATCAGGCGTTCACACTCCACCCGTACCGCATCCCCACGATCGGGACCAAGGAGGACATCGAGGGAGTGACTGTCGAGAAGCTCCGCGCGTTCTATGACCGGTTCTACTATCCCAATAATGCGACCGTATCGATCGCTGGCGACGTGGATGTTTCATCAGTGCTCGCGCTTGTCAAAAAGACATTCGGAAAACTTCGGAAGGGTACGGTCATCGAACCTCCATATTCTGCGGAGCCCCCACAGGAAGGTGAACGTAGGTTTGTGCTCCACCGGAGAGGCACGGTGAACGCTTTGATCATGTGCTTTAAGGCGCCGGCAGGCCTTTCCAAAGATGCACCCGCCCTCATTGCGACGAAAGCGGTGCTTGGCTCGGGTAAATCGAGCATGCTCTATCGCGCACTTGTCGATTCGGGGCTCGCGGTCGACTTTAGTATTGATTTTCCGCGCTTTAAGGATCCATCGCTCATAGAGCTGTATATCTCGCTCGCGGGAAACGTACCACACGCCAAGGCGGAAGAGGCGGTGTGGGCGGTGCTTGATTCGCTTAAGAGTTCAGGACCAAACGAGGAAGATCTGAAACGGGCCGTGACATTTGCAAGCGCGGAAAAAGCATATTCGATGAGTTCAATCGGCGGAATTTTGAGCAATATGAACGAAGCGATAGCCCGCGGCGACTGGAAGGACGCGTTCGAGTATGAAAATAGCCTGGCAAAGATCAAAGTTTCAGACATCCAGGAATCGGTAACCCGCTACTTCGACCGCGGCTCTGTTACGACAGGGCATCTCAACGCTGTATAACCATGAAGAAATACACGGAAAACGCAACTCTTGTACACGGACCCGCATTCAATGCCGCGGTCCTTCCGCAGAAAGGTGCCGAAGCGGTATTCGTCCGCTTGGCGATTCCCGCAGGAAGTTGGTTCGCAAAGCCGGGGCGTGAACCGATCGCGGCGTTAGCGGCATCGCTTCTCGATGAAGGAACCACGACTCTTTCGCGGGCTGCATTTAGACAGACATTGGAAGGTGACGGATCTCGCGTATCCTTCTGGAATGATGGAAGGCATGTGTACGTGACGATTGATGCGACGGCGAAAGCACTCCCCATGGCGCTCACGCTCGCGTTTGATGCGCTCAAAAACCCCTTGCTTTCAGAAGAATCCGTACGTCAGGTAATCGAGCGACAGAGCGAGGAGTACGTTCATGCGGATGAAGATACCGATACCCAGTCCGAATCGGCTTATCTCAGACTCTTGTATAAGCCGGACACTCCTCTCCATATAAGGAAACCGCTTGAGTACCGAGCCTCCTTGCTCACGATGACCCGCGAAGAAGTCGCTGCGTTCGTGAAGGACGCGTATCGGGGGACGATCACAGCTTCCGCGATGGGGAATATATCGCCGTCAAATTTCGAGCGCCTTATGCTCGAAGCCACTGCTTCCTGGGAGAAGCAACCACTCTTAAGGGAACGCGCGATCCTTCGCGAAGATGTGAGTGCATTACGCGAATCGTACGTGACGGTTCCCGGAAAAGAATCGTTGGATATCCACCTCGGTTCTGCGATTGCTATAGCTCCTGACCATGAAGACGTCGCTGCCGTGCGCGTGGCAGTCGATCTCCTGGGCGGCGGCTTCTCGGATCATCTAATGCAGACAATTCGCGATAGAGACGGTCTGACGTATGGGACCTACGCTCGCCTTAAGGGGAGGGAATTCGGGCGTGAGATGTATTGGTATGCGGCCGCGACGT